>ERZ795053.4361-NODE-4361-length-15363-cov-6.082898_pt1 | contig 15363 bp, 14 predicted proteins | sample MGYA00375137_ERZ795053 | MGnify/ENA primary metagenome ERZ795053 (study PRJEB30182, sample SAMN05720284) | activated sludge metagenome | isolation source: Anaerobic digester | place: Hong Kong | collected 2014-12-17 ... | reverse complement strand
GCCTCGTCTGACGATCTTGCGGACTCATTGCTATTGAGGCCGGACCCTAGGGTCCAACGCTAAGGCAGCTGCGCCTGTACCGTTAACCTTGTCTGGCGCGGTCGTTGCTTGACGCTGGCCGGTTGCTCGCGCACAAAGCGTCAGATTTTCCGCTCCCAATCAGGAACCTTGCGACATGTTTGATCTGACCGGCAAGACCGCGCTCGTGACTGGTGCCACAGGTGGCATCGGCGGTGCCATCGCCCGCATCTTCCACAAGGCTGGCGCAACCGTTGCTATCTCCGGGCGCCAGGCCGAAAAACTCGAAACACTGGCCAAGGAGCTTGGCGAGCGCGTCGTCGTCGTGCCGTGTGATCTTGCCGATCGCGCCGCCGTCGCAAAGCTCATCGATGAGGCCATCAAGGCGCTGGGCGGGCGTCTCGACATCCTCGTCAACAACGCCGGGTTGACCAAGGACAACCTGTTCATGGTGATGAAGGACGAGCAATGGGACGATGTCATTGCCGTCAATCTTACATCGACTTTCATGCTGTGCCGTGCCGCTGCACGCCACATGATGCGGACGAAGACGGGCTATGGGCGGATCGTCAACATTTCTTCCGTCTCAGGCGTGTTCGGTAATCCCGGGCAGGGTAACTATGCCGCCTCCAAGGCCGGCATGATTGGTATGACGAAATCGCTGGCTCGTGAAATCGCCTCGCGCGGCATCACGGCCAATTGCATTGCGCCGGGCTTCATCAAGACCGCGATGACGGACGTCTTGAACGATAAGCAGACCGAGGACATTGCCAAGATGATCCCTGCCCAGCGTTTTGGCGCTCCCGACGATATCGCCGCAGCCGCTCTTTATCTGGCGAGTAATGAGGGGGGATATGTCACCGGCCAGACATTGCACGTCAACGGCGGCATGGCGATGATCTAGCCTCCTTTCTTGCGTCGCGAGGGCCGATCTGGCAGCGCGGGCTCGACAATTTCGAGCAAACAGCATCAGATCGGTGCATCGCAACACAAAATCGAGGTTTGCCGGCGGCTCAGACCACAGTGCACAGGCGCTAGTCAAGGGCCGGGAAGTGTGTTAACGAGCCGCTGGTTTTCGGCTGCGGAAACTGGGGAAAAACCCAGCGACCAAGGGCTCAGCCGATGCCTCTGGCCCAGGACTCGTGTACCGCCAATCCATCGGACATTCGATGCCATCGATGCCGGGGTTGTCGGGAAGCGGACCCCGGGAGTGAGACACCGGCACAGATACCGGCACTGAACATGAATCGGTGGATACCGAGAAAAACGGACCACAATAGAGCTTAAGGACGCGAGGGAAGACGATGAGTGATGTTGCTGAGCGCGTGAAGAAGATCGTCGTGGAGCACCTGGGTGTGGAGGCCGAGAAGGTCACCGAAAACGCCAGCTTCATTGATGACTTGGGCGCTGACAGCTTGGATACTGTCGAATTGGTGATGGCGTTCGAGGAGGAGTTCGGGTGCGAGATCCCCGACGACGCTGCCGAGCACATCCTGACCGTCGGCGATGCTGTGAAATTCCTCGAAAAGAACGCTTCGGCCGCTTGATATCCGGGTTCACGACCGACACCGGATCCGGCGGCACCCTGCCGCCGGATCGCGGAGGCTCTCTCGAACGGCGCGGACATATTTCTCCCGTGCATCACCATGATAGGGCCCGCGTCGCGCAATGGTGATGCGAGCTTTTTCTTCGACATCGCGAGAGCCAAACGCGCCGGTGGTACGGGAGCCTTCGTGGTTCCATGCACTGCCGGCGAATCTCTGTCAGGGTCTGATTAGGCGCATTTTCCGACGAAGTGGATTCCGGTTCGTCGACGAAAATGCGCCAAACCAAGGATCCGCATTTTCCGATAAAGTGAACACCTGTTCGCCCTAGAGCATGTTGAGCTGAGGTGTGTGCGGTAGAGCCGTGAAAAACATGCTCAAGTCAAAGAACTAGATCGTGTTTGTGTTTCCATGAAACATGAACACGGGTTAGAAAATGCGACAAACCGAAGAGCTCATAACGCAGATCCGATTCCAGCGGATCGAAAAGCGCACTCACAGCTCTTCGTCAACGTGCGAGGATCATAATCATGCGCCGTGTCGTCGTCACAGGTCTGGGTCTGGTCACACCGTTGGGCTGCGGGGTGGAGGCCGTCTGGAAGCGGCTGCTCGAAGGCAAGAGCGGCGCCAAGCGCATCGATAAGTTCGATGCTTCGGATCTGAGCTGTCAGATTGCCAACTTCGTTCCGCGCGGGGCCACCGCCGATGGTCTATTCAATGCCGACGACTGGCTGGAACCCAAGGAACAGCGCAAGGTCGACGACTACATCATCTATGCAGTCGCTGCTGCCGACCAGGCATTGGCTGATTCCGGCTTCAAGGCCGACACCAGGGAAAAGCAGGAGACGACGGGCGTTCTGATCGGCTCGGGCATCGGCGGTCTTTCGGGCATTGCCGATACCTCACTGTTGTTGCGTGACAAGGGCCCGCGCCGCATTTCTCCGTTCTTCATTCCAGGGCGCCTGATCAATCTTGCCGCCGGCTATGTCTCCATCAAGCACGGCCTCAAGGGCCCCAATCATGCCGTTGTCACGGCGTGCGCCACGGGCACGCATGCGATTGGCGATGCGGCGCGCCTTGTTGCACTGGGGGATGCCGAGGTGATGGTTGCCGGCGGCACGGAAAGTCCGATCTGCCGCATTGGCATGGCGGGTTTCATCGCTTGCCGGGCGCTTTCGACAGGCTTCAACGACACGCCCGAGAAGGCGTCGCGCCCCTACGACAAGGACCGTGATGGGTTCGTCATGGGCGAAGGTGCCGGCGTCGTCGTCTTGGAAGAATATGAGCACGCCAAAGCGCGTGGCGCCAAGATCTATGGCGAGGTCATCGGCTATGGCATGTCGGGCGATGCCTATCACATCACGGCGCCCGAGGAGTCCGGCGATGGCGCCTATCGCTGCATGCGCGCTGCCCTCAAACGTGCGGGCGTCGCGACCAGTGAGATCGATTACATCAACGCCCACGGCACTTCGACGCCGATGGGAGATGAAATCGAACTGGGTGCGGTCGAGCGTTTGTTCGGTAACGCAACGGGCAAGCTCAAGATGTCGTCGACCAAATCGGCAATCGGTCATCTTCTGGGCGCCGCCGGCGCGGTCGAGGCGATCTTCTCCCTCCTCGCTATGCGCGACAACATCGCCCCGCCAACGCTCAATCTCGACAATCCTTCGGTGGAAACCTCGATTGATTTGGTGCCGTACAAGGCGGTTGCCGCTGAGATCAATACGGTGCTCTCCAATTCGTTTGGCTTTGGTGGCACCAATGCGTCATTGGTGATGCGTCGGGTCGCGTAGAGCATTTTGTCTGTTTGCTTTTTCTACGGCGAACCGGCGCCACTTCGTCGGAAGATGCGGCCTCCTGAAAAGGCGCATTGGCCAATGGGCGCAGATTTTGCCCATCCTCAGCCGCCAGATAGTTATGCTAACCTGCCTGCTAGAGCACTTTTCGATCCGATGGAACGGAACCGGCGCTCTAGCTCTATGGTTTGGTCGCATTTTCTTAGGGCGAACCGGTATCCACTTCGTCGGAAAATGCTCTAGCCTTTGGATCGAAGAGCCAGCCTTTTGCTGCAAAGGCAAGGTGTTAACCCGAGTGCGCCCTCGCGGCGACCGACTGCCGCGTTGCGATCCTCAAAGCAAAGGGGGAAAGAACCGAGAGGCAAATTCGCGCCGCTTTTGCCAGCCGGTATAGTGCTGTGGGAAGAGCTGGATCGTCAATGCGGCGCTCGCTCGAGTCAGGTAGGCCTTTGAATCTGGATCCCAATTAAGGATCTGGTGGAATTCGCGATCAAGACCAGAGCGCGCAACTGGATGAGGTTAGGACTCACATGCTGTTTCAGCGGCGCCAGCGGCCGGGATTTACAGAGCGAATAAGAGTGTGGCTGTGGCCGCGCCGGAGCTGGTCGCGCTCGCTGCGCTACGTGCTCATCAGGATCGTTCGTCTGCGCGCCAATCCGCACAGTCTCGCACTGGGTTGTGCGGCGGGCGTGTTTGCCGCCTGCACCCCGCTGATTGGCGGGCAGATCGTGTTGGCCGCCATGCTGGCTCTGACATTACGCGCCAACATTCCTGCCGCAATCCTTGCAACCTTTTTCGGCAATCCGCTGAGCTGGCCAGTCATCTGGGCTGCGACTTATGTTGCCGGAGCCCATATGATCGGCGAGAGCTCGCTGGCCAGTGTGGGTGATTTGCATTCGCGTATCATCGTGCTTTTGGATGCGGCGTTGGGCCAATCACCCGAACTGGTCGCCGCCGCTGCGGCTTTCGTCTGGCCGATCTTCAAGCCGATGCTCGCCGGCAGCCTGCCGATAGGTCTCGCCGCTGGCCTGCTGATCTATTATATGATGCGCGCGGCGGTCCGGGTCGTGCAGGCGCGGCGCTCGAACCGCCTGTATCCGCCGCCTGCTGCAATCGGCACATTCGAGCATGCAGAGCTGGCTGAAACTCATGCGTGAAAAAACTGGGGCGCGCGTCTTGCGCCTGGGCGTCAATATCGACCATGTCGCGACGATCCGAAATGCGCGCGGAGGCAATCATCCCGATCCCTTGCGCGCAGCTCACCAGGCCGTGGCTGCTGGTGCTGATGGCATCACGGCGCATTTGCGCGAAGATCGCCGCCATATCTCCGATGATGATATCTCGCGCCTGAAGCGCGAGTTGACGCGACCGCTCAACCTGGAGATGGCAGCAACCGACGAGATGGCGGCGATCGCGTTGCGGCATCTGCCCAACGCGTGTTGTCTGGTGCCTGAGCGGCGCGAGGAGCGCACCACGGAAGGCGGACTGAACGTCCTCGGCGGCGGGCGCAAATTGAAGCGCATTGTTGGGGCGCTGAGGGATGCGGGTATCCGTGTTTCACTGTTCATCGAGCCCGATCCCGAAACGATAGCGGCTTCAGCTGCTGTCGGTGCACATATCATTGAGTTGCACACCGGTCGCTACTGCGAACTGGCGCTGAAAAACTCCAAGGCTATTGCTGGCGAACTACGCCGCCTCGCCAAGGCCGCGAGTGCGGCGGATGCTGCGGGGCTGGAGGTGCATGCCGGCCATGGACTGACCTACAACACGGTGGCCGCCATCGCTGCGATGCCGCAGATCGTCGAACTCAACATTGGCCACTTTTTGGTCGGCGAAGCAATTTTCGGCGGCCTCAACCAGGCTGTCGCCCACATGCGCAAGCTGATGGACGAGACCAGATCAGGCCGCCCCCCAGCTGCAACCGCCGCGGCAGGGCTGGAAGCCAGATCCCCAGCCAAAGCGAAAACCCGCACCAATTCATGATCATCGGACTGGGCAACGACCTGATCGACATCCGGCGGATCGAGACGACGCTGGAGCGGTTTGGCGAGCGCTTCTTGAACCGGGTCTTCACCGACATCGAACGCCAGCGGTCCGACCGCCGAGCATTGACCCGCGCGGCGTCCTACGCCAAGCGCTTTGCCGCCAAGGAAGCCTGCTCCAAGGCTCTGGGTACGGGGCTTCGTCAGGGGGTTTTCTGGCGCGACATGGGGGTTATCAATCTGTCCTCCGGGCGCCCGACGCTGCATCTGACGGGAGGCGCCCGCCAACGCCTGCACGATTTAACTCCGACTGGCATGGAAGTGCGCATCGATTTGACGTTGACCGACGATTTTCCGCTGGCGCAGGCCATCGTCATCATATCGGCCATTCCGACGACAACGGATCTTCGTTGAATGCCCATGGTGGGTGCCGGCCAGGGATCGCTGACAGGGTCGCAGGCGGGCTGGACAGGGTCTCACCAACGCACAGGGTTAAAAATCTTTCCGTACATGCAACAATTTGCTCCTAGAGTTCCGATCCGAAGGAGTCGGATCGGAACTCTAGGTTCTTGTTTGGTCGCATTTTCTTCGACGAACCGGTATCCACTTCGTCGGAAAATGCTCTAGCGCATATTTACGGCGTGGTAGGTGATCAACGCAGGTGCGCCAGATTGCAGCCGACGAATTGCGCAGCCGCGCCGAAGCCGCTATAGGCAATCCAAACACCTATCCGTTTTTAGTGTTCGGATGAAGGGTTCCGCCGCGTGCGGACTGAAGGCTCGCTGTTGCGCCTGGCCGCCTGACATGCGGCCATGTCCTGGTGCGCATCAAGCTATTGCGTATCCATTTGGATTTGAGAAATACGGGCGCTAGAGATGTCGGCAGCACGATCGAGCGGATGGTGGGAGACGATCAAGATCGTCATTGAGGCGTTGGCGATCGCCATGGTCGTGCGCGTCTTCTTCTACCAGCCCTTCAACATTCCTTCCGGGTCGATGAAGGAAACGCTGCTTGTCGGCGACTATCTGTTCGTCTCAAAGCTATCTTACGGTTATTCGAAATATTCCTTCACCAGCAGCTTCGATCTGTTCAATGGGCGCATATTTGGGGCGCAACCCAAGCGCGGCGATGTCATCGTCTTCAAGCTGCCACGTGACAATTCAACCGACTATATCAAACGGTTGATCGGACTGCCGGGCGACGAGATCGTGGTGCGTGGTGGCATCTTGTTCATCAACGGCAAGGAAGTGCCGCGCGTTGCGGACGGCGAGTTCGTCACGCGCGAAGACGGGGGGCCGCCCCGGCGCATCAAGCGCTACAAGGAGACATTGCCCAACGGCGTCACTTATCACGTGCTCGATAGCGAACCCAATGGTCCCTTTGATAATGTCGGTCCCTACAAGGTGCCCGAGGGTCACTATTTCATGATGGGAGATAACCGCGACAATTCCACCGACAGTCGGGCGCAGTGGGGTGTGGGTTACGTGCCTTATGAGAACCTCATCGGCCGGGCCGAGATCATCTTCTTCTCCGCGGCAGTCGACGAACCTGGTGCGTTCACTTGGACACGGCCTTGGACATGGCCATTCGATGTGCGTTGGTCACGCTTTTTCAAGCTTGTGCGCTAAGCATGTTGAGTTTGAAGCGCGCGCTGTTCCAGCGTGGACAACATGCGTAAGACAAGGGATTGGATTGTGGACGTGGTAGAGCAGAACATGGACACGATTTAAGAAGTCGCATGCCCAGACGATCTGATCACATCCGGCGGTTGGAAACAGCGCTGGGTCACACGTTCAAGGACCGCAACCTGCTGGAACAGGCGTTGACCCATGCCAGCGTGCGCGGCGCTGGCCGCCAGCGGCCCGATAATGAGCGCCTTGAATTCATCGGCGATCGCGTTCTGGCGCTCGCCATCGCTAGCGAACTTTATTTTCGCCACCCCAAGGCCCGTGAAGGCGAGCTTGCGCGCGCCTTCAATCGCCTGGTGCGTGGAGAGACGTGCGCCGCCATCGCCCGTTCGATAGATCTTGGTCCCTGCCTCATCTTGTCGGACAGCGAGGCTGATAGTGGCGGGCGCGATAAGCATACGATCCTGGCCGACGCTATGGAGGCGGTGCTGGCGGCCGTCTATCTTGAGACGGGGTTTGAGCGGGCGCGCGAGATTATTCTGGAATTGTGGAACGAGCGCCTGGAGCGCGCATCCGCTGGCGCCGGTATCATCGCCGATGCCAAGTCCGCGTTGCAGGAATGGGCGCAGGGCCAGGGACTGGCCCTGCCGTGTTATACTGAGGAAAGCCGCACTGGTCCCGATCATGCCCCCCGTTTTGTCACCCGTGTCACCATTGATGGGCGGCTGATGGCTGAAGGGGAGGGGACATCGAAACGCCAGGCCGAACAGGCTGCGGCGGCTGCGATGCTCAAAAGCCAAGGTGTCTGGAGCAAGTCGAAACGTGAGTAAGGATGGCAACAAGTCTGTAGCAGACGAGGTGTTGGCAAGCACCGGCGCGGCGAAAGTGGCAGGTCCTGGCGAGGCTGATCGCCGCTGCGGTTTCATCGCCATAATCGGCGCGCCCAATGCCGGCAAGTCGACGCTGGTGAACCAGCTTGTCGGCGCCAAAGTGTCGATCGTCAGCCACAAGGTTCAGACCACGCGCGTACCTGTGCGCGGCATTGCTGTCACCGGTTCAAGCCAGCTCGTCTTCATCGACACGCCGGGGATTTTTGATCCAAAAAAGCGGCTCGATCGCGCTATGGTCGATGCAGCCTGGGGCAGGGCAGGGGATGGCGACCTTGTTGCGCTCCTGGTCGATGCCCCAAAAGGCATTCAGCCGGATGTCGAGCGGATCATTGCCCGTCTCACGCAAACCAAGCGTGCGGCGATCCTCATCCTCAACAAGGTTGATCGCATCACCGACAAGGTAAAGCTGCTCGCTTTGGCGTCCGCGCTCAATGAGCGCTTCACCTTTTTAGACACATTCATGATCTCGGCTGAGACCGGGTCGGGCGTCGATGACCTGAAGCGCTTTCTCGCAGCCAATGTTCCGCATGGGCCTTGGCATTACCCCGAAGATGAGATTTCCGATGCGCCACTGCGCCTGCTGGCCGCAGAAATCACGCGTGAAAAAATCTATCGCTTGCTACACGATGAATTGCCCTATGCGATTACCGTCGAGACAACCGATTGGAAGGATTTGAAGAACGGTGCGGCGCGCATCGAGCAGACCATCTTCGTTGAGCGTGACAGCCAGAAGTCGATCGTTCTGGGCAAGGGCGGTCACACCATCAAGCAGATCTCCCAGTCGGCGCGCGCTGAAATCAAGAACATCATCGAGCGCGAAGCGCATCTGTTCTTGTTCGTCAAGGTGCGAGAATCCTGGAAGGACGATCCCGAGCGCTATCGCGAGATGGGCCTGGAGTTTCCCAAGGACTGAGCTGGCTAGAGCGCTTTTCGATCCGATGGAACGGAACCGGCGCTCTAGCTTCTTGTTTGGTCGCATTTTCTTCGACGAACCGGTATCCACTTCGTCGGAAAATGCTCTAGCGTGGCGCCACGAAACGCAGATGGTTGCGCGTGTTTCGCCAACGCCAGCTAGGGTCCGGACCCTAGGTCTGAACGGCTCTAAACCGCGTTCTTTTTCCTTGGAAACACGAACACGACCTAACCTGCATCGAGAGCTTTGAGACCAAGGGGCGCGATGCCCTGTTCGGCGCCGTAGTACTTGAATGGCAGGAACTTGCCCGACATGCTCAGTTTCACACGATCGCCTTTTTCATCGCTCTGGCGCTCGATCTCCATATCAAAATCGATCGCCGACATAATGCCGTCACCGAACTCGTCCTCGATCAAGGCCTTCATCGCCGGACCGTTGACCAGGATCAGTTCATAGAACCGGTAGAGCAGTGGATCGGTGGGCGGCATGGCCATGCCCGCGCCGCGGTTTGGAATCTCGTTGAGCATCGCCTCTTGTGAAGGCGTGAGCCCGAACAATGCTGCGGCCTTGCGCGCCAGCGGTTTGACGAGGCGGTGCTGACCCAGCAGTGCGCCGATCACCAGAACCGGACTGATACCGCCGATTTCGGTCGTGATGTAAGCCCAGCTCCAGCCCTTCTCGCGCTTGATGTCGAGGATCTTCTCGGTAAGCTCTTCGCGCTTCATGGCGTCTTTCCTTCCTGGTTCGAGATTGACGTTAGTTGCGTGGATGGGTGCATCATGGCCTGGCTGCAAGCCACAGTGCGAGAAGCGCCAGCAAGAGTGACAGTAGCTGCCAGAACGCTAAAGGGTTGCGCTCGATTATCGGCGCGCCGCCACGCGATCTCAATCCCGCACGCGGTTCGCGCAGATCGTGCTCGAATTCGGAAAGTGCCTGTTGCCGCTTTGCTGGATCAAAATTGAGCGCAACCCTCAACGCCCCGTCGATCCAGTCCGGGATGTCGTTGCGGTAGGCGGTAGCTGGCGTATAGGCAACGCGCGCCTGTTTTGAACGACTCCCAGCCCGCGCCATGCGTGCGCCGTAGGGCAACTGGCCGGTTAGCATCTCATAGGCAATCGTGGCGAGAGAGTAGAGATCGGAAAGTTCTGTGCCCGCCTGGCCGATGAAGTATTCTGGTGCCGCATACTGATGCGTTCCCAGCACGTCGCCTGTGTCCAGTTCAGGAACATCTTCCAGTGCGCCGGCAACACGCACGGCCCCAAAATCGATGATCTTCACCGTGCCGTGACGGTCGACCATGATGTTCTCTGGCCGCAGGTCCTGATGCAGCATATCCTTGCGGTGAAATGCACGCAGCCCCTTGGCAATCTGCTCGATGATGGCGCGAACCGTTGCCAGGTCCGGATCTGGATGGTCATGCATCCACTGGCGCAGTGTGCAGCCCTCCAGATATTCGGTGACGACATAGAGCGTGCTGCGTTCCCGGTGCACGGGTGCTGCTTTGAGGACATGCGCCGAATTAATTCGCCGCGCGATCCATTCCTCCATCGCGAACCGGCGCAGATAATCAAGATCGTTACGCAGATCAGTGGATGGCACCTTGAGTGCCACCTTCTCACCTCGCTCCATGTCAACAGCAAGGAAGATGTAACTGCGGTGTGATGCGTGCAGCTGGCGCACGATGTTGTAGCCGTCATATTGCGACGGAACATGTGGCACCGGGGCCGGCGGCAGCAGATCGGCGCTGCGCATTGCCCCGATAGATTGGTGTGTGGGTAGATTTTCGACGCGAACAATCTGGATCGTAAGATTGTCGTCGCTGCCGCGCGCAAGGGCTTCCTCCACGATCGCCTGCGCTGCCGCATCTAGATCATCGGACGTGCTGATCCGCGCCGCAATCTCTCTTTCGGGTATGTGGTTATGCACCCCATCGCTCGTCATGACGAGTGTGAGGCCCGGCTGCAGATTGAACTCGCGATAGTCGATCTCAACGCCTGGCGCCAAACCGAGCGCGCGGCTGAGATAACTTTCACCAGGCGAGAAAGTGATGCGGTGATCCTCGCTCAACAGCTCCAGCGTTGCATTCGACACGCGATAGACGCGGCTGTCGCCGATGTGAAACAGGTGGCCTGTTCGCCCCTTGAGCACAAGCGCACTGAAGGTGCACACATACCCGCGGTTCATGTCCTCATGTAGCCGGCCGCGTCGCGTCTCGGCGTGCAGCCAAGAGTTTGTTGCCTGGATGACGCGTTGCGCCGCCGACTTTACCGTCCAGGCATCACAGGTGCAGTAATAGTCGGTGAGGAAGCTCTTGATCGCAGTCTCCGCCGCGATCTGGCTGACATCACTCGATGAAATGCCGTCTGCGATGGCAACAACAATGCCCTTGAGAGACAGCGCCGCGCCCTCGGGAATGAGCGCGCCGTGAAAGTCCTGGTTGAGCGCCTTGCGGCCGGCCGTTGAATATTGGCCGATCGTCACGCTGAGTTGGTCGACAGGGAGAGCTTTCAGCAATGGCGGCCTCGTCATGCTCCCGTTGGGTGTCGGGATCCGCTGTACTGAGCGGATCCCGATGTGGTGAGGGGATTACCGGGTTACTCTGCCGCCAGGGCCGACTTCGAAGTGTAGGCGGGCTTGCGGCTAGGCGAGGTCTTGTAGTGTGTCGCGTAGATCATGGCGCCGACGAAGGTGAGGCCGCCGACAAGGTTGCCAACCACAGTCGGAATCTCATTCCACAGCAGGTAGTCCATCCAGGTAAACTTGCCGCCCATCATGATGCCCGACGGGAACAGGAACATGTTGACGATGGAGTGCTCGAAGCCGAGGTAGAAGAAGACGAGGATCGGCATCCACATTGCGATCACCTTGCCCGACACAGAGGTTGACATCATTGCCGCAACGACACCTGTCGAAACCATCCAGTTGCACATGACGGCACGGACAAACAGCGTCAGCATGCCGGCAGCTCCTGACGCTTCGTAGCCGATGGTGCGCGCCGCACCGATGAGACCAAGCTTCTGGCCGACGGCGTTAGGTTCCTGACTGAAGCCCATTGTTAGCGTGATTGCGATCAGAACAGCAGTCGTCAACGCCCCGGCGAAGTTTCCAACGAAGACGAGCCCCCAGTTGCGCAGCACACCACGCCACGTCACTCCAGGACGTCTGGCGATCACTGCCAGCGGCGCCAGCGTGAAGACGCCGGTCAGCAAGTCGAAGCCGAGCAGATAGAGCATGCAAAAGCCGACCGGGAACAGCAGTGATCCGATCAGGTGGTTGCCGGTATTGACGGTAATGGTGACGGCGAATGCTGCTGCAAGCGCCAGGATTGCTCCAGCCATGTAGGCGCGAATGAGTGTGTCTTTCGTCGACATGAAGATCTTGGATTCGCCCGCGTCGATCATCTTGGTGGCGAATTCCTGTGGTGCGACATACGACATGATCGTTCCTCTCTTGTTTGGCCCGTTTACTCAGCCTGACGCTTGGTTGAAGGAGATATCGAGAAAGATCTTTCCGTCCCTGACCTGCACGCGATAGGTCCTCGTACGCCCTTCATCGGCACCCTGCGCGGTTCCCGATTTGAGTGAGATGACCCAGTTATGCAGCGGGCAGGTAACGCCATCATCGTGCACGATGCCTTGGCTGAGAGGGCCACCGCGGTGGGGGCACTTGTCCTCCAATGCGAAGATGCGATCATCGGCAGTGCGGAACAGCGCGATCGTCACTGCACCATTGTGCACGCACCGTGCGCCGCGTCTTGGGATGTCGTCGATGTTTCCGACATGCACCCAGGAACGGACATCTGCATTCATTCCGCGGCCTCCGCTGTAATGATTGACATCGCCTTGAACTCGTGAGCTTCTTTGCCCGCGACGCGTTCTGCCCATGGATCGGTCTGCGCATGCCGCTGTGACAGGACGAAGCGGTCATAGAGCGCTTTGCGGCGCTCCTTGTCGTCCAACACTTGTTGGCGCACCGTGTCGACACCGACCCGCTTGGCCCACTTGTAGATCCGCTCTAGATATCGTCCCTGCTCACGGTAGAGCTGGACCAGCGCGGCGAAGATCTCGATCGTCTCATCCTCGCTGGCAACGTGGCCGATCGCTTCGGTGCCCTTGATGTCGAGGCCCGCGGCGCCGGCAAAGACGATGTCATATCCGCTGTCGACGCAGATGACGCCGATGTCCTTGCAGGTCGCTTCCGAGCAGTTGCGTGGGCAGCCTGATACCGCGAGCTTGACCTTTGCCGGCGTCCATGCCCCCCACAAGAACTTTTCCAGCTTGATGCCAAGCCCGGTCGAATCCTGCGTGCCGAACCGGCACCATTCACTGCCCACACAGGTCTTCACCGTGCGCAGCGCCTTGCCATAGGCGGCACCCGAAACGAGGCCGACGGCATTGAGATCGGCCCAGATCGCTGGCAGATCCTCTTTCTTGACGCCGAGTAAATCAATGCGCTGTCCACCGGTACATTTCACGGCTGGAATGTTGAACTTCTCGGCCACATCGGCGATCGCGCGCAGTTCGCGCGGATTGGTCATACCGCCCCACATGCGCGGAACAACGGAGTAGCTGCCATTCTTCTGGATGTTGGCGTGAACGCGTTCATTGATAAAGCGCGACTGGCTGTCATCGATATATTCGCCAGGCCAGGTGGCCAGCAGATAGTAATTGAGTGCCGGCCGGCACTTCGCGCATCCGCACGAGGTCTTCCACTGCAGCTCCTGCATGACCTCAGGGATGGTCTTCAAGGCCGTGGCAATGATCAGGCGGCGCACCTCGTCGTGACCGAGGTCGGTGCACGGGCACATCGGCTGGACTGCGGCAGGGTTATAGTCATCGCCCAGCTGCGCCTTCAGGATCTGCTCGACAAGACCCGTGCACGATCCGCACGAGGCGGACGCCTTCGTGTGGGCGCGTACCTCATCGAGGCTCTTGAGGCCAAGGCCGGCAATTGCGCTGGTAATCCTGCCTTTGCACACACCATTGCAGCCACAAACTTCTGCATCATCGGGCAATGCTGCGACGGCGGCGGCCGGATCGAGTGGAATTCCGCCCTGGTAGCCCTGGCCAAAAATGATGCTCTCGCGCATATCGGCAACGTCAACAACGCGCTTCAACAGATCAAAGAACCACGGTCCATCGCCGGTATCACCATAAAGGACCACACCAATGATGCGATTGTCCTTCAGCACCAGGCGGCGATAGGTGCCGCGCGCTGCATCGCGCAGAACAATTTCTTCGCGGTCCTTGGCCTCGTTGAAGTCGCCGGCCGAGTATAGATTGATGCCGGTAACCTTCAGCTTCGTCGCGGTTGCCATTGGCTTGAAGGCGGCTGTTGTATCACCGGTGAGCTGGGCGGCGATGACGTTCGCCATCTCATAAAGGGGAGCGACAAGGCCGTACACCTCGCCGGTGGCCTCTGCGCATTCGCCGAGCGCGAAGATCTGTGGATCGCTGGTCCGCATGTGGCGGTCAACGACGATCCCGCGGTTCACCTCAAGGCCGGCCTCCTTGGCGATGCCAGCATTGGGGCGAATACCAACCGCCATCACCACCAGGTCCGCGGGAAGCGTGGTGCCATCGTCCAGTTCGATCGCCTGGACCTTGCCGATGCCACGGATGGCCTTGGTATTGGCGCGCGTGATGACCTTGATGCCACGCGCCTCAATGGCACGCTTTAACAGGTGCCCTGCTGCCGCATCGAGCTGGCGCTCCATCAGCGTCGGCATGAGGTGCAGGACGGTGACGTCCATGCCCTGCTCTTGCAAGCCCGCCGCCGCTTCCAATCCAAGCAGCCCCCCACCGATGACGACGGCGTTGCCGCGCGACTTGGCAGCGAGCAGCATCGCATTGACATCATCGAGATCGCGATAGGAGAGCACGCCCGCCAGATCGTGACCGGGCACGGGAATGATGATCGGCCTCGAGCCAGTGGCGATGATGAGCTTGTCGTAGGCGACGGTAAGTGGTGGCTGCAGCGCCGCCTGTCCGCTGTCCGACGTCACGAACTGCGCGCTAACGGTCATCGCTTCGCGATCGATCGCGGTGACACGGGCGCCCTTATAAAGGGTCACGCCATGCTTCACATACCAGCCATCGCCATGGATGACGATTTCCTCAAACGTCTTTTCTCCCGAGAGCACTGGCGAAAGCATGATGCGGTCATAGTTGACCCGCGGCTCGGCGTTGAAGATCGTGACGTCGTAACGACTGGGTGCGGTCTCGAACAGCCGCTCCAGGGCCCGCCCGGGCGCCATGCCGTTGCCGACTACAACAAGTCGCTGCTTTTCGATTGCTTCGCTCATCCTGCCCCCGATTGTGGCTACTGACATCGCAGCTGCACCGCATGACGGTTAACGATCGCAAGCCATGTGCCAACGTGGATTAGCGAAACGGGGGACTTCTAACGCATTGAAAGAAAGTTATTTTTTATATTCACCTCAATGGTCGCGCAGTGAGAAGGGGGGCCAGTCGCACAAACTTGAGGCCACCGCCCATATCAAGTGATTAAAAAATAAGCAGATCTGAATTCTGTATGAAATGTAGGCAATAAACGGCGCAACGCTCCTGGCTTTATTCTCAATTGCGCCGGC
>ERZ795053.4360-NODE-4360-length-15366-cov-5.430344_pt1 | contig 15366 bp, 14 predicted proteins | sample MGYA00375137_ERZ795053 | MGnify/ENA primary metagenome ERZ795053 (study PRJEB30182, sample SAMN05720284) | activated sludge metagenome | isolation source: Anaerobic digester | place: Hong Kong | collected 2014-12-17 ... | reverse complement strand
CGCGGGATGTCGCGGCAATGCGGCGCGCCGCCCGGTGCCGGCAACTAGCGCGGAATTGAGCATGTCATTGAGCGCACCAACCTCGGCAAGCGCGATGACGCGCCGGCGCGGCTCCGCGCCTCGGGCATAAAGCACGCGCCCGGTATTCAACCGCACGCGACGGATGATATACGGCTCCACCTGGATCCCGCCATCGGCAAACGCGCCGTAAGCACCGACCAGTTCCAGCAGCGTCACCTCCGAGGTGCCCAGCGCCATCGATGCATCCTGGCGCAGCTCCGATTGCACGCCAAGCCGCCGCGCCGTTGCTGCAACCGCGGAAAGCCCCGCATCCTTGGCCAGTCTGACGGCAACCGTGTTGACCGATTGCGCCAGTGCCTGGCGCAGTGTCAAGGCGCCAACGTTCGCGTTGTTGTCGTTGCGTGGCGACCAGCCATCGATGGTCAGGGGAAGATCGTAGGTGATGGTATCTGGCTTCATCCCGCGCTCGAGCGCCGTCAAATAGACGAACGGCTTGAACGCGGAGCCCGGCTGACGGTGGGCTTTCGTCGCCCTGTTGAATTGGCTCTCGGCATAGGAGCGTCCGCCGATCAGGACGCGAATGGCGCCATCGGAATCAAGGGAAACAAGCGCGGCCTGATGGGCGCCCATCGCCTTGCCCTTGCCGTCGAGCAGCGCGGCGAGCGCCGTATTGGCATGCTTTTGCAACGCCGCATCGATCGTCGTTTCGACGATCATCTCTGAATATTCAGTGCCTAGGATGGGCGGCAGCTTCTCCAGCACCATGTCGATGGCATATTCAAAGCCTGTCGTGCCGCGCAGAGCCTTGAAGTTGGCGAACTGGAATCGCTTTAGCCTGGCCCTGCGGTAGGTCGCATGATCGATGAATCCTGCCGCCTCCATCTTCGCCAGAATCGAATGAGCCCGCGCGATGGCCGCACGTGAGTTGGTCGTCGGTGCATACTTCGATGGCGCTTTCAGCAACCCCGCAATGAGCGCCGCCTCCGCCACCGACAACGCCCTCACCGACTTGTCGAAGTAGCGCTGCGCAGCCGCTTCAATTCCATACGCCCCACCCCCGAAATAGACGCGATTGAGATAAAGCTCCAGGATCTCGCGCTTCGACAGGCGCACTTCGAGCCAGAACGCAAGCGCCAGTTCATCAAGCTTGCGCGACAGCGTGCGCTCCGATGTGAGGAACAGGTTCTTGGCGAGTTGCTGCGTCAGCGTCGAACCACCCTGGACAAAGCGCCCAGCGCGCAGGTTTGCAAAGCTGGCCCGTACCAGCCCCGCCGGATCGATGCCCCAATGGCTGAAGAAGCGCCGATCCTCGGTGGCAACCACCGCATCAAGGACGCGTTTGGGAATCATATCGATCGGCATGTAGTCATGCGCTGCCCCGCGCCTGGCGAGCAGCGTTCCATCGCGTGCCAGAATGCGGATGATCGGCGCCGTCTCCTTGCCGCGCACCGCCAGCGGATCAGGAAACACGATCGTGTAGTAGACCATCATGGCGCCGAGCCACAACGCACAGCCCAGCGCAACGGAAAGAGTTGTATAGGCGGCAAGCTTCAAGGCGAACGACGGGCGTCGCGATTTGCCTTGGTCTGGGCGCACTTGTACCGGCGGTGCTGGCCCGTTCTGCGGCTGGGACAACACCGGTTCGGCAATGGGTTTCGCGTCCTTGCGACGCCTGAAGAGTCCCATACCACTGACACCTTCATACGCACGGCTCTAAGGCGGCGCAGCGCTCGGCGCTGCACCCGTGTCGTATGAAATTATCTGAGCACTCTCTAAGACAGGGTTAACCATAACGCGACAGCGCCATACATGGCCGCCAGGCTCGCCAAGACGCGCGCGTTGAGATGCGCAGCAACGCTGGCACCAGCAGCGACCTGCCCCAGAGGTTCCTTGATATCCTGCACCCGCGGCTGCGCCCTCAAACTCATGCGTGGCGCCGCTGCCACAATGGCTAGAGCATTTTCCGACGAAGTGGACACCGGTTCGTCGAAGAAAATGCGACCAAACAAGAAGCTAGAGTGCCGGTTCCGTTCCATCGGATCGAAAAGCTCTCTAGATGTTCACAGGCGGGCCCTGAAGGATGATTGCGGGGCGCCAAGATTCACCTCATTCTGCGCCGCTGCTCTCACTCATCTGAGTTGAAGAACCATGCGCCCATCCTGCTTCTGGATCGATAACGCACTTCATTTCAGGCGCTTATTTCGATCGGCTGTGAGCGCTGTTGCGCTGTTTCTTTCCCTGGGGGCCTCTCTTGCCTCCGCCGCGCAGGCCGAAGGGTTCGTTTCCGAGTTCAAAATCGGGCTCCTGGCTCACGACGTGCCAGACCTTTGGAGCGGCTTTCAGCTTGAAACCGATGCGCCCGACATCAACATCGAGGTGATTTTCGCCCGCTACGTACCTTTTCTTGGTGGACGTATTCAGCCGGCCCTGGGCGCCTCGATCAACACAGACGGCGCCACCAGTCATGCCTATCTCGACGCGCGCTGGCAGTTCGAAACCCCATCCGGCCTGTTCTTTGCCATTGGCCTTGGCGCTGCCATTCACGACGGCGAAACCAGGCCAACAGAACCCGACATGAAGGCGCTCGGCTCACGTGTTCTGTTTCATATCCCTGCGGAGATCGGCTGGCGCTTTGATGCGCATAATTCCATCTCCGTTTATTTCGAGCACACCTCCAATGCCTATACGCAGGACTACAACGAGGGTCTCGACCGGCTCGGCGTGCGTTACGGCTACCGCTTCTGACCGCTGACGACCTTGTCCACGTCGGGATGGCACGAGAAGCGTCGTGCGCTATATCGGGTTCATCCTGCCAGCCCGCATCGGCTCAATGATTGTCGCGTGATGAGCCATCGCGGGCTGCAAGTTCGGCGCCAACCTCGTTGCCATCCTCGTCTGCATCGGCGTCGGTCACCGGAATTGCATAAACGCCCTTCAACCAGCGCGCCAGATCGACATCGGCGCAGCGGCGCGAGCAGAAGGGGCGAAAATCGCGTGCCGTCAGCTCACCACAGATCGGGCATTTGGGTGCAGTCTTTGCCACGTCGGCGCATCTCCAAAATTCGGTTCGCTCCCCGCCTCGCTGTGTGTCCGCCTGGCGCCGACGCCAACGATGTCGAGAGCAGGTTGAGCTGAAGAGTGAGCGGTAGAGCCGTGAACAACATGCTCAAATCCAAGAGCTAACCTAGTTCGATCTCGGCCGAGCGCGCCCACGCATAATGCACCGCAAAGCCCTCCGCCACGATCATCTGCGTCACCTCAGTCAACGGTAGCCCGACGACATTGGTGTAAGAGCCGTTGATGTTTTGCACGAAGGCGCCGGCAAGTCCCTGTATGCCATAGCCTCCGGCCTTGCCGCGCCACTCACGCGAAGCGATGTAGGCTTCAATCTCATCGCGTGACAGATGTTTGAAGCGCACGCGTGTCTCGACAATCTTGGTTCGCACACGGTCGTCGGGCGCGATGAGACAAACCCCGGTTAGGACGCGATGGGCCCGGCCAGACAGCAGCTTGAGTGCGCCGGCAGCCTCCTCGATATACTGCGGCTTCATGAGCACGCGGCGACCGACCGCCACAATGGTGTCCGCGGCAAGGACATGCGCGTGTGCGATATCGTGATCATTGGCAATCTGATCACGTGCTGCTTCAGCCTTGGCGCGTGCCAGCCGGGCGACAAGGGCGCGCGGCATCTCCGTCTTGCGCGGCGTCTCATCGACCGAGGATGGCCGCACCGCATCAGGTGTGATGCCAACCTGGGACAGAAGCATCAAGCGCCGTGGACTGCCACTTGCCAGCACAAGCTTAGGCACAAGCGCGGCTTCTGGATCGGCCGCCCGCGCGCGCGCGCGCTCCTGGCGCAGCGTCTCACGCCGGGGGGCATCGATCCGTCGCAAGACGTTGAGCAACGCACTCTTGGGTAAGGTCATGACGACTCCGTATCAGACCGCAAACCACAGATGCGGCCCGTGGACCGCGCTTCTGCCAGTTGTCGTGTGGTGTTTTCAATCAAAAACGAACATTGCCTCGCCTTCTACAGCATGTTGCGCTGAAGTGTTACGCGGTTCGCCGTGAAAAACATGCCTAAAACAAGAAGCTAAAACATTTTTCAGAGAAGTGATCGCATTTTCTGCGCCGAACCGGTGACCACTTCGGCGGAAAATGCTGATCTTTGGTTTGATCGCATTTTCTGCACCGAACCGGTGACCACTTCGGCGGAAAATGCTCAGGGCCACAATCGCCCGTCACACGCTCGGACCGCCCTCGAAACAGAAGCGCTGCATGATTCGTTCAAACAAATTGTCACGCACGCCGCGATAGTAGTGCAGCATCTGCTCACGATTGCCCTGCCCAAGATGAACCGTCGCGTCGATGGTTGGCCAATATTCGACATCAACGGCCATGGTTCGCGTCAACTCGAGCGCTTGGTGATGAGCTTCGGGCGAAAGCGTCACAACGAGATCGAAGCTGGTGTCATTGAGTTCGGCAATGGTGCGCGGCATATGAGCCGACATATCGATACCGATCTCACTCATCACGGCGGCAGCAAACCCGTCAGGATCACCAGCACGAACGCCGGCCGATTCCACGTAGACGCGTTTACCCGCCAGATGGCGCAGCATTGCGGCCGCCATCGGAGATCGCACAGCATTCATGGAACAGGCGAACAATACCGCGCCTGGCAAATCGCCAGCCATCGTGACGCCCTACCCCTTCCAATGAAGAGCGCAGATCAATGTGAACAGCCGGCGAGCAGTGTCGAAATCGACATCGATCTTTCCCTGAAGGCGTTCCTGCAGCGTGCGCGAGCCTTCATCGTGAAGGCCGCGGCGGCCCATGTCGATCGCCTGGATCTTCGACGGCGGCGCCGTGCGAATGGCCTCATAGTAGCTGTCACACACCATGAAGTAGTCCTTGATAATCCGCTTGAACGGGGTCAGTGAAAGGAAGTGCGTGACAACCGTTTCTTCCGCTTCGGTACCGACCGCGAACTGGAGCTTCTGGTCCACCACCGACAACCGCAGACGATAAGGGCCATCCTCGCGCCCCGTCAGCGTGAACGAGTTCCCGTCAAGCAGATCGAAGATTGCCACTTCGCGCTCGTGCTCGATGTTGGAATTGTTACGGGCGATCGACTTCTCGTCGACATCGACGGCGTAGAGTCGCGCCCGGCTTGGCTGCTCCATTCCCCCTTGCTCCTGCATCTCACTTCCCCGCACTGCTTTTCTCAAGCCGGATCTCAACGGACCGGCGATGCGCTTCAAGTCCCTCCGCGCGTGCCAGCGCCATTGCGGCGGGCGCCAGCTTGTCGAGCGAGGCCTGATCGAGCTTCAACAGCGACGTACGCTTCATGAAATCCAAGACGCCAAGTCCTGAGGAAAAGCGTGCACTGCGCGCCGTCGGCAGAACGTGGTTCGAACCAGCCACATAATCACCGATGACCTCCGGCGTATAGCGGCCGATGAAGATGGCACCCGCATTGCGCACTTTTGCGGCCAGCACTTCGGCATCGCGGGTGGCAATCTCCAGGTGCTCGGCGGCAAAACGGTCCGCGAGCGCAGGCGCCTCATCGAGTGAGTGCAATAGGATTGTCGCCCCGAACACCTTCCAGCTCTCACTGGCGATCTGACTGCGGCTCAACGTCTTGAGCTGACGCTCGACCGCCTGTTCGACGGCGGTGGCGAAGTCGGCATCGTCGGTCATCAGCACCGATTGGGCTGCCGTGTCATGTTCGGCCTGCGCCAGCAGATCGGCAGCGATCCATTCAGGATCATTGTGCCCATCGGCGATGACGAGCACCTCGGAAGGTCCGGCAATCGAATCGATGCCAACGGTGCCGAACACCTGGCGCTTGGCGGCGGCGACATAGGCATTGCCAGGTCCGACGATCTTGACGACCGGCGCAATCGTCTGGGTTCCATAAGCGAGCGCGGCAACAGCGTGTGCGCCTCCCACACGGTAGATCTCGCCAACGCCAGCAATATCGGCTGCGGCCAGCACCAGCGGATTGAGTTCGCCGTGTGGTGTCGGCACCACCATGACGATCCGCGGCACCCCGGCGACGTGAGCGGGCACCGCATTCATCAGCACCGAACTGGGGTAGGAGGCAAGGCCACCGGGAACGTAAAGGCCCACGGACTCCACCGCCGTCCAGCGATGTCCCAGCTCAACGCCGGCAGCGTCGGTATAGCGATCATTGTGCGGGCGCTGGCGGGCGTGGTGTTCGGCAATGCGTTCGCGTGCAATTTCGAGCGCATCAAGCGTTTCGTTGCTGCAGTTCTGGCGCGCCGCCTTGATCTCGGCTTGGCTGACGCGCAAGCCGACCTGATCGAGATCGACGCTATCGAACTTCTTCGAGTAGGCGACAAGGGCGGCATCGCCATCACGGCGGACCGTATCGATGATTGCGCGCACGGCCGCATCGACGTCCGCCGACACCTCGCGCTTTTCGGCAAGGAATGTCCTGAAAGCCTCCTCAAAACCGGGGTCCGAGGTGGTCAAGCGCGTGGTCATCTCATCTTTCGGCCAGACCGGCCGCTCCTCAAGGTCTCAATCTGCTTACCATCGTCCCGGGAGCCCAGATGGCCATGCCCGGTCGCATCCTTTAGATCCTGCCGGTTCTGATTGATCGAACCTGCGCCGGCCGGCTTGATCTTGGGAACCAAATTCGCCGCGGCAGAATGATCCCGATATAGCGCACGACGCTCTAGGTGGGTGGTATTTTCCCACCAACCGGCGTCCACTTCATTGGAATATACTCAAGACGCCTCTAATTGCCCTCGCCTTGTCCGCCGTGGTCAGGAATTGCGCGCGCCCGCCAGGCCGCCCCCAGGTCCCCCAGCTCCGCCTCGATGCACTCGACCGTCAACTCAATCGCGCCGCCACCGGCAAAGTCTATGCGGATGAGGCCGGCGGGATCATCGTGACCGGTCGCCTCGAAGGTCACCGCCAGCAAGGCGAGGAAGTCGTCCTTCCGACCAAGCGAAATGCCTGAGCTACGGGCCCGCAGGACGCGCTCGAAACGAAGGCCAGCGCGGCGGCGCTCACCGATGCTCTCGCCACCGGCAGCGAGGCCAACCCAGTCGAAGCGGTTGACGAGCATGGCGAAGCGCTTTTCGCGCGGCAGATATGTCATATCGCCGACGCGCACGACCGCATCCTGGACGTGCGCGGAGATCACGGCCAGATCCTCGGCGTCGAGCGCAATGAGCTTGAGTGGGACCATCGACAGGCTAAGGGGTTGGCGCGGGCGCGTTGGAGAAGAACAAAAGCAGCTCACCGCCGGGTGAGCCAGCAGCGGACTTGGCGAGTGATACCCGCCTGGCCGTTACGGCGCAACCGACCGCCGCCATTCATCTTCGCATAATAGAGCGAGCCTTGATCAATTGCGCCGAAGAGCCGCACGATGGCGGTCGCCACCAAGAGCCTGCACAGCAGACATCACGCCGGCGTTTTTTCATTCAATCCCTGATGCGGGTCGCATCGTGAATGCACGTTCCTAGAGCACCGTACTATAAATCGGAACCAATTCTGTTTCTCAAGCGGCGCGCCGATCCAGAAGGAGAGCGATGCAGGCCGTAGGGTGCTTTAGCTTTTTGTTTGGTCGCATTTTCTGCGCCGAACCGGCATCCACTTCGTCGGAAAATGCTCCAGGGCCAAATCGCACGACGTGACTTGGCGCGCGCCGCTTGGAGACCCGAAGGGCCGGGTTAACCGCGGCACGGATTGAGGACATCTTCAGTGTGCAAACCAATCGAAGCGACTGGAAGGAATACAGATGATGAAGCCTATTGAGTTGGGACTGGCGCGGCCTCGTTGACCTCGTCGGTCATCTCCGTAATCAAGGATTTCGGGACAAACCACTTATAGAGGGCCGGTATGACGAGCAGGGTCAGAACGGTCGAACTGGCCAGCCCACCGACCACGACCGTTGCGAGGGGGGCCTGCACCTCGCTTCCCGTGCCGGTCGCATAAAGCAATGGTATGAGGCCGAGCGCGGTCGTCAGAGCCGTCATCAACACCGGGCGAACGCGCAGACAGGCTCCGTTGACGCTCGCCTCATCAATCGTCTCGCCTTCCTCTACCAACCCGTTGAGGTAGGTCACGAGAACCATTCCATTCTCCAGCGCGATGCCGAACAGTGCGATGAAGCCCACCGAGGCAGGTACGGACAGGCTAAGGCCAGACAGCCATAGCGCCACCACGCCACCGACCAGAGCGAGCGGAATATTTAGCATGATCAGGAGCGACGATCTCAAAGATCCGAAGTTCATGAATAGGAGAAGGAACACTAGGCCGAGCGTTATTGGCACAACAAATGCGAGGCGCTTATTGGCCTCCTGCTGTAGTTCGAACTGACCACCCCATACCACATAGTATCCGGGCGGTAGTGATACGGCCTCGTCAATCCTCTTTTGTCCCTCAACAACGAATGATCCGATATCGCGCCCACGCACGTTAGTTTGAACCGAAATGAACCGCTGGTTGTTCTCGCGCGTGATCTGGCGCGGTCCAACGATCTCCTCAATTGTCGCAATATGTTCCAGCGGGAGTATGGCTCCCGCCGGAGTGCGAATAACAAGTTCCCTGATCGCGGCCGCAGTTGCGCGGGCCTCCTGAGCATAGCGGACAAGGATGTCGAACCGTCTGATCCCTTCGAAAATCTGTCCGGACCTTTCACCCCCGATCGCAGTCCGAATTGCGGACTGTACTTGCTCGATGTTGAGGCCATAGCGCGAGATCTTTTGTCGATCGACGACAATGCGTAGTTGCGGTGTCCCCGTGACCTGATCCTTCTGGACATCGGCGGCGCCAGGTATCGCGCGAACGACGCGCTCGATTTCAATCGCCTTGTCCTGCAAGACATCCTGATCTGGGCCGAAGAGCTTGATTGCCAGCTCTGCCTTGGTCCCCGTCAGAAGCTCATCGACGGCCGCGGCAATCGGCTGCGTGAAATTGAACTGCGCACCAGGAAAACTCTCGAATGCTTCGCTCATCGCAGTCACGAGCTGTTCGGGCGTTCGCTTGGTCGACCAGACATCGGGGGATCGAAGACTGACGAACGATTCTGCGCTGTTCACCGGATCGGCATGTGCGCCGACCTCGCCTCGGCCGACGCGGGTGACGACTCGTTCCACTTCGGGGAATTGAGTAACCAGTCTGCGTTCGAACCGCAGAACGACGTTACGTGCTTCCTCAAGGGCAATTGAAGGTGCCATCGTGATGCGGACAAGGAGATCTCCTTCGTTAAGACTTGGAACGAATTCGGATCCCAGGCGCGGAAAAATCGCGACGCCAGCCGCCAAGAGGCTTATTGCGAGCGCCACAGCCAGAACGCGAACCTCGACGAACAGACAAACCAGCGGTCGGTAGACACTGAGAATGCTGCCCATGATCCCGTCCGAGATGGAAATGCGGCGCGTTTGGCTTTCACTCGGTCGTGTCGGCCGCTTCATCATGAGTTCGGACAGGATAGGCGCCACGAAAACGGCAAAGACAAGCGAACCAAGCATTGCCAGAGAGACAGTGAATGCAAGCGGCTTGAAGGTTTTTCCCTCAACGCCTTGCAGTGTGAACAACGGCAGGAAGACAACGATGATTATTGTGATGGCAAATCCAATAGGTCGGATCACTTCGGCACAGGCCCGCGCCACGATCTGACGTTTCGACAGTGCGTGGTGATCTTCGCGGAGATACCGGTCTGTGTTCTCGACGATGACAATGGCACCGTCCACCATCATGCCGATGGCGATAGCAATTCCACCTAGCGACATCAGATTGGCCGACAGCCCAACCACGCGCATGAGGATAAAGGCAACGGCGATCGAGAATGGAATGGCAAGAGCAACGACGATGCTCGGCCGTACCCCCCCCATGAACACAAACAGGACCAGCACGACGAGACCGATGCCTTGTACAAGCGCATCGTTGACCGTTGCAACACTGCGCAAGACAAGCTTGGACTGATCGTAGTAGGGCACGATCCTGATCCCCGGCGGCAGGGTCTTGTTGATTTCAGACAGCCGTGCCTTGACGTCGGAAATAACCTTCGAGGTATTGGTGCCAATCAGTTTCAAGACCAGCCCCGCGACCGCCTCACCCTCGCCGTTGACTGTCGCAAGTCCCTGACGCACCTCGCCACCGATTGTTACTGTAGCGACGTCACGCACCTTGATGGCGACACCATCGGCGACTTTCAGAACGACATTTTCGATATCAGCGATGCCGTGGGCCAACCCCACCGATCTCACAAGAAACTGCTCGGAGTTCTTGACGATGTACTGGGCGCCCACGTTGCCGTTGTTGGCACGTAGCGCGGTGACCACATCGCCAATGCTCAACTTGAAACGCAACAGGGCATCTGGTTGGACATTGACGTGAAATTGCTTGACTTCGCCACCAAGGGACAGGATCTCGGTAACGCCCTTGACGGTCTGAAGATTGAATTTGATGATCCAGTCCTGAATCTCCCGCAGCTCCTCTGCGCTACGCTTTCCGGTCTCGTCCTCGACAAAATAGAACAGGATCTGCCCGAGGCCGGTAGTGATTGGTCCCATTTTCGGTTCGCCAAACCCTTGAGGAATTTCGTCGCGCGCGGACTGCAGCCGCTCGCCAATCAACTGGCGTGCGAAATAGATGTCGGTGCCATTCTCAAAATAGACGTTCACGACGGAAAGACCGAAATTTGATGTCGATCGAACCTCCTTCAATTGAGGCAGACCAGCCATTGCAACCTCAACGGGATAGGTGACGTAGCGTTCGACCTCTTCTGGGGCTAGTCCCTCGGTCTCCGTGAAGATCTGGACAAGGGCCGGCGAGACATCAGGGAAGGCGTCGACAGGCAGGTCACGATAAGCCTGGAGGCCGGCTGCGAGGACGCCAAGAGCCAGTACGCATATGAGCAGTCGCTGACGAACCAGACCTTCGAGGAAAGCGCGCATCATAAGCTCTCCTAGTGGTTATGACCGTCGCCGAAGCTTTCCTTCGAAAGCTGCGACTTGATGACAAAGGCGCCCTGCGTGGCGATAAGCTCGCCCGGCTCCAGGCCGTCCAAGACCTCTGCAAAGAGCTCGTTCTGCTGACCTATTTTGACGCGACGCGGCCGAAAGATGCCGTCTTTGCCCACAAATAAGACCCTCATGCCGTCTTCGGTTTGAAGCGCACTATTGGGAATGCGAATGGCTGCTCTTGTTGCCGCCACATCGATTGTTGCATTGACGAACATTCCGGGCCGAAAGCGCTGTGCGGGAGTTTTCAGAAGAACACGCGCCGTAGCGGTTCGCGTCTGCTCGGATACGCTGGGCGTTACATGCTCAATTTTGCCCTCGGCGGTCAGCCCTGTTTCGGATCGGATCGTGACTTTCTGGCCTGCAAATACCCTTTCCAGATCGCGTGAGTAGATGCTGATGTTGACCCAAACGGATGAGACGTCTGCGATGATGAAAGCTTCTCGGTCGCTTGGAACGGCTTCTCCCTGAACAAGGTGGCGTTCGACAATGATGCCACTCATCGGCGCAAGCAGCGTAAATCGAGTGAGGTCGGCATCCGGCGACTTGGCGATCTGGTCCAGTAACGAAGAACCGATGCCGAGGGCGTGGAGCTTTTGTTTCGCGCTCCGGAGCGCGATACGGGCTTCTGCATATGCCGATCGGCTTTCCAAAAACAACTTCTCGGAGGTAATTGCCTTTTCCTTGAGCACCTTTGCTCGCTCGAAATTGTCTTTGGCCAGTTCCAGGCGTTCGATGGCCGCCAGATACGTTGCCTTGAGCTCGGCAAGCTCCCGGCTTTCAAGATGAGCCAGCTCTTGACCGGCCTCTACGACGTGACCCTGTGCAGCATTCACGGATACTGCGATCCCGGCCACGCGCGGCACGACGTGGACGAAGCGATCCATATTGTAGGTGACTTCAGCCGGGCGCGTGATCGTGACGGTGATCGAGCCGGACGAAACCGGTTCCGTGGTTATGCCGAATTCACGCAATTGATTGGTAGTCAGTCGAACCGTCTCGTCGTGCCCGGGATCGTGACTCTTGTGGAGATCATGTTTGCCTGCATCGCCATCATCGTTATGCTCACCATGATCAGTGTGTGGCTCACGCCCTACCTTGGCATCGTTGTCGTGTTTGTGGTCATGGTCCGTCGCGATGGGATCGTCGCCCGCGTACGCACCCCTCTTTTTTAAGCCGTGGTCATCACCGGCGCTTTCGGCCAGCCTAAGCATGTGCCCGAGACCTATGCGGGCAGATTGCATGCCGCTGTCGTGTGGGTGGTCCAGTTTGGCGAATGCGTGGCCTGGCGATTGCATCATCGCTCCAAGCGCAATCGCGCTCAAAAGAGCGTAGTTTCGTATATACATGGGGATCTCCTCTTGGGCCGTCTTGAGCAGCCGGACACGTGGACCGGCTGTCGATCAGCATCAGAGGAGCGACTTTGGAGGTCTCTCGAAGTCCCGAAAGATCGTGGCGCGCATTGCGTCGTTGTACCGGATCAATGGCAAGCGACGAACGCCCGGCGCAATAAGTTCCGGTATTGGCAACCAGACAAACACCAAACCGCAATGGGCAGGATCCAGCAAACCATGCTTATCTGCACCACTGCGCTGGTCATTCTCGGACAAGCAGTCCGAACCTGATTGTTCGCACGTAATTGTGGTGTGACCAGTGTCGACGGCTATAGCAACCGAATGTGGCGTGTGGCCGTGGCCTGCATGAGCAGCGTGCGACGTGGCATCGACCAGGGTCGAGAACAGGATTCCGAAACAGAGCGTGACAGCAACCACGCGCTGCAGGATTGGCTTACACATTCCTGACCATCGCAACATGTTCATGCCCTGTCCATAGTCTGGATAGACACTCCTGAACTACAAGGATTTGAAAGTCAGATCAACCATGCATGCGGCAACTTTCAACTGGACCATGCCGCCCGTTGCAGCGGTAGCGTCCATGACATAGGCGGCGAAGGCCGCATGGTCAGCCCCGAACGCACGTCTCCGGGGCTTTGGGTGGTCAGGGCGACTCACGCCGCGTACCCAACACTGGAGAGCCACTCGTCGAAGACGCCACCCCCCGCCGAACCCCAACGGTAAAGTTGTCAACGTCAGCTTGAAACCGACATGAGAGTTTCGGCGGATCGTCAATTTGAAGCTGACGTTGACACCAATTGCTCAAGCGCGGCACGTCAGCGAGATCGTCTTTGCCGTTTCTGCATGTACCGTCGTTTCCCCCCAATGCCCCTTGCATCTTCCACCGAACTCACGGCGCTGCTGTCCCCGGGCGATATCATTTGCCCCATATGCGATGGCCCAAATACCTATGACTTTCCTATGCGGTGATCGGCGAAACCGTCTCGAACTCCTATGGTCACCTGTGCCAAATCGAAGCTTGGCCTTCGCGTTCAAGCGGGCCGGGGATTTTGCATTGGCGCCATGATAAGGCGCCGACAGGGGACGACATGGTTGTGGACTATATTCTCGGAGGTGCTGTGACGATCTTCATCACAGCCTATCTCGTTTATGCACTCCTCTTCCCGGAGCGCTTCTGAGTCGCGGCGCAACCGATCCCGGCACTGGCCGGACTTTCCCAATTCAACGGAGTCTTTGATGAGCCAGCCTCAACAGGCGGGCATCTTTGGCCCCGCCTGACCCTGGAGGGCAGCATCAAATGGTTATCGTCCATTTTCTTTTTTGAATTGGTGTTTTCGGACTGCTCTATGCGCTCGCCAATGTCCTCGACCGTAGCTGAGCCAAGGGCAGAGGAGCATACGCAATGGCATCGGGCGAGATGAGTAAGGCCCAATTCACCGCCTTTCTGCATTCGGTGTTCGGCAATCTCGCCGCGGTGTCCAGCGACGGTGCCATCCACTTCATCGCGATGGATTGGCGCCACATGCGCGAGGTGCTGGACGCTGCCGATGGCGTTTACGCGGAGCTGAAGAACCTTTGCGTCTGGTCGAAGACGAACGGCGGTATGGGCTCGCTCTATCGCAGTCAGCATGAGCTCTTCTTCGTTTACAAATCGGGCACGGCGCCGCACATCAACAACGTCGAGCTGGGTCGCCACGGCCGCTACCGCACCAACGTATGGTCCTATGCTGGCGCCAACGCCTTCAGCGCGACGCGGGATGACGACCTTGCGATGCATCCGACGGTCAAGCCGGTGGCACTCGCCATGGATGCCATTCTCGATTGCTCGAAGCGCAAGGGCATTGTCCTTGATGCGTTCGGTGGCTCGGGCACGACACTCGTTGCGGCGCATAAGACCGGCCGGCGTGGCTATGGCATCGAACTCGACCCGCTCTACTGCGATGTCATCGTGCAGCGGCTCGCCAAGGTTGCAAAGCTGGAAGCCGTGCTTGTCGAAACCGGTCAGACATTTGCCGCCGTTGCCGATGTGCGCGCGGCAGAAATTGAGGCTGATGCCGACATCGCCGAGGCAAAACGCGTGATGTCCCAGGAGGCTGCCGAATGACCAGCGATAGCGCGGCAAACAATAGGGCCACGACAGCCGCCGCCGCACCAGCAAAGCGGCGTCATAAGCGCAAGCCGAGCGCGAAGAAGCGTGCCGAGCGTCAAGGCCTCGTCGACATTGGCGCCATTCTCAACGAGCCGCTCGAGGTCCTCAAAAATGGCAAGGCCGGCAAGATGTCGGCGCTCGAGTTTGCAATCCACAAGCAGGTCAAGAAGGCGCTGACGGACAAGAGCCTGGCGTCCGTGATGGCTGTCATAAAACTCGCGATTGAGAACGATCTTGTCGCGCCCCGGCCGACACCAGCGAAAGGCGGCGTTCTCGTCATCCCCAAGTTCGTCTCCGACGAGGACCAACGGTGCATCTTTGCCTATCGCGACGACAACAGCATGAGGTTCATCTTCGACATCCTGAGGCCATACTATGAACAGTGATAGCGCTGACAAACCAGCTCGCGCGAAAGGCGGCGTCGGCTACGGCAAGCCGCCCGTCGAGCACCGCTTTGAGCCAGGCAAGTCCGGCAACCCCCGCGGACGCCCAAAGGGCGCTAAGGGGCGCCGGGCAACCGCCAAGCGCGTCTTGATGGAGAAGCATCGTGCCGATCCAGCCGGGACAGGTAAGCCGAAACAGTACACGGCGATCGAGCTCACGCTCATCACCTTGAAGCAGCTCGCTGCCAGTGGCGACCAGCGCGCTTTCAAGGCCTTCACCGATCTCGAGAGGCGGTTCGGGCCCATTGAACCGGATGGCCGGAAGATCGGCTATCTGGTGGTGCCGGAGGAGCTGACGCAGGAAGAGTGGGTGGCGAAGTACTCGCCCAAGGACGGTCCGTTTCACGACGATGATGCCGTTGGCCTTCTTGAACTCGCCGTCGAGGATCGTGGTG
>ERZ795053.4359-NODE-4359-length-15367-cov-20.535920_pt1 | contig 15367 bp, 18 predicted proteins | sample MGYA00375137_ERZ795053 | MGnify/ENA primary metagenome ERZ795053 (study PRJEB30182, sample SAMN05720284) | activated sludge metagenome | isolation source: Anaerobic digester | place: Hong Kong | collected 2014-12-17 ... | reverse complement strand
GCATCACCGGCAGGAGCGCTCGCTGCCGCCGATGCTTGTGAATTGCTGCCGCTGTCGCTTCCGCTGCACCCGGCGACGAGCAGACCCGTCGCGGCGAGGATCGCAGCGAGTGCAGCCGGCACGCGGCGGCGCCCATCGGGATTGGCCCAGGTCATCAGGCTGGTGGTCATGAGGGGCTCCCATCAGGTCGACGGCTTTGGGGGGGTGCGACGGCTACCCGCTGTCCGATGGTTCCGCCTGGGCGACATATGTTTGTGGGCATGTACCGGATCGTTATCGTCGGGGGCGGCATCGCGGGTCTGGCCGCGGCCTGGGAACTCGTGAGCAGTGCACCCGACGTCGAGGTGACGATCCTCGAGCAGACCGACCGGGTCGGCGGCAAGCTGCGTCGCGAGAAGGTCGGCGGACACCTCGTCGACGTCGGGGCCGAGGCGATGCTCGCCCTGCGCCCCGAGGCCCGCCACCTCATCGAGGAGATCGGCGCGGGCGCCGACCTCGTCACGCCGGCGACCGTCGCCGCGTCCGTCTATTCCTATGGCGCGCTGCATCCGATGCCGCCGCGCTCGATGATGGGCATCCCGCAGCAGCCGGGCGACGCTGCCGGCATCCTCAGCGACGCGGAGGTCGCGCGTCTCGCGGCGCCCGAGCCGGTGCCGCCGCTGGAGTCGGATGCCTCCGTCGGGGACTATGTCGCCGCCGCGCTCGGCGACGCGGTCGTGGACCGGCTCGTGGAGCCCCTGCTCGGTGGGGTGTATGCCGGTCAGGCCCGCAAGCTGTCGCTCGCCGCGACGATGCCCCAGCTGTATGCCCGTGCGGTCGACGGGGAGCCCCCGGTCGCCTATGGCACCCAGAAGCACGAGGCCACGAGCCCAGGCCCGAAGCCGCCGCCGGCGACTCCGGACAGCGAAAAGCTCTCCGCCCAATCGCCATCGCCCTTCATCGGCCTGCGCGGCGGCGTCGGCCGGCTGCCCGAAATCGTCGCCGACGCCGTGCGCGAACGCGGCGTGCAGATCCGCACCGGCGTGACGGTCCGCGGCATCGCCCCGCAGCCGGCCGGCGGCTGGCGGCTGACCTGCGGTCCGACGACCGATGTCGAGCACGTCTACGCCGACGCCGTCATCCTCACCACGCCCGCCGCCGCGACCCGCAAACTCCTCGAACCGGTCGCACCGGAGGCGGCCGAACTGATCGCCGGCATCGAGACCGCCTCGGCGGCCGTCGTCACCTTCGCCTTCCCCTCCGCGCAGATGCCCGATCTGGCCGGCTCCGGATTCCTCGTGCCCCCGGTCGAAGGCTTCACGGTCAAGGCCAGCACGTTCAGCTCCAACAAGTGGGCGTGGATGCCGGAGCAGTTCCCCGACGTGACCTATGTCCGGGCCTCCCTGGGCCGGCACGGCGACGAGGCCGCCCTGCAACGCTCCGACGATGACCTGGCCGACCTCGCCCTGACCGACCTGACCGGCATCCTCGGTGTGACCCTGCCCGCACCGATCGGGGTGCACGTGCAGCGCTGGGGCGGGGGACTGCCGCAATACGGAGTCGGCCACCTGGACCGGATCGCGTTGCTGCGCAAGGAGATCACCAACCACGCGGGCCTGCAGGTGGCGGGCGCGGCATACGACGGCGTCGGCATCCCCGCGGTCATCGCCTCCGGCCGCCGCGCAGCGCAGGACCTGGCGGCGACGGCCGGCTTGAGAGACTGACCCCATGACCGAACGCCCCACGCCGGCCAAGCCGAGCCCCGCCCGCATGCGCGAGATCAACGACACCATCCGCTACGCGATGTGGTCAGTCTTCGCGATCGAGACCCGGCTCGGGGAGGCCGACCGCGCGGCATACGCAGCGGAGATCGACGAGCTCATCGCCGATCTCGCCGGCCAGGATGTCGTCGTCCGCGGCCTCTATGACGTCTCCGGCCTGCGCGCGGACGCCGACCTGATGATCTGGTGGCACGCGCCGGACGCGACGGCGTTGCAGGCGGCATACCAGCGATTCCTGCGCACCGGGCTGGGGCAGCACCTGAAGCCGGTGTGGAGCCAACTCGCGCTGCACCGCCCGGCGGAGTTCAACAAGAGCCACATCCCGGCCTTCCTCGCCGACGAGGAGGCGCGGGCCTTCGTCTGCGTCTACCCGTTCGTGCGCTCCTACGACTGGTACGTCATCGACGACGCCGAGCGGCGCGACATGCTGCGCGAGCACGGCCAGATGGCGCGCGACTACCCCGACGTGCGCGCCAACACGATCGCCAGCTTCGCCCTCGGCGACTACGAGTGGATCCTCGCGTTCGAGGCCGACGAACTGCACCGCATCGTCGACCTGATGCGCGAACTGCGGGCCTCGCGGGCCCGCCTGCACGTGCGCGAGGAGACGCCGTTCTTCACCGGCCAGCGCGTCGGGGTGGCGACTGCCGTCGCGGCGCTCCGATAGCGGGTTACCCGGCCGGCTTGAGCGTCAGGCTGATGGAGTTGATGCAGTAGCGCTGGTCGGTCGGCGTCTGATAGCCCTCGCCCTCGAAGACGTGCCCGAGGTGGCTGCCGCAGGCGGCACAGCGCACCTCGACACGGGGACGCCCGGGCAGGGAGCGGTCCTCGAGATATTCGACCGAGTCACCGGCCAGCGGGGCATAGAAGCTCGGCCAGCCGCAGTGGCTCTCGAACTTGGTCTCGGACTGGAAGAGTTCGGCGCCGCAGGCCCTGCAGGCATACACCCCGACGGTCTTGGTGTCGGTGTATTCACCGACGAAGGGCCGCTCGGTGCCGGCCTGGCGCAGGACGGCATACTCCTGCGGGCTCAGCGTCGCCCGCCACTCCTCGTCGGACTTGGTAACGGGATAGTTCCGATCGCTCTGCAGGCCGCTCATTCCGCAGAGTCTGGCACGCCGGGCCGACGGTCGACGTCCGCGCCGCTCGCCAGATCGCCGCACTCGACGACGACCAGACCCCGCTGGTCGGCCAGGTAGCCGCGTCCGCCCGCGTCGCCGCGCAGCGTCGCGAGCATCGGGGCGAAGTGCATCGCGCCGACGAGCACCGGGTGCCCCGGCCGCCCGCCGTATGCCGCCCGCGCCAGTCCCGCCGGGCCTGCGCCAGCCGCCGCGGTCACCACCCGCGCCACCACGTCCGCGCCGACGTCGGGAAGGTCGACGAGGTGGAGGAGCAGCTGCGTCGCGCCGAGCCGGCCGGCGTGCTCGATCGCGGCGCGCACGCTCGCGCTCATCCCCTCGGTCCAGTCGGGGACCTCGATGCCGGCGATCCCCGGCGGCAGGTCGACGATCTGGGCCCCCATGCATACGGCCACTTCGTCGCAGCCGCCCTCGCGCAGCGCTTGGGTCGCGGCGGCGAGCCAGGCCCCGTCGGCCGCGGCGATCTTCGGCCCCCCGAAGCGGACGCCGGCGCCGGCGGCGAGCACGACGCCCAGGCGCGGGGCGCGCAGGTGGCGGCGATGCGGCATACCGCCATTGTCGCCGGACCCGGCGGCTGTTGCAGGAGTGACACCCGTTATTCGTGCGACAGCCGGTCCGGGCTGACAGGATGACCGGGTGAGCAGGAGGACCGTGGCGAAGAAGGCGGCCGTCGGGGCGGCCGCGGTCGGCGGTTCCGCGGCCGCCGGCACGGCCGCGGCCTCGCTCGGCGCGGCGGCCTATTTCGCGCGGCGGGTGCTGACGCCCGACCGGCGCCGGCCCGATGACATGGTGCTGCTCGAGATCGGGGTCAACGACGTCCTGCTGCAGGCGACCCCGGAATCGACCGTGCCCGGGCGCTACGGGATCTGGCTCGACAGCGGGCGGGGGCACATTCGCGTCGGCGAGATCCTCGAGGCCGACCCGGAGGCCGGCACGGTGCGGCGGCGCATCCTCGGGCGGGACTGGGGCATCCTGCGTCCGGGTCCGGTCCGGTGGAACGGCTACTACTACGCCGCCCCACCCGAGATCAGCCTCGGCATGGCCACCCAGCACGCGCACGTGATGACCGACCTCGGGCCGATGCCCGCCTGGATGATCCCCGGCATGGGCGACGGCAGCCAGTGGGCGATCCTCGTCCACGGACGCGGAGCTCGCCGTGAGGAGACGATCCGCGCCATCTCACCCGCTCTTGCGGCGCGGCATACGGTGCTCGTGCCCAGCTATCGCAACGACGAGGGCGCGCCGCCGGGCCCCGACGGCCGCTACAACCTCGGTCTGTCCGAGTGGCGCGACATCGACGCCGCGATCGGGTACGCGCTCGACCACGGCGCCACGCAGGTCGCTCTGATCGGGTGGTCGATGGGCGGGGCGATCGTATTGCAGGCGCTCGCGCAGTCCAGTCGCGCCGATGTCATCTCCCGGGTGGTTCTGGACGGACCGGTGGTCGACTGGACCGACGTGCTGACTCACCACGCCCGCGAGCACGGCGTGCCCGACCGGATCGGCGGGCTGAGCCGGTCCTTGATGGGCAAGCGGTGGACGCGCCGGCTGGTCGGTGTGCACGAATCCGTGGACGTGGCCAAGACCAACTGGGTGGCCCGGTCGGGCGAATTGCGCCACCCGATGCTGATCATCCACAGCCGCGACGACGAGTTCGTGCCCGTCGGGCCCTCCCTCGAACTGGCCGCAGCCCGCCCCGATCTCGTCACCCTCGTCCCGTGGGAGGTCGCCCGCCACTGCAAGGAGTGGAACACCGATCCGCTGCGCTGGGAGAGCGAGGTCGCGGCCTTCCTGAGAGGTTAGGGGGCGGCGAACCTCAGCGACGCGACCACAGGCCGAGCAAGGTGCCGTCCGACTCGAGCAAATGCCTCAACCTGAAGTCGACCGTGACCTGCTGATCGGCGGTGATCCGCGGGGCCGGACCGCCGGCGAAGGTTGGGACCCAGGTCAGCGCGACCTCGTCGACGAGCCCCAGCCCCAAGAGGGCGGTATGCAGCCGCGGCCCGCCTTCGCTGAGGATCCGCGGCAGACCGTCTCGGCGCAGCCGCGCCACCAGCTCCTCGAGGTCGACCTGGTCGGCACCCATCTGCCAGACGTTGTCCGCGCCGAGGATGTCGCGCGCCCGGGACACGGCGGCGGCGTCCGCCCGCTCGGGGACCACGAGCACGGCCATACCCGGGGTCTGCGGACCGGCGCTCCAGCCGCGGGGGAGCAGCGCCGAGTTGCTCACCGCGATCAGCGGCCGTTTGCCGGCCGCCGGGGCATAGCCCTCGGTGTCGACCGTCGCGGCCCCGACGACCACAACATCCGCCAGCTGCCGGTTGAGGTCGAAGACCACCTTGTCGGCGGCATTGTTGATCGATCCGGTCAGGCCGTCGGCGCCCGTGGCCGCTCCGTCCAGCGTCGCGACGAAGTTGGTCCGGATCCCGCCGCGTTCGGGGAAGGCGTATAGCCGGACGAGGTCGTCATCCCTCACCGTCTCGGTGAGGTCGAGGTCGTGGAGGTCGGAACTCAAGAGCCGCACCCGGCCAGTGTGGCGCATGCAAGTGCAATGATGCCCCTTATGGCAAAGGGCAAGAAGAACAAGGACAAGAAGTCTCGCAAGGAGATCGAGATCATCGCCAAGGATCTGGCGGTGCGAAAGATGCTGCGCGGGTCCAAGAAGTCCAAGAACGCCAAGGACGGCATCGCGCAGGCCAAGGTCTCCGAACTCGTCGCCGCCGTGGCCGACGGCAAGGCGTCCAAATCCGTGGTCAAGGGCGCTCCCGCGCCCGGCGTCTTCGAGGTTGCCCTGCGGGCCGGCGACGGCTTCGTCCTCGCGGATGTCGACCCCGCGTCCACGCCCGGGTTCATCGGCGACAAGGCGGCCGGTGAGGCTCTCATGGCGCCGCTGGCCGAGCAGGTGGCCGACCTGCAGGAGCGGCTGTATGCCGAGGCCAAGGAGGGTGGCAAGCGCGCGGTGCTGCTGATCATCCAGGGCATGGACACCTCCGGCAAGGGCGGCATCATGCGCCACGTCGTCGGTGCCGCGGACCCCCAGGGCATCCGGATCACCGCGTTCAAGGCGCCCACCGCGGAGGAGAAGGCCCGCCCGTTCCTGTGGCGCATCCGCAACGCCCTCCCGACGCCCGGTGTCATCGGCGTCTTCGACCGGTCGCAGTACGAGGATGTCCTGATCGGCAAGGTCCACGAGCTCGCGCCCCGCGCCACCATCGGCCGCCGCTACGCCCAGATCAACTCCTTCGAGAAGTCGGTCGCCGCCTCCGGCACCAAGATCGTCAAGGTCATGCTGCACATCTCCGACGAGGAGCAGCAGGCCCGCCTCGCCGAGCGGCTCGCGAACCCGGAGAAGTATTGGAAGTTCAACCCCGGCGACCTCAACGAGCGCGCTCTCTGGGGCGAGTACATGGACGCCTACCAGGTGGCGATCGACAAGTGCTCCACCGAGGTCGCGCCCTGGTATGTCGTGCCCGCCGACAAGAAGTGGTACGCCCGCCTCGCCGTGATGAACCTGCTGCTCGCGGCCCTGCTCGATCTCGACCCGCAGTGGCCGGCCGCGGACTTCGACGTCGCGGAGATGCAGGCCAAGCTCGAGGCCATGGGCGATGTCACCCCCGACGACCCCACGGACGAGTCCTCCGAGGACGCCGACGAGTCCTGACTCTCAGCGGCGCCCCGCCGGCGTGCGCGCCAGCAGCACCGGCGCGGCGCTGCGCACCAGGTCGGCGGGGAGCGTGCCGAACGTCGCGCCACGTTCGCCGGCCACCCGGGAGGCGATGAAGGCGTCGGCGACGACCGGCTCGGCATACCGCACGAGCAGGCTCGCCTGCAGGGTCACGGCCAGCCGCTCCACGAGGGCCCGCGCCTGCAGGGACGCATCGGCCCCGGTGATCGTCATCGCGCTGGACTCGACGGCGTCGATGTGGGCATCCAGGCGCCGATCGACCCCGCGCGCCAGCGCGGCCTCCTTCGCCAGCGCCGCCACGCTCGCCGGCTCACGCGTCATCGCCCGCAGCACGTCGAGGGCGTTGACATTGCCCGAGCCCTCCCAGATGGAGTTCAGCGGCGCCTCGCGGAACAGCCGCGCCATACCGTTCTCCTCCACATAACCGAGCCCGCCGAGGCACTCCAGGGCCTCGGCCACCATCGGCGCCGTCCGCTTGCACACCCAGTATTTGCCCAGCGCGACGGCGAGCCGGGCGAAGTCACCCTCGCCTTCGTCGACGGCGTGCGCGAGCCGCATCGCGAGCAGCGTGGCTGCCTCCGACTCGAGCGTCAAGTCGGCGAGGACGTTGCGCATCAGCGGTGCCTCGATGAGCACCTCGCCGAACGCCGAGCGCTGGGCGGTGAAGTGCGCCGCGCGCACCAGCGCCGCCCGCATCGTCGCCGCCGACCCGAGCACACAGTCGAGCCGGGTGGCCGCGACCATGTTGATGATCGAGCGCACCCCGCGCCCCAGCGGCCCAACCGGCACTGCCCACGTCCCGTCGAACTCCACCTCGGAGGAGGCGTTGGCGCGATTTCCGAGCTTGTCCTTCAGCCGCTGGACGGCGAAGGCGTTGCGGCTGCCGTCGGGCAGGACGCGGGGGAGCAGGAAGCAGCTGAGGCCCTCGTCCGCCTGCGCGAGTACGAGGAAGGCGTCGCTCATCGGCGCCGAACAGAACCACTTGTGTCCCCGGAGGCGGTGACTGTGCTCCCCGAGCGGGCCGGCCGCATCGGCCGTCGCGGCCGTCGTGTTGGCGCGCACGTCCGAGCCGCCCTGTTTCTCCGTCATGCCCATGCCGACGATGGCGCCGTGCTTGTCCTGGACGGGCGCGAGCCGCGGGTCGTATGCCCGCGCGGTCAGCTTCCGCAGCCAGGTCGCGCTGACGTCGGGTTGGCCGGCGAGTGCGGGGGCGGCGGCATACGTCATGGAGATGGGGCACAGGTGCCCCGCCTCGACCTGGCTCCACACGTAGAACCCGGCGGCGCGGGCCAGGTGGGCGCCGCTGCCGGGGGTGGCGAGCCACGGCTCGGCGGTCAGGCCGCGGCCGACGGCCACTGTCATCAGCTCGTGGTATGCCGGGTGGTAGACGACCTCGTCGACCCGCCGGCCCTGCGCGTCGTGGCTGCGCAGCACCGGGACCATGGTGTCGGCCTGCGTCGCCCACTCGGCGGCCTGGGCGGTGGCGGCCAACTCGCCGAGGCGGGCCACGTCGGCGGTCGGGGCGCCCCACCGCTCGACCGCCTCGACGAGGGTGGGGTCGGTGCGGAAGAGGTCGTCACCGCCATACGGCGTGGGCTGGTTGAACACCTCGTGGGTCGCCATGACCGCAGGATAGGGCGGGCGTCCGCGGCTGCCGGCGCGGGTGAGTACAACGCCTCATGTGAACTCCCTCTCCCGCCTGGCATGGTGGCGGCATGCGCTCTTCAGCTGCCCGTGGCGGCCTGGCCACCGTCTCGATCCTCGTGGCGGCGCCGGCCGGCTGCGGCAACGCGGTGACGACGGACGTCGTCGGGATGACCGGCGTGACGGCCGACGCGCAGGGCCGGCCGGTGGTCATCGTGGCGGCCTGCGGGGCGGCATACGACCGGATCGCGGTCAGCGACATGCTCGACCGGAGCACCGTCCCGGCGACCCAGGTCAACGAGACCCTGCTGACCATGACGCGCGAGACACCCCTCACCGGCACCGAGACGGTGTCGCTCACCGACCCGCTCGCGCCCTGGAGCGCGAGCAAACGCTTCGAGCCGACCGAGCCCGACGGGATCGACGTTGCTGCGTTCGCGGAGGGGGAGGACCGGACCACGACCTCGGTGATGGTGACGCGCGCGGAATACCATCAGGTCAGCGCCGATGTGGTGCTGGTCCGCCAAGGGGAGAGGTGGACTCGCGCGGAGTTCGACGCGCGCGCCTGCGACCGCGACAGCTGGCCGGAAGTGACCATCTCGTGACCCAAAAGGTCTTGCGGTGTGCGCCGTGTCGTCACACGGGGATCACCCGTAACACCTACGCTTAGCGGCGTGGTGGAGACGAAAGGAGCAATCAAGCGCGCCATCGCACCGATCCCCGGTGCGATGTGGCTGGCCCGGATCATCGCCGAAACCGTGCGGATCTGTATGCGCTACCGCGTCACCGGGCTCGCCTCCGAAGCCGGCTTCTTCGCCCTGCTGTCGTTCCCGCCGCTGATCCTCGGACTGTTCGGTGGCGTCGGCTACATCGGCCGGTGGCTCGGCGAGGTCACGATCGAGTCCTTCACCCAGCAGATCGGCACCTACGCCGGACGCTTCCTGACGCCGGACGTCATCGAGCAGTTGCTGCTGCCGACCGTGAGCGACGTGTTCGCCAACGGCCGCACCGACCTGATCTCGCTCGGGTTCGTGCTGTCGCTGTGGTCGGGGTCGCGGGCGCTGAACGTCTTCATCGACACGATCAGCATCATGTATGGGCAGTCCGGCGTGCGCGGGATCGTCCGGACCCGGGTGCTGAGCTTCACCATGTATGTCGTCACGCTCATCGTCGGTGTCGTGATGATCCCGCTGGTGCTGATCGGCCCGACGCTGCTGGGCCGGATCCTGCCCGACCGGCTCGACTTCCTGGTCATCCTCTATTGGCCGGTCGTCACCGTGCTCGTCGTCTGCTCGCTGACGACGCTGTACCACATCGCCACCCCCAAGCGGACCCCGTGGGTGCGCGACATCCCGGGCGCCGTCGTCACCTTGATCCTGTGGGCCATCGCGTCGTATGTCGTGCGGGGCACCATCTCCGCCTCGCTCGACGGGACCTCCATCTACGGGCCCTTGTCGACCCCGATCGTGCTGCTCATCTGGCTCTACTTCATCGCCATCGCCGTGCTCATCGGTGCCGCCTTCAACGCTGCCACTTTGCACATCCAACCGGCCGCGCGTGAGGTCGTTCCCTTCCGCGAACGAGTCAAGCGACCGCTGACGCCGTTCCCCGAGGGCAAGGACCCAGTGGAGCGCAACATCCGATTTGGGTATGCCCGCTTGCATGGGTTAAGGTCTCTGAGCGCACGAACGAGGGAAACCTCGCGGGTGCCGAGTGCGGATGTAGCTCAGTTGGTAGAGCGCAACCTTGCCAAGGTTGAGGTCGCCGGTTCGAGGCCGGTCATCCGCTCGGAGGGTTTTGCCGCCCCCAATGGTGGAGTGGCCGAGAGGCGAGGCAGCGGCCTGCAAAGCCGCGTACACGGGTTCAAATCCCGTCTCCACCTCGAGTAGGACCTGACTCGGGCGATTGGCGCAGTGGTAGCGCGCTTCCTTGACACGGAAGAGGTCACTGGTTCAAACCCAGTATCGCCCACCAGATAACCGCAGGTCAGAGCCCCTTTCGAGGGGCTCTGACTGTTTCCGAGGAACAAATGAGGAATAGCGGCGGACTTCGTGGGCCAGCCCTCCGAGCCCTTGAGGCGGCTGTCGGGCGGTGATCAGCGGTGACTTGCCAAGCCCTGCCGGGTCGCGAAGATGGCCAGGGCGTGGTTGCCGTATGCGGTCAGTGGCGTCGCAGTGTCGGATCCAGGCGGGGGCTGCGTAGCTGAGGATGCCGATGGTGGCGATGAGGGCGGCGAGCCAGTAGGGGCCGTCGTGGATGGTTTGGATGACGGCGATGCCGATGGTGAAGAACCGTGCCCGCCAGGCGAAGCTGACCAGGGGGAATCCGCGTAGTGCGCGGGCGATGCCTTCGCCGATGCCGGCGAGGATCTGCCAGGGGGTGGTCCAGTAGGTCAGGAACGCGTCGGACCGGGTGAGTCCGGCGTCGATGACGAGAGCGGCGCGGGTCATGACGTGGGCGGCCTGGCCGGAACTGAGGCGGCCGTGTTGGAGGGCGCGGATGAGGGCGGGGTTGACCAGGAGGGTGCGCCGGGCGAAGGGCAGGACGGGCCAGGAGTTGGTCGGCGGCAGCATCTGGACCCGAACCCGCATCCGGGTCACGGGCAGGTCGGGTGCGCAGGCGTGGACGAGGGCGACGGCGGGCGCGAGGGTGGCTCGCTCGGCGCGGGTGGCCGGACGGGCGAGGAGCAGGATCAAGGCGGCGGCGTCTTCGGCCCAGCCGGTGAGCAGGATCGCGCCGATGAGAAGCCCGCTCAGGAAGAGCGGCCTGCCGATGTGTGGCGGGGTCACGGAGAGGACGGCGTGGGTGATGACGGTGCTGACGAACAGGGGTGTGGCGTAGGCCAACGCCTTGCGCCCGGGGTGTCTGTGCATGGACTGTGCCCTTTCTGTCCCGACGGGTGACTCCTCGCGGGGGTCTCGGCTGCGTATAGGGCATCTGGGTTCAGTGTTTGTTCGCCCGACGCCCAGGCGCCTGCCGGGGTTATCCACATCGAGTCGGCGGGTGCTGGCGGACACGTCCGGCGAGGTGGCTGGATGAGAACCCACCACGACAGGCAAGACAAGCGATCGCAGGAGGCGAGGAGAGCGTGATGACGAAGGTGACCGACCGGACCGCAGTCGAGGTGTGGATGGAGGTGATTGCGTGGTTGACGGAGGCGGCCGATCTGGGTGAGACCCAGATCGGCCGTCGCCCGCACCACCACTGCCTCGGGCTGGGGGCGCTGCTGCTCGCCGAGAAGGCCGTCCAGCTGCTCCAGGACGGCGATCGGGCCCGGCTCGACGAGGTGGGATTGCCGGCGGCCGCAGCGGGAATGAACGTCCCGGAGCTCATCGAGGAAGCCGAGCGGCTGCTGGCCACGCTCTCCTTCGACCAGCTCCCGGCGGTGGCGTCGGCGGTGGTCATCGACCTTGGTGACCTGGTCGGTGAGTCCCGCCATGGCTGACCACGACACCACCACACCCCTGACGGGGGCGGGGGCGCGGACGGTAGGGGAGCTGTTGCGGGAGGCGGACCTGACCGCGCGGCGGATGCTGACCGACGTCCACCCGGCGACCGCGCCGGCGCGGCTGCGGTCCTGGGCCGAGGTCGTCGAGACCGGCGCTCAGACGTGGCGGGCCATTCCCGCGCTCGGGCCGCACCGGGGCGGGGTCGACGCCGATATCGACGCCCCTCCAGAACCTCGCCGTCGGCGTGCACCGGCTCACCATCACGCGCGGCTGGCCGGCCCCGGGAGCACCAGATCCCCGCGCCGAGCACGTCGTGGCGACACTCTCCACCGTCGGGCACATGGTCGCCTCCCGGCACCGCCACGACGATGTGGTGCGCCCGGACGCAACCGGGGACCTGGAGGCGGCGCGGACGTGGATCATGCACACGATGCTCGCCGCCACCCACGCGGTACGCCGGTCCCTGGAGCAGTACGAACGAGCCATGACCAGCACCCGGGACCGGACCCGGCTACCGGCCCCGACCGGGGAACGGTCCCACGTGCGCGACCTGATCCGCCGCCTCGACGCCGCCGAAGGCCTCGCCTCCGGGTACCTGGACCTGCGCTGGCCGGCCAACAACCGCCCGCGGTGAGCAGCTCCACCCGGTCCACCCGACCCGGCTGGAGGCTGCGATCGCGACCTGGCAGACCCAAGCCGCCCGAGCGTTGACGTCGCGCCCGTCGGTGGCGGAACTGTCCCTCGTGGTGCGCACCCAGCTCGACGGGACCGTCCTCGCGTTCGCCGTCGCCGGCTCCGCGACCCACGCCGACCTGCTCACCCCGCCCGAGGGGATCCGGATGCAGCGCGCCCAAACCGGGCTCGAACACGCCGCCAGCACCCTGCTGCGGACCCTCCGCCCGCTGACCGGGCGGGACCGCACCTTCCAACCCCCGCTGGCCGAGGCCGCCGCCGAGCTGAGGGCTGCGATCCGCGACATCGTCTATGACGGCACCGCCCTGGCCGGCAGCGACACCATCCGCGACCGGATCGACATCACCCGCGCCCTGGTCGCGGTGCAGCAGCACCTGACGGGGGGAGTCGCCCTCGGCTGGCGGATCTTGGACGACATCAACGGACCCCACCTGCAGGTCCGCGCCCGCGGCGCCCAGCAGGTCGCGTCCCAGTCCCACCAGCCCAGCCCCTCCAAGGGCTGGGTCGAAGCAGGGGACCTGGTCGCCAACCGGCTCATCCCGCTGCCCTCACCGGTCCGGTTCACTCTGCGTCACCAGACCCAGGAGATGACCGACCGGGCCATCGACGCCGCCTCCGCGAGCTACCCCTCCCAACCACGACGACCCCCCACACCGGCCGGCGACGGCCTCACCGGACGAGCCCACCACGACCGGCACCCCCCAGCCCTCGGACCCGAGAACCCAGGACCCAGCATCGGAAGGTAATTGGGCTCTTCGGACATGAGTGTGGGGTCATGGGATGAGCCCTCCTCCGACGAGGAGCCTACGGAGCCTGTAGTTGTCTCTGTTGCGAAAGCCTCTGGCCACCCTGCGGTGTAGCTCGATCAGGCCGTTGATGGCTTCGGCGCCGCCGTTGCTGGAGCGGCCTGTCTCGAAGTATGCGAGGAACTCTCGACGCCACTTGCGGAGGGTGCGGCCGAGTCGGGCGATCTCCGGGATCGGGCACTTGGGGAAGGACTTGAGCACGGACTGGGCGGTCTTCTTGCCGGCGGCCAGGCTCTCGGCGGTGTAGGCGGAGCGGAGCTGGTGGATGGCCTGCCAGGCGATGGCGACCTCGTCGTGGCGGGCGTTGGCGGCGAACGCGGCGTCGATGCGAGCCTGCTGCGTCTCGGACAGGTGCTCGAGCCCGAGCCGCAAGATGGTGCGCACCCCATACAGCGGGTCGCCCTTGCGGCCGCGGTGGCCGTGGATGGCCTGCTGGACCCGACGGCGGACCTCGTCCAGGGCCTGCATGCCCAACTTCACGACATGAAAGGCGTCCAGGACCGAGGCGGCCTCGTCGAGCTGGTCGAGCGGGCTGTCCGCGAGCCCGAAGGAGTTGGAGGACTACCTCGCACTGGCACTTGCCACGGCTGGGAGTGGGGATAGTCCGCAGACTACCGACGACTTCATCCGGGATGCACTCGTGGAAGCCGCGGAGCGTCTCCTCGGACAGTCCGTCGACGGCGGCTACGCCGCCCTCGAGCATGACGAATTCTTTGGTGGCCTCGACCTCCCCGGTCCGGTCGAAGACATGACTGTGGACCATGTTGCAACCGAGCCAGATACCGTTCAGTGGCAGGTTTGCAAGTCCTTTGACGGCACCACCCTGCTTATCGAGGCAACAATCGAGGCCACCCTGTCCTTCGAGGGCTTCGCGTCCAAGAGCGACGCGCTAGAGCCCGACGGTTTCGTTGTCCGTGAGTGGGACTGGAACGACCACGTTTCACAGGTGGCGTTCGACCGGCATGCCAGCCTCAAGTTCCAGGTGCGTGTCGAAGAAGGCGTCGGCGTCGACTACGTCGAATTCGAATCAGCTGAACTTGCCTAACCGGGCCTCGCCTGCGGGAGCGCGTTGCGTTCTGACGAGCGAGAGAGCCGCGGCTTAGACGAGCAGCAGGAGCGGACGCGTATCATGCGGCCCTAGATGCTCGCGGCGAACGATGCATCCTTCCGCCGCTAATCGGGCGTGGCGCCGAATGTGCGCTGCGCCTCAGATGGGGCTACTGGTTCTGTTCGCCTATTCCGCGTCTTCGAGGTTGATGACGGGGATGAACTCAGCAAGTGCGTTGGGATCGCGGGTCATGTCGTACTCGCGCAGGAGTCGGATGTAAGTGGGGCGGTCGATCTCCCAGTCGTAGGCGTGGATCGGCTCCCAGCCCGTTTGCCCCGCGAGATACACAAGGTCCGCCAGAAGTCGCGTCACGCGACCGTTGCCATCCACGAATGGATGGATGCGGACCACGGCAGCGTGGGTGGCGATGCCAAGCGTCCTCGCGTCGAGACGCGTCTGGTGCTTCCACTGATAGCTAAGGTCGTCCAGCACGTTGCGCAGCTCGACGGTGATGTGTTCCGGGGCGATGCCAATGTTGGTTTCCCGCGTGCGCTGGCGCCCTCCCCACTCCCAGATCGGCGCGTAGAGACGGCGGTGGAGGTCACGCACGAAGTGGTCGTTGAGCAGGTCTCGCATCGGTACGTCGAAGTTGAGCAGGCTTCCCCACCACTCGTCGGCGACCTCAACCTGGATGCGCTGCTCCAGGTCGTACAGGTCGGCCTTGCGGATTGGGTCGCCCAGCGACTTACGAGCTTCGGGCGTGAGCGCCTCTGCTTCTTCGTAGCTGAGGAGGGTCTCGCCGTAGTCGGGTTCGAGGGCCATCAGCGCTTCGAGTGCAGCGACTCCACGAACTTCTCGACCTTCGGCGAGCGGACGTGACCAGCAGGAACGACACGATGCTCCAAGCGCGCCGACGCCTTGGTCGAGCGCGCGACGAACCGACGGCGCGTCTCTGCCGACACAGTCTGCTTGGTCATCGCTGCTCCTTCGCTCATGTCAACGGTAGCGCAGACGCCGGGCTGCTTCATGTCCGGACGACACCCTCAATGTGCAACACCATGCCGGACCCCATCTGCGCTCGAGCAGAATTGTGGTTCCCCCCGAATCGTGGAGGTTGTCTCTTAGGCGGCTGCTCTCGGGGTG
>ERZ795053.4358-NODE-4358-length-15369-cov-5.069805_pt1 | contig 15369 bp, 10 predicted proteins | sample MGYA00375137_ERZ795053 | MGnify/ENA primary metagenome ERZ795053 (study PRJEB30182, sample SAMN05720284) | activated sludge metagenome | isolation source: Anaerobic digester | place: Hong Kong | collected 2014-12-17 ... | reverse complement strand
GCGCAACGGGCCGGACTACGACCCGGTCGACCTCGAGGCCCAGTTCAACCTGCTCCTGCTCTCGGGCGACCAGCCTGCGGAGGTCACCGACCTCGCCGGTGAGCTCGTCCTCGGCGGCGTGCCGTCTGCGGTCTTCCTCCAGGATCCGCCGCCGCCCGACGTGCTCGACCCGAGCGACCGCCGCAACGACCCCTGCTTCCGCTGAGCGACCTCAGCGCGCCGGCGGCGAGACGGGTCGCGCCCACCGGGCGACCTCGATCGCGCCCAGCGCCCCGAGCACCACGACGGCGGGCTCGGCCGCGGCGCGAAAGCGCGGGTTCCCGTAGGTGGCCGCCACCACCAGGAGCGAGCACGCCACCGGCACCAGCAGGAGCCAGCGCTGGCGCGAGGCCCGGCGCGCCGCCGCCAGGACCAGCCCCACCACGCCGAGCACGGCCAAGACCTGGAACGAGCGCGTCCCGCGCCCGTCCCACACCGGGTTGCGACCCTCGGCGAACGCGAAGTTGCGCTGCTGCTCGAAGCGATAGAGCCCGACCGTGCGGCCCACGCGGGCCGCGACCACGCCGGGGAGCTCGCCGCGGTGCTCCTGCACGTAGGCGAGCCCGTCCGCTCGCAGCTGGGCCGCCGCGTCGGCTTCGTTGGGGTGGCGGGCCAGGTCGAACCCCGAGAAGCACCCGGCCCGGGCGGCGTCGCGGTCGTGGCCGTCGAGCGCCACATCGGTGACCCACAGCCCCCGGAACGGCCCGCCGTAGGCCGCGTCGCAGTTGGCGCCGCGAGCGACCGAGCCCGAGTTGTTCGTGAGGGGGACCAGCTCGCCGTCGAACGCCACCGCGTTGCGCGCCGTCCAGGGGAGGAGGACCACGAGGGCGCCGACGAGGCCCGCCGCCGCTCGGACCAGCACCGGCCGTCGGCCGGCACCGGCGCGGACCCCGAGGGCGAGGACGACGGCGAGCAGGACGAGGCCGATCAGCAGCAGCTCCGAGCGCACCATCGCGCCGAGGCCGGTGAGCAGGCCCAGCGCGGCCGTGCGTCGCCACGACGGGCGATCGATCGCGGCGAGGGCGGCGAGGACGAGCGCCGCGCCGGCGAACGATGCCAGCGGCTCGGCCATGAGCGAGACGTCGGCGTTCCACAGCCCGGGATGGACGGCGCCGATGGCGGCGGCCAGGTACCCGGCGCCATCGGTGCCGCCGAGCCGGCGAGCGAGCAGCCCGATGAGCCCCACGGTGAGCGCGCCGACCCCGCACAGCACCACGCGCTGGCCCTCCGTGCCCGCGATGCCGGCCTTGGACGCCACCGCCAGCACCACGGGTAGCGCCGGTGGGTACTCGGCGGTGGCGATCTCCCGGCCCTCGAGGGCCTCGTAGGGTCGGATGTAGCCCCGCCCGTCGGCGAGGTTGGCGCCGAGCAGGTGGTAGGCCCGGGCGTCGCCGAGCGCCGGCACGGGCGGCGCGCTGTTGCGCAGGGCGTCGACCCGCACCACGAAGGCCACCACCACGAGCAGCCCCAGCAGCACGGCGGTGCGGGCGGGGGGCACGATGCGGCCCGCCGAGGTGGTGGGGGCTGCGGTCACTTCCCCCGCAGGCGGATGCGCAGGAGGATCCAGAGGGCGGCGACGCCGTCGGTCCACTGGATCTTCTTGCCCTCCTCGCGGCCCCGAGCACGGTACGAGATCGGCACCTCGAAGATCCGCTCCTTCATGGCCAGGAGCTTGCCGGTCAGCTCGGCCTCGATCCCGAAGCCGTCCGAGCGGAGGTCGACGCGGCGCCAGTGGTCGGTGGGCGCCACCTTCAGGCAGGTCTCGATGTCGGTGAGCCAGGCGTCGAAGAGCAGCGACGCCCACAGGGCCAGCATCTTGTTGCCGATCACGAACCAGAACGAGTAGGCGGCGTGGCCGCCGTACGAGCGGGCGCCGTAGACCACCTTGGCGTCGCCGTCGAGGATCGGCTGCACCAGGGCCGGGAAGTCGGCCGGGTCGTACTCGAGGTCGGCGTCGAGGATGGTGAGCAGCTCGCCCTTCGCTTCGGCGATCCCCCGCCGCAGCGCAGCGCCCTTGCCCTGGTTCGGGCGCTGCACGTAGAGGGTGACCGCACCGGACTCGACGAGGTCGGCGATGGTGTCGGTGCACCCGTCGGTCGAGCCGTCGTCGACCACGACCACCTCGGTCTCGATCGGCATGTCGACGGCCAGGAGGCGGTCGAGGGCGGTGCGCAGGGTGGCCCGCTCGTTGTACACGGGCATGACGATCGTGAGGGTGGTCATCGTCGGGCTCCCGATCAGTGGGGCCAGGTGGCCGGATCGTGGTGGAAGAGGGGCTGGGTGAGCCGGCCCAGCTTGGCCAGGATGAGCGCCTTGATGATCAGGTTCCGGACGAACCACGGCAGCGAGGCGAGCTGACGGCCCACGTTGCGGGCGCGGGCCATCGCGCCGCCCAGGGGCTCGCGCCGGTAGTGGGTCATGGACTCGGACCGGCCGAGGTAGCGCCACGAGCTGCTCGTGAGGAGCGACACGGCGATGGCCCCGGTGACGCCCACCGACGAGAACGAATCGTGGATCAGCAGGTCGCCGCCCGGACGCACCCGGGCGCTCCAGCGACGGATGTCGTCGAGCGCGGGCCCGAAGCGGTGGGCGCCGTCGATGTAGAGGAGGTCGATGTCGCCGTCGACGTCGCCGAGGGCGTCGTGGGAGAACTTGCGCACGTGGCGCACCCGGTCGCGCACGCCGGCGCGCTCGAGGTTCGCGTTGAACACGTCGTGGTCGACCGACGCCTGCTCCTCGAACCCCTCGAACTCGTGGGGGCCCCGATCGTTGCCGGCGTGCGGGTCGATCGCCACCAGCTCCACGCCCGCCTCGGCGGCGGTGGCGAGCACGATCATCGAGCGCCCGCGGAACGAGCCGATCTCCACGATGCGGCCGCCCGGAGCGACCGTCCGGGCGCAGGTCCACAGGCGCCGGGCCTGGCCCGGCGTCATCCACCCCTCGACCTCCGAGACCACCTCGGTGACCTCGTCGAAGGTGGTGGCGGCGGGCGTGGACATGGACGGGTGCCTCCGGGGGGATGAGCGGTCGGGGCCGATCACCTCGGCGGGGAGGGCCGGCACTAGGGTGCCAGGGGTGCCCGGGACCGGGCATCGACCGGCGAGCAGCGTACTGCACTCCCCCCACAGGACCCGCCACCCGTCACGATGACCGATCCCTCCGACCACCGCCAGAAGCTGGGCGACCTGGCTGCCGCCGCCGGGCTCCGACGCATCCACCTGCTCGCGTGGCGCGACCTCGACGACGTGGAGGCCGGCGGCTCGGAGGTGCACGCCGCCGAGGTGGCCCGCCACTGGGCGGAGGCGGGCATCGAGGTCGTCATGCGGACCTCCTACGCCCAAGGCCATCCGCCTCGGGCAGTGCGCGACGGCTACCAGGTGATCCGCAAGGCGGGCCGGTACCTGGTGTTCCCGCGGGCTGCGCTGAGCGAGGCCAGCCACCGCTACGGGCGCCGAGACGCCCTCGTCGAGATCTGGAACGGCATGCCGTTCTTCTCGCCGCTGTGGGCCACCGGGCCCCGCGTCGTGTTCCTCCACCACATCCACGCCGACATGTGGAAGATGGTGCTGCCACCGAACCTCGCCCGCCTCGGCGACACCCTCGAGCGCCGGGTCGCACCGCGCCTCTACCGCTCCTCGCGGATGATCACGCTGTCGCCGTCGTCGAAGCAGGAGATGCTCGATGTCGGGTTCCGCGACGAGCTCGTCGAGATCGTGCCCCCGGGGATCGACGCCCAGTTCTCCCCCGGTGGCACCCGGTCGGCCACCCCGCTCGTGGTCGGCGTGGGCCGCCTGGTGCCGGTCAAGCGCTTCGACCGGCTGATCCGAGCGGTCGTCGCCGCCCGTCGATCGGCCCCCGACCTCCAGCTCGTCCTCGTCGGCACCGGGCCCGACCGCCACGACCTCGAGGCCCTCGTCGACGAGCTCGGCGCGAGCCCGTACGTGCGCTTCGCCGGCCGCGTGGAGGACGACGAGCTCGTCGACCTGTACCGCTCGGCGTGGATGGTCGCCTCCTCCTCGGTCCGCGAGGGGTGGGGCATGACGCTCACCGAGGCCGCGGCGTGCGGCACTCCCGCGGTGGCCACCCGCATCCCCGGCCACGTCGACGCCGTCGCCGAGGGCCGCAGCGGGCTGCTGGCCGACGACGACGCCGACCTGGCCCGCCACCTCGCCCGCATCGCCACCGACGCCGGCCTGCGCGACCGCCTGTCGTCGGGCGCCATCGAGCACTCGGCCACCTTCTCCTGGGCCAACACCGCCACCCGCATCCTCGAGGTGCTCGCCGACGAGGCGCTCGGCCGACCCGGCCTCGGTCGATCGAGTTGAGGAGCGGCCTGCGGCGCCGCCTGCGCGAGGCGGTGCCCACGGCGATCCTCGCCGTCACCATCTACCTCCCGCTGCTGCTGACCAAGCCCGGGCGCGTCGGCGCCGACACCAAGACCTACCTCTACCTGGACCCAGGGCGGATGCTGGCCCGGGCCTCGTCGATGTGGGACCCGAACATCGGCATGGGCACGGTCACCCACCAGAACATCGGCTACCTCTGGCCCATCGGCCCGTGGTACTGGCTGTTCGACCAGCTCGGCGCACCCGACTGGGTGGCCCAGCGCCTCTGGCTCGGCACGATCCTGTTCACCGCGGGCCTCGGGGTCCGGTTCATGCTGAAGGCGATCGGCCAAGAGGGCCCGCACGTCACCGCGGCCACGTTCATCTACGCCCTCACCCCATACGTGCTCAGCCTGGCGGCGCGGCTGTCGGTCATCCTGCTGCCCTACGCGGGGCTCCCGTGGATGATCGGGCTCACCGTGCTGGCCCTGCGGCGGGGCGGATGGCGGTACCCGGCCCTGTTCGGCCTGCTCATCGCGACGGTCGGCAGCGTCAACGCGACCGCCCTCATCCTCGCGGGCGTCGGGCCGGTGCTCTGGCTGCTCCACGAGGTGGTGGTGACCCGCGAGGCCCGGGTCCGCGACGCCCTCGCCACGGCGGCGCGCATCGGGGTGATGACCATCGGCTGCTCGCTGTGGTGGATCGCCGGGCTCTGGGCCCAGGGCGGCTACGGCATCGACATCCTGCGCTACACCGAGACCGCCGAGACCGTGGCGACCGCGTCGCTGTCGGTCGAGGTGCTCCGGGGCCTCGGCTACTGGTTCTTCTACGGGGAGGATCGCTACGGGCCGTGGATCGCCCCGTCGCGCTCCTACACGCAGCGCATCGACCTGCTCCTGCTCACCTACGTGCTCCCCGCCATCGGGCTGGTGGGCGCGGCGGCGGCGCGCTTTCGGGAGCGGGCGTTCTTCCTGCTCCTGCTGGTGGCCGGCCTCTTCCTCGCCGTCGGGGCCCACCCGTGGGACGATCCGGCACCGGCCGGGCGGGCGGTGCGGGCGTTCCTCGAGTCCGACGCCGGCCTGGCCATGCGCAGCCTCCCGCGGGCGGCGCCCCTCGTGGTGCTCGCCCTGGCGGTGTTCGCCGGTTCGCTCGTGGCGGCCATCGGGCGGCGACGCCCGCCGCTCGCCCGTCCGCTCGCCGCCGGGCTGGTGGTGCTGGCCGTGGCCGGGCTGCCCCCGCTCTGGCGAGGCCAGATGGTCGACGACAACCTCGATCGGGCCGAGGACCTCCCCACCTACTGGCTCGACGCGGCGCGCGCCCTCGACGAGCGCGACGACGGCACCCGGGTCCTCGAGATCCCCGGGGAGGACTTCGCGTCGTACCGCTGGGGCACCACCGTGGACCCGATCACCCCCGGGCTCATGGACCGCCCCTACGTGGCCCGCGAGCTGATCCCCTACGGCTCGCCGCCCAGCGCCGACCTGCTGAACGCGGTGGACCGCCGGATCCAGGAGCTGGTGCTCGAACCCGACTCGCTCGCCCCGATGGCCCGGTTCATGGGCGTGGGCGACATCTCCGTGCGGTCCGACCTGACCTACGAGCGCTACAACACCCCCCGGCCCCGGCGCCTCTGGGCCCAGCTCGGCGGGGCCGCCGGGCTCGGCGACCCCATCGGCTTCGGGGGCACCGAGCGCAACGTCCCGCGCGCCGACCTGCCGCTCCTCGACGAGCAGGAGCTGCTGACGCCGCCCGACGCCGAGGACCCCCCGCGGGTGGCGATCCTGCCGGTCACCGACGCCGAGCGGATCCTGCGCACGGCGAGCACGGACGAGCCGATCCTGCTGGCGGGCGATGGCGAGGGCCTCGTGGACCTCGCGGGCGCCGGGCTGGTCACCGGCCACGAGCTGGTGCGGTACTCGGGCTCGGTGACCCCCCACCCCGACGAGCTCGACCAGGCCCTCGCCGACGGCGCCGTGCTCGTGCTCACCGACACGAACCGACGGGCCGCCCGGCGCTGGGGCACGGTCCGCGACACCACCGGCATCACCGAACGCCCCGGGCAGGAGCCGCTGCGGGTCGATCCCAAGGACCAGCGCCTCGAGCTGTTCCCCGACGCCACCGACGACGCCGCCTCGGTGTCCGACGCCCGCGGCGGGGTGTGGGCGGAGGCCACGAGCTACGGCAACAGCGTCTCGCTCACCCCCGAGGACGATCCGAACAACGCGGTCGACGGCGACCGCGGCACGGCGTGGCGCATCGGCGGCTTCGGGCCCGCCACCGACGAGACGATCCGCCTCACCTACCGCGAGCCGATCACCGCCGATGCCATGAGCTTCCTCCAGGCGATCGGGGGCGTCCGCAACCGCTTCATCACGGAGGTCGAGGTCTCCTTCGACGGCGGCCCCCCGCAGCGCGTCGAGCTGGGCGAGGAGTCCCGCAGCGAGGACCCCGACAGCGACGGCCAGACGGTGCGCTTCGACCGGCGCACGTTCCGATCCGTCGACGTCACCGTCACGGCCACCGATCCCGACCACCTCCGGCGCTACGACGGCATCAGCTCGGTGGGCTTCGCCGAGATCGGGGTGACCGACCTCGAGACCGGCGAGCGCCCGGTGGCCGACGACCTCGTGCGGCTCCCCGTCGACCTCCTCGATGCCGTGGGCACCGGGGACCTGGACCATCCCCTGGCCGTCGTCCTCACCCGCCAGCGCACCGCCGGCACCGTCGCCGTGCGCTCGAGCCCCGAGCCGGCCATGGCCCGCACCTTCGAGCTGCCCAGCGACCGTCGCTTCCGCCTGGTGGGCCAGGTCCGCCTCTCGAACGCGGCCGGCGACAGCACGATCGATCGAGCCCTCGGCCTGCCCGATGCCGACCACGGTGGCGTCACCGCCACCTCGAAGCGCCGGCTCCCCGGCGGCCTGTCGAACCGGGCGATGAACGCCATCGACGGCGATCCCGACACCTGGTACTCGCCCGGGTTCCTCGACCAGCACGGCGAGTACGTCGACTACCGGCTCTCGGACCCGATCTCGTTCGACCACCTCGACCTCACGGTGCTGAACGACGGCCGCCACAGCGTGCCGCGCATCCTGCGCCTCGAGGTCGACGGCGAGCCGGTCCAGCGCATCGAGCTGCCCGACATCGCCGACGACCCCCAGCCGAACGCCCGCCACACCTTCCCGGTGGCGCTCGACCACCCGGTGACGGGCTCCCGGGTGACCCTCGTCGTCGAGGACGAGCTCCCTGCGGTGCGCGACGTCGAGACCCTCGACTGGTTCACGAACCGACCGCTCGTGATGCCCATGGGCATCGTGGAGCTGGGCATCGACGGGCTGGAGGCCCCGCCGCTCCCCGAGCGGATCGACGACACCTGCCGCGACGACCTCGTGAGCGTCGACGGCCGCCCGGTCTCGGTCTCGCTCTCGGGGACCACCGCCGACCTCCTCGCCGGGAACCCGATCGACCTCGTCGCCTGCGACGACGAGCCACTCACGCTCCCGGCGGGCACGGTGGACCTCCGGACGGCACCGGGCGGCACCACCGGGCTCGACCTCGATCGGCTCGTGCTCCGCTCGGCGGCCGGCGGCGACGCCGACCCCAGCGACGCCCCGCTCGTCGATCCGGCGGTGACGGCAGACCGCCCCGACCTGGAGGTCGTCGACCAGGACCGCACGAGCGCCCACCTGCAGGTCCCGAAGGCCAGCGATGACTTCTGGCTGGTGCTGGGCCAGAGCTACAACGCCGGGTGGCACGCGACGGCGGACGGGAAGGACCTCGGGGCGCCCACGCTGGTGAACGGCTTCGCCAACGGCTGGCGCGTCCCCGCCGGCGAGGCCATCGACATCCGGGTCGAGTGGACGCCGCAGCGCGTCGTACGAGCCCTGCTCTGGGCGAGCGCCGCCTTCGTGGTCCTCGCGCTCGTGCTCGCCCTGCGCCCGCGGGGTCGCGCGACCGCTGACGAGGGCGGCTGGATCCCGCTCGACGAGCGCCCGTCGATGCCGCTCGCGCTCCGCATGGACCGGGTGCTCGCCTACGAGGGCCCCACCCCCTCGCTCGTCGGCACGGTCGTCTCCACCGTCCTCGCCATCGCGGCCGGCTGGGCCACCACCGGTGCGCTCGGGGCCGTCGTGCTGGGTGGAGCGGCGCTCGTCGCGCTCCGGCTGCGCCGGGCCCGCCCGCTGCTCACCATCGGCGGTCCCGTGCTCTTCGTCGGCACCGTGGCCTGGATGGCCGTCCGCCAAGCGACCCAGCACCTGCCACCCGGGTTCGACTGGCCCACGTACTTCGAGGGCGCGCAGGCACCAGCGTGGATCGCGGTGCTGCTCCTGGCCCTCGACGCGGTGGTGGAGCGGTGCTGGCTGCGGCGCTGGTGGCCGTCGGACCCCGATGAGCCCTCGCGAGCCGCACGGACCGATCGGTGAGCACGCCGCCGCTCCGCCGCGGACCCTCAAGGCTCCCTCGCCCAGGCCGATAGGACGTCCACGAGCAGGGCCCTGCGGGGCCGCGCACCTCGGGGGTCTCCAGTCATCAAGCGTCGATCCAGCACGTCCTCCGGTCCCGCCGGCGCTCCCGAGCGCCGGGCCGCGACCGAGCTCGCCCTCCTCGGCGTGGTCTGCGCCGTCGCCGCCGGCCTGGCGATGTCCACGCGGGTGTTCGACCGGGCGATCACGTGGGCCAGCGAATCCAGCGACCTGAACTTGAACGGGCTGTTCGCGCTGCTGGTGATGGTGCCCGTGGCCACCACGATCTTCGCTCGCCGCCGCTACAAGGACGCCGTGAGCGTCCGGCGCGAGCTCGTGCGCCTCTCGCTGCACGACGCGCTCACCGGGCTGCCGAACCGGATGCTGCTCGCCGACTGGCTCTCCGCCGACATCCAAGCCTCGCAGCGCACCAACTCCCAGGCCGCCGTGCTCTTCGTCGACCTCGACAAGTTCAAGCACGTGAACGACACCCACGGCCACGAGGTGGGCGATCGGCTGATGCGCTCGGTCGCCCAGCGCCTGCGCACGATGCTGCGGCCCGAGGACCGGGTGATCCGCTACGGCGGCGACGAGTTCGTCGTCCTCTGCCCGGACATCAGCAGCTCGAGCGCGGCCGAGAAGGTCGCCCACCGGGTGATCGAGATCATCGAGCAGCCCTTCACCATCGGCGACGACACGATGCGGATCTCGGCGTCCGTGGGCGTGGCGCTCGCCGAGCACCGGGGCGTGAAGCCCGAGGACGTGCTGCGCGACGCCGACGTGGCGATGTACCAGGCCAAGGCCCAGGGCTCCGGGCACGTGACCGTGTTCGACCGCTCGATGACCGGGACGCTGACCCCCGCCACGGCCGAGGAGCAGATCCGAGACGCCCTCGAGGCCGGCGAGTTCCACCTCCACTACCAGCCCGTGGTCGAGATGTCGACGGGTCGGATCGTCGGCGCCGAGGCCCTGCTGCGCTGGATCTCCCCCGACCGGGGCCCCATGTCGCCCGGCGAGTTCATCCCGATCCTCGAGGAGACCGGGCTCATCGTCCCCGTGGGCACGTGGGTGCTCCAGGAGGCCTGCCGCGAGGCGGCGCGGGTCGCCGCCATCACCGGCGCCGGCAAGCCGCCAACGATCACCGTCAACGTGTCGGCCCGCCAGCTCGCCCAGATCGACTTCGGTGACAAGGTCGCCGCCGCGCTCGCCGACGCGGGGATCGCCGCCGGCCAGATCCACCTGGAGATCACCGAGGGCGCCCTCATGCACGACGTGAGCTCGGCGTGGACCGTGCTGCGCCAGGCCAAGGCGCTCGGCGTGAAGCTCGCCCTCGACGACTTCGGCACCGGCTACTCGTCGCTCTCCTACGTGCGGCGCTTCAGCCTCGACATGCTGAAGATCGACAAGAGCTTCATCGACGGGATCGATTCGAGCCCCGAGGATCGGGCCATCGTGGAGCACGTCGTCGGCATGGCCCAGGCACTCGGGATGGTGACCGTCGCCGAGGGCGTCGAGCGGCCCGAGCAGCTCCAGTGGCTGCGACGCCTCGGCTGCCGGCTGGCCCAGGGCTACGTCCTGTCGCGGCCGATCCCGGGCGAGGACTTCGAGGCCATCCTCGAGCGCCACGAGGTCGACCCCTTCAACATCACCGCCGCCACCCCGGCGGCCCGACCCGCCGGGCCGGCGCCCAAGTCGTTCCCGCAGGACGACCCCGAGCCGGCGCCGGTCGCCGAGCCCCTGGAGGCCCCGGTCGCCGTCGGCACCACCGCGCCGGCGCCGGCACCGCCCACCAAGGAGCCGGCGGTCGGCCCGCTGATGTTCGCCGCCCCGGGCACCGATGAGGCCCCCGAGGGACCGGCGCCCGGCATGCCGGTCGACGATGCGCCAGCGAGCCTCGCTGAGGCGCTCGGTGGCCCCTTCGACCCGACCCCGCCGCTCGTGGGCGCGACGCTGGCCGATCCATCGCCCGCCGCCCGCCCCGAGGGCGCGTCGCCCACGCTCCCCCGCCTCCGCGAGTACAAGCCGGCCGACGACTGAACCCCGTCGAGGTCGCCTCCCGACCTCGAGCGGCGCGGGCGACCGGCACCGGCCACGTCGAGCGCCGCCGACGGCGTCAGCTGTCGATGGTGAAGAACCGGTCGAGGCCGGTGGTGGCCAGCGCCGAGGCGGGGATCCCGCGGAAGCGCCGGAGCACCAGGTCGCCACCATCGGAGCGCAGGCGCTTCGTGGCGGCGACCATGGCCCCGAGCCCCGTCGAGTTCACGAACGACACACCGGCGAAGTCGAGGACCACCGTGCGAGCGCCGGCCTCGATGGCCGCATCGATCTCGGCGACGAGGAGGTGCGCGGAGGACAGGTCGATCTCACCGACGAGCTGCAGCTCGGCGACGTCGTCGGACGTGGAGGATTCGATGGAGAGCGGGAGGGGCTGCATCGCGGGAGGGAGCCGACGAGCACGCAGGTTGGCCGCCGGTGCGGGCATCCTGCCACACGCGCTCGGGCCGGCCCAGCGGGCCGGCCCGAGCGCTGGGTGGGTGCCGTCGGGGCGCGTCAGGCGGTGGCGCGCACCAGCGCGTGCTGGACGAGCTCGAGCAGCGTCGACTTCGTCGACTCCCGATCACGTGCGTCGATCAGCAGCACCGGCGTGTCGGGCGAGACGGCGAGCGCCTCGCGCACATCGTCGGGGGCGTGGGTGGCGTGGCCGTCGAAGCAGTTCATGGCGACGACGAACGGGATCTGGTGCTCCTCGAAGTAGTCGACCGCCGGGAAGCACTCCTCGAGGCGTCGGGTGTCGATCAGCACGACCGCACCGATCGCGCCGCGCACCAGGTCGTCCCACATGAACCAGAACCGGTCCTGGCCCGGCGTGCCGAACAGGTAGAGGACGAGGTCGTCGCCCAGGCTGATGCGACCGAAGTCCATGGCGACCGTCGTGGTCTTCTTCGTCGAGACCTTGGACGTGTCGTCGACGTCCTCGCTGACCTTGGTCAGCGCCGCCTCGGTGGTGAGCGGCTCGATCTCGGAGATGCTGCCGACGAAGGTGGTCTTGCCGACGCCGAAGCCGCCGGCGACCACGATCTTGACCGGCATGGGCGCCGGCCCGGACCGCTCGTCGCCGGAGACGACCATGTCAGAGGGCTTGGAGGCCATCGAGGACCCTTTCGAGGAGTCGGAGGTCGGGCCGGCCGGAGGCCGACCGGGTGTTCAGGGCGAGGTACCCCTCGTCGACGAGGTCGCCGAGGACCACGCGGGCCACGCCGAGGGGAAGGCGGAGCCGGGCCGAGACCTCGGCCGCGGACTGGGGGGTGGAGAGGATCTGGAGGACCTGTCCGCGTTCGAGGGCCATGGCGTGCTGGGCCTTCTCCCCCTTCGGGGTGCGGTACACGATCGCCTCGATCGGCACCTCGGTGGCCGCGCGCGTGCGTCCGCCCGTGATGGCGTACGGGCGCACCCGCAGGCCATCACCAGCGTCGTTGAGGCTCATCGGACCTCACCTCGCGCGGCCGACGGGGTCATCGGGGCAGCGCCCCCTGGAGCTCGGCTCGCAGCTCCGGCGTGAGCACGGCGCCCGCCCGCTCCACCAGCACCGCCATCTCGTAGCCGATGAGGCCCACGTCACAGTTCGACGCGGCCACGACCGCCAGGCAGCTGCCGTCGCTGATGCCGGTGACGAACAAGAAGGCGTTCTCCATCTCGATCATGATCTGGGTGACGGCGCCACCGCCGAACCTCCCCGCCGCACCGTACGCCAGGCCGATCAGGCCCGACGCGACCGCCGCGAAGCGATCGGCCGCGTCGCGGTCGAGGCCGCGGGACACGGCCATGGGCAGGCCGTCGGCGGAGACCACCACGGCCTCGCTCACCCCGGGGATGTGGTCGACGAAGTGCTCGACGAGCCAGTTGACGTTGCGGGCGGCAGCGCTGAGCTCAGCCATGGGGTTCCTTCTCCTCGGGTGCGCCGGCAGGGACCGGCTCCTGGGTTCGTGCTCGCTGGCGGCCGGCGGAGTGCTGGGCCAGCATCTTGCGGATCTCCTCGGGCGAGCGACGGCTGCCGTTCACCCCGCGCTCGACCTCCGAGCCCGGGATGGCCCGGGTCGCTCCCGCCGATCGCGGCACCCGCTTGGCGAGGCCCGACGAGGTGGTGGTCGGCTCGCTCGCCTCGGGCTCGACGGCGCTCGCGTCCGCGAGCGGCGCGGCGGGCTCCGGGGCGGCGGGAGCGGCGCGGCCCGGGATCGGGGGGACCGGACGGGCCGGGGCCTCCGCCGGGGCGGCCGTCGGACGACGCGGCGCGAGCGGCGGCGGACCGTCGAGGTGCGGGGCGGCCGGCGCCGACGCCGCCGGGGGTGCCTCGGCGACCGGCGCGGCCTCGGCCGGCGCCGACGCCCGGTTGCGGGTGGGCAGGGTCGGGGTGGCCGGGGCATCGGCGACGGGCTCGGGGGCCACCGGCGCGGCGTCGGGCAGCGGCTCGGGCGCCATCGGGGCGGTGGGCGCCGCCGGCGCCGCCGACGCGGTCGGTGCCGGGCCGCCGAACAGGCGAGGCGTCGGGGCCGCCGGAGCCGCCTCGGGCGCGGTGGCCGTGCGCGCCTCGGCGGGAGCCTGGCCGAACGCGCGCGGCGGCTCGGCATCCTCGAGGAAGAACGGGCGGTTCCCGGCGCTCGGTCGGGGGCCCGCCTCCAGGGCGCCGCTCGACGTCGCCCCGGGGGAGGGTGCGGCCGGGGGCTCCCCGGCCGGGGCCGCGAACGAGAGCGCGGCGGGCATCGCCGGGCTCACCGCCTCGTCGACCTCGGCGGCGAGGGCCGCAGGCACCTCGAGCGGCTCCTCGACGGCGGGTGCGTCGTCGAAGATCGAGCGCGACGGCAAGGCGTCCTCCTCGACCGACGAGGACGCGGCGGGGGCGGGCGCCTCGGCCGCAGGAGCAGGAGCCGGTGCGGCAGGAGGGCCCCACGTGACCGGCGGCGGCGTGTTCGCCGTCGAGGACTCGAGCGGGGTGAAGGTGAGCGGCGCGGGTCCCCCGTCGTCGGATCCGCCGTCGACGCCCACCTCGCCGTCGGCCGTGGTGGCGGCACCCTCGAAGACCGGCTTGAGGCGGGCCGGGGGCTCGAAGCGGGGCTCGGCCTCGGCCATGCCCCCGGGGGTGTCGACGACGAGCGACGGGGGGATCGACACGACGGCGGTGACCCCACCGGCCGCCGAGGGCATCATCCGCACCGCGATCCCGTGCCGCGAAGCGAGGCGCCCGACGACGATGAACCCGAGCGAGCGGGACATGGCCAGGCCCACGAGCGGGGGCTTGGCGAGCGACTCGTTGGCCTCGATGATCTGGTCGGCCGACATCCCGATGCCGTGGTCGGTGACGGAGATGACGTAGCCGTCGGCCTTGGTCTTGTGCCCGACGACCTCGACCCTCGTCTCGGGGGGCGAGAAGTTGGTGGCGTTCTCCATCAGCTCCGACAGGAGGTGGGCCAGGTCGGCCGCGGCGTTGGACGCCACCAGGACCTCGTCGAACGAGAGCAGCTCGATGCGTCCGAAGTCCTCGACCTCGGCGAGCGCGGCGCGCACCACGTTGGCGAGCGGCGCCGGGCGACCGCGCCGCCGCGGGGGCTCGGCGCCGGCGAGCACGAGGAGCGACTCGGCGTTGCGTCGCATCCGGGTGGCGAGGTGGTCGAGGCGATAGAGGTTGTCGAGCTGATCGGGATCCTCCTCGCCTCGCTCGAGCTCGTCGATGAACTCGATCTGGCGGTCGAGCAGCGCCTGGTTGCGCCGAGCCAGGTTCACGAACATCTCGCCGATGCCCTTCCGGAGCAGCTGAGCCTGCTCCTCGGCCACCTCGCTGGCCACCCGCTGCACCTCGTTGAACGAGTGGGCCAGCCGGCCGATCTCGTCGTGGCTGCCGATCTCGATGGGCCGGAAGCCGCCGATGAAGCCGAGATCGTCGCCCACGGGGTTCTTCAGGGTCTCGATCAGCCGCGGCATCTGCTCGCCCGAGAGGCGGTCGGCGGCCTCGGTCAGCTTGCGCAGGGGGCCCGTGATGCGTCGGCCGAGGAAGAGGGCGGCCACGACGGCGGCGCCGATGGCGACCAGCGCGGCCACGAGGAAGAGGTTCGCGGCGCGTGCGGCGCCCTCGCTGGCGTCGGCTGCCGACGAGGCCAGCGAGGCGAAGAGGTTGGCCTCCACCTCGTGCAGGTCGGTCGTCACGGTGGTCGCGGCCGCGGTGACCTCCTCGCCGGTGAACCCGAGCTGCGCGCCGGCGCCGACCTTGAGGGCCTGGTCGCGGAGCAGCTCGAAGGCGGTCGCCGCCTGGGTGGCCATGGCGTCGCGCACCGAGCCCTTGCGCTGCAGTCCGGTGATGGAGTTCAGCAGGTCCAGGGTGCGCTGCTCCTGGGCCACGGCCTTCTCGAAGGTGTCGAAGGCCTTCTCGTCGAACCGGCCCACCTCGGCCGCCCCGGCGAGCAGCGCCCCCTGGGTGGCGATCGCCGCCTTGTACGCCGCGAGGAGATCGGAAGAGCGTCGTGTAGGGAAAGAGTGTGTGCGGTTGTGTAGATCTC
>ERZ795053.4357-NODE-4357-length-15379-cov-15.502806_pt1 | contig 15379 bp, 17 predicted proteins | sample MGYA00375137_ERZ795053 | MGnify/ENA primary metagenome ERZ795053 (study PRJEB30182, sample SAMN05720284) | activated sludge metagenome | isolation source: Anaerobic digester | place: Hong Kong | collected 2014-12-17 ... | reverse complement strand
CAGGATCAGATCCGGTCGTTGCTGCAACGCCAGTTCCAGCCCACGTTGACCGTCGCCGGCTTCGCCGATTAACCGCAGCGAATGCTCCATAGCGATCAATTGCACAATGCCCTTGCGCATCAGGGGATGATCGTCGATGACCAGAATGGTTTGCGCATCATCCAGCATGATGAACCTCCAGGATCGGTGCGCTTGACGAGAGCGCGTCGCCCGCCGGTTGGAAACATAACCGTACCCGCACGCCCTGGCCGGATCGAGAGTGTATATCGAGCGCGCCGTCCAACTGCTTGGCGCGCTCGCGCATAATGCTTAAGCCAAAATGATGGTCCCGTTTCGTGCTATCAGGCAATCCTATGCCATCATCGGTAATCTCGATGATGGCCTGGCCTCGGTCAGCACCTTCGAGTCGAATCCAGACCTGATGGGCGCGGGCGTGCTTGATCGCGTTGTGCAAAGCCTCGCGGATGATTTGCATTACATGAATCTGCTCGTTGGGATTGAGCGCGCAAGTCCAGCCCGTCTGATCCAGTTCAACCGGCAGTCCGCCCCGGCGACTGAACTCCTGCGCGACCTCGCGCAAACTGTCCTCCAGGCGCGGATGCTCGATCTTCAAACGGAAGGTGGCGATCAGTTCGCGGAGCTGTCGATAGGCGTTGTTCAGACCCTCGCGCAGTTCTGCAATGATGTCGTAGGTTTCCAGGGTCAATTCAGCGTTGTTCGCCGAGGCGTACAGGCGGGCGACCTGAATTTTCAGGTAGGATAGCGCTTGCGCCAACGAATCGTGCAGATCGCGGGCCATGGCGTTGCGCTCTTCCAGCAGCGCCAGCCGGCGGCGATGTTCAATTTGTTGGTTGGCTTGCAAAGTGGCGGCGATGTGGCGTGCGACAGCTTCCAGCAGCGGCAATTGCCAGGCGGCGACCGAATCCAGTCCGGGGTTGCGAACGATCAATACTCCAAACTGCTGCTGCTGATCCCGGATGGGAATGGAAAAGGTTATGTGATCGGCAGCCAGCGGATGAGTCGCGCCATCGCCCAGACAGGATTCACAGTGGAGACGCTCGCAGAAGGGGGGTATTTTTGCGGAATGAGGACCAGCGGTAAACACTCGGGTTGCCTGGCGTGCCGCAGGATCGATCAGGCATAGACGCACTGAATTCAAGCCGCTCAATTTTTCAATTTCCGCCAGCAGCGCCTGATAGGTGGCGTCATCCAGCGCCGATTCGCTAAGTCGGCGAGTGGTGTGGTACAGCAATTCCAGTGAGCGGTTGCTGACCCGCAGCGCCTGGGTTTGTTGCTCAACTCGCGCTTCAAGATCGGCGTACAAGGTTGACAAATCCGCCGCCATCAAATTAAAGGCTTGACCGAGAACGCCCAATTCATCGTTGCCGATATGCTGCGCTCGCACGGACAGATCGCCGCGCCGCGCCCGATGCGCCAGCTCCACCAAATCGCGCAACGGCGTGATCACTCCGCTGTGCAACTGGTGCATGGCGATCAGCACCAGCGCCAGAGTCATAAACAGAGCCGAGCCTTGCACTAAGCGCAACAGGAGAATTTTGGCTTCGGTCGCTTCTTCCAGCAACTTCACGAAGGCGTCGATTTTGATCACAAAATCATCAACTTCCCGCAGGTAGGCCGCCGGTGTCGCCGCTATGATGGCGGTTTCCAGAACTGGTTGCAATGTCCCTTGCCAGAAGGTTTCGATGGCCTTGAGCGTTTGGCGCCGGGGATCGTCCGCTGTCGATGCAATTGCGCCGGTTCGCCAAAGCTGCGCCAGGCGACGTTCAAATTCATGAATTTCCTCAGTCACGACCTGTTCATGATCGGTGCTGTTGTTGCCTGCGAGGTATTGCAGGCGAGTAGCAATGCGGTAGGATTGCATGCGCAAGGAACCCGCCAGGTTAATCGCGGCGGCGTCACCCTTGCTGGATTCGGCGATGAACATTGAACTGGCCATGCTTAACAACGCTAACAGGACGATGCCGCCCAGGGTTAAGCCGCTGCGCAAAATAATGGAATGCGAGTTGTCCATGGGCAGTACTCCGGAACGTCGCGGCGCTATCGATCCAATAGCGTGCTCGCCAGGGCTTGGCGATACCTCTGCGCCACGCGCCACAGATTGACGCCGAGCCATCCCCCGGTCATGCCCAAAGCGAGTGCGGCTGGGTAGAGAAAAAGCGGATATAGAACAGCGGCTAGCAATAACAGTAGCGTGATCAGCAACGTCCATCCTTGTCGCCGTATTGGCGTTTCCGGCAACAGTTGTTTAATGTGGGGCGGTTTCGCGCGTCCCAGCAAATGCGCCTGCAAATGAAACCAAGCTAAAAATGGGACGATTTTATACAACATACCGTTGATCACCACGACCGGGAAGCCAACGATCAGCAAAATGCCCAGCAACAACTCAATCGCCGGCGCGTTGGCTCCTTCCGGCATCCAGCGGGTCAATAGCCATCCAGCCGCGCCAGTGGCTAGGCTGATCATGCTAATTCGCCAATAGATTAAGGTGGGATCGCCAATTTTGCGTCGGCGTTGATAAAGCAGAAGGAGCGTTCTTACGGCAAAAGCGATTAAGGTTACCGCCAGCACCGCGCCAGCCACAGTCGCCGCCAGCGGCCAACTGTTCAGGGTTAGAACGGTGCCGACGATCAACATCGCTGTCACCACCGGCGCAAATCCCCGACTGAGCCATGCCGGATACAGTGGCGTAATCTGGAACATGGGGACCACCTGATAGGCGACGCCGGCGACCAGCAGCGCGGTCCAGCCGACCAGTCCCCAAATGGCATGCAGATTCGTCACCTGAAGGATCGGCAAGCTGAACCCGCCCCAGCCGAGATAACCGCTCAACAGCAGACCCAACGCCACGGTCACCAATAATGCTCCCAACGCGCAGCGCAAGGCAATCACTGTGTCTGTGACAACCGGTGCCCGCCAGAGCGCCCGGTGAAACGTGATTAAAGCGGCGCTAAAGCTGAAGCCCAGCAACCCTGCGGCGATTTGAAAACCCACCGGCCCACCGCCCAGAAACGCGCTGGCCAGCGCCAGGGTTCCTAGCGTCAGGGGAACATGGATCAGCATGGCGATCCAGCGAGGGTAGGCAATGGACACCCCGACCACGACCGGCAGAATTTGCGCCAGCGCCCCGAGCATGACCTGCGCCATGAAACCCAGCACTATCAGATGGGTAAGCGCCAGCGTCGCCGGCAGCCAGCGGCTGGCGAGGATCCCCGGACCTTCCCAGAGCAACACAGCAGCGGCCAGGAACAGAAACCACGGCGCGGTCAGGAAAAACCGCAGGGGGACGCTGAATGGCGGCGCTTGATCGTAGGAGAGACCGGGCGGGTTCATGGCGGAGAGATCAGAATTTCAAAACCGCCTTCGGCCAGCGGCGTGATCTCGTAGCGGTAATGGTGCCGGCTCAACAAATCGTATAACGGATAGGGCTGGCGATGAATGAGAAACCGGAGGCGCTGGCCCGGTTGTAACATATCCAGCGCAGCCACCACCCGCTCCATCGGCTCCGGAGGCGTCAGGCCCCGCCCGTCAACGATCAACTCTTCAGGCGCATTCATGTTGGCGAAGCGGCCTGAAGTTTCTGCATGGTCTGAATGACCGCTTCGCAATTGCCTAAAGCCCGGTCACTCATCGGATACAGCATCTGTTCTTCTTTGATGTTGTGCTGCTGCATCAGAATCAACAAGGTTTCCGCCTGTCCCAGGTATTCATCCAGATCGTCAGCGGCCAGCGCCTCGGCCAGCGCCGCCAATACTTCGCGCATCTGCTGATGCTCCAGGCGCATGACCCGAGTAGGTCCCATATTGTTGCCAGTTGCGTCCTCGAAGGCCGGGAACAGCGCTTGTTCTTCCATGGTGAAATGCCGTTCCATAGCGGATTGAAATTCCTGAAATCGGGTGCGGCAGGCGGATAGATCGCCATGGGCGGCGGCATCCTCGGCGGCGGCGAATAAATGGTCGCAATGGCGGTGATCGTCGCTCATGAACGTAGTGACTTGGCCCATATGTGTGGTCCTGTGGTCTTGATGATTCGGCAAGGATGCCAGTAACGGTAGTGGCACTCCTTGATCTGCGTCAAGGAACCTGAGTCCGGATCTCGCCACAATATGTCCTTAATCGGCGGTCGACACGCGGATCGTCCGGTTCTGACCATCAAGGAGACCCGGGGAAATGAGCGCAATGCCACGCTGGCGGAGATGACCGGCAATGACCTGCTGTGCTGGAGACCATGGGCTGCGAATTCCTGGAGCAACCGTAACCGTTCAGTCCCCCCCTTTGGCAAAGGGGGCTAGGGGGATTCTGGCCCCAGCGACCATGCGAAATCCCCCCCGACCCCCCTTTTTCAAAGGGGGGAGGTGAATGCTTACAAGCAACCGTTGCCCACCAAGCTGGACATTGTAGTCGTGGCGCTGGCCTTTCTGTACAACGGGGCGCGAGCTGAGCGGAATCGGTCTAATACCGGAGAGCGCATAGGCGCTTGCAGGTGATTAGGCCGATTACCGCTCCAGCGAGTTGATAGGCGGAGCGCGCAGCGCGACGCCTGCAACTCGCGTCGAGCGAAGCTCGGCTCGCGCCCCGATAAGCGGAGCGCGAAGCGCTCCGCTTATCATCGGTATGACGATTCTGAAAGGCCGCAAGACTGCGATCGGCATGATTCTGCTGATGGGGCTGGTCGGGTTAGCGCCTTGGGCAAACTAGCGGATCACTGCCCCTCGATCGATGTGAGTCTTTCATTCATTAACGGGTTCGCCGCGTTCTTCCCCTGGAATCACGGTCGTTTCCTGGCGCGCAGCCTGAATCCATGCTTGGATGAAACGATCCTGGCGCACGGTGTCGACATACGCCTGGGCGGCTTCGGGCAACGCGATCCCATAGGTGTAAAAACGCAGGGCGACCGGGGCGAACATCGCGTCCGCCAAGGTAAAGGGACCGAAAAGCCACGGGCCTTCACCCGCTTGGACCGTCTGCCGGCAGGTGACCCAGAGGGCGACAATGCGCGCAATGTCCGCCTGCGCCGCTGCGGAGGGGAACACCCCCGAACGCCGGGCGCGACAATTAAAGGGCAACTCCTCCCGCAGCGCGGCAAATCCGGCGTGCATCTCACTGGCGGCCGCGCGGGCCAACGCCCGACATGCGGCGTCCGCCGGCCAAACGTTGGGATAGCGCTCGGCTAGCGTCTCGCCGATGGCCAGGGATTCCCAGATCACCTGATCCCCGTCCAATAGTACCGGCACCCGGCCCGACGGGGAATAGCGGGCGATGTGCGCGGCGGCATCCGGGGCGTGCAGGGGCACCATGATCTCCTGAAAATCGACCGCTAAATGCTTTAACAAGAGCCAAGGCCGCAAGGACCAAGACGAGTAGGTTTTATTGCCAAGGACCAGCGTTAGGGCGGCCATGCATGTCTCCTCAAAGGTTCGGTGATGAAAGCGCAGCGGTCTTCACGGCCGCCAGAACGGCTTGCTGCCTTCCTGGAGCGCATCGGTGCGGCTGAGGCCCAGATCTTTGAGCATCGCCGCATCCAGGGCCAATAAGGCCCGCCGCTGGCGAGAGACTTGATAGGCTTCGCGCAGCCACCAGAGCGCGCGCCCAAGTTGCGAGGTCCACGTCACCGGTCGATGCGCCGGTGGTTCCAAGCACAGCATGGCAGGATGCGTCATGATCCCGTCCTCCTCACGTTGATCGAAGTCGCCCTCATCATGAACTGTCCGGATGGATTGATCCAACGAATAGATTTGATAGGATAGATCAATTTTTATGATGTGAGAGATTTGCCCATGACCGTCCAACTCGATCCGGATCTCTTGCGCACCTTTATCGCCATTGTCGATGCGGGCGGCTTCACGTCAGCGGCGCAGCAAGTGCATCGCACCCAATCTGCGGTGTCCATGCAGGTGCGCCGCTTGGAAACGACGTTGGATCGGACCCTGTTTCAGCGCGTCGGGCGCGGGGTACAGCTCACCCCAGATGGCGAAGCGTTGCTCGGCTACGCCCGTCGCTTGTTGAAGCTGCATGATGAAGCGCTGGCGGTGCTGACCCGCCCGGATCTCACCGGACGTGTGCGCTTGGGTACGCCCGATGATTACGTCGAACGATTTTTGCCCGACATCCTGGTGCGCTTCGCCCGCGCGTTTCCCCGGGTGCAGGTCGAAGTCCATTGTGAGCCGAGCGTCCACCTGCGCCGATGCTTGGCGGAGGATCGGCTCGACCTGGCGCTGATCACCTGTGCGCCGGGCGCGGAAACCGGGGAAGTCCTGCGTCGCGAACCCACCGTATGGGCCACGGCCGAACGCCATCTGGCCCATGAACAGGACCCGTTACCGCTGGCGCTGTTTCAACCCGGCTGTCCGTTCCGCGACTGGGCGCTGGCCGGTCTCGGCGAAACGGGGCGTCCCTATCGCGTGGCCTACACCAGCGCCAGCATCACCGGCCTGTTCGCCGCCGTCACCGCTGGGTTGGCGGTGACCGTACTCGGCCACAGTCTCCTCCCGGAGACGGTGCGCGCCCTCCGCGTCGACGAGGGCTTTCCGCCGCTGCCGCCGGCCAGCATTACGTTGCAGCGGGGCCGCTCGATCTCGGCCGCCAGCGAATGTCTGGCCGGCTACCTGCGCGAGGGGTTCGCTCTGGAGGCGCGGCCCGTGCTCCGCGATTCCGTGGGCCGGATGGCGGTGGCCTGATCCGCTCAGTATCGATAAAAATAAGCGAGGATCATACCTATGAATCTGTTTTTCAGCATGTTCATAACAAGCATCGGTAAATATGGCTGTCGTCCTGAAATAAAGGGTCAATGGATCGGACTGTGCTTGTTGATCCTATTCTCAAGTACGCCTGCTGTCGCCGGAATGTACAAATATCAGGATGAACATGGTAACTGGCATTACACTGACCGGCCACGTCCTGGCGTTGCGCAACAACCTGTTGAGGTTGTTTCCAAACCGACCGTGAAGAATTTGCCAACTCGTGATCTGAATGCGCTGTTGCGGGGCAAATTTGCACCTGCAAATCCTTTGCAGGAGGCGACGCTGAGCACAGTTATGGTCAAAACTTCGATTGGAACCGGCTCCGGTTTTTTCATTTCCAGGGAGGGGCATATCGTAACCAACAGGCATGTCATCAAGTTGCCCGAGGAGAAACGCGACGAGCTTGAACAGTCTTTTACAGACGCCGAGGGAAAAATTGAGTATTACCGCAAGCAGCTGGCCTGGCGAGAGCAGGAGTTGGAGAAGTTCGGGAAGGACCTTGCTCGGTATCAAACGTACCTGAACTCACTACCCGAGGGTGCGGTAAAAACGGAAAAGCAGACGTACTACCAGTCCAAGCGCGATCAGTACCAGGAGTTGCAGAGAGAACTGGCCACCGATCGTCGCGAGTTTCAAAAGGTTGAACATGAGGTAACAACCCAGCGGCGTGAGGCGGACTGGAAACTGGCGGTATCGGGCGCAACCAATACGTTTACCATCATCCTCAAAGACGGAACCGAATTGAATGCTTCCCTCTTTGCCGTGAGCCGTGAGCATGATCTAGCCCTGCTCAAAGTTGACCAGTATCAAACGCCAACTCTAGAGCCAGCAGCGCCCTACGAAATCACTCATGGCGCACCAGTGTATGCCATTGGCAGTCCGATTGGACTGCGCGACTCGATTAGCACCGGCGTCATATCGGGTTTCGAATCTTCCTTTGTACGTACCGACGCCAAAATTTACCCCGGCAACAGTGGCGGCCCGTTGGTCCTGGAAAACGGCCATGTCGTTGGCGTCAATACGAAAAAGGCCATCACGGAAAAATTTGAGGGCATCGGTTATGCCATCGACATCGGCACAGTGCTCAGGGAGTTTGCCAAGGATCTGCCGCACAATTAATCCTGCGACCATGTTGTTCGTGGAGACTTAGGAAACGATCAATCGTCGTCATCCTCATCATCATCCAGAGCGATTTTTCGTTGGGGGATGGTCTTGGGGTCGACAGTAATCGGTCGGTAGATTTCCACTCGATCGCCGGCTTCCAGCGGTGCGGTAAGTTTGGTGATCTTGCCGAAAACGCCGATCCGCTGCTTTTTAAGATTCAGATGTGGGCAACGGGTCAAAACGCCAGAGGACTCAATCGCCTGTTGCACCGTACTTCCTTCCGGTACGTCCACGGACAGCCAGAGCTGTTGTCCCGGCTCGGCATAAGCAACGCTGACTTGCATATATCCTCCTATCTAAGAATAAAATATTGCAACTATGGATTCCGGATTCGTAGTTCCAATTAAGGGACACTGCAATGAAATTCCTCTTTTACTCCTTTCTTTTCCATCACCCGCTCCATGACCCGTTTACCGGCCAGCAGGAACCCCAGCACCAGAAACCCGCCCGGTGGTAACAGCATTAGCAGAAAACCCTTGTAATCTTGGATTAATGTTGTTTCCAGGAAAGCAAAGCTATCGCCCAGCAACAGCGAGGCATGCGCAAACAATGTGGCGCTGCCTAATACTTCTCGACACCCCCCGATCACCACCAGCGCCAGTGTCAGACCCAATCCCATAGCCAGGCCATCTGCTGCCGAAGCGGCTACGGGTTGTTTGGAAGCAAATGATTCGGCGCGGCCCAGTACGCAACAATTGACGACAATCAGCGGAATAAATAATCCCAACACCTTGTATAACTCGTGCAGCCAGGCATTAATCGCCATATCCGCTAACGTCACCAGTGACGCGATTAGCAGCACGAAAACCGGAATGCGCACTTGGTCAACGATAAATTGCCGCAAGCTGGCAATCACGACGTTAGCGGCGAGTAACACGCCAGTGGTGGCCAAACCCATACCCAGACCGTTGGTGGCGGTGGTCGTAACCGCCATCAACGGACACAATGCCAGCATCTGGGCGAACACCACATTGTTGTTCCATAAACCATCGGCGAAGATGCCGCGATAATCGTTCATCAGTCTTTCCCCTTACTCGATTCATCCAGTAGCATCGCGCGATGGCGGGCGAAAAATTCCAATCCGCCTTTAACCGCCTTGACCACGGATCGCGGAGTAATAGTAGCGCCAGTGAATTGATCGAACACGCCGCCATCCTTCTTGACTCCCCACTGTTCTACCGGCGGATCGTTCAGCGAACGACCACTGAACCCAAGAATCCAGTCGGATTTAGTCGTCTCAATCTTGTCGCCCAAACCCGGCGTCTCGGAATGACTGATCACGCGCACTCCCAACAAGGTCCCCTGACGGTCAACTCCGATTACCATGACCATTTCCGTGCTGCCATAGCCCGGCGCAGTGATCTGGTAGCAGACTGCCTGTACTTGATCTTCGCGCCGCGCTCGATAGACCACAACAGTCCGGTTGCCGTCATTGACGGTTACTGTATCTCGAACGAGATCATTATCGTAGTAGCGGGCTGGAACCACTTGTTGCAGAGTGGCTTGTAAATCCTCCAGTTGGCGCTGGGCGATATCGGCGTGGGTCAACCAGTCGGCGACACTGATGGTGGTGCTGACCAGCAGGGCCACCCCACCCAGCAAGGCGGCGTGATAACCCAGGGTTTGCCGACCTTCCGGTTTTAACCAGTGACGAAGCGTAATCATCGTGAGCCGCTCCCGGCATCTCGTCCCATAGCGGCGTGTTTGGCTCGTTCCGAAATCGGTCGGGATTGACCGCTCCAGGTGCGTCCATAGGCGCGCGGGCGGAGGTAATGATCAACCAATGGCGTAGCGGCATTCATCAACACCACAGCGAACGCTACGCCTTCGGGGTAACCGCCCCAGGTGCGGATAATGTAGACCAGCGCGCCGCACCCGATGCCGAACACGATTTGTCCGCCCCGCGAAACGGGCGAAGTCACTGGATCAGTAGCGATGAAGAACGCACCCAGCATCAGGCCGCCTGACAGAACATGCAACACCGGATCAGCAAAGCGTTCGGCATTAAGCCAGTGAAAACCACTGGCTAACACTAATACGGCGCCGAGCATCGCGACCGGGATATACCAGGTAATCGCCTTTCGCCATAACAACCATAACCCTCCCATCAGAACCAGGATCGCCGATGTTTCCCCCAGGCTGCCGCCCGTCCAACCGATGGCGGCGAACCCGGTATGATAGTGTTCCGGCAAAATCTGACTTAAAGCATGATTCATCACCAGTTCGGTGCGGGCATAACCAAGAATGGTAGCGCCGGTGACGCCATCCGCGATTTCGGAATGGCCGAAGGTAATCAGCAATCCCTCCAGGAAACCAGGCGCGGAACCGGACAGCCAGGGATGCGGCTCTAGCCAGGTCGTCATTTCTACCGGGAACGACACCAGCAGCATCACCCGCGCCAGCATCGCCGGATTGAAAACGTTTTGTCCCGTGCCGCCAAACACCTGTTTACCGACGATGATGGCGAAACCGCCGCCGACAGCGCCGATCCACCACGGCGCCCAAGGCGGAAGCGACAAAGCCAGCAAGACTCCGGTTAGCAACGCCGTACCATCCATGAGACCGAGCCGAACGGAACGCCCGGCCAACCATAGGCAACCGGCCTCACACAACAGACAGACAATCAGGGTGACTATCAGCAGGTTCACCGCCGGCCAGCCGAATAGCACGACGCCATACAAAACAGCCGGCAGGAGCGCCAGCAGAACCAGACCCATCAACCGCGAGACGCTATCGCCATCATGAGCATGGGGAGCGCCGGCTACTGGATTGATGTTCATTCATCAATCCTCTTCTTCCATCACCACCGCACGCTGTTTCTTCGCCGCTTGACGCTTGGCGGCGGCTTCCGCCTTAGCCTGTTCCGCCCGAGCAAAGCGCGCCTGCCGTTGTTCCATCAACTCACGAATATGCGCCGATTTGCGCTCCTCGCGTCGTTGTTCCGCCAATTTACCTCTGGCGAAAGCAAAGTATTGCGGCAGCGGAATATGCGAGGGACAGACATAGGCGCAAGAGCCGCAAGACATGCAGTCGCTCAAGCCTAGCGCCTGAATCCCCGACCAATCCTCGCTGCGCGCCCGCTTGGACAATTCCAGGGGTAACAAACCCATGGGACAGGCTTCCACACAGCGCCCACAGCGGATACAGGGCGACGCGGGTTGCGCCTCGCCCGCTTCAGCGGCGGTCAGGGCCAAAATGCCATTCGTCCCCTTGATCACCGGTACTTCAACACCGGGCAAGGGTTGTCCCATCATCGGCCCGCCCATCAACAATCGGGCGCAGTCTTTGCTCACGCCGCCGCAATAATTCAGCAAATCAACGGCTAACGCACCGAGAGGCACTTCGAGATTGCGCGGTTCCGCAACCGCCCCACCGCTTACGGTGACAATGCGCGAAATCAGCGGCTGACCATAGCGCAACGCCCGATGCACCGAGTAAGCCGTACCGACGTTATGCACCAGCAATCCGGTGTCAGTGCCGCGTCCACCCGACGGAGTTTCCAAACCGCTCAACAATTGAATCAACTGCTTGGCCGAACCGGCTGGATAGCGGCTGGGTAAGCTCAACACGGTCATGCGGGCATCGTTCTGACAGGCGTCGCGCATCGCCTGAACCGCCTCCGGCTTATTATCTTCGATAGCGATCAAGGCGCGCGGCGCTTGCAAGGCGTGCAACATAATAGCGGCCCCATCGACAATCTCTGTGGCCCGTTCCCGCATCAAGCGATCGTCGCAAGTCACATACGGCTCACATTCAGCGCCGTTGACCACCAGCGTATGGACGCCAGCCTGACGCGCTTTGCTGAGCTTGACCGACGCCGGGAAATTGGCCCCGCCCATACCGACAATGCCCGCTGCGCCGACTTGCCGAGCGACTTCTTCAGGCGTGCGGCTGAACGGATCAGGTGGCGGTTCGCTCTCAACCCAACGCTCCTCGCCATCGGTATCGAGAACGATGGTAGGCAACGGCAACCCCGAAGCATGTGGCGCGGTAAAGTCGCCGATTGCAGTGACCGTGCCAGAGCTGGGCGCGTGGAGCGGCGCGGAGGTCACGCCATGTTCGCGGGCCAGCAACTCGCCCTTGGCAACTTTCTGGCCGACGGTCACCACCGGTAATGCTGGTGCTCCCGCATGTTGTTGCAGCGGAATATAAAGGCGCGGCGGCAAGGGCAGAACTTCGATGCTCCGATCGGCGCTGAGATGTTTTTGGCTGGGCGGATGGACGCCGCCCCGGAATGTATGAAGGCGCATCGCTTATACTCCTGCCAGCATCGGCTTAGGCCAGTACCAGGTAGCGAAGGTGGGGGTCTGGGGATGCAGTTGCAGACACTCGGTCGGACAGACTTCGACACAAAGTCCACAGCCCATGCAGGCTTCCTGGAAGACCGCATGAATCTGTTTAGGCGCGCCGATAATGGCGTCGGTCGGACAGCGCTTGCCGCAATGGGCGCAACCAATGCAACGACTTTCATCAATCTGGGCCAACAGAGGCGGACCATCAGCAGCGCTCTCCAAAGTTCGTCCCAATTTCGCCGCCAGCGTTCGCGCCAGGACTGAACCACCCGGCGGGCATAAGGCCGGTGAAGCAGCGCCCGCTATCAGGGCGTCCGCCGCGCCGCCGCAACCGGGGTAACCACATTGCCCGCAATTGACGCCGGGCAACAGTTCCATGATTTCCTCGCGCAGAGCGTTACCCGGCGTCTGGAAAAGACGGGCGGCTAAACTCAATAGTAACCCCGATAGCAGGCCAAGACTGGTCAAGGTGGTAATGGCGGCAATCATGTTTTCTACACTCCTTTAACGGACGGGCAAACCGACAAAGCCCATGAACGCCAGCGCCAACAGGCCAGCGGTAATAAAAGCGATGGGGGCACCGGCAAAGGCGGTAGGCACGCTGGCCAGCGCCAGTCGCTCCCGAATGCCAGCGAAGAGCGCCATCACCAACGTGAATCCGAGCGCTGATCCAAAGCCATACAACAAACTGCTTAGAAAGTCGTGCTTCTGCTGGACATTCAACAACGCCATGCCAAACACTGCGCAATTCGTGGTGATCAGCGGCAGATAGATGCCCAGGGCCTGGTAAAGACTGGGGCTGGCCTTGCGGACAAACATCTCGGTAAATTGAACGAGAGCGGCAATGACCAAGATAAAAGCCAGGATGCGCAGGAACTGGATATCCAACGGAACCAGAATGTAGTGCTCTAACAACCAACTGGCTGTCACCGCCAGGGTTAGCACAAACGTGGTCGCCATCCCCATGCCCAGGGCGGCATCGATTTTGTTGGAAACGCCCATAAACGGGCATAACCCGAGAAAGCGCACTAGCACTACATTATTAACCAGCGCCGCGCCCAGCAGAATGAACAGATAATCGCGCATAGTAGCCCTCCACGCTCATGAGCTTGTATTTCGCAACAATCGCGCCAATGACGCCATGATTCGCCATTCCCAACTTGTTCAATACCTTGTCGGTATCGATTCTGTCTTAGAGAGCAGTAGAACATTGTGAGGTTTACGACATTTCACAATAGAAAATGAGGCAATTGTGGTAAATATCGCAGGTTCGGACTCTAGCAAAACACCTGGCGCCTGATAGCTGCCTGATAGCTGCCTGATAGCTACTTTGGCCGATCAATTGCATTCCCTCTGTCCAACCACCTGTTTCAGCCACTTCACTCTGCCGAGCACATCCATGACCAAGAACGATCACAAAGTATTCGGCTACGCTTCCATCGAAACCGAGGAGGATGAGGCGCAACCGGTTGCGTCGACGCGCGCCCTGCCACCTCGGGTGTTCGCCCGGATCGTGGATCAATTGACCACTGCGGTTTGCATCACCGATACCACCGCCAACATTCTTTACGTTAATCCGGCCTTCACTGAAGTCACGGGCTATACCGCTCACGAAGTGGTTGGCAAAAATACCGCGATGCTCTCTGACCAATGCACGCCGACCCGGGTCTACGAGCAAATGTGGCGGCAACTTAAACGCGGCAAGCCGTGGACCGGACTACTGGTTAATCGCCGTAATCACTCCACTGTCTATCTAGCGGAACTGACTGCGATGCCCATTAGCGATGAAGGGATGAAAACCAGCTATTATCTGGGCATTCATCGCGACGTGACCGCCATGCACCATTTGGAGCAGCAGGTGCATTATCAAAAGGCGTTGATCGAGTCCATGGTGGACGCCGCGCCGGCAATCATCGCCTTGCTCGACGAAAACGGGCGAGTGATTCTCGACAATCACGAATACAAGAAACTGGTGGGCGACTTGCGGGTGCGGGAACCTGCTGCTGAGTTTTTGCGCGCTTTGCGGGAAACCCTGGGCGAAGCCTTCCCCTGGGGACCTCATGCGGAACAGGGCTTTCGTGACAAGGAGGTTAGTTTCGATCCCGGCAGCAAGGGTCAGCCGCGTTGGTTTTCCTGTTCAGGCGTCTGGTTTCGTGAACAGGAAAGCAGCGCCGCCACTTTTTTCAAACCGGTGCGTCAGACCTACCTGCTCCTGATGGCCAATGAAATCACTGCGCTGAAGCGCCAGCAAGAAGCCGTAGGTATGAACGCCATGCGCGCCCTGCTCGCTGAGCAGGAACGGGTGCGGAGTATGCGCGAGGCGTTGCAAGCCGCCATTTTCCAGATGCAGGGACCCTTGAATTTGATCAACGCCGCCCATGATTTACTGGAGCGTCGTGGAGTGAAAGCTGATCCAGCCCTTCGCCACGCCTTAAATCAAGCGGCCACGACGGGCCGGGTAGCGCTGGAGCGATTACGGGCGCTGGTGCCGGAAGTGCCCCCGGAAGCGATGGCTCCGGTCAATATCAATCAATTGCTCCGGGAAGTTCTGGAATTATGTAAACAACGTCTGCTGGCCAGCGGCACAATCGTCGATTGGAAACCCGCGCCCATGTTGCCCGCCATCACCGCGCGGATTGGTCGCCTGCGCGGTATGTTCAAGCAATTGCTCGACAATGCCCTGGATGCTCTGGAAAGCAATCGCCATCAACCTCGGGAGTTACGCATCGCCACGGGTGTTGAGGAGCAATCGGTTTTTGTGATTCTGGAGGATAGTGGGCCGGGAGTGCCCCCGCAGCTCCATTGGCGCATTTTCGAGCCGTTTTTTACCACCAAGCGCGCCGCTACCCATGTCGGACTTGGCCTGGCCATGGTGCAGGAGGTGGTTAATGAACAGCGTGGGGTGATCTGCCTTGATCCGGATTTCACTGCGGGCTGTCGCTGGCGGGTATCCCTGCCGATCAAGTACGAACATCACAATGAGTCGGAGGATTGATCTCGGTGGTCGTGGAGGACGGTGTGGAACGATCGGCGCTGCTGGAAATTGAGCTGGCGACGCTGTTCCAGGTCAGTCAGATCCTGAGCAGCTCCAGTCCGGCGTGGGAAACCCTCGATCAGGTTTTGCGCATTCTTCACAATTCCGGCGAATTGCAACATGGCATGATTT
>ERZ795053.4355-NODE-4355-length-15381-cov-14.621167_pt1 | contig 15381 bp, 7 predicted proteins | sample MGYA00375137_ERZ795053 | MGnify/ENA primary metagenome ERZ795053 (study PRJEB30182, sample SAMN05720284) | activated sludge metagenome | isolation source: Anaerobic digester | place: Hong Kong | collected 2014-12-17 ... | reverse complement strand
ACAAGCAGCAGATCAAAGACACCGTTCGTGACTTCATCGTCACCCAGTTCCTGCCGGGGGAAGACCCTGAGAACCTGACTGACGACACGCTCCTGGTGTCCGACGGGATTCTGGACTCTCTCGGTAGCCTCAAGCTCGTTGCTTTCCTCGATGAAACCTACGGAATCACGGTTGAAGCCCACGAAGTCGATGTGGATCATCTCGATACGCTCGATCTGATTGCGGACATGGTCATCGCCAAAAAAGGGTAAGCGCCCTTCGCGCCGCCCAACCTACCCTTGCGGTCGAGCGGTTGTCGGAATTAACAAGCGCACGGGATTTCCGGGGGAGAGTAGAGTCATGGGCAGCGTCGCAGAAGCCAGTCCGGAGCCGGCAACAGGCAAGCAATTCTCGTTCCTGAACCGCTGGGGCCCGCGCGCACTCGTCATCCTTGGTGCGATCGCAACCTTCGCCGCCTTCGGCGATAATTACTTCTCGGGCGCTGAGTCCTTCTCCCGGCAGGCCAAGCTGGAAGTTGCCGGCTGTGGCGCCCTGATGGGGCTCGGCATTCTCTGGGAAGTCATCATCGGCCAGCGCAGCCTGGCGGAGACCGTACGCTTCTGGTCCGTCGTCGCCCTTGTGGGCATCACGACCTGGGCCATGCGGATCTACGAGATCGAGAGCACGGCCTTCTACAAGTTCATTGCGCCGCTCACGCTGTGCGGCTTCATTGTGAACCACTACCTTCCCGCGTCGATGCGCCGACCTTTCTTTCTCGGTCTCGGCCTCGTCGCCATCATCGGCATTTTCGGTGTGGCGAGCATTCCCGCGGCCGCTGGCCTTGTCGGCGCGAGCCTGGTGCTGATCGGCGTCTGCCACCTTCCTGTATCGATCTGGATCCGCCTCGGCATCCTGTTTGCCTGCACTGCCCTGCTCGCGGCATTCCGGCTCGGGTGGCACTATACGGGCTGGATCGCGGCGGTCCTGCCGATCCTCGCCGCCATGTTCATGTTCCGCCTGTCGATCTATCTCTACGATATCTCGAACGGAAAAGGCCCCAAGGACTGGTCCGGCCGTCTCGCCTATTTCTTCCTGTTCCCGAACTTCGTCTTTCCTTTCTTCCCGGCGGTGGATTTCTCCGCTTTCGGACGAAGCTATTACAATGACGAACCGACGCGGATCTATCGCCATGGCGCGACCTATATCCTGCGCGGCTTCGTGCACCTGCTGCTCTACCGGCTGATCCACCTCGACTTCGTGATGCTGATGACCGATGTCAGCACGCCGCTGGATTTCCTGCAGTACATCGTCTCGAATTTCGGGCTGTACCTGCGCGTGTCGGGCCTGTTCCACCTGATCGTCGGCCTGATCGTGCTGTTCGGCTACAACCTGCCGGAAACGCACTCGCGCTTCTATTTCTCGAACAGCTTCATCGACTTCTGGCGCCGCATCAACATCTACTGGAAAGACTACATGCAGAAGATGGTCTTCAACCCATCCTACATGGTCTTCAAGAAATGGGGCGTGCCGCACATGACCGGCGTGATGCTGGCCATTGCCACCGTCTTCTTCGCCACATGGGCCCTGCACGCCTATCAATGGTTCTGGCTGACGGGCACGGTCCTCTTCTCCGCGCCGGACGTCCTGTTCTGGGTCATCCTCGGCGCCCTGCTGATCGGACAGACCTGGCTCGAAGCCCGGCCGAAGACCGGCAAGGTCTCGCCCCACGCCTTCGTGCCGCCGAAAGTGGCGCTGGTCATCCGGACCGTTTCCACCTTCATCTTCATCTGTCTGCTCTGGTCGTTCTGGACCAGCCCGACAGCCGCCGGCTGGGTGGACATGATCGCACAGAGCGGCCTTGCCCCCGCCTTCGACGATCTCGGCGCAGCCACCGCCAGCCAGTGGGCTGTAACCCTCCTCTTCATGGCAGGCGTCCTTTTGCTAGCGGCCATCACCATGGGCATCGATTTCGGTCTCTTCAAACCAGCACCGCGCGCCAAGCGGACGCTGGCCAAGAAGAAGGATTTCTATGGCGCCGTTGCCCTTTGCGGTGCGATCGCCGTCGGCCTCATCGCCCTCCAGGCACCGCAGGTGAACCGGCCAGCCCACCTCACCAAGCTCGCCAGCGATATCGGCGCCCGCCACCTCAACGAGGCCGACCAGGCCATGCTCGAGCGCGGCTATTACGAAGGCCTGATCTCGAGCCAACGCTTCAATGGAGAGCTCTGGGAATTCTTCATGACCAATCCCGGCAAGGACCGGGGCCTGGCCAAGGATTATCCCGGCGTCCATTTCATCGACTCCTATATGGAGCGGGAATTCGTCCCCGGTGCCGACTATACGGCGGCCGACATCACTACCAGGATCAATGAATGGGGCATGGACGACGAGCCCTATACTCTGGCGAAGCCCGCAAACACCTATCGCATCGCGGTCCTCGGCGCCTCGCGCACGCGCGGCTGGGGTGTCACCCGCGATGAACGCTTCACTACGCTGATCCGGAACGATCTGTACAAGGACGCAAAGGATACGGGCGAGCGTTTCGAGGTGATGAACTTTGCCTCCGACGGCGAGGTCGCGGCCCAGCGCCTCATGCAGTACGAGCAGAGTGTCGAGCGCTTCCATCCGCACCTGGTGATCTTCGTGGCCGGCGTGCGCGATACGAACTTCGACCATCATGCCCGCATGGTGCGCCGCGGCACACCGATGCCCTACCCCTTCCTTGACGAGATCAATGCGAAGGCCGGCATCAATGCCTCGATGACGGAAACGGAGATCATCCGCCGCCTTGAGCCCTACAAGCTGGAATATGCCGGCAAGGTGTACGAGCTGCTCGCCGAGAAACTGCGGCAGGACGGTGTGCCGGGCCTCTGGATCTATGTCCCGGCCGTCTCCGACGACAGCCGCGAGGGCGGCGACCACATCGTGAAACTGGAAGCTGCCGCAAAAGCTGCCGGGTTCCACACCCTGAACCTCTCCAGCATCTTCGAGGAACAGGCCGACCGTGACAGCTTCCGCATCTCGCGCTGGGACTCGCACCCGAACGGGAAAGGTCACCGCCTGCTGGCCGATGCGATCATGAAATACCTGGAACAGCTGAAAGCCGATGGCACCATCGACATGGACGTCGCAGCCGACAGCATCCAGGACACGGTGCCCGCAGATACTCCGGCACCGCCCGGCCCCTAGGCCGTCACACGCCCGCTATCAATGCCGGGCCTCCCCGAGGTCCGGCATTTTTCATTGACCGGCCCGGGCGCGGGCCAGGCAAAGGAAAGGAAGTGGGTTGTCTCTGGAAACGATGGTGGGCGGTACAAGGTTCGAACTTGTGACCCCTACGATGTCAAGGCCCCGATATAATGCTAAGCCATTGAAAATTATGGATCCGAAGGGAGCCCAACGTGGCCAGAAAGGGCGGAACAAACCCAGAAAGTAACGCTCAACGTTGCCAGAACGTTGCCGGTCCTGAGCGTTACAAGAATGTCGTACCGATCAGAGATTTTGGATATGATGTTGCTTTCGCAGCTCACGATGAATCTTGAGGCGCCGAAACACAATTAAACAACGCTCTACTATTTGGTCGAGCTAGAGGGATACCGTAAAACTCGATGCGATACTGGCCTGCCCCACAGGGGTGATCCACCAGATTTATTAGCCCGGCGGTTTCAAGGTAGCAGCGTTCATGCTGCCACCTTCCCATAGTAAGGGGGCATGAACGCTGCGGGCAAGGCGGCTTTTAGGGCGGGTGGCTTATTGCCGAGCGAAGAGTGCGGCCGGGCGGTGTTGTAGTGGTGTCGCCAGGCTTCGATCAGGATCTGGGCCTCCCTGAGATCGAAGAAGGTTTCCCTCGCCAGCACCTCGTCGCGCAGCTTGCTGTTGAAGCTTTCGCAGTAGCCGATCTCCCAAGGGCTTCCCTGTTCGATGTAGAGTGTCTTCACGCCTAGGCTCCCGGCCAGCCCGCCCCAACCGCAGCAGGCACGTGAATTCTTCGCGAAAATCACGTCTTTGCCCGGCTTTGAGTCAGGGATTTGCGTTCAGCAGGCCGTCCGGAGCCTTTTCCCGGGCACAAATCCCGCCCACGTCCGCCGCAAGCCGAATCACACCAGAAGGCCGAACGCAGAGCCCGGGTTGGAGTTCCGGTGGACGCGCAGCCCTACCGGACACGCCCGCAGGACACGACATTATAAGAAATGACACCAGAACAGTCCTGAGCCTGCCGAAACGAACGCGAGTATCGCCCCCCTACAGCACGGCATTCAGAGGCTCCGCGGCCGGAACCGGGGCAAATGCTGCTGCACGGTGATGCCTCGGCTGCGGTGCAGGCCGCGCCCAAGGCATCCCCGTCCTGACGCGCCTTCTCTCAGGAAACCTTTGTCGTTCTGCCCTGCGACAGGAAGTGGCAATCAAGCATGTGCTGTAGCTGGCTGCCATCGGCAGCCTGAGGCAATTGCACCAGTACGATCCGGGCCGGACGCCCGCCCTCACCCCCGATAGCGCGCCCCCGCTCCAGAACGGGCCCCCACAGCCCGGAGGGCAAACGGACCCGGATACTGTGTTCGATGTCCACTTTATCGTCATCCAGCATCGCCTGGTAGATCTCGCGGGCGGCCTCCTGATCATCGGGATGGATCCTAGCAATCCATTCATAGATGTCTTCGGAGGCAGGCTTCACGCCGCCTGCGAACATTTCGGCCCACCCTTTCGAATAGATCACGCGCCCATCCGCGACAGACCAGTCGATCACGCCTGCAGACAGCATGTCGCAGCTTGCCCGCGCATGCGCCAGCACGAGGAAAGCATCCTCGCTTTCCCGGTCCTCCCGCTGCCATTCATTCTGGATCAGAGACAGGCCGAGGATGAGGGCCAGTGCCGAAGCGCCAAACAGGGCCAGAAACTCATACCTGCGTGCGCCGAGCACCGACAGCACAGACGGCGCCTCAGCCAGATAGACAAGCAGCATTTGCCCGCCATCCACATTGCGCGTCTCGATCAGCGTGCTCCGGCTCCGGTAAGCGCTCTTGTACGATGCACGCACCTCATCCGCGTGCAGAGGCCGCCAGCCCGATGCCGCCGTCACGAGCGACGTATCTTCTGGGGTAAACGTGCGCGCGGTGCCGGCACCCGATCGCACAACATCTCCGTCGAGGTTGAGCAAGGCGACGCGCCACTCCTTCCCGATACCGGCACCGGGATCCAGCGCGGCCCGGAAAGCGCCAGTGCGCAGGACAAATACAAGAGTCTGGTGCTGGCCGTCTGCCAGGCCGACATCTCTGTAGTAGGCTGCGCGATGATCAGACATTGGCACCAGATTCAGATTGACCAGTTCAGCGCCTGCCCGGCGGCTGGAGGAAATCGGGGCAAGCTGTCCGACCACGTCCGATGGCATCTGCCCGAAGACGGAGGCAACATGCCCCCTCGGATCAAGGGCGGCAACCGCGATCACCGGCGTGTTGGACAGAAGGTTCGTTACCTGCGTTTTGATGTCACGTGCACGCGCCGACGGTACATCTTCAGACAGCGCCGCGGCAATGAGCGGCGCAACCCTGTCGGCCGCAATCTCAATGCGCGCCAGTTCGGCCTCAGCAGCGATCTGTCCCGACTCCGCAGCGTCCGCAAGGCCGCGCCGCCTGTCGGCCGCCTCGTTCTGGACGGCGAACCAGGTATACAGCACCAGGCCCAGCAGAACGCCGCACAGCGTCATCGCCTGCAGGGCGCGTCTCAGGACAGGATCATTGTGTTTCTTCGGCATAGCCTGACGTGAATTTGCGGTATCGGTCATGGGCGAATCCAGGACGCTGGTGAGAATGGATCTGTCGTAAGATCGGTGGGAACCAGTCCCGCGCGGCCGCCCGGCACCCAGGCAATTCCGATACCTGCACGCAGGTCTTCAAAGGCCTTTGAGGCCGTCGCGGACAGGTTCGCGGAGATGATCACTTCGGGGCCGATGCGGCGCGCCAGGGCGATGTCGATTGCCCCCGCCACACCTGAACTGTCCCCTCCCCCGATCCGCATACCCTGATCCGCATTGAGCGGGTATTCAGATGCCGCATCTTCCCGAACGGTCTCGTAGGCAACAGCAGCATCCGCCTTCACGAGCCAGTCATTCAGCGGCTTCGTCCGGGCATTGATCGACCAGCCTGCGCGGTGGAATTCCTGCGGGCTGAAATAGCCGCCATGCCCGGTCGTAAAGAAGTTCGTATTCCTGTCATAGGACTGGAACTGGTAGAATGGCCCCGTAACCAGATAGTCGAACCCGTCTTTCTTAATGGACTGGTTCGCCGAAATGCCCCCTGAAATCATGTCGTTCCGGACCACCTCACGGCCCTCAAGGCGCGAGAGACCCATTTCCACCTGAATGGCGCGCCCGCCACCAATGTCTGCCCGGCCGCGCACAAGGAGGCCCGCCTCCCGCACCCGTCCGGTTTCCGTGCCGGAGGCATTCGCCGCTCCGGCCAAAGCAAGCAGACTATCCGTCTTTGGACGAACAAAGGCGTGGGCCTCGCCATGATGCTTGCCGAAATCGCGTGCGGCTGCAATCTCGCCGGTCAGGGTGGCCGGCGCACCGCCGCCTACGGGCAGCAAGCCGATCCGGGCCGCCAGGCTGGTCGTCCCTTCCCGGCTGAAGGACATATACGGCGCGGCATAGGTTTCCTGGCCCGCGCCGCCAGCTTCACCCGTATCCAGTCTGTAAAGCGTGAGCCCGACCTCATACCGGTCGACGCCGCGCACAATTTCAGCGGAAGTCGTCGCGGCATATCCGGTGAGACGGTTCTGTCCGCGTGCACCGTCCTGCTGTCGCATGGAAATCGTCTGGCGGTAGACCGTGTGGTCGATGCCCTCAAGCGCCTCATAGGCGTCGGGCGCCCGCGCACGGGCGGTCAGATAGTCCCCGTCATAGAATGCGACCGCCGCATATTGCGCCTGAACCTTGCCCCCCAGCGGTCCTCCGGCAGCCCTTGCGATCGCCGCTGCAGAGCCGAGCGTCCCGGCCTTTTGTGAAGCGAGGGCAAATCCTTCTGCAGATTCGTCATCCGGCTTTGCGAGATACAGCGCTCTGAAGCCGGCAGATGCCCCCTCCGCATCCCCCGCCTGCAGCGCAGCCCAGGCCGCGCGCATCTCTGCCGCGCGCCGGACCGAAGGATATGCCGCCGCTCTCAGAGCAAGCGCGCGTGCATCGGAAAATTCATTTCGGTCGTAAGCCAGCGTCGCAGCATCCAGCAAGGCTCCGCCTGCGACAGTCTGCGCCTCCGGTTCCAGGTCCGGGTCAAGCCCGGCGGCCCGGCTGGCAAGCTCAACCGCCCGCTGCCAGTCTCCGCTTTCACGTGCAAGCTGTGCCTCCCCCAGATCAGCGAGGGCAGACAGATTGGCACGATCCGGCATCATCGGTGCTGCGGCAATTGCGGAGCGCGCCGCCGGAAAGTCGCCATTTGCAAGCGCCGCCCTGATGAGCCCCTTGTGCGCCTCTTCACCTGCCCCGGCAGCCAGCGCCGCGCTGAAATAGGCTGCGGACCGGTCAGCATCCTTTGAAAGGAACATCCATCCCGCCTGCGACAGGAGACGCGGATCTTGCGATTCATCTGCGATCGCACCGGCCGTACTCATATCTCCGGCTGCTTCGGCCAAGGTAAAGCGCTGCCAGGCCGCTTCGCGAAGAAGTTCTGAATAGGCGCCCGCCACGCGCGGATCATGATTGTTCGAAAGTGCCGGTATCGCCGCGACTTCCGCCAGTCCGTCCGTATCGAGACGGCTGATGGCGCGCTGGACCAGCGCTGCTGTCGTCCCCGCATCGCGGCAGTTCGACAAGACCCGCACATAGAATGCCCTGAGACCGGCCTCGTCTCCGGTGCCGTCCAGCGCGTCCGCGCGTGCCCAGAGTTGAAACGCCGGCTCGCACGCGTCTGCCCCCGCCGGCGGCAACAGGGCCAGCACGCCCGGCCAGTCCTCCTTCGCAAGGGCCGTGCGAACCTTTTCGTCCCGCCGTCCCGCAGCAACATAGGTTGTGAGATCGCCCGGCACGTCCCAGCCCTGAAAGCGCTCGCGCAAGGCTTGCAACCGGGCCTCCGCTGCCGTCCATTTTCCGGAAGCGCCGAGTGCCCAGACCGCCTGAACGTCCGCCTCAGGCGGCACAGCCGGTGGCGTCCTGGCTTCTATGGGTTCCGCCCCGGCACTGGCAGCCACATCTGTGCCTGCCCCCTTGTCTGCACCGGGAATACCAATGGATTTGACGACTTCCCCACCCGTATCCGGCGCAGCACCGGCAATCACGCCCGGAAAGAGCATGAGGGCGGCGCTGGCAACAGCTGCGCGCAGGAGAGGCGTGGCTGTCCTCACTTTCCGTCGATCCGTGTACGCATGTACCGCGCTATCATGGCAAGTCCCGCAGCCATGGCGAACAGAATGGCCGCAATCGATACAATCCAGCCCCAGGACGACGATTTGCCGCCGCTGACAGCGCGCTCACCCGACCACTTGTCGCCGATTGTGAAGGTTGCTTCGGGCGCCTCGGTCACCATGGTGGCCGCATTCCGGCGCCAGATTGCGGCGCCTCCTTTCAGCTGGTTCCAGTGATCCGGCTTCACCAGCGAACGGATTGACTCTGCCAGCTGCGGACCGGTCTCTGCTGTCGCGACCAGAACAAGGCGCTCCTTATGCTCCGGCGATTCCCGTTCAAGTACCAGACCATTGTCTCCGAGGTCGGCCAGCTTCATCCGGCGGCTGAACGCCTCTGTCTCCGGCAGGTCTGCGCTCCCGGCGGACAGGAGGTGCTCCAGCTCCGGCCGGACACCGACAAGGATCGTGTTCGCATCGGGAAGATCGGACCCGACGGCGAAGCTCGCTTCGGTAAAGACCGCACCGTTGATCTGCCCCAGCCGTGCGGCCAGCATCCACACGCCCCCTATCGCTTCAGGCGAGGCATCTGCCGCGCGGAACGCCATTGGCGCATCCTCCAGACCCGAAAAGGGATAACCGGTCTCCTGAAGAATATTGAGATTGGGCAATTCCACGAAATGGTCTGCAGACGGCAGAGACAGCGTCGAGGTGTTCTTCAGCGTGAAGGCCAGATTGCGTGCGTTCCGCGCAGTACAGGCGCCCTGCACGGGCGACGAAAGCTGTATCTGGAAGTCGATATTGTTCCAGCCCGGCCTGAACGAACTTGCCGGAAGGTCGATCTGGTATCCGGGCACAACCTCGCCATCCGGATTGGTCAGCCGCACGGCCCGTTCGAATGCCCCGTTGACGAGGACGTTCACAACCGAATGCCCATCGAGCCCGGCACCATAGGCAAAGTCGAGCATCAGCACGACATTGTCGCGTTTGTGAAACTGCACATCCGGCGGCAAGACAAAAGAGAGCCCCGCCCCTTCCGTCTCGCGCCCAAGGACCAGCACCTCGTCAAACCCGAGGTCATGGAAGATATATTTTGCATCCACACGCAGCGGCTGGCGTTTTGAACTGACAATGGCAGCCGGTATTTCATTCCCGGCGATCACCGCAGTAGAGGTCACCGCAAGCGGAAAGCCCTCTGACGCCAGAACGCGCAGAGCCCCCTCAATCGCGTCCGGAGTCCGGCCGGCCGCAATTATCAGGAAGTGCGTCGGATCAGACGGTGACGGACCGATTGACAGCCAGGAGTCCCCCTCCTTCAGCGCGGCAAGGCCAGGAGGGGCAATGGAGGCCAGTTCGTCCGGCGTACCAATCGCAACAAGGTCCCGGCCGGCCGCTTCCGCATCCGGCGAAAAAGACGTGATCTGGGTAATCTCCGGCAGACGATAGCCGAGACGATTCCCAACGGCCTGCGAGGCAAGCGCGCCCCAGCGCAGGGTTTCGTCGCTTCCCCGGCCGGTCATGATCCCCAGCCTGTCAACTCCGCCGACGCCGGCAGACAGAAGCGCGCCGAGATCGGCCAATGTCGCCGCCAGCGGGCGACGGGCATACACGATCTCGATATAGGACCGTGCGGTATCGATCTCCGTCCAGAGTTCGGCGGCACCGCTGTCCTGACAATCCAGCGTATAGCGCTGCACCGCATCGATCCGCAGCGTGTTGTAGCCTGTCAACAAGGTCGAAGGTTCCAGCACGACTTCATTGATCGCCGCAGCCCGCTCGGTCACCCCATCGAGCTGAGCGATAAAGGCCCCGTTCATCGCAAGCCGCAGTTGCGGCTTATACTCCTCCTGCGCGCGTCCGCTGACATGCCGCAGCACGATCCGGGCCTCCTTGACATCCGCCTGCGGAGCGATTGCGAAGGAGATCTCGTCGCTGGCATGGGCACCATCCAGATGGATCGCCCCCTGCTGGCTGCGCAGGGCCGCCAGAGGCAGGCGCGCGATCCACAGGCCGGCCTCACTGCGCTCCAGTGAAACATCCGGGTTCTCCCGGTAGCGGGCGTAGATATCCGGCGAGGCGTCCTCGCCCGCCGTCTGTTGCGCCGTCGCAGGCGCGAGCCCCAGCGCGAGCGTAAATGCGGAGACAAGAATAATCAGGCGAACGATGGACTTCATGAACGTGCTTCCCGTGTAGCGGCGCGGATATGGCTGGCGGCCTGAGCAAGACTTGAGCGGACCAGCCGGGCAAGCTTGGTGATCATATGATCGGAGTTGGCGCGCGCATCGCGGAACTGCTTCCAGTTCTCGCTACGCGCATACATCAGGGCAACAACGACCGCCCATTGCTCCCTGGTCTCGATGATGAAACTCAAACCCAGCTTCTGCCCGCCGGGCGTATCGGTCACCGAAAGAACCTTCAGGCTAAGGAGAACAACATCACTTGAGCCGAGTTCACGCGCATCGACCGTGACGACGTCTCCGATCGAGAAGCGCGGGGCACCCCGGGCAACCTGGCAGCCTATCCCCGTAATCGAAACATCCGACATATGCGCTGTAATCGGCTGGTCCCCCAGCATCAGCCGCACATCACGATCCACATCGAAGCGCGGGAAAGCCCGCTGCTGCGAGCGCTCGTACAGAACGCCAAGCGCCGACACCAGCAGCAACAGGTGGAACGTGTTCCAGAACAGAAGAACGGAGATCACCCCCGCCCCGACCGGATCGGTGAACAGCCGGAAGAAGCCGGCGATTTCTCCCACGCAGACCAGTGCGATAAGAACATAGAACGGCCGCGCGAGGGGCGAGATGAAGCTCTTGCTCAGATTCTCGCCCTTCGGCGTCACGGCAAAGCTTGGCGCGCGCGGATTGCGCAGTACCTGCAGGATGGCGCCCGAACAGTGAATCGACTGCACCACTTCATACAGCTCGGAGGCAAATGCCCAGCGGGTGCGTCCGTAGAGAATCGACGACAGCATCAGTGCACCCACGATGTGCGGCAGGCCGTACATCAGGAAGTCGGAGAAGTCGCCGACATAGACCCGGATATCCAGCAGCAGGTAGAGGAGCGGCGCCAGAATGAAGGTCAGCCGGGCCAGCGGAAAGAACCAGTAGAAGCAGGAATTGAGGTAGCCGATGCGCTGAGAAAGCGTGAGCCCCCTCTTGAGGAGGGGGTTTTTCAGCAGGAAGATCTGGATCATTCCCTGCGTCCAGCGCATTCGCTGCGTTATGAAGCCGGAGAAGGTTTCCGGCGACAGCCCGGCCACCATTGGCCGGTCGACATACACACTCCGATATCCGCGCGAGTGCAGTTCCAGGGCCGTCTCGGCATCCTCCGTGATCGTATCGCCCTGCAGGCCGCCGATCTCCATGATGTGCTCGCGCCGCAGAACAGCGGCAGATCCGCAGAAGAAGGACGCATTCATTCCGTCCAGCCCGCGCTGGATCACCGAATAGAACATCTCGTTCTCGCTCGGCATATCCCGGAAGGTCCCGAGATTGCGCTCCAGCGGATCCGGGTTCAGGAAGAAGTGCGGCGTCTGCACCAGGAACACCTTCGGATCATCGACGAAATACCCGACGGTCCGCACAAGGATGTCTGCCGAAGGCACGTGATCGGCATCGAGAATGAGAATCAGATCACCATCGGTCTTTTCCAGTGCGGCGTTGATATTGCCCGCCTTGGCGTGCTCATTCTTCTCGCGGGTCAGATAATGTGCGCCCAGACGCTCACACATGATCTGCAGACGCTCATGCCGCGCCTGCGCCTCTGCCGCCTTCGCCGGGTCGGCCTGGTTCCGCTTGGCCTGCGTGCCGCCATCATCCAGCAGATAGACCTTCACCCGGCCTGCCGGGTAGCTGATGTTCATTGCGGCCGCGAGCGTAACCTCCAGCAGGTCATCCGGCTCATTATAAGTCGGAACGAGGATATCCACCGTCGGCGAACGCGCCGCCGAAACGGGCGCGGGACAAGGCGCGCGCTTGTAGACATCGACGGACAGGAAGGTGGACAGCAGCAGCAGCACATAGCCGTAACTTTCCGCACCCAGCAGAAAAATGCCTCCGGCGGCGGACAATACCGAGTCCGTCGGGAGTGTCTCCGTCACCCGCCAGATCATGTAGCGCGTGCTTGTAAAGATGATCAGCAGCGCCACGAATATGCGGAACGGTCCGCCCGTGGGCCGCAACCAGCCCATCAGGAAATATGTGGCGATGGTGGCAATGCACAGCTGCAGCTGCAGAGCGTCGGGCACAGGGGCAGCGGCGATCACGGCGATCAGCGCAAGCGAAACCAGCCCGCTGATCGTCCGCAAAGGTGCGAACCGGAACACTGGCAGAGACGTCTGCCGGGATGTCGCGCTGCGTACCATTCCCTGACCCGCTAAGAAAACGATTGCCAGCTAATGCACGCGTGAGGTGAACTTTGCGGTAAATTTCATGCATCGCGCACGAGCAGTCCGTTAAAATTCCGGTCCTGCCTGTACACGGTCTGTCCGTTTCACCCGCCTGGAAAGCGCTCCCCCTGCCCTTCGTAATGAGATGTAGGCGCCTCCTGGCCATTCGGCCTCGAACAGCAGTCCCCTTTTAAACTTGACATTTGATCGCTGCGTTCTGCACGTAGGGAACCAATATTCGCTACCATACGATCTAGGGTCTGGCAGTCCCCTACCTCACGCCGTAGCGGCCAACTCGACCCCTAACATAGCATTGCCAATACATTGCCAACGGCCCTCAGGCGTCAGCCACAAGCAACTGAAATAGCTCCGTATTCGGATATTGACCCCTGGATATGTCAAGGCCCCGATATAACGCTAAACCCTTGAAAAATATGGACCCCAAAGGAGCCCAACGTAGCCAGAAAGGGTCGAACAAACCCAGAAAGTGACACTCAACGTTGCCAGAACGTTGCCACCTACTCGCCCCCTCCGCTTTCCTCCACTGGCAGCGCACTTCGATCGCCTGCAGTGCGGTCTGCGTCAGCAGCTATGGCACTCCAATCTCCAAAAAATGGAAGCGCTGTCAGCTGAAAGATAAACCAACAGGCAAAAATAACATCCGGATGATAGCAAGCAGCCGCAGTCAGCTTTCCGTGTGCGTGCTCATGTCTAAGAGCCGGCCCCTTGCGACTATTGAATAGCATATCGATCTGGAACAGGATCGCTTCGCCAAATATCCTCGTCAACGCCTGCTCCTCATACTCAAGCAAGGACGACAAAGAACGGTCCTCCTGAGTCATATCTCCTTCGATTTTCGAGCTGTCTTGCCCCGTTGTCTTCAGTACATACCGCAATGATGGCTCTAGAGTGGGCAGCAAGATATTCGCCGCTGAAACCATGTCCCCCTGAAATAATCGCGCGAACCCGAGCGCAAACACTTCTTCATAACCTGGAGGGACGAAAGGGCTATTCCCGCACAAAATTCGGAAATCCCGTTCACAAACAGTCATGTCCTGCAATATTGAGAACTGCACTGGCCGAAACATTCCCGAGACCATAATCTGCCTACGATGGCTCATCTCATCTGCAATCTGATCTAGAATAGCTTCTCCATCAGAGCCTTCGCTGTACGACGCCTTGCGTCCAACAACCTTCCCTTCACCATCAATTCGAGACCCACCAAACATGGCGCTAAGGGGGTGCTCACTTAAATTCTTTTCTGCCGATGCTCGCAGTGCGGATGGGTCTACTGGAAGCGATAACCTGGCCACCTCAAATAAGACCGCCCCCCATGTTAGCCCCTTAACACGCGCCAAAGTGTCGTTGGCGAGGTCTGTTAGGTCGATCTTGTGCTCGATCCTCCCCATCTCGAAATGGGTGTCTTCCTGTACGGCGCGCAGTCTCTTACGAAGCTCCTCACACCGATTTCTTGCCTGATCGCCGCGCGCCAAGCGCATTTCAGAGATTGCTTGCATCAGCCAGTGAGACACAAACATTGCTGAGCTGTCGCCGGCGTCCGCTATCAAAACCGTCGTTTCAGCAACTGCCATCTGACAGCGGTTTTCATCTTCTTCGGAACGAATTCGTCGGTACCCTCGAACAGCCAACTCAAGCAGTGATTTTCGACTGTGCAGGTCGATGCCGTCCCAATCGGCAGCCTTCTCAAGCTGAACGGGAATCTCTTCGGAATCGAGCACGCCAAAATCCATCGCCAACTCATGCGCTCGCCGAAAAGTTTGCGTCTCAGCCCCCTCTTCTGCGGTATGGATCAATCTGCATAGCAATTCCAAAAGCCGATCAGGAAAGTCCTTCTTTCCCTTGATCGCTTTTGCGATTTGAAATGCACGGCGTACAAAGTCTATAGTTCTGTAATCCGGCCCAGTCTTCTCACTGAACTCGTGCCTAAATTTTCCGTCCAATACGAGCTCCGCACATTCGCAGTAGCTATTGAGCGCCAATTCCGCCAAATCAGGTCGCCCGCGATTATTCAGCCAGGCGATATCGGCAAATCTTGCACGACAGCCAGCATGCATGGTGCGTGGCGCAATTTTAGCCAGTCCCTGCGCCAAGGCTCCTTGGAAGTCAGACGGAATTGGGCTCCGCCGACCGTCCATTTGGAATCGGGGATGAAACGGTTGGGCCGCATCTTCCGGGTTAAAAGATATCTGGAGGACCGCCGCCAGAAACTCCATCGGAGCTTTCAGAGCTGCGTCCTCAATTTCTTTCGACTTTCGGACTAACGAGTCTCCGAGTCTTTCGACGTCAATGACGTCTATACCATCAAGAAACGTGTTCAAATCGACACGCTCCAAGTCGTCCGTCGAAAATCTTGGCTGATTGGGCGCCGCTTCATCACTCATCAATTTATTCCTTCCGAGGAACCCTGAAGCTATGGCGAGTCTATCCTCGCCCCCAACTAAACAGGCCCCGACGCTTCTTGACCATTTCGGCCTCTAGCTTTTTGAGCTCGCTCTCTTCCTGCTCGCGCTGATCAGTAATCAATAAAGTCAAACGCTGCCGCTCGGCGGCTTCCGTATCCAGGCGTTTGCGCAAATCCTCGATCGTGGTCTCTAGCTGTTCGCGCTCCCGGCGGCGTTCTTTCTCAATCAGATCAAGCTTTTCGTCCCTGATCTCAATCTCGC
>ERZ795053.4353-NODE-4353-length-15386-cov-7.756246_pt1 | contig 15386 bp, 13 predicted proteins | sample MGYA00375137_ERZ795053 | MGnify/ENA primary metagenome ERZ795053 (study PRJEB30182, sample SAMN05720284) | activated sludge metagenome | isolation source: Anaerobic digester | place: Hong Kong | collected 2014-12-17 ... | reverse complement strand
GGTCAAGAGATCCGTGGCGGTGTGGTCACCTTCTTCACGATGGCCTACATCATCGTGCTGAACCCGATCATCTTGAGCAATGTCAAGGACACCACTGGCCACTATCTCGGTGGTGGCACCGAACCCGGCTCGGGCTTCGTCGCCATTGCCGCAGCCACCGCCCTGGTTGCTGGCGTGATGACGATCCTGATGGGATTCGTGGCCAACTACCCGATGGCGCTGGCCACGGGCCTGGGGCTCAACGCCTTTGTGGCCACCTCGATCGCGGCGAAGGCCACCTGCGCCGCCGCCATGGGCCTGGTCGTGATCGAAGGCCTGATCATTTTGGTGCTCGTGCTGACGGGATTCCGGACCGCCGTCTTCCACGCCGTACCCGCTGCACTCAAGGTTGCGATCTCGGTGGGCATCGGCCTGTTCATCGCTCTGATTGGCTTTGTCGATGCAGGTTGGGTACGCCGCATCCCCGACATTGCCAGCACGACGGTGCCGGTGCAGTTGGGCACAAATGGGCAACTGGCCGGCTGGCCTGCCTTCGTCTTCGGCTTTGGTTTGATCTTGGTGATCTTGTTGTGGGTCAAGAAGGTCCGCGGAGCGATCTTGATCTCGATCATCGTTTCCACGATCTTGGCGCTCCTGATCGAAGCGGCCCTCAATATCGGCCCGATGTTTGGTGAGAAGTTCAATCCGACCGGCTGGGGCCTCAATGTGCCGGCCTTCCCTGACAAGCTCTTCGACACCCCCGACTTCGGCACCTTGGGGCAGTTCAATCTGCTGGGTTCCTTCCAGAACTTGGGCATCATCGCCACCTTGCTGCTGATCTTCACGCTGCTCTTGTCGGACTTCTTCGACACGATGGGCACGATGACCGCGATCGGTGCCGAGGCCGACCTGCTCGATGAGGAGGGCATCCCGCCCAACTCCGAGCGGATCCTGGTCGTCGACTCGCTGGCCGCTGCTGCTGGTGGCATGGCAGGCGTCTCATCAAACACCTCCTATATCGAGTCGGCAGCCGGTGTTGGTGAGGGTGCGCGCACTGGCCTTGCCTCAGTGGTGACCGGCGTACTCTTCCTGCTCTCGATCTTCCTGGCACCAATCGTGACGATGATCCCGAGCGAGGCTGCGGTGCCAGCGTTGGTGCTGGTCGGCTTCTTGATGATGCAACAGGTCAAGGGCATCGACTGGGATGACCTTGAAGTCGCCATCCCAGCCTTCTTGACGATCGTGTTGATGCCCTTCACCTACTCGATCACAGTTGGCATCGGCGCTGGTTTCTTGGCCTATGTCTTGATCAAGATCGTGCGCGGCAAGTCATCGAAGGTGCATCCACTGCTTTGGGTGATCGCCGGCATTTTCGTGCTCTACTTCGCGATCCACCCGTTGACCCGAATCCTCACCTAGTCGTCGTCCCAGCCCGAGACTTCAGTCCGCTGGGATTGGCAGCGGGATCGCTGGGTCTCGGAGTGCGTCGACATCGACCGCGTCGGAGTCGACGATATGACGGATCGACTTGATCGCATCCCAGTCATTGAAGTGCAGACCAGCCAACACCTTGGAGCCCTTCACCCACAAAGCGGTGATCAAGTTGCTCCCTGGAGTACGCCGCACGATCACCTCGTCGACGTCATCAGCGCCGGCGTGGCCGTAGTACTCCATGCCCCAGTCGTACTGGTCGGTGAAGAAGTAGGGCTTGCGCGCGTACGGCGTGGTGTCGCCATGCATCGCTCTCGCGGCATGCTTGCCCTGCTCGATCGCGTTGTCCCAGTGCTCAACCCGGAGTTGCCCAAAGTCAGGATGGTCCTGGCTGGCCACATCTCCGGCCGCGAAGACAGCAGGATCACTGCTTTGCAAATGAGCGTCGACAACGATGCCATTGGCGGTGTCGAGTCCAGCCGCTAGCGCCAGGTCGGTGTTTGGGGAGGCGCCGATGCCGACCACGACCACGTCGGGAGTCAGGCGCTTGCCGTCAGACAAGATGACGTCTCTTCTGTCGATCTCCGCGATCGAGGTCGACAACCGGAGGTCGACACCGTGGCTGCGGTGCAACTCCGCGATCGTGGTGCCAAGTTCGTCGCCAAAGATCCGTTGCAGAGGTAGCGAGGCGGCTTCGACCACGGTCACCTCGGCTCCAGCTTCGCGGGCCGCAGCAGCCACCTCGAGCCCGATCCAACCTGCGCCGACGATCAGGACATTCCCGGTGAGTTGAGCCTTGAGGGATAACGAATCGTCAATGGTGCGTAGGTAGAGGGTGTTCAAATCGCTGTCGTCCAGAGCCGCCAAGTGCCGGGGTGTGGATCCGGTGGCCAGGAGGAGTCGGTCGTAGGGGAGCCCTTCGGAGCCGATCTTGACCAGTCGCGCGGAGGTGTCAATGCTGGTGACGGCGGTGCCCAGGCGGAGGGTGACGCGGTTGTCGGCGTACCACGGGGCGTCGTGCACGAAAGCACCCTCGGGCTCGCTGGAGCCCAGCAGGATGCCCTTTGACAATGGGGGCCGCTCGTAGGGGAGATGGCTCTCAGCTGAGATCAACGTGATCTCATCTTCAGGGCCCAGCTTGCGTAGCTCTTCAGCGGCGTTGGCTCCGGCGAGCCCGCCGCCGACAATGATCATCTTCATCGGTTGCTCCTTGTCAGTGACATGAACTCGGCTCGGCTGCGCTGGTCTTCGCGTAGTTGACCGAGGAGGGTTGAGGTGGTGGTGAGCGCGCCGCTGGCGCGGGCGCCGCGCAGGCTCATGCAGGTGTGCTCGGCTTCGATCACCACACCGACCCCACGAGGTTGCAGCAGGTCGTTGAGATGATCGGCGATCTGCTTGGTCATCCGCTCTTGGGTCTGCGGTTGCCGGGAGTGGAGCTCTACCATCCGGGCAAATTTCGACAGGCCCAAGATGCGCTCGCCGGGTAGATAGCCCACGTGTGCCCGCCCGACGAAGGGGAGCATGTGGTGCTCGCACAGAGACTGCAGGGGGATGTCTTGCACCATCACGAGCTCGTCGTAGTCCTCTTCGTTGGGGAAGGTAGTGAACTCAAAATCTCGGGGAGTGGTCATCTCGAGTAGTGCGTGTGCCATCCGGCGGGGGGTCTCGATCAGACTCTCGTTGTCCAGGTCAAGGCCGAGCGCCGCCAGCAGATCGGCCGCGGCTGTGACGGCGGCCTCAGGGTCGGTCGCGATGGTGGAAGTCTGCGAAATCAGCGGCCGATGGTTGGGTACGGCGTGGAGCCCGCTGGCCTTGGCGAGAGCTGTGTTCACGGTGAGTCCTAGAGATCGACTTTCTAAAAGAGTGACAATTGAAGATTAGAACTGTGATTGTCTTGTGTCAACAGATTTATGTTTTAGAATATTTCCATGGACTTCGCATCTCAGGCGCTTGGGATAGGTGCCCTCGCCGACCCGACCAGGCGAGCGCTTTATGACTACGTGGTGAGTCAGGGCAGCCCGGTGGGGCGCGAGCAAGCGGCTGCGGACCTGGGCTTGGCCAGCCACAATGCCAACTTCCACCTCGACCGGTTGGTGACTGAGGGCCTTCTCGAAGTTGAATACCGCCGCTTGAGTGGCAAGACCGGGCCAGGTGCGGGCCGCCCGAGCAAGCTCTACAAGCGAGCCGGGCGAGAATTTTCAGTCTCGCTGCCGCCCAGGCGATATGACTTGGTGGGCGAAATCTTGGCGGCAGCACTGAGCGAGCCTCAAGCCAGTGAAGACCTGCCTACAGCGCTGCAGCAGCACGCTCAACAAGCGGGGCGTGAAGCAGCGGGAGCCATGGCTGATCTCGATGGGGACGACGACGAATCCAGACTGACCCGAGTGCTGGCCGGGCAGGGTTTTGAGCCAGACGAGGTCGAGGGAGCCTTGGTCTTGCGCAACTGCCCCTTCGATGCGCTGGCGCAAAAATACACAAATCTGGTGTGTGGACTCAATGTCGACTTCGTGCAAGGAGTGATCGACGGGTTGGGCTGCGCTGGGCTCCAAGCCTGCCTGGAGCCGAGCCCGGGGCGGTGCTGTGTCGCCGTACGCACCTTGCCCGCGGGCTCGGATCAAGACGCTACCTCTTGACCTTGGGTGACTGGCCGGTGAACAAGGTCGTGGTCTCATAGCCGGCGAAGGAGTAGGTGACCCTCAGTGAGATCTTCTTGCGCTTGTCTTTGCGCACCAACTTGTGCGTGGCGGAGGTCTGCCCGTTGATCGGCGAGCCATTGCGCAACCACTGGAAGGTGGCGCTGGCGCCTGCTGGTACGACGCTCGGCGCGGCATATGTCGCAGTCTTGCCGACCTTCCACTTTGGTGCGGTGATCCGGGGGGCCCCGGAGAAGCCCATTGGTTTGACCACTGGGCCGACTGCAGGGGTCAGGTAAGGGACCGAGAGGAGGTTGGCGCCGCCGGTGCTCACCCGCGGCCCATTGGCGTAGACATAGGCGCGGATGGTGTGGCCGACATCACCGGGCTGGACGGTGTAAGTCGGACCGGTGCCGAGGTTGTCGCCGAGCACAGAAAACAAGGAAATCGAGGCGTCGCGATACCAAACGATATCGGTGTCTGTGACGCCATCAGGGAGCCCATCGACGTTGACACGCAAACGTTGTCCGACGACGGGCCGCCCCTGGACGACGACCGAGCTCATGTTGATGGCGGCCTTGCTGGTGAGGTTGATGACGCCTAGGTTTTGCGCAGGCCCAACGGCCATCATGCTGGTGGCATTCTGGACGCTGTCAGCCCCATAACACAGGTGTTGAGAACGAACTAGGCTTATGGCGGCTCGGAAGCAATAGCGGTAGACGGCGAAGCTCGTCAAGGATGCGGTTGCGACTCCAGCGCCATTGGTGGCCACCTCACTGGTCTTGTTCCACCGCTTGTCGCCGGAGTCGTATTCGTAGACTTCGAGATAGCCATCGTTTATGCCAACTGCAGAGCCATTCCAGTGAATGCTCACGGACACGACGGTGGCTGCACTCGCGGGCGTGGAGATGCCCAATCCGATTGCGATGAGTGTGCTGGTGGTGAGCAGGCTCACCAATTTGAAGATTCTTGTGTGCATGTCGCCCCACTTTCATGAGCCAAACCCGGCGAGATCCGGGGGCTAGGGAATTCTGACGCTAGTGGTGCGCTTTGCTACTTGTCCAGAGAAAACTGCTGATTGTTAACCGGAAAATTTTGAGTCGGAGAACAGCTCGCGAGCTTCCTCTGATCCATCAAGAGCCAACGTGATCCGCTCGCTGATCTCCCAACCTTCGGGGCCGCGTCGAAGGCGGAAGTGGTTGGCTCCGGCTCGATAGGCGTGATATCTGCCTTCGTGGTGCACCACCAGGATTGAAGGGCAAACCGCGGTGGCGGATTCTCCTGTGACCTTGACCCGGGCCGGGCCTAAGAAATGGCAGGAGCCGTGGGAGATCAGCCCCTGATGGGCATCAGAGGTGACCATGGAGTGCACGTCGGTGCGGCTGAGCATCGTCCAGCCCTCGACCGAGTAGCTGCCGTCTTCAGCCCACAGAGCCGCCACCGGCTCGGGCTCGCCGGCATCAACCAGAGGGCCATATGCCGCCAGCATCTGGGTGATCGCGAGCTCGTCCTCGACTCGCTGCAGTCGCGTCTCCAGGGCGCTGATCCGGGAGAGGATCTCGTCGTTCATGGTCAGTCTCCGATCTCGATCAGCTCGGCCAAGCGTTGAAGTTGAGCTACATAATGGTCTGCGGAGTCAGCGTCGATCTTGATCTGGCAAATCGTGGCTCCCAGGTCATAGGCCCGCTGGATGCGCCGCTTGCTGCCTTCAGGGTCATTCATAGGGTCGAGGGGGCGGCCAGAGGAGAGTAAGACGTCGAAGCCCTCGGGCAGTTCGCTCGTTGAGAGCATTTGGTGCAGCTGATCTCCCGACAGGCCGAAGGGCATCCAGCCATCGCCCAAGGTGACCGCGCGATCGAGTGAGCGCTGGGATTGGCCGCCCACCCAGATCGGCACTCGTGGCTGCACTGCATGAGGGTCGATGATCCAGTCGGTGAAGTCGTGGTGAGTGCCGGAGTAGGACGCCTCTCGACGACCCCAGATCGTGCGCAACGCACGGATCGTGTCATCGACCAAGGCTCCTCGGCCCGCCCACGGTGCACCCAGGAGCTCGAACTCCTCCTTCAGCGAGCCCACGCCAACCCCGAGTACGACGCGGCCATGGCTCAGCCGATCCAAGGTGCCGTAGCGCTTCGCGATCGCCACCGGGTGGTGATAGGGCAGCACCAGCACCGATGTGGTGAGTCGGATCCGCTGGGTCTGCCCAGCCAGGAATGACAAGGTTGCCAGAGGATCCCAATAGGTGCTGCCGCGCATTTGGTCGGTGCCGGGAGGCACCCCAACATGCTCTGAGCAGATCAGATGGTCGAAGCCCAACTCATCAGCGGTCTTGGCGATCTTGGCCAACTCATCTGGGCCTGCCTTGGTCTCCCACTCCGGGGTCAGTCCGGGAAGTCCCAAGACGATTGGCGTGCCAAGCCCTAGCCGCATCCTTGCCTCCTAGGCGCAGTCAGGCTCATACGTCGAAGTTGACGCCCTGAGCCAGCGGGAGTTCACCAGAGTAGTTGATCGTGTTGGTGGCCCGGCGCATGTAACCCTTCCAGGCGTCCGAGCCAGACTCGCGCCCGCCGCCGGTCTCCTTCTCCCCACCGAAGGCGCCGCCAATCTCGGCCCCAGAAGTGCCAATGTTGACATTTACGATGCCGCAATCCGAGCCACCCGCAGACATGAATGCCTCTGCCTCGGCCTGGTCTTGAGTGAAGACCGAAGATGACAGCCCTTGGGGGACGGCGTTGTTCGTCGCGATCGCGTCGGTGAAGTCGTCGTAGGTGAGCACATAGAGGATCGGGGCGAAGGTCTCGGTCTCCACGACAGCACTTTGGCTGGGCATCCTGATCACGGTCGGCTCGGCATAGTAGGCATCTGGAAATTCGCCTGCCAAGCGTCGGCCACCGCCGACGACGACTTGGCCTCCCGCCGCCTTCGCTGCTGCGATCGAGGCCTCGTATTTCGTGAAGGCCGCCTTGTTGATCAGTGGGCCGACCAAGGTGCCCTCAGCGGTGGGGTCACCGACCGGGAGCTTGGCGTAGACCTCGGCCAAGCGGCTGGTGACCTCGTCGACGACCGATGAATGCGCGATCACGCGGCGCATCGTCGTACACCTCTGGCCAGCGGTGCCTGCGGCAGCGAAGACGATGCCGCGTACGGCGAGATCGAGGTCGGCTGAAGGGGTCACGATGGCTGCGTTGTTGCCGCCCAACTCCAAGATGCAACGCCCGAAGCGGCCCGCCACGACCGGCCCCACCTGGGCACCCATCCGGGTGGACCCGGTCGCCGAGATCAGGGCGACTCCACGGTGGGCCACCAGCGCCTCGCCGACGGGGGCGTCACCGATCAGCACTTGGGACAGGTTTGGAGAATAGCCACTCTCGGTGAGCGCGCGCTGCATCAGCGCATTGCAGGCAAGAGCGCACAGTGGCGCTGCCTCGGAGGGCTTCCAGATCACCGAGTCTCCAGCGACCAGGGCCAGAGCGGTGTTCCATGACCAGACGGCCACCGGGAAGTTGAAGGCTGAGATCACCCCTACGACGCCGAGTGGATGCCAGGTCTCCATGAGCCGATGTCCCGGCCGCTCCGAAGGCATGGTCAGCCCGAACAGTTGGCGAGACAGGCCCACGGCGTAGTCGCAGATGTCGATCATCTCCTGCACCTCGCCCAGCGCCTCAGAAGTGATCTTGCCGACCTCCAAGGAGACCAGCACTGCCAAATCGGACTTGTGCTCGGTGAGCAACTGCCCTAGGCGCTTGACCACTTGGCCTCTTGCTGGAGCGGGCACGTCGCGCCAGCCAAGATAGGCAGCTTGGGAGTCAGTGACCATCGCGTCGACCTGGTTGGCCTCGTGCCAAGCCAAGCGTGAGATGACCTCCCCATTGAGGGGAGAGCGGCCCTCATGCGGGCCGGCGACGGCGGCGAGATCAACGCCACATGCCGAGGCGGCTGTCTGAGCCTGAGAGGCAAGGTCGGTCAATCCACTCATGTCACATTCTCCTGTCGATCCATGATTGCTTCAAAGATTGTGTCTTCTCCCAGCAGCACCGTGTTGGCTGCTGGCCCCAAGGGGATGATGCTGTCTTCGCTGTTGAGTCGGATGATCTCGCCGTCAAATCCATGATCGACCAAGGCCGCGACAACCGACTCCGCCACGCCGCCACTACGCCGGGTCTCGTCGGCAATGATGACTCTTGCGCGCCCTGTTGAATGTGCGATCAACCCATCAATGGGCAGGGGCGTGAGCCAACGCAGGTCGATCACATCAACCAGGATGCCGAGGGCGGCGGCCCGGTCGCGGGCCCGCAGGCTCATGGGCAGGCCATTGCCGAAGGTGACGATCAGGGTGTCTTGGTTGTGCGGCTGATCGGAGTTGGCGGCCGGATAGCGTCCGACGCCTCCGAGGGGGATCTTTTCGGTGGGGGAGTACTCCGCCAGCCAAGCTCCATCGGCATCGTGCAGATCTCGGGAGTGGTAGAGGGCGATCGGCTCAACGAGCACACAAACCCGGCCTTCACTGAGGGCGAGTGAAGCCATGGTTCGCACCATCCCCGGTGCGTCTGCAGCGCAGGTAGGCACACCCACGACGAGTCCGGGGATGTCGCGAAGCACGGCAAGTGAGTTGTCATTGTGGAAGTGACCCCCGAAGCCGCGCTGATAGGCCAGCCCCGGGATTCGCACGACCATCCCGTTCTCAAATTGCCCATTGGAGAAGAAGCGCAATGTCGCAGCTTCGCCGCGCAGTTGGTCTTCAGCATTGTGCAGATAGGCCAGATACTGGATCTCCGGGATGGGCAGTGCACCACAGACCGCCGCCCCCAGGGCAGTGCCCAACACGGTCTGCTCGTCGAGCAGAGTGTCGAAGACGCGGCGAGCCCCAAAACGGGCGCGCAGACCGCGAGTCACGCCGTACACCCCGCCCTTGCGGGCCACGTCTTCACCGAAGACGAGTACGCCGCTGTGCGCTGCCATCAGGTCGGTCAAGGTGGCGTTGATGGCCATGGCGAGTGTCATCGGGCCTGCGGATTCGGGGAGTCGGTCATTGAATGCTTGGCTCCGGAGCTCGGACGTGGCCAACAGGGTTGCCGGTGGCTCGACAGGCAAGGGCTTCAGCGGCGTCATCACTTCGGCTGCGGTGCGCAGGTGCTCCACGGGGGCTTTGCTGGCACTATCCACGTGGCTTCTGATTTCTTCATAGCGCTGCAGGATCATCTGGGGTGTGGCCACACCCAGGTCGACAAGCGACCTCGCCGTGGCCAGCAATGGATCTGCGTCGTAATCGGCTTGGATCTCTGCGTTGGATCGATAGGCGAGCTCGACATCCGAGCCCGCGTGGCCCATGAATCGCACGGTCTTCAGATGGAGGACGGCCGGCCGTCGACTGGTGCGCACGAAGTCGGCTGCCGCGCTCGCCGTGGCCAGCAACTCTTGGGCGTCGTGACCGTCTGCGAAGAAGTATTCGACGCCGGTGAGATGTTGGAGTGCTCTGGCAGTCCAACCCTTGGGAGTAGGCACGCTGATCCCGATGCCATTGTCTTCGCAGACAGTGAGCAGGGGGACAGGAGCGCCCTGGTGGGTCAGATAGCCAGCTGCGTTCAGGGCGCCAAGAGCGGTGCTGTGGTTGAGCGAAGCATCACCGATGCTGGCCACCACCACGGCATCTTCGGGCCAGGGAGTTTCGACCACCCTGCGATCGATGGTGAAGGCCATCCCCACTGCTCGTGGCAGGTGAGAGGCGATGGTTGAAGTCTGCGGCAGGATCGTCAGCTTGGGGTGCCCGATCACTTTGTGGCGCCCGCCTGAAATCGGATCTTTCGTCGAGCTCATCAGCGAGGCCAGGAGATCCTCAACTGGAGTGCTGCCAGGCCCTTGCATCGCCCGAGCCACATAGAAGGCTCCCGAGCGATAGTGCAGGAGTGCTGGGTCAGAGGGGCGCAACGCCATCGCCACAGCTGCATTGGCTTCGTGCCCTGCTGAGCCGATCGTGTAGAAGGCCCGGCCTTGCTGTTGCAGCTCACGGGCTGCGAAGTCGACGTGTCGACTGCTGACCTGGGCATCGAAGAGATCTTGAAGCTCAGGAGCAGAGACTCCTTGGCCTCGCGCGCGTGGGGGCTGACCTGACCAGTTGGTGAGGGTGTCGATGAAATGCCGATCGACGGGTTGCACCTACGCTGCTGCCTTGCCGACCCCATGCGCCAGAGCGGCCCGCAACAAGTCGACGACGAGCTCGACCTCAGCCTCGGTGATGTCGAAGACCGGTGTGAAGCGCAAGGATTGCTTCCCGCCATGGATCACTCCGAGACCATGACGGCGCAGCCATTCCTCAAGCGAGCCCGCGCCATACACCTTGTGTCCGGTGATCTCGCAGGAGACGAGCAGGCCGGTGCCCTGGGCGCCGACGACAACGCCTGGGAACTCCCCAGTCAGTGCCGCGAGACGCTCGGTGAGGAGGGCCCCCATCTCGACGATATTGCGGCGGGCGTCGTCGGTCATTGCGCCGAGCACGGCCACGGCGGTGGCCATGGCTCGTGGGTTCCCGGCCATCGTGTTGCCATAGATGCCAACCGAATAGGCATCAGCAGCCCGTGGCCCAAGGGCCACCACTGACAACGGGATCTGGCCTGCATTGAGTGCCTTGGAATATGACTCCATGTCGGGCGGCTCGCAACCAACCAAGTGCGGGTGATCAACGACGGAGAGTACGCCGTGGGTGCGCAAGCCAGCTTGGATCGAGTCGACCAGGAGCAATGAGCCGTGTTGCAGGGTCAACTCACGCGCAGTCTCGTAGAACTCACGAGTGATCGCATAGCCGGGGTTGCCCTCACCCATCACTGGCTCCATGGCCATCAACTCGATGAACCAGCCATGGCGATCAGCCTCGGCGAAAGCTTCCTTGAGGGCCGCCACGTCTCCGGGAGGTACGGCGACCACGCTGTCCTCGGTGCGGAAGCTGGCCAGCAGTGACTGGTAGGTGCCGCGGCTGGAGTCTGACAACAGCGCTGGGCGCTCGGTGCGACCATGGAAGCCGCCCTTGACGACCACCCGCTTGACCTCAGCACCTGCACGCCAACCATCGAGCCCGGTGACACTGGCTGACAGGGTGTCGGCGATCCGGCTGGCCAGTGACATCGCCTCTGAGCCGGAGTTGAGGCACAAGAAGGCATCGAAGGGGCACCGGCCCGTGGTGTGACCGATCTCGTGGCGCAAGGCTTCGACCAGGCGATGCTGAGAAGGATGCGGCGTCATGATGTTGGCCATGGGTTGCGGCTTTGCCAGCTCTGCCAGCACCACCTCTGGGTTGTGGCCCCAGCCGAGCATGCCGTAGCCGCCGGCGTCGTAGAGCACAGCGCCCTTCAAGGTGACCAACCACGGGCCTTGGGCGCCAGCGGAGACATAGGGGTTGACCACATCGGATGCGTAGAAGTTCAAGAAGCCCTCTTGCGCCCAGGCAACTTGTCCGTCCTCGTCCATGCTGAGGACTCCGGGATATTCGGCCTCGACCTCTTCGGCGTAAGAGACGGCAGCTTCAACTGCGCTGAGCAGCCGAGGGTCGCTGACTGCAAATCGGCCGATCACCTCATCGGTCAGGCCATTGGTGACCCGATAGCCCGGATGGGTGCGCAACTTCTCTAGGGCGCGGAATACCGCTGCCGTCTCCTCGTCGTACGCCATATAGCCATGTTCAGTCACTGAATAGATCCTGTCAAGCCGAATCAAAACTGGGCCAATGATTGAACGAAATCCGTCGTCAGTCTAACTGTCTGCGGAGCCGGTGGAGCGCGTCAGAAACCTGCTTGGTGTTGTTGCTCGCGCGTCTGCCCAATTGGTCGGCCAGAGTGATCATCAACTCGTCGATCACCGCGAAGACGGGCACCAATGAGTCGCCGCCGGAGAGCGGCACCATGCTGGTGCGCAGGGTCAGGTCGGCCAGGGGGCCGATCGGGGAGGTGCCCTGATCGGTGATCAACAGCACCCGGCAAGCTCGATCCTTGCAGAGCTTGGCCAAGGCTAGGCTGCTTGGCTCATACGGCGGGTTGTCGAAGATCACCACGAGATCACCGCGGCCCAGGTCAATGCTGGCCAGAGCTCTCTCATGGTTGCCTCTGGACAACAAGCTCGTGCCAGGGCGCTTCTGGGCGAGTTGGCCGATCAGATATTGGGCCGCAAGATGGGTCAAGAAGCCGCCAGTCGCGTGGATGCGCTTGGCCTTGACGAACTCCCGGGCCATCCGCAGTGGATCGGCCATCGCGAGCGTCTCCACGATCGCGGCAGTGACTTGCCCGCCGTACGACGACTCGATCAGCGCCACTCGATCGGCCTCGCCACCGGCACTGGCGCGCAATGCGCTTTGGAAGTCGGAATACTTCGGATAACCCAGCCGCTGGGCAAAGCGGATCACCGAAGGCTGCGAGGTGCCGACTGCGGCAGCAAGATCGGCCGATGAGCGCAGGCCAAAAGCAGCTCCGTTGCCCAGCAGGGCAACGGCCACACGGAGCTCGGCAGGCGGACAGTTGTCCACCGAGTCTCTGATCAGGTCCATCACATCAGCGGCCATGTGTGCACTATCGCAGAAGGCAGGGCTCGCATGTGGCCACTTGGTGGCCTAGGTTTGCCTGTGTGAATCCCAAGGTGCGTCGCCTCGTCATCCCGTTGTCACTGGTCGGGCTGATCCTGATCGTGGTGATTGCTTCGCTGCTGAAGACCTATGGCTGATCTGGCCAAGCTCGCGCAACTGTTGGCGGACTCGGAGTCTTTGGTCCGGGCGATTGCGACGGGTCGCCGCAAGGGGCACCAGGTTGACCACCGCCGCGTGGAGTTGCGCTATGTCGACCTCAAGAGAGGTCGACACCTGCAGGTGACGTCGTACGACGAAACTCAAGCGCACACGAGCAACCATGACGATCCGGGCGCGGTCATCGCCAGGCTCGTGGAAATGCCATTTGCCAACTGGCATGTCGAGACCCTCACCCACGTGCATCAGATCAAGGTGACCAAGCGCGGTGAAGTGCATTGGCATGAGCGGGCGCAGCCCGGCCGTGTCGATCGTGGTCATGACCAGGGCAAGCAGCGACTGCTTGACCCCAGCGAGCCCATCTTCACCGCCCTTGGGCTCAGCAATGCCGATGGGCAGATCAAGCCCTCCAAGCAGGCGAAATATCGCCAGGTCGAAGACTTCCTGAGGCTCTTGATGCCAGCCGTGGATGGAGCCCGCAAATCGGGACTCCTGCCAGTTGATCAGCCCTTGCGTGTGGTTGACCTTGGCTGTGGCAATGCTTATCTGACCTTCGCGGCAGCGGTGCTCCTGGCCAAGCAGGGGTCAGTCGAGGTGGTCGGGGTCGACGTCAAGGAGCAGTCTCGGGTGCATAACTCGAAGGTGGCGACCGACCTGGGCTTGGACAAAGTGCGCTTCGAAGTGGGCGAGATTGCCGAGGTGGCACTGCCCTGGCGGCCACACGTCGTACTCGCATTGCATGCGTGTGACACTGCTACCGATGAGTGCATTGCCCGCGCGGTGGAGTGGGAGGCGCCCTTGATCCTCGCCGCGCCATGCTGTCACAAGGACCTCTCTCGTCAACTGCGTGCCACCAAGGCGCCGGCCAGATATCGCGCCTTGGTGCGTGATGGCATCTTGCGGGAGCGATTTGCCGACACCCTCACTGATGCGGTGCGCGCTTCACTGCTCAGGGCACGTGGCTATCGCGTTGACGTCGTGGAGTTCGTCGACTCAGCGCACACTCCGCGCAATACCTTGATCAGGGCGACCCTGACTGGCGCAGTGCAGGCTGATGACAGCGCGGCCCTCATTGCCGAGCTCGGACTCGAGCCGAAGTTGGGCCAACTCCTCGCAGATGTGCGCCAACCCTAGGGTTGCAAGCGCTCGTGTCGCCAACCATCGGGAGTCCGCAGATAGTGGATCCGATCGTGCAGTCGATTTAGGCGTCCGTGCCAAAACTCAATCTGATCTGCCTCCACGCTGAAGCCGCCCCAGAAGTCGGGGCAGGGCACCTCGTCATCGGTGAAGCGGGCCTCTGTAGCGGCGTACTGCTGGTCGAGGGCTGAGCGTGAGTCGATCGGGGATGACTGATGCGATGCCCAGGCGCCGATCTGAGCTGCCCGTGGCCGCTTGGCGTAGTACTCCATTACCTCAGCACGAGGGATCAACGATGCACTGCCAACTATGCGCACCTGCCGTTGCAGGGGATACCAGGGGAACAACAGCGCACAGCGGGGGTCGGCCAAGAGATCGCGCGCCTTGGCTGATTCCAGGTTGGTGTAGAAGTGGAAGGTGCCCTGCTCGATACCTTTGAGGAGCACCATCCGAGAGGTGGGAGACCCATCAGGTCCGATGGTGGCGACCTCCATGGCATTGGGCTCCAGCAAACCCACACTCGCGACTTCTGCGAACCACTTGGAGAACAACTCAAAGGGGTCATCAAGTGCTGCTTCGTCGCTCAGTCCAACGGTTGCGTATTCCGTGCGGATCGCAGACAGATCGGGGAGTTCAGCGGAGCTCATAAGGCGAAGCCACTAAGGAGCGGGCATGCTCACCGATGTGGTGCAAGTGATCACCGAGTCGCTCGAGTGATTCGCCCACACTCGCCAAGGTGTCGGCGAGGTCATTCATCGAGCCAGACAGTTCGCCCAAGTGTGAGGTGGAGTCGAAGATCGGCTTGCCTGCCTCCTTGAGTCGTGTAGAAGTATTGGTCATGCCGGGCACCTTTGCGACGCTCTCGGTGGCGTCGTTGAGCAGGCGCACGCCCTTCTGCAAGGACTCCACGATCCCGGCTATGGAGTCTGCTGAGGAAGACAATGTGCCCCTAACGCCAGGGTTGCCGCCTTCGCCAATCAGTTTGTCTCCAGCGGCCTTGGCCTCTGTGCCTGCGGCATAAAGGCCGTCGGCGAGGTCGGTGATGAAGCTAGGCAGAGTGATCAGCTTGATGATGCGATCCTGCGCCAGCACGGCTGGAGCCATGGCCATTTTCATGCTGGCCATCGGGATCCCAACGACATACTTGGAGAAGTCCATGGCTGCACTCTAAATGGTGTTGTGAAGGCAGGGCCAGATGCACTGTCTGGAGTGCTGGGCGTCGCCGTAAAGGCACAGATTAGATTGTCACCATGAGAAGTGGTCCCGCCGAACGTGCCGCCATGATCGTCATGTGGGACCACATCGTTGCTCGCCAAAAGGCGACCGGCAGAATGGATCCCATGACAGAGGTACATCACGGACTTGAGGGCGTCGTTGCATTTGAGACCCAAATCGCAGAGCCCGACAAGGAAGGGTCAGCACTTCGCTATCGCGGAGTCGACATCGAAGACATCGTGGGCCGCGTGCCCTTCGAGAAGGTTTGGGGC
>ERZ795053.4352-NODE-4352-length-15388-cov-5.492859_pt1 | contig 15388 bp, 15 predicted proteins | sample MGYA00375137_ERZ795053 | MGnify/ENA primary metagenome ERZ795053 (study PRJEB30182, sample SAMN05720284) | activated sludge metagenome | isolation source: Anaerobic digester | place: Hong Kong | collected 2014-12-17 ... | reverse complement strand
CAAACAGGGAAACATGGGCTGGCAGATTCAGGGTCAGGAGCCCCGATTTGCCGGTCCGGGGGAAACCGTCACATTTACCAGAGGGACTCCCCATCGGTTTTGGAATGATGGCCAGGATCTTCTGATCTGTGAAGGGTGGATCAGTCCGCCTCATTCCATTGTCTTCTTTCTGGATGCGGTCTATGCCGCTATCAATAAATCAGGTACGGAGCGACCTGAAGCGTTTGATGCCGCCTGGCTGTTGACCCGTTATGCCTCTGAATATGATCTGCCGGACATCCCCGTTTTTATCAAGAAGGTCATCATGCCGATTCAGGTCTTCCTGGGAACGATCATGGGGAAATACCGTCACTTCCGTGAATCTCCACGGCCATTGCCCCCTGTACGCTGAGTCTACTCGCCCATCCGTTCAGACTGACGGCCTGTTCTTCTATCGGCAGAAAACTGGCCCTCCAGAACCTGTTTCAGGCGTTGTGGCTCCGGTGTCCCGATCATCACGTGCTTTTCCTTTCCCTTCACGCGATAGCGCACGCTGACCGCCTGCGTGCCGTGAATATTGTAGAGCATGCCTTTCGGCGTCACCCGAATGCCCAGGCCATAATACCAGGGTGTTCGGATGACCTTGACATCCATGAGCTGGTCAATGGGCAGGTTGATCCGGATCCACCCGATGCCATAACGCAACCATATTCCCTGACCATCCACCGAGACTTCCAACCGGTAGAACAGCAAGCCAATCAACCCGATCAGTCCGATCAGCGGCAGACAGGCGGCTACCGGCAATGGTCGACTCCCCCATTGGAACCAACAGGCCAGGACCAGAAACACCATGACCGGGACCATCAGGGCGAGCATGATCCATCCGATTTGAGACTGTCGATAGTGTATCACTGTCATGATGACCATAATTTTGAATAACCAATATACATGCTGCAGCGAATCCGGGCAGGAGGATACGACGAACGACCTTGTTCAATAGATGTAAGGAAGACAGGGGAGGTTGAAGAACCACTCAGTCCTTCGTGTCGGGTGCAGATAACTTGGAGGACCATGGTCGGACCCGGTCATTCCCTACCTTTGTCCGAACAACCCTCCCCATGTCTGATACGCTGGCATTCGCCCTTCTGTGCCTGACCTCGTTTTTTACTTTGATCAATCCGATCGGGACGATGCCGATCTTCATGACCATGACTGCCAACCTGGATCCGAAAAGCCGGTCACGGACAGCATTGAAAGCATCCATCGTGGCCTTTCTGACGCTCATCCTCTTCTCCTTTTCCGGGCAGTTGTTGTTTCAATTCTTTGGCATATCCGTCAACAGCTTCCGGGTAGTGGGTGGTGTGATCTTCTTCCTGATGGGTATGGACATGCTCCAGGCACGGCTGAACAAGGTCAAAGTGCGCAAACAAGACGTCCACACGTACGTCAACGACATCTCCGTCACCCCGCTGGCCATTCCGATGATCGCCGGACCCGGCTCCATGACCAATGCCATTGTCCTGATGGAAGATGCCGGCAACAGCCTGGAAAAAGCCATCCTCATCGGATCGATCTTCCTGGTCATGACCTTTACCTATCTGATCCTCTTCAGTTCGACCAGGATCATCCGGGTCCTGGGAGATACCGGGAATACCGTGCTGATGCGCCTGATGGGCCTGATCGTCATGGTCATTGCCGTGGAATTCCTGTTCTCCGGGCTCAAGCCCATCCTCCAGGATATTTTCCAGATCAATTGATCCTGTTCTCATGCCCGAACTTCCCGAGGTCGAATCCTTCCGACTGCGCTTTGACCGGCAGATCCTGAACAGGAAAATTTCAGATGTAAAGGTTCTGGATGACAAGGTCCTCCGTGGATACCCGGCAGCTGCCTTGCATTCCTTCCTGACAGGAGCGAGCTTCAGCAGCACGACACGCAGGGGGAAATACTTCCTTGCGCACAGGTCGACAGGGAAATGGCTGCACATCCATCTGGGGATGACCGGTGATATGATCCTCTTTGATCCCTCTGATGAATGTCCACGATTCACCCGGATCATCCTGCATTTCGAAACAGGGAATGCTATGGCCTATGCCGATATGCGGAAATTCGGCCGGTTCTACCCCGTAGCCGATCTGGAACGGTTCCTCAGGGAGCACCGGCTGGGACCCGATGGTTTGGCTATCACACAGCAACAGTGGTTGGAGGCCCTTCATCAGCGGAAGGGTATCCTGAAAGCGGTCCTGCTGGATCAATCCGTTGTTGCCGGCCTGGGGAACCTGTATATCGATGAGATCTGCCTGCAGACGGGTATTCATCCTGGGTCACGCGTGGAATATATCCCGGAACAACAGCTGATCCAGATGCATCAGGTTATGGTGAAGTTGTTTCATGATGCTATCGATCGACAAGCGGATACAGCCACTTATCCCACGAAATCCCTGTGGGCCTGGAGAGAAGCAGGTTACCATTTTCCGGATGGGCGGGGTCCTGTTGAAACAATGACCCTGGCCGGTCGGACCACCTGTGTATTGCCGGATCAGATCCGTTATTGACCATGCGGATGGGTCTCTATGCGAATCCCCTCCTTTCTCAGGCGGTCTACCAGATCCATGCCCAGGGCCTCCACCGGCGTCCGCACACCGGAGATCAGTCGGTGAGCCGCCAGTCGGTCCCGCATGGTAAAGGCCGCTTCCGTCAGCATCTTGGCGGTCTCATCGTAACCGGGGTCACCCCCTGAAACAATGGTCTCCATCTGCAATTTGCCGGCCTGTCCGATGGCCCGAACCTCGAACCGGCTTTTGCTGCGCGTCTCCGCTGATGGTCCAGTCCCCGGTCGAAACCTGTTGAATAACCAGTTGCGTGTCGCTGCAAAACGCACCAGGATAAACACAGCTGCGATCGGTACGATCAACCGGACAACCTTCCAGAAACTACTGAGGGTAAAGAACTGGCCATAGGCGAATGCCTCACCATAGTCATCCGGCAATTGACGGGCGCTGCGCTTGACAATATGCGGATCCACCACAGGCATGGGAATAGCCCATCGATCGACCAGACGACTGAAATGGATCTTGAGGTCCAGGCGGGGTGTATCCGGATGTCGAGGCCCCGAGGACAATCGTTCCTCCCGATGCACGGTCCGACGATAGATGGCATGGATGGCCGTCGTCCAGGTTCCTCCCGAAAAGGTGGCATTCGTACGCAGGAAGGTTCGAACCGTCTTGGGGCTCTCCCTCGGCAGTGAACGGGCGGTCAGCCAGGTGGCCAGATCAGCTGGAATACTATCAAAACCGCAACAATTCACCAGGCAGACTCCGACTTGCTGTGCTTCCTGGTGATACCGGGAATAGACCTGATGGACGAATGCCGGTTCGCCGGTGATGTCGAGGTAATGGGTACCTGTGGTGATACATGCCTTGACCACGGATTCGCCGTACCAGTTGAAGGGACCGGCGGTGTTGATCAGGATGGTGGCCTGGGCGGTCATGGCTTCCAGAGACTGAAGGTCTCCCGAATCTGCCCGGATACAGCCCATCTCCATATCTCCGATTTGCTGCCGCAGTTGCTCCAGCTTCTCGATCGATCGACCGGCGATGGCAAAACGGAACCCTTCAGGGGACTGCTTCTCTGCCAGCCTGGCTGCCACCAGCCGGCCTGTAAAACCGGTGGCACCAAACAGAATGATATCATAGGGACGTGTCGTCATCGTTGGTTACAATTTCTTTGCAAATGGATTCTGAATGATCAGGTTGGCTAGAGTTCCTTTCTGATAGCACAACCCTCCAGGTGATCGTTGACCATGCCCATGGCCTGCATGTGGGCATACATGGTCACCGGACCGACGAAAGTAAAGCCCCTGGCCTTGAGATCCTTGCTGATCCGGAGGGATGTCGGCGATTGGCTCATTTGCAGGAGGGTATCATGGGTGATCCGTTCCGGTCGTTCCTCTTTCGGCGGGACTCTCGACCAGAAAAAATCCGCGAGTGACTCGCCTTGATCGTACATGCGACAAACCGCCCGGGCATTCTGGATGGTCGCCTCGATCTTTCGGCGATTGCGCACAATACCCGCATCCGCCATCAACCGCTCGATTTCCGTTGGTCCAAAAGCAGCAATCCGTCGAACATCAAATCCCGCGAAGGCTTCCCGGAAATTTTCCCGCTTGCGCAAGATGGTCAGCCAGCTCAGGCCACTTTGGAAGCCCTCGAGACAGATCTTTTCAAACAAACGGATCTCGTCATGAACCGGTCTACCCCATTCCTGATCATGATAGTGCTGGTAGAACGGGTCATCTCCGCACCACCAGCAACGGATCATCCCATCTTCACCCTGCTTCAGTCCTTTGGATAACGGTTTCATTCGGGGAAGTTCGTGAAATCATCAGAATCCCAATAGAACCTCCTTCCTGACCCGGACGACCTGCTATCTTTATCTGCTCTGGATCACAGACGAAATCAGATGGAACGACGTTGTATCAACGATCCTGCTGCATGAGAATACTTGTTTACATCCTGATCCTGCTGGCTGGCCTGCCTGCATCTGCTATCGGGCAATCATACCAGCCCAAGCCAAAAGCAGAAGCCTGTTTTCAAAAAGCCAAACAGGCTGCCAGGGAAAAGAAGGCTGAAAAGGCCCTGGGTTACTACCAGAAGGCTGTGGAAATTGATCCTGAATTTTATGAAGCCCAGGCGCAATACGCGATTTTACTGAACCGTCTGGGACGCCATCAGGAGGCCATACCCGCACTGGAAACCCTCTTGCAGATGGATCCAGCCCGTGAACCGTACATTCATTTCCAGCTCGGAAAACTCTATGCTGACCAGGACCAGCTGGAGAAAGCGGCAGGCCATCTCGAGATATTTGCAAAGACTCCGGGCCTGGATGAAGAAGACCTGGCCACGGCAGAACAAATGGTCAATACATTCAGGTTCCGGATGAAGGCTATGGCCCAACCGGTCGAGTTCGATCCGGTTTCCCTGAGTGATGCGATCAACAGTCGCGGAGACGAATTCAATCCAAGCTTCACAGCTGATGGCCAAACGATCGTCTTCACTCGAAATGACGGGCGGCAGGAAGATTTTTACAGCAGTGTGGTTCAACATGGAACCTGGCAGGAAGCCCAACCCCTGCTCGACTTGAATACACGGGACAATGAAGGCGCACATTGCCTGAGCAAGGATGGAAGAACCATGTATTTCACAGCCTGTCAGCGAGCTGATGGCCTGGGTTCCTGTGACCTGTACATGACCGTTTGGAAATCAGGACGGTGGAGTGATCCCGTCAATCTGGGAGGCAGTGTGAACAGCCGACACTGGGATTCGCAACCTACTCTTTCTGCGGATGAACGATTGCTGATCTTCTCCTCCAAACGACCGGATGGCCAGGGTGGAGCTGATCTATGGTACACCACTCGTCGTACAGGCGGGACTTGGCAGAAGGCCAGACCCTTACCCGGGGAGATCAATACCCGGGCGGATGAGGAGACACCTTATCTCCATGCCGATGGAAAGACCCTCTACTTCTCTTCCAACGGTCATCCGGGTATGGGATTGCAGGACCTGTTCGTCAGTCGATGGATCGGGGACTCCATCTGGTCGAAACCCGAAAACCTGGGTTATCCGATCAACACCAGCGAACAGGAACAGGCCATGACCGTGGGATTGGATGGAAGAACAGCCTATTTCAGTTCAAATCGCCGGGCGGACGGTCAAACCACTGATTATGATCTTTACACCTTTACCATCCCTGAAGAGCGACAGGGACTGCCGGTGACCTATGTGTCCGGACAGGTGCGGTCCACCTCTGGTGAAGGACTACCGGCCCGCATTCTCTTTCAACCGCTCGACAATGCGAGCTGGGTGACCGATACTGTTGACGCCGGGCCGGATGGCCGGTATCTGATCTGTCTGCCGGCAGGTCAGCGCTATGGCATGATCATCGAACATCCGGGATACAGTTTCTATTCCCAGCAGGTCGATCTGAATGACGAGCTGGCTTTTCATCCCTATCATATTGATGCGATCCTGTTTCCTGTTCTGCCTGGCGATACACAGGACCGGGTTGCCATTGTTCTGAAGAATATCCTCTTTGACAGCGGCAGTGCCAGCTTGTTGCCATCCTCCTCCTTTGAGCTGGAACAAGTCAAAGGCCTACTTTTAGAACACCCCGATCTCTCTGTTCGCATTGATGGGCATACGGACGATGTCGGTGATCCTTCATCGAACAGACAGTTGTCTGAGAAACGAGCCAATGCAGTGGTTGACTGGCTGGTCAAAGCGGGAATTGACCGGGGGCGATTGACTGCTCAGGGATGGGGTGAAACCCGGCCGCTGGTACCCAATGACTCCCCCGAAAACAGGCAATTGAACAGAAGAACAGAATTGGTTTTACTCCCCTGAGGAAAGAAACTAACTTTGCCCGCGGAAACCTGAAACGCATGTCATCCATTCCTGTCGTCAAATACGGATCAGGACCCATTCCTGTCTTTCTTCTTCATGGATTTTGCGAGGATCGACGGATCTTTGAACAGATCCTGCCAGGTCTGGACCAGAAAAAATATACCTGCTATCTACCCGATCTGCCGGGGTTTGGCGACGCGGCTAACCTGGGATTGCTGGAATTCTCCATGACCGGTTATGCTGACCAGGTCAGAGACTGGATCGTCGATCATAATAAAGGAAAGGTGATTCTCGCCGGACACAGCATGGGGGGATATGTTGCGCTTGAGTTTGCGTCGCATTATCCGGAAATGCTGCACGGGGTGATCCTGATGCACAGCCAGATCCAGGCGGATTCTCCCGAACGACGTGAATCAAGAGATGAGCATCTGGCATTTCTGGAAAAGAATGGACTGGCCAATTATGCAAAACGATTGATACCGGCCCTCTACAAACCCTCCTTTCGGCAGTCTCATTCCGATTGGATCAACCTTTGGATTCAGCGCGTTTCCCTCTACAGCGATCGCGGGGTCAGTTTGGCGATCCAGGCCATGCGCGATCGAAAGGACCTCCGGGAAATGATCAGAGAATTACCGATCCCGCTGGGATATATTGCCGGTGCTGAAGATCCTGTCATTGCCAGGGAGGTCAGCCTGGAGGAAAGCCACCTGGCATCGATCACCAACTTTCATATGCTGAACGGAGCAGGACATATGGGCATGATCGAGGATAGTGATGCCTTTCTGGAGGCCCTGATCAGTTGTATTGACAGCATTATGGTATCCTCTTAATCGGGACGTTTTTCCTCATGTAGTTTTGGATTGTCATGATGGCGCTGATGATCCCGCATGGTCTTCTTTTTCATGCTTGACTCAAAAGCCGCGGTCAGGTCGACACCGGTCTGATTGGCCAGGCAGATCAGGACCCACAACACATCAGCCATTTCCTCCCGGATATGTTCCTTGGCCTGAGCTGCTTCGTCATCACGTTTATAGCTCTGTTCGCCATAGGTACGTACCAGATGACGGGACAGTTCGCCGACTTCTTCTACCAGGATACCCAGATTGGTCAATTCGTGAAAGTATCGGACACCATAGGTCTTGATCCAATGATCGACTTGTTCCTGTGCTTCGCGTATCGTCATGATTATTCCCGGTTTTGACTGTCGATCATCAACGTGACGGGTCCGTCGTTCTGCAGGCGGACCTGCATGTCGGCACCAAAAATGCCACATATTACGGTACAGGCCGCTGCCCGCTGGATCTCCTCGATGAAATACTCATAGAGTGGAACTGCCTGTTCCGGTCTGGCCGCCCGGATAAAAGACGGTCGATTGCCTTTTCTCGTGGAGGCATGGAGAGTAAACTGGCTGATCACCAGGATGGATCCATTGCTCTGACGAATATCCAGATTCATTTTTCCTTCTTCATCGGCAAAGATCCGGATCTGACTGATCTTGCCGACGAGCCATTCAACATCTTCCCGGTTATCCGAGGATTCGATTCCCAGAAGGATCAAAAGTCCTGGTCCGATGCTTCGAGGCGGCTCATGCTGAAAATGAACGGACGCCTCTTTGACACGTTGTAACAAAGCCCGCATAAGAAGTTATCCCCGATGATAAAAAGTAGAATGTGTAATGACTTCGAGGCGAATGTCCACGAAATATTTGTTACCAACAAATCTACCCCTGTCGATGTTGGTTTGGAACCCGATTCTGCACATCCGCTAACAATATGAAAATCTTGTATATATCGGGAGTTGTTGCGTTGGGGATAAGTGGCCAGAATGATGAAGTTGTTGATTCACCGCCAACATGAGCTTGTTATCTACATGGCGAAAAGAAGTCGACATTTTACTTGTCCACAGGTGTATATAAAGATGTTAATTAATTGAATACTAATTATTTACAACCTAATATATATGTGAAAAGAAGCCTGGGGAATGTGAGTATCCATTCCACCAATTCTTCAGATGGAAAACAATACACATTTCCACACCCCTGATGATGGATATGTTTTTAAAAAGATTTAAAAGAAAGAAATCATAGATACTCATCAAAAGAGTTCAGATGGAAAGGCGGTGTGGCAGGTTACCTTTGGGACAATGCAGCAGGATATGAACGAGAAACAAAACAGGTTGAATCGGTATGTTCGAGGGTGGCTGATCCTTGGCTTGGTCCTGGTATTTGGCCAGATTCTCATCGGAGGGGTCACACGGTTGACCGGGAGTGGGCTGAGTATTACCAAATGGGAGATCATTACCGGAACATTGCCACCGATGACGACTGAGGCCTGGGAGCAGGAGTTTGCCTTGTACAAAGAGACCCCTCAGTATGCCTTGATCAATGACGGCATGAGTTTGTCGGAGTTCAAGTTCATTTATTTCTGGGAATATCTGCATCGGTTGTGGGCTCGATGGATGGGTCTTGTATTTCTGATCCCTTTTCTGATCTTCTGGCGAAAAGGAATGCTCAGTGGCCGGTTGATCCGGCAGCTGTGTATCTTGGTTGGTTTGGCAGCAGTCACGGCTTCCTTTGGCTGGATCATGGTGGCCAGTGGTCTGATCGAACGACCATGGGTCAATGCCTACAAGTTGTCCACTCACTTGTTGCTGGGATTTTCCGTGTTTCTGTATCTGCTCCATATTCTGGTCGGGGCCATCTGGCCACACGGGGTTGGACCTTCTCGTTCGAAGCATCACCGGAATTTAGTGGCCCTCCTTTCCTTATTAGTCTTCCAGATCTTTTTGGGTGGCATGATGTCAGGGATGAAGGCCGGGTTTGCCTATCCGACCTGGCCGGACATGCATGGTGCCTGGATGCCGGCTATGTTGGGGGATGTATCTCATTGGACTGTGGAGAACTTTGTTGATTATGACGAAACAGGCTTCATGGTTGCCCTGGTGCAATTCATGCATCGAATTACAGCTTACTTGTTGATTATCATTGGATTAAGGTATTATATTCGCTATCGGACAGCCCATGTTTCTCCCTGGTATGATCGAATTCACACCTTGTGGATAATCTTGTTGATAATTCAGGTTACCTTGGGTATTCTGACACTTCTTGGTTTTCAGAGAGGAATGCCGGTGGCACTTGGCTCGGCCCATCAGATGGTGGCTTTGTTATTGGTCTCTACCCTGGTGGTGCAATGGACGTGGATAATGGAAGCGAGGAGGAGCCCACGATCCGTTCAAGTCGATGAGGTTGGCTCCGTTGGTCAAGACACTATGAGATAATCTGTTAATTTTACACGTCGTTAATACACACATGAATGCAGAATACGGTTGTACAGGAGAGTAAGTACAAATATGTCGAGAGTGGTGGCAGTGGTGATGTGTTACTGTTGTTGCATGGCCTGTTTGGAGCCTTGAGCAATTTTGAATCCATCATGTCCAATTTTTCTGACCGGTACAATGTGGTCATTCCGATTCTGCCGATTTATGATCTGCCCATTCACAGGGTATCCGTGGCCGGTCTGGTGGATTATGTCGAGGAGTTCGTAGAGTATAAAGGTTATGACCAGGTCAATGTATTGGGGAACAGCTTGGGAGGTCATGTAAGTATTCTGTACAGCATACGCAGGCCTGATCGGGTGAATACCATGACGTTGACCGGTAGCAGTGGATTATTTGAAAGTGCCATGGGGGATACCTTTCCCAAGCGAGGGAATTACGAGTTTATCAAGAAGAAAACCGAAGCCACCTTTTATCGTCCTGAAGTAGCTACCAAGGAATTGGTGGATGAGGTCTATGCCGCAGTGAATGATCGGAACAAGGCTATTCGAATCATTGCCATGGCCAAGAGTGCGGTTCGCCATAATCTTGCCGACAAGTTGGATGGTGTGAAGTGTCCGACATTATTGATCTGGGGAAAGCAGGACACTATTACTCCTGATTTTGTTGCGGATCGTTTTCATGAATTGATTGCCAATACCGAATTGCATTTCATTGATGAATGTGGTCATGCACCGATGATGGAGATGCCGGATCAGTTCAATCCTATCCTGATCGACTTTCTGGATCGGCATCCCATCCACTCTGATAATCATTAGGGCAAGCCATTTCCTTACTGGATGATTCTTTCGGTTATTCAGCCCAGTGATATGGTTGAACAGCAGGTGGTGTTCCACGTGGAACATGTTTGGTCTACCCCATCAGATATTCCCTGAATTGCGGATAAGTCGGTTCCATGGATATCCAGGAGCCAGGAAGCTGTTGGACCCGCTTCAAGTGAGGAGCTGGTTCAGTTGAGAATCCGAGGGCTCTGACCATGATCTCTTCGAATTTGGACGGATGAGCGGTAGACATGACCAATCGGGAGGACCGATTTCTTGAGCCTTCAAAGTGATGCATTCCTGCCCATCCTGTTGCCGTATGTGGGTCTAGGAGATACTGATACTGCTGATAAGTATCCTGAATGGAATGGATGATCTCTTCGTCATGGACCACATGGCCTTCCATTCGTTCTTTTACATGGTTCCACGTGGAACCTCCAAGAATCTTCATTCGGACAAAGTTGCTTGGATCGCCAACATCCATGGCATTGGCCAGGGTTCTGATGGATCGCTTTGGTTGATAATGACCAGTGCTCAGATAGGTGGGAAGAACATCATTTGCATTGGAACAGACGATCCATCGATCCACTGGCAGCCCCAGTTGTTCCGCTACCATGCCTGCACTGATGTTGCCAGCGTTGCCACATGGTACAGCGATCGTCGTGGTTTGACTTTCTGTTGACAGTTGACGGTATGCCTCAGAATAGTAGATCGATTGTGGCAGCCATCGACCGATGTTGATACTATTTGCACTGCTCAGACGGGTATGGTTGGTCACCACAGGATCTGAGAAAGCAGTTTTGACCAATCGTTGGCAATCGTCAAATGAACCATTGATGCGAAGAGCGTGGATATTATCACCCCAGGTCGTCAGCTGTTTTTCCTGTACGGCGGATACCCCGCCAAGTGGATACAGGATGGAAACACGGATCCCTTCCTGGCCATGAAATGCCGCTGCGACTGCACCACCGGTATCACCAGAGGTAGCGACCAGTATGTGCAATTCCATATCCTCATATTCCTGGTAGGCTCGTAACAACTCTGCCATGAATCTCGCACCGACATCCTTGAAGGCATGCGTCGGACCATGAAAGAGCTCCACCAAATGAACATCACCTAACCTGACCAGGCGTATCGGAATCTGACATACCTTCTGGATGATCCCATACAAGCTCTCTCTGGAAAGACCCTCGCCGAAAAATGGATGCATCATCTCTAAGGCCAATTCTTCATAACTCCGTGCACGGATCGATGACCAGAAAGAGGAGGGTAGTGGAGAGATCTGTACCGGCATGTATAAACCACCATCAGGGGCCAGTCCCAGCCGGACAGCCTCACGTGCCGAAACCTGGTGGGTTGGATCCGAGGTCGAATAGAACTTCACGACCCTTAATATTTGATGGCCCCTTCATGATTGATCCCGCTGATATAGAGATCATGCTCCATGCGATGCTGAATCATGACACGGCGCATGGCCTCCCCGCACTCTTCGGCGATCAGGCTATTGTCGCACAGGGCGAACATACTCGGTCCCGAACCGGAGATCAGACATCCCAGAGCACCGGCAGAAATCGCGGCTTCGCGGATCTCTTGGTAATGGGGGATGGATGCCATCCGCTGTGGCTCAATCACCACATCCTGAAGAGATCGACTGATCAGGGCAAAGTCGGATTGATACAATCCCTGGATCAATCCACCCAGATTCCCGGTTTGAGTGACCATATCCGACAAGGCTACCGATGGCGAAAGCTGTTGGCGGGAGGTCGATGTAGCAATTTCAATGTGAGGATGCAAGATGGCCAGATAGATCCCCCTGGGCGATGGCAATCGATGGACATCCAATGAGGGATTGTCCCGGATCAGGATGATCCCACCGAGGAGCGAAGGCGCCACATTGTCCGCATGCCAGGCTTGACTGGCCATCTGTTCCCCTTGCATGGCGAAGGGCAACAGATCACGTTTTTCCAACGGACGGCGCAACAGCTCATTCACCGCAACGACACCGGCTACCGCACTGGCAGCACTGGATCCCAGTCCACTGGCAAAGGGCATGTGCTTGTGAATTTCAAATTCGATGCCGCGTTGTTCTTCACCAAGGTGAGTGAGTAACGCCCGGGCAGCTACTGTGGCCGTGTTTTTCTCAGGGTCATGTGGCAAAAGCCCCTTGTCTCCGGTGATCCGGGTGATCCGGATTCCCGGCTGATCCACCAATCGAGCAATCACCTCGTCGCCCGGACGCTCCAGCGCCAAACCAAGGATATCAAATCCGCATCCCAGGTTGGATACAGATGCAGGTGCAAATACTTTGATTCCGGGCGTCGACATGATGATTGCATTTGGCCAGGTGATGAAATGATCTCTGCAAAGATACCACCCGCTCCAACGTCCGGACCAGCATCCGTCCATCCATGGTTACATAGCTCAACCGTCAATCGAAATGACCAGTGGGTAAATGACCCCATGTGATGTTCAACTCGGATTCCAAAATGGTATTTATTCCTGTAATGTTTTGAATATCAGGATCTTAATCTTATAAATACTGCGGTATCATGATAGGTATCGCGCCAATCTCCAACTTTGACCAAACCAACCCACCACAAGAGTCACCTGCCTGACATTGACCTGTGTTCGTGGCGGAAATAATCCGTGAAGAGATCCACAGTTCTTTTTGTAGGAGTCCACTATGAAGAAGAAGAAGAACATAGCCTATCCCGCTTCATCGGAGGTGTCGCCTCTTTTTCAGAATATGTCCTGCTTTTGTCATATGTTTTCTCTTGAGTAGAGACATATCGAAATCAATACAATGGTCGCAGGAATATTCCTGACAATGGCGATGCTATTGACCAAGTAATGCAGCTACTGCGACCAATTCTCTTCCATCCCAGGGATACCATTCCATGGCCAGGGATAGGAGTATACTAGCTGCTCCCTTGTGATGATGGCAAGCAGGATCACAACACCAGATCGGATATGATCCGCCAAGGTCGATGGACGAACCACCAGGTCGGATATGATCCGCCAAGGTCGATGGACGATCCACCAGGCTGGAAAGTGACGATACATGATGCTATGAACGGAAGGTTAAGTTTCCGGATTTATCCATCACTGTTGCCATTTTCTAGCCCAGCAAATGGTCTCTCCTATGGATCAACCTCTATCTTTGCCGGATGCAATTGGAAGACAAAGTCATGGAGGCCTTGAAGGAGGCCATGAAACAAAAGGATCAGGCAGCACTGCGAACCCTGAGAGCGATTAAATCTGCAATCCTCCTGTTCAAGACCAGTGGTACCGGCGAAACCCTGGATACTGCTGCGGAGATCAAGCTTCTTCAGAAGATGGTCAAACAACGTAAGGAATCAGCAACCATTTTTCATGAGCAGAATCGCCTGGATCTGGCTGCAACAGAGGAGGAAGAGATCGCCATACTGGAAACATTCCTGCCCAAACCGTTATCTGAAGCGGAGTTGACGCAGATGATCTCCGAGATCATCAAGCAGACCGGCGCATCGTCGATGAAGGATATGGGTAAGGTCATGGGACTGGCCAACCAGCAAGTGGCCGGTCGGGCGGAAGGCAAAGTGGTCTCGGATATCGTGAAACAATTACTGACCCCATGAAGCCATCTGGCGATCAGCGACCCATCCTCTTTGCCGCATTGAACTGGGGTATGGGTCATGCATCGCGCAGTGTGCCATTGATCCGGGAGTTGCAACGTCGGCAGATTCCCCTGATCCTGGGATCAGATGGTGTTGCCGCCGAACTGTTGCGGGCAGAATTTCCAGATCTGGATATCCGGGAATTGCCGTCCTACAAGGTCACCTATCCTTCCCGCAATATCTATATCAACGTTCTCAAATCTGTCTGGACGATTTTGCTGGCCATTCTGGCAGAGCGTCGATGGGTCCGTTCCATTCACAGGCAGACCCCCTTACGCGCGGTGATCAGCGACAATCGATACGGACTTCGGCTGTCCGGCATCCCGAGCATCTTGATCACCCATCAACTGCATTTCAATGGGCCCTGGGCCTGGGCCAATCGGATCGGGGAATGGTCCGTACGATGGTGGGCCCGCCGATTTACGGAGATCTGGGTGCCCGACTGGGCAGGGAATATGTCACTGAGTGGTGGAATGGCGACCTGGCGGTATACCTCGCCTCCTGTTTATTATCTCGGTCCGTTGTCTCGTTTTCCCCTCCATCAGCATGGTGTGATCCAACCGGAAAACGATATCATTGCCATTCTCTCCGGCCCTGAGCCACAACGAACCAGTTTTGAACAGATCCTGCGTGACCAGCTCAATGCATTGGAAGGCCGTCATCTCATGGTCAGGGGTACCCGGGATGCCGTACCCGCTCATTGGCCGGAAGCCTCTTTTGAGGTCATGGATCTCCTTCCAGCAGAGGCACTGAATGAACTGGTTTCCCGCTCCACTATGCAGATCAGCCGATCGGGATACTCCACTGTGATGGACCTGGCGTACTCGGGAATACCTGCGTTGATGATACCCACTCCGGGACAGATCGAACAGGAATACCTGGCTGTCTACCTCCTGGGAAAAGGACCCTGGTGTTTTCAAAACCAGGATGATCTCGATATCCGGCAAGCCTGGACCACGAGAAATCAATGGGCCCTCGACCAGCCCAATCGCCCGTCCGGACAGGAGGCCAGCCAGGCGGTAGACTCGTTTTTACAACGATTGGATACCCTTTAGGTGATCAGATGTTTTCCTCCAGCGCCGCTGCCTTGACCGCCTTGGCTACTTTCCAGGCCACCTCTTCATTCAGGGTTGCCGGAATGATCATGTCTTTGGTGGGTTCCCGGATGAATTCGGCGATCGCATAGGCAGCGACCAGTTTCATCCTTGCCGATATCCGTTTCGCCTTGGCATCCAGTGCCCCGCGGAAGATACCGGGGAA
>ERZ795053.4351-NODE-4351-length-15388-cov-7.240657_pt1 | contig 15388 bp, 12 predicted proteins | sample MGYA00375137_ERZ795053 | MGnify/ENA primary metagenome ERZ795053 (study PRJEB30182, sample SAMN05720284) | activated sludge metagenome | isolation source: Anaerobic digester | place: Hong Kong | collected 2014-12-17 ... | reverse complement strand
TATTCTCGGGGGGAACGGCTGAGGATATGACCAGCAAATCAACTCCCTCCTGAATGTTCGAGGAATGATGGCCTTCATAGATCTGGATCCCGATTTCTTCAAGTCGGCTGCTCACACCATTCTTCTGCAGATCAGAACCACTCACTTTGCTGCCCTGTTCTTTCAATACTCTGGCGATCCCGCTCATACCTGCGCCGGCGATTCCCACCATATGAATCCATTCTTGCTGATTGGCGGTCATTTCCTCATCTCCTTAACTTGCGATATCTCTGACTCAGTTTATAGTATGCGCTGCTAATATAAGTGGTTACACTTCTGTTTAAAGACTTGTCCGCAGGACAATGAAAGAAATCCCTTGGTATTAGGCTTTGCCTTATCCCTGCAGCAGTTGCAGAATCTCATCGGTGATTTCTTTCAAGGCAGCGGGTTTGGCTTCTTTTTGCATATTTTGCCCCATTGCTTTTAATTTCTCCGGTTGTCTTGCCAAATCCTGAACTTTTTTAACCATTTCAGTTCCATCAAAAAACTCATCGATTACCATAACCGCTGCGTTTTTATTCACCAGGGCGCGGGCGTTTTTTTCCTGATGATTGTCGGCTGCAAAAGGAAAAGGAACCAGAATGGCCGGCAAGCCGATCATGGCCAGTTCACTGACGGTGCTGGCACCTGCCCGGCATACAGCCAGATCAGCCGCCCCCATGGCCTGTTCCATTTGGTTCAGATAGGGGAAGAGCTTTATTTGCGGTCGGAGCGTCTGACGATCAAAGCGCCGCTCCAGTTCTTCTTTCATTTGCTCATAGGCAGCCTCGCCGGTAATCCAAAGCAGTTGCAGATCCTGGCTGCGGCTGCGATCAATAAAATCAAGCACAGCGTTGTTGATGGTTTGGGCGCCCAGGCTGCCGCCAAAGGCTAAAATGGTAAACAGTCTCGAATCCAGACCCAACCGCTGGCGGGCTTTTTGCTTGTCCATGGGCTTGATTTCTTTTCGTACCGGCAAACCGGTCACTCGTATGCTGTCCGTATCGAGATATTGTCTGGCTTCGGGAAAAGTCAGCAAGACCCGGTCAGCCCTCTTTGCCAGATTGCGGTTAGCCAGTCCGGGATAGGCGTTTTGTTCGTGAATGATGGTCTTTACTCCCATAAAGGTTCCGGCCAACACGATAGGAAATGACACATAACCGCCGGTTCCCACAATCATGTCTGGCTGAAATTCTTTAATGATGTTGCGCGCTTGGAAAAAACTGTTGGGAAATTTGATCATTGATTTACTGGCTTTCAGCATGGAGGTACGGTCAATACCGCTTACATCCAAAGCAGCGTAGGTCAGTCCCGCTGCCGGTACGATTCTGCTTTCCATCCCGGCAGGTGTCCCAACATACAAGAGCTGTACTTCCGGGATTCGTTGCTGCAGTTCACTGGCAATGGCCAGGGCCGGATATATGTGCCCGCCCGTTCCGCCTCCGCTGATGATAATTTTCATGCCTGACACCTCATTTGTTTGTACTGTATCGCGAAATATTGAGCAATAACCCTACCCCTATCATGGAAAAAAGCAGGGAGGTCCCTCCGTAACTGATAAAAGGCAGGGTAATACCGGTCACCGGCAAGGCACCCGATACAACACCTATATTAATAACCGCCTGAAATACAATCAAGATGGTTATGCCTGAAGCCAGGATACTGGAAAAGGTATCCGGAGCATTTATGGCTATTTTAAACCCTCGCCAGGCAAAAAGCAAAAACAGTCCCAATACCAGAGTAACTCCGATAAATCCTAATTCTTCCCCCAGAATGGCAAAAATAAAATCGGTATGTTGTTCGGGCAGATAAAAGAACTTCTGGCGGCTGCGCCCCAGTCCCATTCCGAACAACCCACCAGACCCCAGTGCATACAAAGACTGTATGGTTTGAAAACCTTCATCGTTGGCATATTTCCATGGATCAAGAAAGGCGATCAGTCTTTGCATGCGATACGGTTCGAAATAGATGGCAGCGGAAACTGCCGCAATCGCAGGCAGAGAAAGCAAGCCCAGATGGGTGATTTTGGCTCCTGCCACCATCATCATAAAAAACATCGTACCAGCCAAGACGAAAGCCGTACCCAAATCAGGTTGGAGCATAATCAGCCCGCAGCCAAGTGCCAGCATAAAAATATACGGCAAAACACCTTGGGTAAAGGATCCCATTTTGTTGATATTGGCCTCCATACTCTTGGCCAGAAACAGAACCATCGCCAGTTTGGCGAATTCAGACGGAGAGAAGCGGACCGGTCCCAGCAAAAACCAGCGGGATGAACCCTTCACCTCCATCCCCAGTGGGGTTACCACCAGTATTAGGAGGACAAGTGCCAACACCAGCAGGGGAACAGCAAATCCCCGCAAGCGCAGAAAATTCAGCTTCATGACAATAATCATCGCCACCAGGCCAATGAAAGCCCACATCAGCTGCTTCTTAAAGAAATAGTAAGCATCATCATAATTGACATTGGCTGTGACTGAACTGGAACTGAAAACCATGATCAGCCCGATTCCAATCAAAGCCAGCGTGGTTATGAACAAAACGAAATCCGGCGGTCCTTTTTTTAACCGCATCGTCTCACCTCCGCAACCAGCCACGGCAGTGTTGCTCTTAAGTATACCGCCTTCCTGCTAAGACTGCTGCTTGATAATCGAATCAATGATTTGACAAAACTGATCTCCCCGATGTTCATAACTGGGGAACATATCCCAACTGGCGCAGGCGGGAGAAAGCAAAACCACGTCGCCGGGCCGGGCCAGTTGATGGGCTTTGTATACCGCGGCGGGAAAATCTTCTACCTCATGTATATTCCTGAAGCCGCTTTCCATTACTTCTGATTTGATCATCTCCCGGGCTTCCCCCAGCAAAACCAGTTCCCTGACACGCTGACTGATCTCCCGGGCAACCTGTTGATAACTGCCTCCTTTGGGCCGGCCGCCGGCAATCAAGACAATCGGACGGTCAAACGCACAGAGTGCCTTGATAGTAGAATCAGGATTGGTCCCTTTGGAATCATTAATATATAGAATATCATTATGACAGGCAACTTCCTCCAAACGGTGTCTGACCCCGTTAAACGTACGCAATACCTGCGCAATGCTTTCCAGACTGACGCCATCCGCCCAGGCCATGGCCGTTGCACACAGTGCGTTTTCCAGATTGTGTCTGCCGCGCAGTCTCAGTTCGGCAACCGGCATCAAATCATGGATTTCACCCTGCCATTTTATCCGAATGAAATGCTCCGCAACAAAAACGCCTTCCTCCAATGACTGTTCCTGGGAGAAAAAAATCACACGTGAACCGGCCTGGTCCCCCATTTTTTTGACCTGCTCATCATCGTAATTTAACACTAAAAAATCATCTTTTGTCTGTCGGGCAAACACCTTGGCTTTGGCGGCCATGTATCCTTCCATGGTTTTGTGACGATCAAGGTGATCCGGCGTAATATTGAGAATCGCAGCAATATGAGGTCGAAATGTTGAGGCTGTTTCGAGCTGAAAACTGGAAGCTTCCACCGATATGTAACCGTCCTGCATTTCCTCCACCAAAGAACAAAGCGCAACTCCAATATTGCCTCCTGCCGCTGCCGGACGTCCTGCTGCCAGCAGAATTTTCTCCAGCAGTGTAGTCGTAGTGGTCTTGCCATTGGTCCCGGTAACTGCCAGCATTTCCAATTGCTCGGACTTGATTCGGTAAGCCAGTTCCAGCTCGCTGATCACTTCAATTTGCTGACGCAGTGCCGATTGAATCGGTTCTATTTCCAGCGGCACTCCAGGACTTGCCACCAGTAAATCCAGGTCAGCATCTACCGGAGGGTATTCCCCGGTATAAAGCGTCACGTCCATGGCTTGCAGCTCCGCAACACAACCACCCAGGTCGGCTGCCGCCTTGGCGTCATAAGCTGTCAAGCGGGCACCTCTTTTATGCAATGCTTTGAGAGCTGCCAAGCCACTGCGAGCCAGGCCGATGACCATTACGTTCTTATCTGTAAAATCCAAGCGCCACACACTTCCTATCCAATATTTTTATAGCCCCAAATCCCCAGCAACGCAAATCCGATGGAGAGCAGCCAGAACATCCAAACGACTTTGCGCTCCGGCCATCCCTTCAGCTCAAAATGGTGATGCAGCGGTGCCATGCGAAATACTCTGCGCCCAGTCGTTTTAAAAGAGGCTACCTGAATAATATCACTCAGGGATTCGACCACAAATACGCCCCCGATAATCAACAGCGCTATTTCCGAACGATTTACGGCTGCCAGCGCGGTTATCGCCCCGCCGATGGCCATGGAACCGGTATCTCCCATAAACACTTTGGCGGGGTGATGATTGAAAACCAAAAAACCAAGGCAGGCCCCAATCAGTGCCGCGCCAAAAATCATCATATTAAAATTGCCCTGCATGATCGAAATCACGATATAAGCCAACGCTACCGGAACCGTAACTCCAGCAGCCAATCCATCCAGGCCATCGGTCAGATTGACGCCATTGGAGGTGGCGATCAGGACCAACATTATAAATGGTATATAAAGATAGCCCAGTTCAACGGTCACGGAAGTAAACGGGATGATCAGCTGGGTGCCGCGATCCAGATAAAACAGCAGCAACAAACCCATAACAAATCCGATCAAAGTCTGCAGCAGCAGTTTGTCACGGGCACGCAGCCCCAAGGAGCGTTTCAGAACTACTTTAATGTAATCGTCCCTAAATCCGATAAACCCAACGGCCAACATGATCAATACGGAAACCAGCACTTGTTTGCTGGCGCCGGCCATCAGGAAGCTGGCGATCATCACCGCGGTGACCATAATGATGCCGCCCATGGTGGGTGTGCCGGCCTTGCTGAGGTGGGTTTGGGGACCGTCATCGCGAATGCTTTGTCCGACCTTCAACCTGCGTAAAAAAGGGATCATAAACGGGCCCATGGCCAGACACACGATAAAAGCGATGCCAGCTGCGATCAATGCATTCGTAAAATGATTCGGCATTTACATTATCCTCCCGGTTAAATCTAACGGAAAAGTTCCCGGGCCAATTCATCCAGATGCATTCCCCGGGAAGCCTTGACAAGAATCACATCGGCCGGGCTGACATTGGCCTGGAGCCAATCCAGCGCTGTTTGTCGGTCTGCAAAATGGCGGGTACGATTTTCCGGCATGCCTTGGGCAATTGCACCTTCCCTATAGTATTGAGACAGAGGACCGATCGTTACCAGCAGATCCATTGCCACTTGCACCGCATGGCGGCCGGCTTTTAAATGACCCTCCCTTGCGTAATCGCCCAATTCCAGCATATCTCCCAGAATGGCTATCTTTCTGCGGCCCCGGCTGATTTTCTGACATGCTTCCAGGGCAGCCATGACCGAAATCGGGTTGGCATTGTAACTGTCATCGATCAGCACCCCGCCTCCGCTCAATTCCGTCATATGCATGCGATTTCCGCCAGGCTGAAAGTCTTTTAAGGCAGCCCGCATCTCTTCACAACTTACGCCCATTAGCCAAGCCATTCCGACTGCCGCAGCCAGGTTATAGGCAAGCTGGCTGACCGGCACAGGCAAGGTAAAATCCTCTTCACACTCAAACAACTGCAACCGCACCTGAATGCCTTCGCCATCATGAAGAAGCGATTTTATTTGAATATGATTGCCATCCTTGCAGCCAAAAAGATATTTCCTGCAGGAAAATCGACCGGCCGTGTCCAAGAGCAGTTGATTGTCTCCGTTTAGTAAAGCAAAACCGTCATTTTTTATAAATTCCAATACTTCACATTTGGCCTTGGCAATATTCTCCAAGGTTCCCATGGTTTCCAGATGGACAGCTTCAACATTGGTGATAATCGCATAACGTGGATTCAAAATTGAAGCCAGATGATGAATCTCGCCCGAAGCACGCATGCCCATCTCCAGGACGGCAGCCTGGTGCTCGGGCTGTAAATGGAAAAGCGTCATGGGCAAGCCGATTTCATTATTATAATTCCCCTGGGTTTTCAGTGTTCTATAGCGCCTGGCGAGTAAATCGGCCAGGATATCTTTGGTGGTTGTTTTGCCGACGCTTCCAGTGATTGCGATCGTCGGCAGGGTGAACCTCTGCCGATAACAGGCGGCCAGGTTTTGCATGGCTGCCAGCGTATCGTCAACCAAAATGACAGCCGCCTTGCATCCGGAAGGCAACGCCAAGTCCCTTCTGGAAACCAGTACCGCTGTCGCGCCCTTTTCGATCGCCTTGACAACGAAGTCATGGCCGTCAAAGTGTTCTCCCTTTAAAGCCACAAACAGACTCCCTGGGCCAACTTTACGGGAATCAGTGCTTACTTCATGCACTACAGCACAATTCCCTGATAAAAGTCTTCCTTTGACCGCCTCGACGATGAAATCCAACTGCAGGTTCATTGTTCCAGTAATCCTTTCAATATTTCCCGGGCCACCTTGCGATCATCAAAATCCAGGACCTGATCCTTGACCAGTTGATACGTCTCATGTCCCTTGCCGGCAATGATTACCAAATCACCGGGTTTGGCCAGACGCAGAGCGTGTTCAATGGCATCACGCCGATCCACAATCTTGGCATAATGGGAATTTTCCACGGTGTCCAATCCTGGAACAATCTCATCAATAATGGCTTCCGGCTCCTCACTGCGGGGATTATCTGAAGTTACTATCGAAAAATCACTCCACTGGGCAGCAATTCTTCCCATGAGAGGCCGTTTGGTGCGGTCCCGATCTCCGCCGCAGCCAAAAACCGTGATTAGACGGTTTTGAACAATTTGCCGGCCGGTACGCAATATATTTTCCAACCCGTCAGGCGTATGGGCATAATCTACAACCACGGTAAAATCCTGCCCGCAGTCCACTTGTTCAAATCGTCCTGCCACGCCGGCTACTTTTTCCAAGGCAGATTTTATTGTCGCAGATTCAATCCCCTCATGCAAGGCATAACAAATGGCCGCCAATGCATTATATACGCTGAACATGCCAATCAGCTTCATGTTAATCGCAAACTGTCCGGATGAGGTAATGACAGTAAAGCTGCTGCCTTTGAGATTGGAATCAACCTCAACCGCACGGACATCAGCAGGCTGGTCGACGGCGTAGGTAAAAGTCCGGGGAGCCGCCTTCACGAAATCTTGTGCATAGGGATCATCGGCATTGACTACCCCGAAGCAGCCTGTCCCAGCTGGAAGTTGCTGAAAAAGTTTGCGCTTTGATTGCTTGTAATGTTCCATATCCTGGTGATAATCCAAATGATCCTGGGTCAAATTGGTATACACCGCCGCGTCAAAAAAGATTTGCTCAACCCGGCCAAGATCCAGCGCGTGCGAGGAGACCTCCATCACTACGTAGCGGGCACCTTCCTGTCTGGCCATGGCGATAAACGCTTCAATATCGAGCGACTCCGGTGTGGTGTGTCCCAATACTTTCTCCGTTTCGTCAATTTTGGCATACAGCGTGCCGATAATCGCGGTCTTGTGCCCGGCCTCTTCCAGAATGGACTTGATCAAATGGGTCGTGGTTGTCTTGCCGTTGGTGCCGGTCACCCCAATTACCTTTACCTCGCGGGAAGGCCGGCCAAAGAAGTTGGCGCTGACAATCGGCAGAGCATGGCGGCAATCCGAAGTTAAAAGGAGGGTAATCCCATCCGGCAGTTCAATCTCCTTTTCCGCCAGAATGACTTTGGCACCGTTGGCGACCGCCTGGGATGCGAATTGATGTCCATCGGTTTTCAAACCGGGAATGCAGATGAACAGAAAGCCTTCGGCAGCTTTTCGGGAATCGTAGCACAATCCTTGCACATCTGCATCATTTGGTCCCTTGACCAGTTTGTAATCCAAACCCTGTAAAAGCTTTTCGATATGCACCAGCAACTCCTCCTTTCAATAAACTATCTTTGCAGCTGCATGTGCCAGGTTTGCTTTGCAGGCCATTGCCTGTACAGCAGATCAATCCTGCAGCGGTTTAAACTTTACTTTAATGGTTGAACCGGTGGATATTATCTTCCCGGCCTGGGGTGACTGTTCATAACTAATGCCGTATCCCTGGGGCGAAAGATGCAAACCCAAATCAGACAGTATTTTGGCCACTTCCTTCATGGATTTTCCCTCCAAATCAGGAACAGTTACCTCGGCACTGGCATTTTCCCCGGAGTAAGGAGAAAGATTGAGAATAATAGTGGAACCCCGGGCGACCCGGGTGCGGGCTTTGGGGGCCTGCTGCCAAACCAAATCGCCTTCCCCTTCCACTTTGGCATTCAAGCTCCGGTTGTTCAGACTGCTTAACGCTTCGGACAACGGCAGATTAACCAGATCCGGAACCAGAACAGTATCCGCCAAACTTTGCTCTGTTTCCGCCGGAGCGGTTTCCCCCCGCAGGGGAACATTCATATAACGCAGGGAATCTTTTAAAATCTCCCGTACGCCTGGAGCGGCAACTGTTCCTCCATAATATGGGTAGCCCTGCGGAGCATCTACAACAATGAGACAAACCAGACGCGGATCATCAGCCGGGGCAAGCCCGATAAAAGAAGATACATATTCACCCTCCAGGTAACCCCCGCCGGGTTTAATTTTTTGAGCGGTACCTGTCTTGCCGCCTACCCGGTAGCCTTCAACGAAAGCATTTTTTCCGGTTCCCTGGGTTACTTCGCCTTCCAGAATCATGCACAACTTGTGGGCACTTTCTTCGGATATGATGCGTTTGAGCATCTGCGGTTCGTTCTTCTTGATTACTTTACCCTCCTGATCAACCGCCTCTTTCAACAGATAGGGTTTCATTAATTTTCCCCCGTTTGCCACAGCTGATACGGCCGTAACCAGCTGAATCGGGGTGATTGCATTGGCCTGCCCCATCGCCATGGTCGCCAAATCCAATTGCGTGGCCCGGCTCTCCGGAACAAGGATTCCCTCGGCTTCTCCAGGCAGATCAATGCCGGTTTTGCGCCCAAATCCAAATCCATGGAGATACTGAAAGTATTTCTCCATTCCCAGTTCCAGGCCGACTTGAACAAACCCTACATTGCATGAATTCTCAACAATTTGGGCAAAGGTCTGATCTCCATGGGCTTTGTTATTGGCACAGCCAATGCTGTTTTTTCCGACTTTCACATGACCAGGACAAAAGAAACGACTGCTGTCATTAACCACCGCTTCCTGCAGTGCCATGGCTGCAGTCGTGATTTTCATGGTGGAACCCGGTTCATAGGCATCATTGATGGCAAAATTGCGGCGATTGTCATCCGGATATTGGTTGTAATTGTTGGGATCAAAGGTTGGGCGTGATGACATCGCCAGAATGGCACCGGTTTTGGGATCCATTACGATTGCCGCGGCCCGTTTGGCTTTAAATTCTTTAAAGGCTTTGTCAAGTTCACGCTCGGTAATATATTGAATGGTTTCATCCAACGTAAGCGTCAGATTGGCACCGTCCACGGGCGCAATATACTTGTGCATGGCTTCCGGGATATTGGCTCCGGCCGCGTCATGTTCGATAATGATACGGCCCTTTTTGCCGCCCACCAAGCCATTGTAATAATTGTCAATTCCTTCTAATCCGGTATTGTCAGTCCCGGATATCCCCAGGATGTGACTGGCCAGACTGCCGCGGGGATAAAAACGACGACTCTCTTCGGTCAGTCCGATCCCCGGCAGTTCAAGCTCTCTAATTTTTTTCGCAGCCTCCGGACTAATCTGCCGTTTGACCCATTCAAAGGAACTGGCACGAGTAACTCGCTTTAACAAATCAGCTTCATTCATATCCAGGATTTCAGCCAGCTGTTGGGCAACCCATTCAGATTTTTTAGATTTGTTTATCTCTGCCGGAATGGCATACACCGAATCAGTACTGATGGATATCGCCAATTCACGACCATTGCAGTCCGTTATTATCCCTCGTTTGGCTTCCACTGGTACGTCGCGCATACGGTTTTGGGTTGCCTTGGCAGAAAGCTCCGCACCTCTGACAAACTGGACCCAGAAAATTCTCGTTACCAGAGCCAGAAATAATACAATAAATAATAAAAAAAGCGCCAAGATACGCTTTCTTACCAGCAAACCAGCAGTTTGCATATTCAGTCCACCTCATTTAAGCGTTTTCTAGCGACTGTTTTGAGCCAGATGAGATAAGCTGGTATATATTTTATATAAAGACCTTTCACTCAGGTTGGTGGTCTCCTGTTCACGAACAGCTACCTGTACCGGTTTCGGTTCTACTTTCACGGCAATTGAGTTTTGCAGTTCTGCTCTTTGCATACCCAACTCGCTGACGGCAATCTTCTCAATCCGGGACAGTGAACTGTAACTGGCAATCTGATACTCCAGGCGATGATTGGCTGTCGTCAGTTTGCTGACATCCCGATTCAACCCCTCGATATCATACCCCAGACTGGCACTTTTGGCGCATAAAAAAACCAGCAATACTGCATAGCCAAACATAAACAGTCCGGCTTTAACCATTATCTTGCGATGTTGATTGGATTTGGTTTTAACTACTTTTCTAATCCGAGGTTCAATAACCGGTAATTCGACTTTTTCCTGCCATGAATCCGCATATTTGTAAGCTACCTGTTGCATCTTATTAAACCTCCCTATTATTTAGAACTATAACTTGCGGGCTGCTCGAAGTTTGGCACTTCGAGAACGGGGATTGGATAAACATTCTGCCTGGCTGGCTATTATAGGTTTACGACTTAAAATCTCCAATTCGGCATGATGTTCACATACACATATAGGTAATCCTGGAGGACAAATGCATTCACGCGCTTTATCCTGCAGAAATTTTTTTACGATTCTATCTTCCAGGGAATGAAATGTAATAACACATAATCTTCCTCCGGGAAAAAGACGGTCAACTGCCTTGGGCAGGACCTCCTGCAAGGCATCCAGTTCTCCATTGACTTCAATCCGTAAAGCTTGAAACGTTTTCCGGGCCGGATGTTTTTCCCGGCGATAGCTGGCGGGCACAGCGTTCTGAATGATTTCCACCAGTTCCATGGTGCCCTCAATGGGAGATTGCTGACGTCGATTTACGATCGCCCGGCTTATGGAACGGGCATATTTTTCTTCTCCGTATTGGAACAATATATGTGTCAGATCCTCCTGGCTGTATTCATTGACAACGTCGCGTGCATTAAGAATCTGGTGCTGATCCATGCGCATATCCAGGGCGGCATCTTCATGAAAACTGAAACCGCGGTCGGCCTCATCAAGTTGAAAAGAAGAAACCCCCAGATCCATCATGATTCCATGGACTTTGTCAATCTTCAGACTGGCCAGTATTTCATCAAGTTTGCGAAAATCTCCATGTATCAGTTTCATCCGGGGAAAATCCAATGTTTTACGGGTCTGTTCGAGAATATTTAAATCTTTGTCAATGCCAATCACCCAAGCATCCGCTTCCAGCTTTTCTGTCAGGCAACGCAGATGCCCTCCGCCACCCAGTGTACAGTCAACATAGGTGCCATGGGGGTCATTGAGCAGATAACCAATCGTCTCTTCCAGCAATACGGCCTGATGCAATCTTCATCACCCTTACAATCCCAAATCCACCAGACTCTCTGCATATGATTCATACGAAGAAGCCGCGGTTTGGTTATAGGCTTCCCAAATCGGGCTCGCCCAAATCTCAATCCGGGGACCCACGCCGATAATGACGAGATCCTTGTCGATCTGCGCATATTCTCTTAAGTTTTGCGGAAGAACAACTCTTCCCTGCTTGTCCGGTTCCAGCTCAGCAGCTCCCGAGAAGAAAAAACGGGCAAAAGAACGGACATCAGCTCTGGTAAAAGGAAGGGAACGAATTTTTTCTTCGATGCTTTTCCACTCCGTCAAGGGATAAATAAAAACACAATTATCCAGGCCTTTGGTCGCCACGAACCGCGTTCCCAGTTCTTCGCGGAATCTCGCTGGAACAATAAACCTGGCTTTTATATCTAATGAATGCTGATATTCGCCTAAGAACATTCGTTCTTCTCCTTGTGGGGTTTTTTATGGGATTTTCATCCACTTCTCTCCACTTCTCTCCACTTTTTTAGTACTTCTAGTATTATTTCATATATCCTTCTTTGTGAATATTTGAACAATATTTTTTTTAAAAAAAGCGCTTCTTTTATTGCGCTCTTTTTAAATCACCCAGATTGAATTGGAAAATATCCAGGGTCGGTACTTGCCTCTATGCAACAAACAAGCTTCGGCTCGATACACTCCACAAGACACTTCTCGCAGGGAAAGCTCCGTTCCCTCTGTTTCCGCGGCCAGTTTTCCATTTCGATACAACTTTATCCGGGCACGGGCGGGAGTACACACCTTGCATTGCAAGGCTTCTTGCCAGGGCACATCGTTTCCCATGAGCCAGGTTTGCTGTCCGTTGCTCACAGATAAAGAAAATCCTTTGCTGGTTTGGTAATAGTCATTGCCAACCCAACATGCTCCTTGGCGAAATGCCTGATAAATCAATTGCTTGTCGGCAGACAGTTCACCGCTTAAAGGTTGTTCAAGCAGAATATGCATATTGATGGAACGAAAACTGAATAAATAAGATATGATTTTAAAGTGGAACGGTCCCAGAGTGATCCCCGGAGCATGAGCATCCGCTCCTCCAAAAGCTACAATCCTTCGGCCCTGTTGCTGATAGTCATCAAATCTGCGCATGATTTCCGGGTAAGGTCCGACCAAGGCTGCCTGCGGGTTAATGAGGGCATAATATACCGCCTGGCAGAAATTTCCGATACTCCCTTTCCACTGTGACAACAGATTCCAAATTTCAATTCCCTGAAACCCTTCCACGCTCCAATCGATCCAATTATAGACCTTGCCTTCATTCAAGAAGTTGGACGCATATTCCAGCGGATGGGCAATGATGCCAATTCCCCCTTGCTGATTGACCGCATCGATAACCTTCTGGGGGTGGTCGGTATGGTTGGGCACGACTTGCGCAATATCCAAGGCCAGGTAATGGTTGTGGGCTTCGTTGGCCTCCATCCCCACCAACATCAGCACGCCATCCTGGTAGCCTTCCTGCCCGGCCGCCTGCAACGTAAAATGATCGGTGACGATGAAAAAATCCAAACCAGCTCGGCGGGCATCGCTGCGTATCTTCCCTATGGTCGCACTGCCGTCCGAATAACGGGAATGAATATGCATATTGCCGATATATTCAAACATTCCTCTTCCCCCTGCCGGTATGATTTGACGATGGCTTCTTTTTAGCATCATATGCATTTACAAATATTATAAAACAGACGGGTGGATTGCTCAAAACAATATCCCTATATTTAATGCAAGAAAATAAGACTTAACAAAAGCATTTTTGGGGGAATGCCAGCAAAAAAGATGACCGGGCATAGCCCGGTCATCTTTTTTAATCAGTCAATCCGTGTGATTAGTCAACAACTTTCAAGCTGTAATCAAGATTGGTGCCGTTATCGAACTGAATGGTGATCGCCATTTCAGCACCGGTTGGTACCATGTTCAGCGGTACGGGCAGTTGATTGGAAAGTTCTTTTTTAATTACGAAAACGCCGGTTCCGTCGCCATTGTCGGCAACCGTGTAGTCAACCCCTTCATGGGGATCATAAGTAAGACCAAAGGCAGGTGATCCGGCCAGCATCTTGCTCACCTTGGTGGCTGAACCCCAGGTGATGGTAATCGGAACATCAGCAGGTGCACTCTTGCTGATCGTTCCGGAAGCTGATGACAGCGCGGTAGCAGCTGCCGGAGCAGGTGCCGGTGCAGGTTCCGGAGCAGGTGCAGGGGCAGCGCCACCAGCAGAAACTACGGAAGCAGTATAGGTTGCTCCATCCCAGGAAACAGTGCCGCCAAATGCTTCACAAACAAAGCGCAGCGGAGCGAGGGTTCTGCTGTTGACGATTTTCGCGGGAACGTCAATGGTTTTAACCACGCCGTTGATGGTCGGAGATACCGAGCCAATCGCCACAACTACGGTGATGTCACCCTTGACGCCAGTAGCGGTTTTTGTAGCATCATCCCAGCTAACGGTAGCGCCCATGGCTTCAAAAATAGCTCTCAGCGGAACCAGGGTTCTGCTATTGTCGATAATCGGTGCTTGATCAGCAAAAGTTACTGCCTGGCCGTCAATCACTACGCTGACGGTAGGATCAGCTGCCAAAGCCGGTGCTGCAAAGATGGTCATGAACATGGCCAAACACAGCAATACTGCAAATTTCTTTTTCATATTTTATCCTCCTAACGATTCATTACATTTCTTGCTCAACAGGTGCAGCCAACGGAGCTTTTTTCGGTCTGCCGATAATAAACAGGATCAGCAGCGCCAGAGCAATTGCACCCAATCCGTAGGTCATGGCAGAAGCCGAAGAACTGATGGCAACGGTCTGATACACATAGGTAACAGAAGCGCCTGAGCCTTCCGGTTTGCCCAGGAAAGTGTCATTTTGCGTCAGGTTGTCCTGTAAAGCTGAGACAATGGCAGGAACGGCCTCCAGGGTATCCAGTCCGCCGGCAACAGCTGTCTTGGCCTGGCCGGAACCGTCACCAATTTTGGCAGCACCGCCACTGAGCTGGTCTACACCGGGAACCAGCTGGCCATCAACCCCAGCCTGGATATAATCCAATGCATAAAGAAGGCTGCCGGGTTTGCCGTTGACCATGACCGGTTTGGGGTTGCCGTTTTCGTCCAGCTGACCCAGTCCGATGGCCATAAAGCTCAATCCGTTGTTGGCTTTGCCCAGACCGGATGATACCTGTTGAATTCCGCTTTCGACAGCAGTGACACTGGCCGGGAAGGGAACGCTGCCGCTGGATGAAATAAGGGTTCCGCCATCTCTAAACACGCCCAGATTGGTTCCCATGGCTAAGATTTTAGGCGCCAGGGCCTGCGTGATAACTTGTTCTGCCGGGGTTCCTTTGACCAGTCCTTTCAGGAAATCAATATCGTTATACAGGCTGGTAGAAAGACTTGGAGTGACCGGTTCAGCACCGGGCTTGCCCATCGTATCCTGCATAACGGTCAGAACTTTCTTCTGTCCTTCCATGGCCGCCAACATCTGCGTGTCCAGAGCGGTCTTGCTCATGGTTACGGCCTCTTTGACGCCGGGTTTGTTGCCGCTGGCGTCCATACCTTTGGTAGCATCATAGGTAGCTGTGTTAAAACTTGGATTGGAAACTCCAATACGGATGGTTTTTAAATTATCCAGTACCGTGCCGATACCATCGCTGACCGTACCCAATCCGCCTTTGACTTTGTTCAGTCCAAACAACAAGGTGGCGTCTTTGGCAGGATCCCCTACCCCGTTTTGGATTTGGTCAAACGCATCATACAGTTTGCCAAAGCTGTCACGGAAAGTCGGTATATTGTCAATCGCTGCAGTAGTAGGTACGATCGGGATTACCGCGATTTGATAACTGGG
>ERZ795053.4349-NODE-4349-length-15392-cov-3.804460_pt1 | contig 15392 bp, 10 predicted proteins | sample MGYA00375137_ERZ795053 | MGnify/ENA primary metagenome ERZ795053 (study PRJEB30182, sample SAMN05720284) | activated sludge metagenome | isolation source: Anaerobic digester | place: Hong Kong | collected 2014-12-17 ... | reverse complement strand
AAGAGTTTCTCGGAGGAGGTCCGCAAGGCGGAAGAGAGGGAGGATATCAAAGGGATCGTCGTGCGTGTGGACAGCCCCGGAGGAGATGCCCTGGCCAGTGATATCATGTGGGCCGCTCTGAAAAAAGCTGCAGAAAAAAAACCCGTCTATGTCTCAGTGGGCGGGATGGGGGCTTCAGGAGGGTATTATATCTCCACTCCGGCCAAAAAGATTTTTGTCGACGAGAGTTCCATCGTGGGATCCATCGGTGTGGTGGCTATGCTTCCCAACTTCACACGCCTTATGGAAGATAAGATCGGGCTTGATTACCGGGTGATCTCAAAAGGCCGTTTTTCCGGTTTCGGGAACCCTTTTAAAGAGGTGACCGGCCAGGAAGCGTTCAGGCTGAAAGAGAGTATGAAAAAGACGTATACGGAATTTAAAAGCCGTGTCGCCGAGGGCCGGGGGTTGGACATGGACCGCGTTGAAGAACTCGCCCAGGGAAAGATCTACCTCGGGCGGGATTTCGTCCGTCTGGGACTGGCTGACCACATCGGCGGGCTGCAGGACGCTCTTCAGGCCATGAAAGAGGAGTTGAAGGTCGGCAGAGCCCAGGTGGTGATCTACCCTGAACCGCTCTCCTTCTGGGAGAGGCTACGTCAGGGTTCGTTATGGGGGATGAGCCGGGAGACGATCTCCGCGGAATCGTTCCTTCGCTCTTTAGCGGGGACAAACCCTGTCAAAACGGAGTTTCTCTACTGGGACCTGGACGAGGCGTTATAGGAGGTGGACGATGAAGCTGATGTATGTAGGCCATTCGGCCATGTATTTTGAAGGTGATGTTAAAATTCTCATAGACCCCTTTATCACGGGTAATCCCTGGGTGAAGGACCGGCAGTATGACTTTTCTCCGGATTATATCTTTCTCTCTCACGGACACGGAGACCATCTGGGAGATGCCATTGATTTCGCGAAAAGAAGCGGGGCGACGATCATCGCCCCCTATGAGCTGGCCGCCTGGTGCAGCTGGCAGGACGTCCTGACTCACCCCATGCATATCGGCGGGAAGTTTCAATTTCCCTTCGGGTGGGTGAAGCTCGTCAATGCCATCCACGGCAGCGGGCTCATCACCAAGCATGAGATCCATTATATGGGCCACCCATGCGGTTTTTTATGGGAAACCCAGGGGAAACGCTTCTATTATGCCGGAGATACCGCATTGACATACGACATGAAGTTATTGAAAGACTCCTCCATCGATTATGCCTTCCTTCCCATCGGGGGGAATTTCACCATGGATGTGGACGATGCTTTGAAAGCCGCGGAGATGATCCGCCCGAAGACTGTCATGCCTGTCCATTACAACACCTTCGAAGTCATCGAAGCCTCTCCGGAAGAATTTGTCAAAAAAGTCAAAGACAGAGGGATGGACGGACTCTATTTGAAACCGGGAGAAGAAAAAGAGTTGTGAACGGGGAAAAGGACTCTTCGCTGAAAGATGAATGGACAAGGGCCTTGTCCATACAGCACAAGGCTCGGGAACAGGGATTTGACTGGCCCCATGTGAGTGGTGTCCTGAATAAGATCGCCGAAGAGGTGGACGAGATTCGCTGTGAGCTTGAAAAGGGAGACCCTGCCGGAGTCAGCGTCGAGTATGGCGACCTCCTTTTCTCCGTGATCAAGCTCGCGCGTTTCATTCCTCTGGATCCTGCCGTCTGCCTCTCCCTGACAAATGAGAAGTTTTCCGCCCGTCTTCACGCGATTTTCAGGCGGGCCGAAGACGAGGGGATTCCCTTTTCCAGCCTTACGCTTGAAGAGATGTCCCGCTGGTGGGAAGAGGCGAAAATCAATGAGCCTGCGAAAAAAGACTTGCAAAAACTCTTTTAACTGGTATCATAAGCCCGCATTGAGAAGGAGATGATATTTATGTCCAGAGTATGCCATTTTTGTGGGAAAAAAGCCATGACAGGCAACACTGTCAGCCATTCCAATAACAAGACACGCAGGACCTTTGACCCTAACCTTCAAAGAGTCACCATCGAGGAGTCCGGACAATCAAAGAAAGTATACGCTTGTACCAAATGTATAAAGGCGGGGAAGACCTTAACCGTCTGACACGGTTATCCCTCCCTTTTCTTATTCTCTTCCTGATCCTCTTCTCCCCGCTTCTCTGGGGAGAAGAGGGGACTCTTCAGACGATTCTGATCACCGGGAACAAAGCCCTGAAAACGGACGTATTGAGGGAGCAGTTAAAAATGACTCTCAACACGCCCTTCTACCCCTACATTTTTTATAACGATGTGGATGGGCTGAAACGGTTTTACAGAGAAAACGGTTTTCCCGAGGCGCTGATCACCGCTGAATATGAGAAAACGCCATCGGGAGTCGTCGTGAATATCCAGGTGGAAGAGGGGACTCCTGAGATCATCACGCGGATAGACGCCTTCCCGGAATCAGCCTCTTTCAACAAGATCAGGAAAAAATTCCTCAACAAGCGCTGGGCCCGGGGTGTGGAAGAGACTCTGATCCTGCTCCTCACAGAAGAGCTCCAGAAGCGGGGATATTACAAACCACTGATCGATATCCGGAAGAGTGAAGAAGGGCCTCATCATGTGGGGCTTGATGTCCATATCGATAAAGGGGAGCGTTTTTATTTCGGCGAGATCTACTGCACCGGACTGAAGACGATTCCTGTGGGTTATGTCCTGCGGGAAGCGCCCTTTTCGTCGGGAGACCTTTTTAACATCGATGCCGTCCGGAAATATCAGGAACGGATCTATGCCCTGGGAGTCTTTGAGGATATCAATGTCAGACTCATTGATGCTGAACAGACAGTCACGGTCCTTGTGGATGTCAATGAAGGGAAATCAAAATGGATCGGGATCGACCTGGGGTACACCTCCCCGGCGGTGGGACGGTTCGGGCTGGAATGGGGCAACAACAATGTCTTCGGAAAACTCCACAAATTCAGTATCGTGAACCGCAATGAAGTCGATTTTGAGACGATGAATCATCAGATCGCCGTTGACTTCAACTATTCCGTGGGATGGGTTTTCGGAAAAAAGGTGGATATCGCCTTCATCAATTCCATTTTGAATGAAAACCAGGACAAAGGGAGAAAGACGCAGCTCTCCTTCAAGATCCTGGGGCATAAAGAGCTGGGGGAAAACCGGGACCTGGTCACGGGATATGAGAAGAGGCTGGATTACTACTCGGATATCTACAGTGATGAGACAGCCCTTCCCACTGATGAGTGGCTCATTACCAACGGGCTGATCCTGGAGTATTATCAGGACAATCTCAAAAACAAAGTCCATCCCCGGGAAAGCGGATATTTCATCAGCAGCAAGAACTTCTTTTCCGGGGGATTCCTCGAAGGGGATTTCAGTTATATCAAGACTCAGACCGAGGGGGCCCTCTATCTGGATCTTCACAACAACAGCCATATCCTTGTTTTTCACGGAGCCTTCAGGACGCTGACTCCCATGAGCGGAGACCTCAGGGCCCCTTATGATGAGCTGTTTGCCCTGGGAGGAGCCTATGATCTGAGGGGATATGCCTATAAGGGCTTCGGCGATGCTTTTTACAAAACAGCCCTGGGGAATATCGAATACCGTTTTCTTCTTTACCGCTCCTTCTGGGGAGAGGTCTTCTGGGATGCTGCTGCAGGGACGGAGCAGAACAATGCCCTGAAGTGGTCGGAAGGGGTCGACTCCTTCGGAGGCGGTTTGCGTTATGTCCTGCCTTTTATCGTGATCAGGGTCAATTACGGGATGAGAGACTTTTCCGATGAGGGGGTCTGGCATTTCGTCCTGGGGCAGGTCTTCTGATATGAAGCATTTTCTCTTTTCCCTGGTCAAAGACCTGGGGATCGCTGCCTTCATCATTCTCTTTCTCTACCTTTTCGCATCCTATGCCCAGGTGGATGATTATCTTCTGAAACATACCCTTGGCCCGGTCATGGAACAATACCAGGTGGATACGGAAGCCATGGAGTTCACCTATGTCTTCCCGCTTCGGTTTAAAGTGCGCGGTGTGGTCTTCGGACACAATTCATTTATCAAAGAGATCGACCTGATGATCTCCCCCCTGACGTTTTTTAAAAAGGACTCTGTTTCTCTCCTCAACCTGAAGATCAGCGATGCCATCATCGATTCCGAAGATCTCAGGACTCTCGTGAGGCCCCGTGACGGGGGACAACAGAGACTGGCGCTGGACATCTATTCTTTCCGTCTGGAGAACATCTATCTCATCAGAGATGAGGAGTACGTCAAGATCACAGAAGCGGCCATGGGGATCTCTCTCGATGAGAACAGGTCTGTGAACCTTCGGTCTCTCAGCGGGGAAAGTTCCCTGATGAAAAGCCGTTTTTCCATCCGTGAAGGAGACTATACGGACAACAGGCGGACCTCGTCACAGACACTTTCACTCGTAGGGACTCTTAACGGGGGCGACTTTCTCTTTGAGGGAAGGCTGAAATCAGGAGACCTGTCTGCACAACTTTCTCTCGACCGCCTCCCCCTGGATCACCTCACCCAGGGATTATCGGGATATGCAGGCATAAAGGGGACCCTTCAGGGGACATTCCGTGAACCCGTCCTCACGGGAAACATCTCTTTCGACAATGTCCATTACCGTGAATTTGTCATCCAGAACGGACAATACGGCGTACACTTTTCCCCCCAACGTCTTTCCTTTACCCGTATTTTCGCCACCACCGGAGAGGGGACACTTACGGGGAACCTGTCCATCAATCTCAGGCCGAAAACAGGGATCGAAGGGGATTTCTCTTTTCAGAAGATCGATTTTCACGAGATCATTGAGAATTTTCCTCTGAAGACCAAGCTGAACGGGACCATCCATCTTCAGGGAGAAAGCGGAATCATCCAGGATTTCAACGGGACGGTGACACTGAAAGACCTCTCGGGGACCATCGAGGATGAGGATGTCTCCAGGGGAGAGATCAATTTTATCAAAAAGGGAGATCTCTTCCGTGTGGAAAAAGCACAAGCCGATATCGGTGAGGGCAGGGTCTCCCTCCAGGGTGATTATTACAGACGGTATTACAATTTTGATATGGAGATCGACACCATAACCCTGGACAGGCTTTTCCCGCGCTCACAAATGGAAGGGACTGTGGATTTCAAGGGCGTGGTGAACAAAGATGAGAAGGGCTTATCCGTCATGGGATATGCCTCGGTGGGGGACTTTTCCTACAGTGAAGCTCTCCATGTGGAAAGTATCAACATCTTTCTTGCCGCAGGAGAGAAGATGACCGCCAATCTGTTTTACAGCGGCCTCTCTTTGAAGGACAGGATGCTTTCTCCTTCCGGAAAGATGGACCTTTCCCTGGAAAACGACGGATCCCTGTTCAGGATCAAAAACTCCCGCCTGATGATCAATGAGGCGTCCTGGGCCACACTGGATGTTTCAGCTGTGCGCGACCAGGGCGCGTGGCATGTGACGGACATGGACAACAGGGCCGAGATCGGAGATCAATCCCTTCTCTTTGGGGTGGGCAAGATGACGCTTCACGGCAAGATGGTGGATCTCGACGGGTTTTATCTGGAGCACGGGAATTCCAGGACAGAAATATCCCTCCTGTTCGACGGATCATGGGAAAACGCCTCTCTCGATGTCACCGGGTCTCTTGACTTGAAAGAGCTCAATGATCTTTTTCGGATTGTTCCGGATATCAGAGGCACGGTCTCCCTGGAGACCGTGAAAAGGGACAGGCAAAAGCCGGAGATCAGAGTGAAGTCCTCGTCTCTTGAGCTCCAGTTGTCTGATTTCGAGACCATGTCGTATGAGAACATCTCTCTTGTCTGGCATATGGATCAGGAGAAGATCAACATCACCCAGCTCCGCTTTGATGTCTCCGGAGAGACCAATGAGCTCCGGGGATCCGCGCTTCTGGGACGGGAGGGGAACCCTTTTGCCCTGCGCTCTTTTGAACTGAACGGAGACCTGAAGAAGGTCCATTCGGCCTACCTGGTGAATCTGGCGACCCCGGATGCTTCGGTGACTTCAGGCTACTTTTCGGGGCCGGTCCATCTCCTTTACGACGGCCGGTTTCACCTGGACGCCAATGTCTTTCTCGAGGATACGCAGCTGATCATCTTCGGCCTGGGGGATGTCTTCATCCACAACCTCAGGGGAGATGCCCTTATCCGCAACAACAGGATCACCATCAACATGTTCAGGGGAGACGTGGGAGAAGGGGGCAAGTTCTTTTTCTCCGGGAAGATCAAAGATTTTATCTATGATCTGAGTTTTGATTTCAAGATCTCTTTTGAAGATGCTGTGATCAACCATCTCTGGTATTTCAGCGGGATGGGAAGCGGTGAGATCACCTTGAAGACAGTCGAGGGCCACACAGCCATGTCAGGGGAGGTCCGCGTAGAAAACGGACTTGTCGCCGGTGAATTCGGGGAGATGTTTGCCGCCAAAGATTTTCTTGAGATCAAGGGCATGGACATGAACGTCCATATCCTCGCTGACAACAATGTCTGGCTCAAGAACAGCCTGGCCAACATTGAACTCTCCACCGATTTTTACTACAAGAGAGAAAGAAAGACCGACCGGGTCTTTTTTTCCGGATCCATACAGACATTAAAAGGGACGGTCCGGTTTCTCAATGTCCCGTTCCAGGTCCGTGAAGGGGTCCTGACCTTTTCCAATTCCCCCGAAGTCCTTCCCGCCATCGATGTCACAGCTGAGACATCGGTCATCTATAAGGAGCGGATAGGGATCGAACTGGATGTCACCGGCGATATTCTCAACCCGGTGGTCCTTCTCACGGCCGACGACCCCACTCTCACCCGGGAGGATATCATCTCCCTCCTGACGTTTAACCGTCCCGCTTATGATATGGCCGGTGAGGATGCTGTCGCTCAGAAGATCGGGGAGCTGGCCACCGATTATATCCAGAACAAGCTCTTTTCCCCGTTACGTGAAAGCCAATGGGTGGACTCCTTTTCCGTCAGGGGGAATATTCTTACAGCCGATGACCCGTATCTCGACCTCCAGGTGGGAAAGTATATCAGGAGCAACCTTTATCTGAGTTACCAGGACGAGATCCTCAGAGGCGATTCACGGCGGTTTGATTTCATCTACTATTTCAATAAGAATCTTTCTCTTCAGACAGGAGCCGCTGAAGAGGAGGGGGATTTTACTTATAATATCGATTTCAAACTCAAATTCAAATATTAAAAAAAACTGGTTGCTTTTCCCATGCCTTTTTTATATAATGTCCCTGCAAAGGAGGCTGCATGAAACTACCCTATGCTGAACCTTATCGGATCAAGACTGTGGAGATGATCCGGAAATCGACTCCCGAAGAGAGGGCCAGGTGGATCCGCGACGCCAAATACAACCTGTTTAATCTGAAAAGCGACGCTGTTTTTATCGATCTGCTCACCGATTCAGGGACAAACGCCATGAGTGACAAGCAATGGGCTGAGATCATGACAGGGGACGAGAGTTATGCCGGAGCCCGTTCATACTTCAAATTGAAAAATCAGGTGGAGGAGATCCTGGGGATCCCCTATTTCCTTCCCACCCATCAGGGCCGCGCTGCCGAAAATGTTCTCTTTTCCGCTCTTCTCAAGGAGGGAGACATCGTCCCGGGAAATGCCCATTTCGATACGACAAAAGGGCATATCGAGTTCCGTAAAGCGAAAGCCGTGGATTGCACCATCGATGAAGCTTTCGATACCACAGTCAGCCATCCTTTCAAAGGGAACATCGATCTGAATAAACTGGAAGAGGTGCTGAAATCACATGGATCGGGGCAGATCCCCCTTGTCATCCTCACTGTGACCTGCAACTCTGCAGGAGGGCAGCCTGTCTCCATGAAAAATATCGAAGAGACAGCCGCTCTCTGCCGCAAGTACAATATTCCGCTCTTTTTCGATGCCGCCCGGTTTGCTGAAAATGCCTATTTCATCAAAGTCCGCGAAGAGGGATATGCAGGGAAGAGCATCAAGGAGATCGTCAAAGAGATGTTTTCCCATGTGGACGGGTTTACCATGAGTGCAAAGAAGGACGCCATCGCCAATATCGGAGGAATGGTGGGGTTCAGGAACGAAGAGTTGAAGAAGAAAGTCTCTGTCTTCAACATCATGTTTGAAGGGTATCTGACCTATGGAGGACTGGCGGGGCGTGACCTGGGAGCTCTTGCCCAGGGTCTGGATGAGAGCACTGAATTTGATTATCTTGAAAGCCGCATCGGACAGGTCGCCTATCTGGGCGAGCAGTGTAAAGCCATGGGGATCCCCGTACAGGAGCCCTTCGGCGGGCATGCGGTTTTTGTCGATGCGAAACGTTTTTTCCCCCATATTCCCCAGGCGCAATATATCGCCCAGCTTCTGGCTGTGGAGCTCTACATCGAGGGAGGGGTCCGCGGAGTGGAGATCGGAACACTTCTGGCCGACAGGGATCCCGAGACAGGACAAGACCGTTACCCCAGACTGGTACTTCTGCGGTTAGCCATCCCCAGGCGTGTCTATACCAATAATCATATGGATTACACGGCCACGGCTCTGGGTAATGTCTTTCAGCGCCGTGAATCCATCACAAAAGGATTGAAGATCGTGAACGAAGCTCCCATTCTTCGCCATTTTACCGTTGAACTGGAGCGCTTATAAGCTGGTGTGGCTCAGTGGTAGAGCAACGGTTTCGTAAACCGTCGGTCAGCGGTTCAAATCCGCTCACCAGCTTCACGGCCCGGGGGGTTCCCCGGGCTTTTTTTATGTGTTGAAGAATTTTCCTGAGACGGTATAATCAAACATCATGAAAAGGAGGCCGTTATGCTGAAAAAGTGTTCTCTTATCCTTATCCTCGTGATGACTCTTCTGCTGCCGCTCACTGCGCGTAATCTGACTGTCTACAACAGCGGATATGCTCTTTACGGAGAAGAGGTCCGGTTTGAGATGAAAAAAGGGGTCCATACCTATTTTCTTCCTGAAGTCCCGGAAACACTGGATACGGGATCCATCACCATCTATCCTGTAGACAACAGGGGGATCGTCATCTATGAACAGAACTACGACTACGACCTGGTCAATACCTCCCAGCTCTTTAAAAAACAGCTGGGAAGAAAGATCACCGTGACCACACTCAAAGGGGATGATGTCCGCGGGACGCTTCTCAACTATGACGGGTCTTCCATCCTTCTGGATGTCCAGGGGGAGATCCAGTCCATCAGGGGAGACCAGATCTTCCGGTTTTCCTTTGAGAAGAGCGGAGAGATCATGGTGCGCCCCACACTGTCCTGGATGATGAAAAGCCCAGCCCAGGGGAGTGAAAAATTCAAATTAAGCTATCTTCTCAACGGCATGCGCTGGTCTGCCAAGTATAATCTGATCCTGAACGATGATGAGACAGAAGGCATCCTCAATTCCTGGATCACCATGACCAATGAATCCGGAAAAGAATTTACAGATGTCCGCCTGCAGCTCATGGCCGGGGATGTGCAGCGTCTCACAGAGAACCGCCCTGTCGCCCGGGCCAAGGGGATGGGGATGTATGAAGAGATGGCTATGAGCGATCAGGAGGTCAGCGAAGAGGGGATGATGGAATATCATCTCTACTCCATCTCCCGCGATGTCTCCATCGCTCCCCGTCAGAAAAAGGAGATCCCCTTTTTCGCCCCTCTCTCCATCAAGACAGAGAAGAGACTGAAGTATATCATCGCTGAATACAATAAAAAGGTCAATGTGACAGTGGAATTCATGAATACCAAAGACAATGCCATGGGAATGGCGCTTCCTGCAGGGATCCTCTCCGTCTACAAGAATGATTCCGCCGGAAATCTTCAGTTTGTGGGGAATGACAGGATCGAGCATACGCCGAAAAATGAAAGGATCTCTGTGCGGATCGGGGATTCCTTTGACATCCTGGGAGAAGCTGTGGTCCTGAAACGGGAAAAAATCCGTAAAGACACCTATGATATCCAGTATCAGGTCACATTGAAAAACAGGAAAGAGAGCCGGGAGACTGTCTATGCCTCCTATTTCCGCTCTCCCCGCGAAAAACTCATCCAATATGAGATCAAACCCAAAAGTGAGGAGACCCGCGAGATCATCTTCGCTGTTCCGTTGAACGCCGATGAAGAGCGCGTCTTCACCTTCACTGTCCGAACCCAATACTGATCTTTTTCAGGCCCGGGGACGTCTCTTTCCCCGGGCCAGATTCTCTGATTCTCCTTGATTGAAAACAGTTTCCCCGCTACTATCGATATATACAGTTAAACATATAGGGGGGTTATGCTCATTCTGGACAATGTCTCCTTGAAGAAAGGCCTGTTCCGTTTAAAAGAGATCTCATTCAGCCTGTCTGAAGGGGAGTATCTGACCATGGTGGGGCCCACGGGATCGGGGAAGACCATGATGCTCGACACCGTGATCGGCATCAACCGTCCTCAGACAGGGGAGATCAGGGTCAAAGGGAGATCCATGAGCCGGGTTCCTCTTCAGAACCGCCCTGTGGGGATCGTCTACCAGAACCTCTATCTCTTTCCTCATAAAAATGTCTATGACAATATTGCTTTCCCTCTTGCCATCAAGAGGATGCCCAAAAAAACGATCAAAAAAAAAGTGGAGGAGACAGCCGCTTTTCTTAAGATCACCGATATTCTGGGGCGGAGCATTCAAAATCTTTCCGGAGGAGAAAAACAGCGTGTGGCTTTGGCCCGGGCCCTGGTGCCCGAACGTCCTGTCCTCCTCCTCGATGAGCCTCTTTCCGCTCTGGATGCCATCACCAAATGGGAGATCATGCAGGAGCTCAGGCGCATCCACAGGGAAAAGAGACTCACGGTCCTTCATGTCACTCATGATATCGAGGAGGCCCTCTTTCTTTCAGATAAGATCGGAGTCCTGATCCAGGGAGAACTGAAGCAGATGGGGCCGGTGGAGGAAGTGATGAACCGTCCTTCAAGCGAAGAGATCGGGCGCCTGATCAGGAAAGACAACCTCTTTAAGATGACCTATGATGCCCGCCGGTCTCTCTTATGCAAAGGGACGTTTACTCTTTACAAGGAAGGGCTGAAGGACAACAGGGAATATCTGGTCCATATCCCCCCCGAAGATATCATCCTCAGTCATGAGCCCCTGACCACGTCCAGCGCGCGGAATTGCTACAAAGGGCGTATCAGCTCCATCATCTACCATAACCTGGGTGTCAAGATCGGGATCGATGCCGGTATCCGGCTCGTCTCTCTTTTGACACAGCGCTCTTTTCATGAGCTTGAGCTGGAAACGGGGAAAGAGATCTATCTTATCTTTAAATCCAATGCTGTGGGAGTCTACGGAGTATGAAAAACTCATTCTTCAACCTCTTTTTCAAGATCCTTTTTGTCATCCTCCTGATTCTTATTGCCGCCCCCATCGTCAATATGCTCATCTCTCTCTCCCCGGGGCTTATCAACTATGTCTTTCAGGATAAGGAGATCGTCCGCTCCATCTTCTTTACATTAGAGGCGTCCTTTTATGCCACTCTCTTCGGCCTCCTCTTCGGGATCCCCGCGGCCTATCTCCTGGCAAGAAACGATTTCTGGGGAAAAGGGGTCATCGAGGCCATTGTGGACATCCCTGTCATGTTTCCCCATTCGGCAGCCGGGATCGCGCTTCTGAGTATCTACGGCAGCCGGTTTATTTTCGGGAAGTTCTTCGCTCTTCTGGGAATCGGGTTTGTGGATACGGCCTTCGGAGTCATTCTGGGGATGTTTTTTGTCAGCTTCTCCTATCTGGTCAACAGCGCTAAGGAGGGGTTCAAGAAGGTCGATGTCCACCTGGAGTATGTGGCGCAGAACCTCGGGGCCACACGTTTTCAGGCCTTCAGACGCGTGGTCCTTCCCTGTTCTTTTTCGGATATCCTTTCAGGGATGATCATGATGTGGGCCCGGGGATTGAGCGAATTCGGTGCTGTTGTGATCCTGGCTTATCACCCCATGACGGCTCCTGTCATGATCTATGAACGGTTCACTTCGTTCGGGCTCCAATATTCGAAACCCATCTCTGTGATCATGATCTACGTCTCTCTGATCATTTTTATCGCACTGCGTTTCATTCAGCACAAGATGAAAGTCCGGGACAAGGGAAAACGCTGATTTTCCCCTTCAAAAATACAATTCCATTGACAGAAGACCTCTTATGGATATCATCGTTTTAAGGAGATGTATGGTATTGATATAAGAGACGAAAGGAGCTTATTTATGGCAGATGTCAGGCCTTTCCGGGGAGTCAGGCCCCTCGAAAAATTGGTGGAAAAGATCGCTTCTCCTCCTTATGATGTCATCAATTCTGTGGAAGCGCGTCGCATGGTCAGCGGGAATGAGTATTCCTTTCTTCACATAACCAAACCGGAAGTGGACCTGCCCGTTGATACCGATCTTTACGATGATGCTGTTTATGAGAAGGCAGCCGAGAACCTCAAGAGATTTATGGACAAAGGGTGGCTGAAAAAGGACGCCGCGCCCTGCTACTATATCTACAGGCAGGAGATGGGCGGCCATGTGCAGACAGGCCTTGTCACAGCAGCTTCAGTGGATGATTATGAAAACGATATTATCAAAAAACATGAATTTACACGGCAGGACAAAGAAGATGACCGGACACGCCATGTCTATACTCTCAATGCCAATACAGGGCCTGTCTTTCTCACTTATACAGCCAGAAAATCCCTGGACTCTTTTGTGAGCCGGTATGCCGAAGAGCATGCTCCCGTGTATGATTTTACGTCCACTGACCTCGCTGAAGTCCGGCACACGTTCTGGGTCGTCAACGAGGAGGCCTCCATCGCAAAGATCAGGGATGAATTCAGGCAGATCCCTGTTCTCTACGTGGCCGACGGGCATCACCGTTCAGCGGCAGCCACACGTGTCCGCGCCATGAAGAGGGATGAGAACACAGCTCATTCCGGAGAGGAAGAGTACAACTATTTTCTGTCGGTGATCTTTCCCCATGACCAGATGAATATCATGGATTACAACAGGGTGGTCAAAGACCTCAACGGGCTCTCTTCAGAAGCCTTTTTTCAAGCCCTGGAGGCGTCTTTTCTTGTGGAAAAGAGTACTGAAAAGGGAGAAAAAGCCAAACCCTGCTGCACACACCGGTTTTCCATGTACTTTGCAGGCCAGTGGTATTCCCTCACAGCCCGGGAGGGCAGTTTCAGATCCGATGATCCCATCGCCTCTCTCGATGTCTCTATCCTTCAGCAGAATTTTCTCGCTCCTGTCCTGGGGATCGGGGATCCGAGAAAGGATAAAAGAATCGATTTTGTCGGAGGGATCAGGGGGATGAAAGAGTTGGAGACACTGGTGGACAGTGGTGAATATACCGTGGCTTTTGCCCTTTACCCCACATCGATTATCGAGCTCATGTCCGTAGCTGATGCCGGGAAAGTCATGCCTCCCAAATCCACGTGGTTTGAACCGAAACTCCGCAGCGGCTTATGTCTGCATCTTCTTGATGAGAAGGCATGACTATGGATTTTATTTCAAAAATCAGGCATGAGGGAGCATTAAAACGAGGTGTCATCTGTCTTCCGGAAAGCGGAGACTCGAGAACCCTTGATGCCGCGGCCATCCTGGTCAGGGAAGACCTTGTGAAGTCGGTGGTTCTCGTGGGGACAGAAGAGGCCATCGGCCCGCAATTGGACAAAAGAGGGGTTCCCCGTGACAGCGTTGTGATCGCGGATCCGCTGACTCATGAAAAACGGGAGGATCTGGTCCGGAAATTTTACGAAAAACGGAAACACAAGGGATTGACGGAAGCAGAAGCGGCTGAAGTCCTCAAAGACCCTCTCTACTATGCGGCCATGCTTTTAAGAGAAGGGGATGTGGACGCGGCTGTGGCCGGAGCGGAACACACCACGGGAGATGTCCTTCGGGCCGCTCTCCAGGCTGTGGGCCTCAAAGAGGGGATGAAAACAGTCTCCTCTGTCTTCATCATGGTCCTGAAAGAAAAGGCCTTCGGTGAGGAGGGGCTGCTGGTCTTCGGAGACTGTGCCGTGGTCCCGGATCCCAACGCGGAACAGCTGGCCGATATCGCTGCAGCCTCTGCAGAGACAACACAAAAACTGCTGAACACGGAACCCCGGGTGGCTCTCATGAGTTTTTCCACAAAAGGAAGCGCTTCTCATGAACGCGCCGATAAAGTGATCAAAGCGGTGGATCTTCTCCGTGAAAGAGGCGTCTCCTTCGCCTTTGACGGGGAGCTGCAGGCTGACGCTGCTCTCGTGGATTTTGTGGGAGCGAAAAAAGCACCCGGTTCCCCTGTGGCCGGGAAGGCCAACTGCCTGATCTTTCCCTCGCTTGAAGCAGGGAACATCGGATATAAACTGGTCCAGAGGCTGGCCGGCGCTGAGGCTGTCGGCCCTGTCATCCAGGGCTTGAAATACCCCTTTAACGATCTGTCAAGGGGATGCAGTGTTGATGATATTGTCAATACAGTATGTTTGGCTTTGCTGAACAGATAACAGAGGAGATGATGCGATATGCCTTTTTCTGAGATTGTCGGTTCGCTGTCGGAATCGCCCACATTGAAAGTGACCCAGCGTGTCAATGAGTTGAAAGCCATGGGGGTGAAAGTCCTCTCTTTCGGGGCAGGGGAACCCGATTTTGATACGCCTGATTATATCAAGCAGGCGGCGATTGAAGCGTTGAATAACGGAAAGACACGGTACACGACTGCTTCAGGCATTCCTGAGCTCAAAGATGCCGTGATTCAGAAACTGGAAAGCGATAACGGGCTGAAAGGGTACACAAGGAAGAATATCCTCATCTCATCCGGAGCGAAACATGCCCTCTGGAATGCCGTCTTCACATTGCTGAATCCCGATGATGAAGCCATTGTCTTTTCTCCCTACTGGGTCTCCTACACAGAGCAGATCAAAACAGCTGAAGCCAGGTCTGTCATCGTCCCCTGTCACGCCGAAAACCATTTTGAACCGCGTATGGAGGATATCGAAGCTGCTGTCACCGCCAAAACGCGCCTCATCCTTCTGAACACACCCAACAATCCCACAGGGGCTGTCTATACCAAAAAATTCATCAAGGAGCTGGCCAGGTTCTGCAGGGAAAGAAGCATCTGGGTCATCTCCGATGAGATCTATGAGAAGCTGATCTATGACAGTAAAAAGCACTATTCCATCGCTAAATACCTCCCTGAAAAGACGATTGTCATCAACGGCGTCTCCAAGGCCTATGCCATGACAGGATGGCGTATCGGCTATGTGGCCGGGCCGGAATGGATTATCAAAAAAATGGCCATGCTCCAGGGACAGATCACATCATGTCCCAATTCCATCGCCCAGTATGCCTCTCTGGCGGCCATCAAAGGAGACGGGAGTGATATCGAATATATGCGTGCTGCCTTTGAGGAGCGCAGGGACTATATGGTGGAGAGACTCAA
>ERZ795053.4348-NODE-4348-length-15392-cov-4.638652_pt1 | contig 15392 bp, 17 predicted proteins | sample MGYA00375137_ERZ795053 | MGnify/ENA primary metagenome ERZ795053 (study PRJEB30182, sample SAMN05720284) | activated sludge metagenome | isolation source: Anaerobic digester | place: Hong Kong | collected 2014-12-17 ... | reverse complement strand
TACACAACCGAACACACTCTTTCCCTACACGACGCTCTTCCGATCTGACGAGGCGACGGACCAGGTCGTCACGTTCGAAGCCGTGGTGCCCGGTGAAGCCGTCCCCGTGGAAGCTGCCGTCCTCGGCGTCGAGGTCGACCACCGCGACCCGGCCACCCGGAGCCAGCAGGTCGGCGAACCGACCGAGGACCCGGTCGACGTCCTCGACGTGGTGCAGGGTCAGCACCGTGACGATCAGGTCGAACCGCTCGTCGATCGACGGGATCGACTCCGCCCCCAGATCCCAGTCGACGACGCGGGACCGCGGCAGCCGGCCGTCGGCGACCTTCGTGGCCATGACCTCGCGCATGCCGGCCGAGGTGTCGGCCAGCACCGACGGGCCCACCCGGTCGCCCAGTGCCTCGGTGACCAGGGCGGTGCCGGCGCCGTACTCGAACACGCGGGCCGAGCGGTCCGCTCCGGTGGCGCTCAGCACCGCGTCCGCGACCCGACGGGCCCGGGCGACCTTGGCGTCGTCGTCCCAGGTGGCGGCCCGCTCGTCGAAGCTCGCCGGGCCGTGGTCGTCGTGATCGGGGCGGTGCGGATCATGGTCGTGGTGCACGTGCTCTCCTCGCGGTCCACCCTCCCACACCACACCCACGTGCCGCTCACCGGACGCGCACCCGCGTCGACACGGCCCGGTCGGCCCGCGGTTGCGGTGGTAGACCCGCCCCATGAAGGCAGCGGTGTACTCCGAGACCGGCCCGCCCTCGGTCCTGCGCTACGAGGACGTCCCGGACCCGAGCGTCGGGCCGGGCACGGTCCTGGTGCGAAACCAGGCGATCAGCATCGAGGGCGGCGACGTGCTGCACCGATCCGGAGGTGAGCTGGGTCGGGTCCCCCACGTCGTCGGATACCAGAGCGCCGGCACCGTCGAGGCCGTCGGCGACGGGGTCACCTCGGTGACCGTCGGGGACCGGGTGGTGACCGTCGGGGTCGACGGATCCCACGCCGAGCTGCGGGTCGTCCCCGAGGGGTTCACATGGCTGATACCCGACGCGCTCAGCACCGACGACGCGGCGACGGCGCCGGTCCCGTTCGGCACCGCGCACGATGCCCTGTTCGAGTTCGGTCGTCTCACCGACGGCGAGACGGTGCTCGTGCAGGCCGGCGCCGGCGGCGTCGGCGTCGCCGCCATCCAACTGGCGAAGCGTGCCGGTGCCCGGGTGCTGACGACCGCGTCGAGTCCGGCGAAGCTCGCCCGACTCGCCGAGCTGGGCACCGACGCCGGCATCGACTACTCCGAACAGGACACCGTCACCGAGGTCCTCCGCCTCACCGACGGTCGGGGCGTCGACCTCGTGGTCGACACCGTCGGCGGCTCGGCGATGACCGACAACGTCCGCTGCCTGGCCTACCGCGGTCGGTGCGTGTCGGTCGGCGAGGTCGGCCGGGAAGGCGCCACGACCATCGACGTCGGGATGTTGAGGCCCAAGAACCTGACCGTGGTCGGCTACTTCATGGGGATGGAGATGCTGATGAGCCCCCGGTGCCACGACGTGGTGGCCCGCGTGCTCGACGACCTGGCCGTCGGGGAGCTGCACGCGGTGATCGACCGCACCTTCCCGCTGTCGGAGGCCGCTCATGCCCACGCCTACATCGAGAGCCGCGCCGCGGTCGGACGGGTGCTGCTCCTGCCGTGAGGACGACGCTCCCGTTCCGGAGCGGGGCCGGGCCGCGGTGTTAGCGTCCGAGCCGACGGTGGCTCCGCCAGCACGGGAGGCCACACGGGGGAAGGATCGTCCATGACCGACGCGGTTGGAGTCGACCCGGGTTCGACACCGGCGATGGAGCACGGTCCACCGCCGATGGACATCCGGATCATCCCGCCGATGGGCCTGCCGTTCGTCGCGGTCGCGGTGGTGTTCGTCCTGTACGCCATCGGATCCAACTCGATCTGGGCGCTGATGCTCGCCCACGTCGCCGGCGGAGGCATGTGGACCGCCGTCGACCTCTACGTCGGGCTGATCCTCGGTCCGATCCTGGGTCGGCTGTCGCCGCCGGCCCGCGCCGAGTTCTCGGCCCGGTTCATGCCCAAGATGGTCCTGCTGATGCCGACGCTGGTCATGATGACCCTGGCGACCGGCTTCCAGATCGCCCTGAACTACGGGAACCTGTACCCGTCGTCGATCAACCGACCGTGGCTCGTGGCCTCGATGGTCGACGTCGGGATCATGGCCGTGGTCGCCCTCGGCATCCTCGAACCGGCGAACATCGCGGTGCTGTTCGAGATGAAGAAGGAACGACCCGACGTCGACGTGATCGATCACCTGATGAAGCGATTCGTCTACACCGCCGGGGTGACCGGCCTCATGCAGGTGGCAACGCTGCTGATCATGACCCGGGTGGCCACCCAATGAGCACCCTCGGCCCCGCCGGTGTGCGGCCCTTCGAGCGATCTATGCCGCCCGTCACCGGACTCGGCATGGCGTCGCTGGCCTGCGCCGTCGTGAGCGGCGTCATCGTGGCGTCCCAGGTCGGGATGGACGACCCTCCGATGGTGGTCCCCACCATGTTCGTCGCCGCCGCGCTGCTGCTCGAGATCGCCACCGTCGTCGTCCTCGTCCGCATCCGACCGTTCGCGTGGGACCGGTTCCGGCTGGTGTTCTCCGTCGGGCTGGCCGCGTACGTGCTCCAGAGCGCGATCATCGCGTGGGCGTTCGTGATCAACGACGTACCGGCCGGGCCGATGACGATCCTGTCGCTCGGCCTCGTGGTGTTCGCCACGATCGTGCCGGTGATGCTGGCGTTCACCGTGGCGCGCTACCAGGCGGTCGATGATCCGAGGTGACCGGTGACACCGTCCGAACGGACAAGGGTGCGCAATTAGGGTCGAAGGTCACGGTTCTTCGACCCTCCGACATCGTTACTGTCATCGGTGATGGGCGTCGCAGGTGCTTCACCCGCCTCGGTCATCGAGTTCCACTCACAACGGGGGCCAAGGCGTTCGGAGGATGAACGTGGCTGATCACGAAGAGCAAGCAGGAACCGGGCAGGGCGCCGTCAGTCGCCGAGCGGTCGTCGGGGCGACCGTCGGGGGCATCGGTGCAGCCACCATGGTCGGGGTCGCCGCCGCCGCGGCCTGGCCCGACAGCGGAGGTGGATCAGGCAGTTCAGCCGCACCCGCTGAGGGCGGCGGATCGGGCGGGACGCCCGCTGCATCGTCCGGGGCCCAGATCGACTTCGCCGCCAAGCCGGCCGACGACTGGGTGGCCCGGGATCCGGTCCTGCCACCCGCGCCGGCCGAGACGGTGCACAACATCACCATGACGGCCCACGACCAGGACGTCGCCGAGGTGGCGCCGGGCGTGGAGCAGCAGATCTGGACCTTCGACAAGCTGATGCCCGGTCCGTTCTACCGGGGCAAGCTCGGCGACCAGTTCAACTTCACCCTCAAGAACGAGGGCACCCTCGGTCACTCGGTCGACTTCCACGCCTCGAAGGTGGCCTGGAACGTCCGCATGGCGACCATCAACCCGGGCGAGAGCATCGAGTACCCGTTCGAGGCCAAGCACGCCGGGATCTACATGTACCACTGCGGTACGCCACCGGCACTGCACCACATCGGTGCCGGCATGTACGGCGCGATCATCATCGACCCGCCGGACCTGGCTCCCGTCGACCACGAGTTCGCCTTCGTCCAGTCCGAGATCTACACCGGCCCGCAGGGCGAGGTCGGCAGCCTCGACAAGATGAAGAAGTCGGCGTGGGACGCGATCGTCTTCAACGGCTACGTCAACGGCTATGCAGCACGTCCGATCCGGGTCGAACCGGGTGAGCGGATCCGTGCCTGGGTGCTCGACGCCGGACCATCGGAGAACTCGTCGTGGCACGTGATCGGCACCATCTTCGACACCGTCTACAAGGAGGGCAACTACCTCCTGCGACCCGGTGACGGCCAGCGGGGTGGCTCCCAGACGCTCGACCTGCAGCCCGCCCAGGGCGGCTTCGTCGAGTTCAGCTTCGACGAGGTGGGGCTCTACCCCTTCGTCACCCACAAGTTCGTCAACGTCGGGATCGGCGCGATGGGCGTCTTCCAGGCGGGCGACGTCGCACCGGCCGAAACCGCATCGGGACACTGAGGAGGACGACATGGCTGTCGAACAGAACGAAGTCGATCACGACACCACTGCGTCCGGCAGCGGCTCGACCGGGTCGGTTCACACCGGTCCGGTTCCGCTTCGCAAGGGCACGACCTTCGAGACCCTGGCGGTGTGCGGGTTCATATTCGGCCTCTTCGCCATCGTGGCGGCGATCTTCGCCGTCGGGCTGGCCGCCCGTGCGGCCAGCGACGCCAGCGGAGGCGGCGGGAGCGGCTCGGCCGGCGGCGGGGGCGGCGGTGCCGCCGTCACCGAGGTCTCGCTCGGGGAGTTCTTCATCAAACCACCGGACGCCACCGCGGCGGCCGACTCGGTCCTCAAGGTGAAGAACGACGGCACGATGGACCACGACCTGGCGGTCGAGGGTGGCCCGGCCACCGAGATGCTCAAGCCCGGTGGCGAGGGCGAACTCGACCTGGCCGGGGTGGCGGCAGGGACCTACACCTGGATCTGCCAGGTGCCGGGCCACGCCGACGCCGGCATGAAGGGCACCATCACCGTCCAGTGAGCGTCGCGCTCCGATGAGCACCTGCGCCCGGTCCCGACGTCACCGCGACGTCCGGGCCGGGCGCTGACGCGTCCGGGGACGGACGCCCGCACACGCGTACGTTGTACCGATGGCCTTCTCACCGTCTCCCTTCCCTCTCCAGGAGCACCTCGGGATGGCGATCGAATCCCCGAGCGCCGGATCCGGCCGGGCCATCCTCGACATCGGTCCCGACCTGCTCAACCCCAACGGCGTGGTGCACGGCGCCGTCCTGTTCGCCATGGTCGACACGGCGATGGGAGCGGCGACGATGAGCGTCCTCGAGGACGGACAGGCCTGCGCGTCCATCGAGGTCCACCTCCGGTTCCTGCGGGCCGCGGCGGCCGGGTCGCTGACGGCGGACGTGTCGGTGATCAGGGCGGGACGCCGGATCGCGCAGCTCGAAGGTCGGGTCACCGGCGCCGACGGAGAGCTGATCGCGACCGCGTCGGGATCGTTCGCCGTGATCACGGGTCCCACCACCTGACCGAGGGCTATCATACGGATGTATGAGCCAGCGTCGATCGTCGTCGGAGGACTCCGCCACCCGTGACCGGCTGCTGGCGGCCACCACGAACCTGATCGCACGCGACGGGATCGCGGCCGCCACCTCCCGACGCATCACCGACGAAGCCGGGGTGAACCTGGCGGCCATCACCTACTGGTTCGGCTCCAAGGAGAACCTGGTCGACGCAGCCCTGCGCGACCAGGTCGCGGCCCTGGTCGAACCGGCCCTCGCCATCCTCGAGGACGACGGCGACCCGGTGACCCGAATGGCCGCAGCGGTGCGGTACCTGCTGAGCACCTTCGCCGAGCGGCAGGGTCAGAGCGCCGCCTACCTGACCGCTCTGCTGGAGGCGACCCGCCACTCCGACCCGGCGGACCCGACCCGCGCCGTCGTCGCCCGGGTGCGGGAGCGTCTGGCGGCGGTGAACGCAGAGCTCGTCGCGTCGGGTGCGGTCCCGGGCTGGGTCGACCCCGACGCGATGGCCGCGCTGATCATCGCCGCCGGCCACGGCATCGCGCTGCAGAGCACCCTCGACCCCGACGGACCCACCGTCGAGTCGCAGGCCGCTCAGCTGGCCGGGCTGCTCATCGCGGCCCGGCCCGACGACGGACCCACCGAGGCCTCGGGACCGACAGGAGAGGACCATGGTCGAGCCACGAACCGGTCGGAGTGACCCAGCCGATGCCGACGGGACCGAGCACGGTCCGGATCCGGTCCGGGACCGGCCGTCGAGTGGATCCTGGGTCGACGTGCTCGGGGTGCTGCTGGTGCTGGCCGGAGTCGCGCTCTCGGTGATCCGGTGGTTCGGCGCGGATCCGTTGGAACGCAACGCCGAATCGCTGCTCGCGGCGGTGACGTTGGGTGCGGTCATCGCCGCGCCCGGCGTGCTGTGCCTCATCGCGACCCGCACCGGTCGCAACGCTCTGCTGCTGCCCGCCGCCATCGTGCTGGCGCTCCTGAGCACCCTGTCGCCGGCCACGCTGCCCCTGTTCATCGGGGCGTTGGCCCTGGCGTGGCGGTGGGCCCGGGTCGGACCGAACCAGGGACGACTCCGCGGCGCGCTCGCCACCGTCGTCGTGGTCGTCGGACTGCTGGGCGCCGTGGTCCTGCTGCTGGTGCGGACCACCGAGCGGACCTTCTACGGCGACGGCGTCGTGCACAGCACCGACGGATGGCAGCCGTGGTCGACGTCACTTCTCGTGCTCGGCCTGGTAGCGCTCACGGTTGCGGTCGCATGTGCGCTCGTGCCGGCGGGCTCGACGCCGACCCGGACTCCCTGACCGTTCAACCGCGCTGTCCGACCGCTCTGTCCGGCCCGGATCCCTCCGGCTGAGCTCTACCCGGTCCGGCGGGCGACCCAGATGTCCTCGGCCGGCCATCGGCCCGCCCAGCGCGCCGAGACGATCTCGTACCACTCGGGATCCACCGCACCCACCGGTGGTCGCAGCTCGTGCAGGGCGTCGACCGTGAACCCAGAACGACCCAGCACCCCGACCCACTCCCCGTGACCCGGGTGGTGCTCCACGCCGCCGCCGTCCCAGCGGACCGTCCGAACGTCATCGACCCCACGGAGGAGTCGGTCGCCGGCCGGACCCGGGTCGTCGGGGACGCACAACGCGCTCAGCAGGCTGTTGGTCATGAACACCAGGCGACCGCCGGGACGCAGCAGCCGCGCCGCCTCGGGCACCCAGCGCTCCGGCTCGCACCACGCCCCCACGCCGTGCTCGCTCACGACCAGGTCGGCCACCGCGGAGCGCAGTGGAACCTGCTCCCCGTCGGCCTCCACCAACGGGAACTCCGGGCCCCACCGGCGCTGGCACCGCCGCGCGGTCTGCAACTGGGCCGGACTCAGGTCGACACCGACAGGCCGGGCGCCGTGGCGCGCCAACCAGGCGGAGAGCCCTGCGGTCCCGCAGCCCAGCTCGACGACGTCGAGACCCGCCACGTCGCCGAGCAGGACCAGCTCCGATTCGGGGCGGGCGAACAGACCCCACCGCAGGTCGGGTTCCAGCCATCGCCGTTCGCCGTCGCGGTCGGTGAAGGCCGTGTTGACCCCGTTCCAGAGCTCGCGGTTGTGGCTGATCTCCTCGGTCACGATCGCATCGTCGCGGACCCGGCACCCTCACGTACGCCGGCCGCAGGGAACGACGCGCGGTAGGGACCAATGTCACTGGTCCGGGCGGATGTTGTTAGGCATCCTTGATCCATGGGACACACCACGACCACACCGGTCGACCCCGACGCCCTCCCCGGTCACGCGCTCCAGGCCGACCGGATGCCCGGGCACTGGCTCCTGGCCCGACTCGGCAAGAGGGTCCTGCGACCAGGGGGCGCCGAGATGACCCGGAACCTCCTCGACGGTCTGGCGATCTCCACCGCCGACGACGTGGTCGAGGTCGCACCAGGTCTCGGCGCCACCACACGACTGGTCATGGCGGCTCGGCCGGCGAGCTACACCGGGGTGGACCGCGACCCGGACGCCGTCGGCCTCATCGGCGACGTGCTCGAAGGCCCGAACCGTCGGGTGATCCACACCAGCGCCCAGGACACCGGTCTGCCCGACGCCAGCGCGGACGTGGTCTTCGGCGAGGCCTACCTGACCATGCAACCCGACTCGCTCAAGCACAAGGTGATCGCTGAGCTGGCCCGGCTGCTGCGACCCGGGGGTCGCTTCGCGCTGCACGAGGTGGCGTTCGCTCCCGACGACATCGCGGATCCGGACCGGGAGCGGGCGACATCGGACCTGACGTCGACGATCAAGGTGAACGTGACACCGATGACCGTCGCCGGTTGGGACCAGCTCCTCGCCGAACACGGACTGGTCGTCCGTTCCCGCTTCAAGGCCCCGTTGCACCTGCTCGAACCCCGACGGCTCGTTGCCGACGAGGGCTACCTGGGAGCCGCGCGCTTCGTGACCAACGTGGTGCGCGACTCCGAGGCGCGGGTCCGCGTCCGGGCCATGCGGACCGCCATGCGGGCCAACGCCTCCCACCTGCAGGCGTACGGCATCGTCGCCGAACGGGTCGACCCCGCAGGCTCGGGAGCCGGAGCGTGAGCGGCGGACGCAGGGCCGCCGTCGGCATCGGCGCCGTCGCCGTCGTGGTCGCCGCCGCGGTCGCCTTCCTGCTGTGGCCCCGCGGCACGACCGAGATCTCCGAGAAGGACGCCGTCGAGGACTTCCGCGAGAAGAAGAGCACCGACACGACCGCGACGGAGGGCAAGGGGACCGGGACCCCGGCGCCCGGCGTCTACACCTACTCCGCCGAGGGCCAGGAGCGGGTCAAGCTCGGTCCACTCCCCGCCCAGGACCGGCCGCTGCCCTCCACCGTCACCGCCGTGGTCACCGACACGGGACCGGGGTGCTTCCAGTGGACGGTCAACCTGTTCGCCGAGCACACCGAGGACACGACGTGGTGCACGAACCCGTCCCTGCGGATGGAGGAGCACGCCAAGCACCAGACCATCGGAGCCATCTCGCCGACAGCCACCATGACCTGTGACCCGAACCAGCTGCCGACTGCCGGCGGCACGCCGACCGAGCTGCCCTGCACGCTGAAGCTGAGCGGCGGCCCCATGTCGGTCACGGCCACGTTCACCGGGACCGCGACCGCCAAGGCGGGCGAGGCGGTCGACGTGGGCGGGACGAAGGTGGAAACGACCCCGATCGAGATCCGCTACCCGGTCTCCGGCGACATCAACGGGACCTGGGTGGAGACCACGTGGTGGAGCCGGGACCACCTGCCGATCCGCGTCACCCGGGCGCTCGAGTTGGCCGGCACGGCGAGCTTCACCGAGAACACGACCCTGCAGCTGACCAGCCTCGAACCGACGTCGTGACCCCAACTCAGGCCGGCAGCGGCCACGTGGCCACCGTGTCGTAGCGGACCCCGTCGGGGTCCCGGCGGCTTCGGACCAACGCCAGCTCCTCCACGCAGAACGTCCCGTCCACCCGCGTCCCCAACGTCGGGGGCATCCGGGCGTCCCGCGCGATCCGGGCGATGGTGATGTGGCCGTGGAACGCACGTCGCGGCGGCGGATCCCCGACGCCGCGGGTCGCCGCCACCACGACGCCGGCCAGAGCCTCGAGGCCGTTCACCGGGACCGCCAGGACCCGCTCGCCGAGCACGTCGACCGCGGGACCGAGCGTCGCGACCGCCGGCGGCAGGTCCACGTCGGCCATCGCCTCCTCGACGTCGTCGGGATGGGCCTCGCCGAAGAAGCGCACCGTCACGTGCCACCGCTCCGGCGCGACGAAACGCACGCCGCGCTGGTCCTTGCGGCGCAACGCCATGAGCTCGGACACGGTGTCCTCGGGCGGCCACACCGCCAGGAACAGTCGGGGCATGCTCCCAGTCCAGCAGCTCGCTCGACCCGGCCGCTCCCCGGTTCGAGCAGATCCGCAGCCGTCCGGAACCCGCTCACGGAGCCACGGGATCAGGCGACGAAGGTGCGGAGCTCCTCGACGTCGGCCCGAGCCTGACGTTCGGCCATGGCGATGGCGTCGGGCACCGCGGTCGGGTCCATCAACCGCTCGATGTCGACCTTCTCCGGCATGCGCGAGAACACCTTGGTGCCCGACGCCTCGAGCGCCTCGAGCTCGGCCACCGCGTCGCCCGGGCTCTGGGTCATCCCGCCCTGGCTGGGGAGGTCGGGGTCGGTGCCGTCGGTGAGCTGGACGACCACGGCCCGCCGTGCCCCCGCCAGCAGGTCGAGGTGCAACCCGGTGCCGGCCAAGCCTCCGTCCATGGCCCGTCGATCGAGGATCTGCTGAGGTGGGAACAGGCCGGGCACCGCGCTGCTCGCCGCGGCGGCGCGCGGGACGCTGACACCGGTGCGGTCGGTGAGCACCAGCCGTTCGCCCGTGTAGGCGTCGACGGCGGACAGGTGCAACGCCGGCGACGGCCAACGACGGAACGCCAGCACCGCACCGAGGTTGCGGCGCATGGTGGCGGCCGAGGGCGTGTCCGCGTTCAGGGCGGCGTGGCCGATCGCCCGGACCGTGTCGGGATCGGCGTCGGTCGCCGACCAGAACATCTCCTGGGCCCGCTCCTGGCTGGGTGAGAAGTTCGAGGCCGGTGCCAGCACGCCGAGCAACTTGGGGATCCGGGCCAGGACGCGCAGCTCGCCGTGGAGGCGCTTGATGTTGCCGGCCTCGAGCACCGAGCTGACGATCGAGCCCGCGGAGGTCCCCACCACCCGATCGGCCCCGCTCAGGTCGACTCCGGCGCCGAGCAGCTCGTTGAGGTAGGTCACCTGCCAGGCCACGAACCACAACCCCCCGCCGCCCAGGCACAGACCGACGGGCAGGCCGTCGCCGTAGCCGGCGGACATGTCGCGGGGCACCGCCAGTCCGTCCGGCGAGGGGTCGTCGATCACCAGCGAGCGCGTCGGGGCCATGGCCTGCAGGCTAACGGTGCGACCCGTCGGTCATCGGCCGGACTCGAGATCCAGGAGTGCACGCTTGCGGTCGACGCCGCCTCCGTAGCCGGTGAGGGATCCGTCCGCTCCGATGACCCGGTGGCAGGGCACGATGATCGACACCGGGTTGCGACCGTTGGCGGCCCCGACGGCGCGGACCGCGGTCGGTCGCCCGATGTGGGCGGCGAGCTCGGCGTAGGACCACGTCTCGCCGTAGGGGATGTCGCACAACCCCCGCCACACCGTCCGCTGGAAGTCGGTTCCGCGCATCTCGACGACCACGTCGAAGGATCGGAGCTCCCCGGCGAAGTAGGCGTCGAGCTGCTCGACGACGTCGTCGAAGCCCGACGGGTCGGCCCGCCAACCGCTCCGGTCCGGGGCGTGGGCCTGGTCCACCATCAGCAGGTACCGGAGGCGATCGTCGCCGGCGAGGGTCAGCGACCCGATCGGGGTCTCGATCGTGCGGGCCCGCAACGGGGTGAGAGCGGTCATGAAGGTGCCTCCTGGACACAGGTCGGTCGGCCGGCGGCCGCCAGCCAGAGGTGGTGGGTCGCGATCGAACGCCACGGCCGCCAGGCCTCGGACCGCTCGACGAGCTCGGAGCGCCGGTCCGACAGGCCGAGGGCAACCGCCCCCGCCTCACGGCCAGGTCGGTGACGGGGAAGGCGTCGGGGTCGCCGAGGGTCCTCATCGCCAGCACCTCGACGGTCCACGGGCCGATGCCGGGCATCTCGGCGAGCCGGGACCGGGTCCGGGACCGGTCCGCGCCCGGACCCAGGTCGATCCACCCGGCAGCCAACGCCTCGATCAGCGCGAGGAGGGTGGCCCGCCGCCGCGCGGGCAACGCCAGGGGAATGCCCTCGGCGCGGGCGCCCCGCAGCTGCACGGCCAACTCCCCGGCCGTGGGGAAGCGATGGGTGATGCCCGTGCCGACGGTCAGTCGATCCGGCAACGCGACGCCGGTGGCGTCCACCAGCCGCGCCGCGTGGGTCCGGGCCGCGGCGGTCGACACCTGCTGTGCCAGGAGGACCCGCACCGCGGTCTCGGCACCGTCGACGCTGCGCATGGCCCTCAGCCCGGCATGGGCAGCAACGCTCGGGGCCAGGGCGGGATCCGCCGCCAGCACCGCGTCCGCGGCCACGGGGTCCGCGTCGAGGTCGAGCAACCAGCGACAGCGGGCCACCGCCGAGGTCAGGTCCCTCAGGTCCTCGAGACGGACCTCGGCGGCCACGTGATCGCGGCGCGGGGTGAGCGCGACGACCGCGGCACCGCGCTCGAGCGTCAGGGCACGACGGAAGGTGACCACGTCCGCGTCGTGGGGGTCGCCCACCGCCTCCTCCAGGCCCGGGACCGCCTGTCGTGCCAGCCGTCCGAACAGCTCCGACGCGGCGAACGGCGCCCGCACGGGCAGGCGGAGCACCACCCGGTCGACCTCGGCCGGCCCGGCCCGTCGGGCGCGGATCCGCAGCTCTCCGGGAGTCAGGTCGTAGACCTCGCGGACAGTCGCGTTGAACTGCCGCACGCTCGAGAAGCCAGCCGCGAAGCAGATCTCGGCGAAGGCCAGGTCCGTGGTCTCGATCAGGGTCCGAGCGGTGCGGGCGCGCTGGGCCCGTGCGAGGGCCAGCGGACCGGTGCCGACCTCGGCGCGCACCAGCCGCTCCACCTGCCGGGCGCTGTAGCCGAGCCGACCCGCCAGTCCCTCGACCCCGTCGCGGTCCACCACGCCATCCGCGATCAACCGCATCGCCCGGGCGACGACATCGGTTCGGGGATCCCACTCGGGCGACCCGGGTGAGGCGTCGGGCCGGCAGCGCTTGCACGCCCGGAACCCGGCGCTCTGAGCGGCCGCGGCGGTCGGGTAGAAGCGCATGTTGGCCCGGCGGGGGGTCCGGACCGGACAGCTCGGTCGGCAGTAGATGCCCGTCGAGGTCACCGCCCCGACGAACCACCCGTCGAAGCGGGCATCCCGGGCACACACGACCCGGTAGCAGCGGTCCTGGTCGAGGTCGGTCCGGTCGACAGCGTTCCGGTCGACTGCTTTCCGGTCGACAGGGTTCCGGTCGACAGGGTTCCGATCGATGGGCACGACGCCAGGCTGCCACGACCCGGCCTCTCGAGCTGGCGGAAATCCGACATGCACCGTCCCAGCGTCCCTCGGACCGACCGGGGTCGACGACGGACCTGTCCGAGCCGCCGTGGCCACGACCGACCGACGGCGGCGCGAGGATTCGACCGACAGTCCCGCGGTGACCCACCATCCCCGCCCCCGACGCCGACGTCAGGAGACCCATGCCGATCCTCCCTCCCCCTCCGGTGGGCTCGTTCGTCAGCGACAACGCCGCCGGGGTCTCGCCCGAGGTCATGGAGGCGCTCGCAGCGGCCAACGTCGGAACCGCCATGGCCTACGGCGACGACGACTGGACCCGACGCGCCCAGGCCCGCCTGCGCGAGGTGTTCGACGCTCCGGTGCGCTCGTACTTCTGCTGGGGAGGCACCGGCGCCAACGTCGTCGGCCTGGCCAGCGTGCTGCGACCCTGGCAGGCGGTCCTGACCGCGGCGAGCGCGCACATCGTCGTCGACGAGTGCGGGGCGCCCGCCCGCTTCACCGGCTCGACGATCGTGCCGATCCCGACCGACGACGGCCGTCTGTCGCCCGACCTGCTCGCGCCCTGGGTGCAGTGGCAGGGCAGCGAGCACCATCCGCAGCCCGCCGTCGTGTCGATCACCCAGTCGACCGAGATGGGCACCCTGTACTCGGTCGACGAGATCGGGGCGCTGTGCGACGCCGCTCACGCGGCGGGGATGCTGGTGCACCTCGACGGTGCCCGGATCGCCAACGCGCTGGTGGCGACCGGCTCGGACCTGCCGACGATGGTCCGCGACACCGGGGTGGACCTCATGACCCTCGGTCTGACCAAGGACGGGGCCATGTTCGGCGAGACGGTGGTGTTCGTCGCCGCGGCCGACGACGGTGCACCGTTGGATGCCCAGGCGCGCTTCGTGCGCAAGCAGGCCGGTCAGCTCGTCTCCAAGAGCCGCTTCGTCGCCGCCCAGGTGCTCGCCCTGCTCGAGGACGACCTGTGGCTCGCCAACGCCCGTCACGCCAACCTCATGGCCGCCCGCCTGGCCCGGTCGGTCGAGGCGATCCCGGGGGTCCGACTCGCCGACGAGCCGCAGGTGAACTCGCTGTTCGTCCACCTGCCCGCTGCCGCGATCGCCCCGCTGCAGGAGTGGTCGTTCTTCTGGGACTGGGACCTGACGGTTGACCTGGTGCGGTGGATGACCAGCTTCGCCACCACCGACGAGGACGTGCAGCGATTCGCGGCCGGCGTCTCGGCGGTGCTGGCCGGCCACGCCTGATGACGGACCGGCGCCGGTCGGTAACCTGACCGGCCGTGAAGGCCGGTCGGAACGCCCCCTGCTGGTGCGGCAGCGGCGCCAAGCTCAAGCGCTGCCACCTGCACCGTGACGTCCTCCGCCGCCCCGCGGTCCATCTCGGTCGGGTCGGTGCCCTCCGGAGCGTCCCCGCCGCCATCGCCCGTCCGCCCTACGCACTCGATCCGCCCACGTGGCCGCTGCCCGAACCCCAGATCCTGAGCGGAGCGGCACTCGAGCGCATGCGCCACGCCGGGCGGGTCGCGGCCGAGGTCCTGGCCGAGACGGTCGCGGCGGTCGGAGTCGGGGTGACCACCGACGAGCTCGACGCCGTCGCGCACGACGCCTACGTGGCTCGGGGTGCCTACCCGTCCACCCTCGGCTACCACGGCTTTCCCAAGTCGATCTGCACGTCGGTGAACGAGGTGCTCTGCCACGGGATCCCCGACGACCGACCCCTCGCCGACGGCGACATCGTCAACATCGACGTGACCGCGTACGTCGACGGGATGCACGGCGACACCTCCGCGACGGTCGGGGTCGGCACGATCTCCCCCGAGGCCGCGGCGCTGATCGACACCACCCGCGACGCGACGCTGGCCGGCATCGCCGACATCGTCGCCGGCGAACCGATGCAGCGGATCGCGGCTGCGATCACCGCGGTGGCGTCGGCCCGTGGCTACGGCGTGGTGGCCGAGTACGGCGGCCACGGCATCGGTGAGGTGTTCCACGCCGATCCGCACGTCCACCACACGCTCACCTCCCGCGACGACTCGGTGGCGCTACCCGGGCTGTGCGTCACCGTCGAACCGATGCTGCGCACCGGGGCGCCACGGTTCACCCAGGCCGACGACGGCTGGACCGAGATCCTCGACGACGGGATGCCGTCGGCCCAGTTCGAGCACACCGTGGTCGTGACCGACGACGGCGCCGAGATCCTCACCGTGCTGGCCGACGGGTCGAGCGCAGTGTCGCCGACGGGCCCCGCCTCAGCTGCCTGAGCGACTCACCGAACCCGGAACGCCTCGAGCAGCAGCTCCAGGCTCCGGACCCTCACCGCGGTGTCGTGGGCGACCGACGACACCATCAGCTCGTCGGCCCCGGTGCGCTCCGCCAGAGCGGCGAGCTCGGACGCGGCACGCTCGGGCGGACCGACGATGCGGTTGGTTCGGGCGGCGCGCGCCACGTCGGCCCACCGGTGCCGGGGGGCCTCGTCGGGATCGACCAGTCGGATGCGCTCCCCGGTGCGGATGCCGTGCACCAGCAGCTGGCCGGGAAGGGCCTGTCGCTCGGCCTCGGCCGCGGTGTCGGCGACCAGGACGTTGGCGGTGACGATCAGGTGCGGCGCCGTCAGATCCGCCGACGGTCGGAACGAACGTCGGTACAGCTCGACGGCCTGGTCGGTTCCGCCCATGTCGAAGTGGTG
>ERZ795053.4344-NODE-4344-length-15413-cov-11.491991_pt1 | contig 15413 bp, 10 predicted proteins | sample MGYA00375137_ERZ795053 | MGnify/ENA primary metagenome ERZ795053 (study PRJEB30182, sample SAMN05720284) | activated sludge metagenome | isolation source: Anaerobic digester | place: Hong Kong | collected 2014-12-17 ... | reverse complement strand
CACCGAGCCGTCCGGGTGACCGGCGGCCCAGATGGATGGCGGTCACGGCGCCGGCCTCGCAAGGGGCAGGCGCCGCACAGAATCCGGCGTACCGGCGGACTTCACACTTTTTTCTGGTCAAGAAGAAATTCTTGATCAGATTGGCCTGCAGCCCTTTGGTGACGGGCGCAGGCAGCTATCGTAGTGATAGTGATCCGGGGTGAGAGCAGGCAATCGACAATGGTTGCATCGAACTGCAGCAGACGCTGCCGGCGCCCCGGGTCGAAGGCGCAGCCGGGCAGCGCCGCACCTTCCCGGCCGGCTCAGGCCGCGTGGCTGAGCAGCACCAGCCCGGAGACCAGCAGCAGCCCGTAGACGGCGCGGTTGAACTGCGCGCTCGTCAGGCGGCGGAACACCGAAAGGCCCAGCTGGGCGCCCAGCAGCGTCGCGGGAATCGCCGTCCACGTGGCCGCGCTCCATGCCACGCCTTGGCGGCCGGTCAGCATCCATGCCAGCGCCATCAGCTGCATGGTCAGGATGTAGGGCTGCTGGAGCGCGCGCGACTGCGTCTTGTCCAGCCCGCGCAGGTTGAGGCTGATCGAAAGCGCCGCACCCCGAAAGGCCACCAGCCCCCCGGTGATGCCGCCGGCCGCGCCGATGGCGAGTTCGGCGACGGGCCCGGGCGCCGGCAGGCGCAGCGCAGGCTTGAACAGCAGGTAGGCGGCCGGGGGTGCCACCAGGGTGCCGATCACCAGGCCGATACCGCCGGGCGACAGGTGCCGCAGCAGCTGAACGCCCAGGGGCAGGGTGACGGCCCCGCCCAGCACGTAGCGGAGCGAGCCGCGCCAGTCGAGCGTCTTCCACAGGCCGGCGGTGCAATAGAGCTGCAGCACGATGCTGCAGACCAGCAGCACCGGCACGGTCTCGCGCGACATCAGGTGCAGCATGCCCATGAGGCTGGCCGCCACGGCTGAAAAGGCGAACCCGACGATGCTGCCCAGCAGCGCCGCCACGCACACGCTGGCGCACAGGGCCGTCGTGTAGCCGCTGTGCTGATGCCGCAGCAGCAGCACCATCGTGCCGGCCGCGGCCAGCATGAATGCGGTGCCGGGCGCGCGGATGGCGGATAGGGATTTCATGTCGAACCTCTTGTGATCTCCCGCCCCCGAGGGCTCGCGCGCACGGGGCGGGTCCCGGAAACCAGGCTTTGGTGGCGGTCAGCGCGGCCCGCAGGCGCTGTGCGCGTGCAGGTCGAGAAAGGCGGCCAGCTGGTCGTTCACGGCGGCGGCGTGCGTGACCGGCCCCATGTGTCCCATGCCGGGGAGCTGCAGGTGCTGCGCCGCCGGCATCAAAGCCTGGAGCAGCTGCGCGATCCGCGCCGTGGCCGCGGTGGTGCGGCTGCCGGAAAGGCACAGGCTGGCCATCGTCAGGCCGGCCAGCCGTTCGGAGGGCAGCGACTCGTCACAGACCACGTGGAACTGCTGGCAGACGCTGGCCATGCTGGCCAGCACGGGGCGTTGCAGCTGCGGCGGGAGGCTGTCCCACGCGTGGGGGCCCGACCAGTAGTCGACAAAGGTGCGCGCCGCCTCGGTGGTGCAGCCGCCGTCCATCAGGAAGCCGATGAGGCTGAACGCCTCCAGGCCCGCGCGGATGGCGGTGCCCTGCGGTTCGTGGTCCGCCAGCAGCCGGAACAGCACCGGCTCGTAGACGGCCAGGCTGCGCACCAGGTGGGGGTGGCGGCAGGCCACGTGCATGGCGACGGCGCCGCCGTAGGAGTGGCCGATCAGGTGCGCCGCGCCGGCGCGCTTCAGGACGGGCAGGACGAGCGATGCCTCGTCGTCCAGCGACATCGCCCGGTCGTCCGCCCAGGCCTCCTGGTGGCCGTGGCCGTGCAGGTCGATGGCGACCACGTCGAATCTTGGGCGAAGGCGCTCGCCCAGCGCGTCCCACTGCCGGCCCGATGAGGCGCTGGCGTGGAGCAGGACGACGGTTTGCCGTTCGGCAGGGCGCGCGCACGGCAGCGCGAGCGGGCCCGAGGATGGGGGGTGCAGGTTCATCATGATGTCAGCCTCCGGTGCGGTGGGTGTGCGGCGTGGTTGGGCGGGCGTCGCGACGCCCGGCGGGGTGGAAGGTGCGGAGCCGGGGCAGCAACATGCCCACGCGCTGCCGGTAGGCGCCGTAGCGCTCGCCGAACAGTCTCAGCAGGTCGCGCTCCTCGAAGGCGATGCCGATGAGGACGTAGGCACTCAGTCCGGCGGCGAACAGCAGGCGCCCCGCCGTCATCACCGGCACCGACCAGAAGCCCAGCATCAGGCCCGCGTACAGCGGGTGCCGCACGCAGCGGTAGAGCAGCGGGGTTCTGAACTCGCTCGCGGCGGGCTGGCCGCCCCGGAGCGGGGAGAACGCCTGTTGCAGGCCGAACAGCTCGAAGTGGTTGATCAGGAAGCTGCTCACGGCCACGATCAGCCAGCCGAGCCCGAACAGGCCCCACAGCAGCATGACCGCGGGCCCGCTTTCGACACGCCACACGACGGGCGTGTCGATCGGCAGCCAGCACCGGAACATCAGCAGCAGGGCGGCGCAGGTGGCCACCAGGTAGGTGCTGCGCTCGACCACCGGTGGCACGACGCGCGTCCACCAGCGCTTGAAGCCCTGGCGGGCCATGACGCTGTGCTGGACGCCGAACACCGCCAGCAGCAGCACGTCGGTGAGCACGGCTTCCTGCCAGCCGGCGCTGGGGCCGACGTCGACCGACCTGGGGACGACCAGGTTGCTGCTGAAGCCGATGAAATACAACAGGGCGGCCTGGCTCGCCAGGTAGGCGGCAAGGCCGTAGAGAGCGGAAAGCAGTGCGCGCATGGCGGTCTCCTGGGGCGGTGGGAGACGTGACGGTAGGCGCCGGGCGTCCCCTGAACGTCCCTGGGCGGCGGCGCCCGGCGGGGCTATAAAGCCGGCATGTCGTCGCACGAGCCGCCTTCACCCGCACCTGCGGCGCCCCTGGCGGAGCTGCGGGTCTTCGGCGTTCCGGCCCTGGTGGTGCGGGGCGTGGAGGCGCCGCTGTCGCTGAAGCGCGCGCACGCGCTGCTGGCCTACCTGGCGTTCCACGCCGGGCCGGTGCCCCGGTCGCACCTGGCCACCCTGCTGTGGCCCGATGCGACCGAAGGGCAGGCCCGGGCGCGCCTGCGCCGGCTGGTCTACACGATGGAGGAAACCGCCGGTTTCCCGCTGCTGGTGGCCGAGCACGACGGACTGGCCCTGAGGGCAGGCCACGTGCAGACCGACGCGCTGCAGTTCGCCCGCCTGGCGCGCCGGCTGGTGGCGGCGGAGGCGCCCGACGGGCATGCGCTGTGCGAGGCGCGCGCCTGGCTGCCCCGCGCGCGCAGCCCCCTGCTGCAGGGCATCGCATTCGGCTCCGAGGCGTTCGACGACTGGCTCAAGGCGGTGTCGATCGAGCACGAACTGCTGCTCGCGCGGCTGCTGGAGCGGATGGCCGATGCGCTGGCCAAGGGGGGCGACCTGGCCGCCGCCATCGAGCTGGCCGAGGTGCTGATCGGGCTGGACGTTTACCGCGAGCCAAGCTATGTGCTGCTGATGCAGCTGCACGCGCTGCAGGGCCACAGCGCCGGTGTCGAAGCCGCCTACACGCGCTGCGCCGATGCCCTGAGGGCGGAGTTCGGCATCCGGCCCGGCCCGCAGACCGAGCAGGCGTACGAGCGCATCACTGAGGAGCTCCGGCGCCGGTGGTCGCTCCGCCCGCAACGGCCCGGCGTGCGCTTTGCCGAGAGCGGGCGCGGCACCATCGCCTACACCGTGCTCGGCAGCGGCGCGCGGGCGCTGGTCATCTGCACGGGCTTCGTGTCGAACATCGAGATTGCGCTGGAGTACCCGCAGCTGCGGGCCTGCCTGGACGCACTGGCCGAGCGCTTCCAGGTGGTGCTGTTCGACCGCAGCGGGCTGGGCCTGTCGGAGCGCCTGCTGGCCGCCAGCACGCCGGACGCGCTGGCGGCCGACATCACGGCGGTGATGGACCACGCCGGGCTGGCGCGGGCCTGGATGTTCGGCTCGTCCGAAGGCAGCCTGGGCACGATGCGGCTGGCCGTCGAATGCCCGGACCGCGTTCAGGGGCTGTGCCTGTTCGGTGCGCTGGCGCGCGGATCGGCGTCGGCGGATTACCCATGGGCGCTACCCGCCGCCGCGTACGACGTCTGGCTGAACCGGCTCATCGCCGCCTGGGGCGGGCCGGTGGGGCTGGAGACGTTCGCACCCGGCCAGCAGGACGACCCTGCCCTGCGCGCCTGGTGGGCGCGTCTAGTGCGGCATTCCGCGTCGCCCGGTGGCCTGGCGACGATCCTGGGCGGCCTGCGCGACGCCGACCTGCGCGCCGACCTGGCCCGCATCCGGGCGCCGACGCTGGTGATGCACCGCCGCGGCGACCGCGCCGTGCGGTTCGAGGCCGGCGAACACCTGGCGCGCACCATTCCCGGCGCGGCCTGGCTGCCGCTCGAAGGCGCCGATCACTTCTGGTGGTGTGGCGAGAGCGAGGCCGTGATCGAGGCGGTGCTCAGGTTTGCCAGCCCGTGACGATCGCTGATAGCTCTTGCGGAGAGGGACTCTTCACCGCGAAGCGAGGATCAGCGCAGCGCGGACGAGCCGACCGGCATGGGACGAGAAAGCGTGGGCGCCGACACAGCCCGGCGCTCCAGAGGGCCTCTTGGGACTCTTTTCGGTTGAAAGCGGATTTATGGGTCAAATCGGCCTGTAGCCCTTTGGTGGCAGGCGCAGACAGCTATATTATTGATAGCTATCGGCCAATGCCCCGAGCACGCGGTCAGCCGCAGTCCAGCGCCTCGCCGGCCTTGATGCGCTGGGCGCGGCCGGCGGTGTCGGGGTGGGTGTTGAGCCAGTCGACGCTCCGGCCCGGGTGCGTCAGGCTGGCCGGTGCGGCGGCGGAGGCACTGCTGGCCGCAGGTGCCGCCGATGCCGGTGCGCCGGGGCTGTCGGTGCCCTTGCTGCGCGGGTCGCGGTCGATGGCCAGCAGCAGGTCGGCCATCGGCGCCGTGGGCAGATGGGCGGCGTGCATCAGCTGCACGGCGTAACAGTCGGACTGGGTCTCGTGGCGGCGCTGGTAGGAAAGGCCGGTGAGCAGCGCCGAGCCGGACGAGATCAGCGAGCTCACGTCGCCCAGTGCCAGCCCCAGGCCGGCCTGGAGCACGCCCTGTTCCACCAGCAGCCGCGTGGTGTGGCGGTATTCCACATGGCCGATCTCGTGCGCCAGCACGCCCATCAGCGCGGTGTCGCCGGTGCCAGGCTCGCGCGCGGCACGCGCCACCATGGCGTCGGTCATCACGATGGTGCCGCCGGGCAGGGCGAAGGCATTGGCCGGCATGCCGGAGCGGAACAGCAGTTTCAGTTCCGGCTGGTAGTGGCGATAGGGCGGCGGCTGCCGGCGCGCCTCGGCCGCGAGGCGGTCGAACTGCTGGCGCAGCTCTGCCTGGCGGGCGGGCGCCAGCTGGCTGGGCTTGACGTAGTTCTCGTCGATCTGCGCCAGCGCCTGGGTGCCCAGCGCCTGCTCCCAGCGCATGGGCACCAGGCGCGTGAGCTGCGCCGCCGCCCAGGGCGTGCCCCAGCGGTAGAAGGCCGCCACCGCCACGGCGGCGACCACCAGCACAGCCAGCAGCACCGTCAGGCGCGTCTGCATGCGCTCGGCCAGCGGCGGCTTGCGGCCGGCCAGTGCCAGCGCGGCCTGCCAGGCCGCGGGGTCGTCGATCTGCAGGCTGCCGGCGCGGCCCAGGTCCACCATCACCGAGGGCGGCGCGCGCCCGGCGCTCCAGCGCTCCGGCCAGCCGACGTCGCCGTGGCGGAAGGCCAGGTGCTCGCACCGGCCGTCGAGGGCCTGCAATCGCAGCTCGGGCCCGCCCGGGCTGGGCCACAGCTGCAGCGCCACCGGCCGGGCGCGGGAGCTGCGGCCGTCGAACCAGCGGGCCTGCAGCGAGGCCGGGCCCACCGGGGCAGGGGCGGGCCGGCTAGCCAATCAGGTCCAGCCCCAGCGCGTCGGCGGCGGCGTCGCCGAAGGCGCCTTGCTGTTCCACCAGCTGGCCAGCCAGCTGGTCGGTGCCACCCTTGATCCACAGCGTGACCGAGCCCACCTTGGCGGCGTACTCAGTGGCCACGGCAAAGGGCCGGTAGAAGCCCAGCGTCAGCAGCGTGAGCAGGGCGTTCCTGACCCGCAGCCATACATAGGCACCGGTGCGCAGATCGGTCTTGCTGCGGGCGATGTGGCTGAAGCCGACGTTGTTCCACACCAGCTGGAACATGCGGGCCTCGCGGTAGGCGCGCGCCGGCAGGCTGGCCAGCACGGCTGTCAGCACCACGCCGATGCCGACCACCAGCACCGCCAGAACGGCACCGATCGGGCCTTCGATGCGGCCCCAACCGCGTCCCACCAGCGCCGAGCCGGCGGCCAGCGCGAGCCCGATGGCCAGCAGGCACAGCAGGAACATGCCCACGGTGGCCAGCCAGACCCGCACGAAATCGCCGTACACCGGCTTCCAGCGTCCCGCCTGGCCGCCGATGCGCGCCCGCGCCACCAGCAGGCGGCGGTAGTTGTATTCGAGGCGGATCACGCACAGCAGCGTGAGCACCAGCGCGACCGCGCCCATGGCCACCACCGGCCAGATCAGCTCCGGCGCCTTCGGGGCGAAAGCGGGCGCATCCTTGGCAGCCGGAGCGGCGCTTCCCATCATCGGATCGATGAGGATGAAGGCCGCGGTCCATACCGCTGCGATGGCGAACACCGGCCAGCTGGCCAGATAGACCTCCTTCCAGCTCGCAGTGAAAGCCAGCCGCACGCCGCGCCAGCGCGTGGACGCCAGCCGGAAGCGCATGGCGCTGCCCCACAGCCAGGGCAGCAGCAGGGCGAAGCCGAAGAACAGCAGGGACGAGGCCGTGTCCTGCCCGGTGCGCACCGCGATCTCATAGGCCACGTACAGACCGGCGAAGGCCAGGAAGCCGAACACCATCTTGCGCTGCTTGCCGATGAACTCCAGCGGGCTGTCGGCCACGAAGGTGTGGCTGTAGAAGTACTGGGCCTTGCGCCGGCGCGCGAAGGGGGTGTACAGGCCCAGCGTGACCACGTTGAGCAGCACGTTGACGATCCAGACGCGGAAGTACTCGCCGCCGGAACCGGTGAATTCCACCGTGTGCCGCTCGATTTTCTGGCGGGGCGCCACCGGCGCGGCAGCGAGCCGTACCGGCTGGGGAGGATGGGGTGCAGGGTTCACGTGCCAAAGTGTAATGAAAGGTTGCAGCGCCCAGCCGGCCAGCCGTGCGCGGCTGGCCGCGCCGTGTGCATCACGTCACGCCCGCACCGCCCGGCGGGTGGGTGGTGCGGTTCAATGGCGGGAATGCGCCACCAGCCAGCGGGCGATCTTCGGCCAGTGCTCGCGCAGCGTGCGCGCGCCCATGAACAGGCCAATGTGGCCGCCGGGCACGGTCTGCTCGACGATCTTTTCGGGCGGGGTGCCGAGCAGGCCGCGCGCCGCCAGCACCTGCTCGGGGGTGGTGATGTCGTCCGCCGCACCGGCCAGCAGGTAGGCCGGGCAGGTGATGCTGCGCAGGCTCAGCGTGCGGCCGAGGCCGACGAAGCGCCCGTGGGCCAGGTCGTTGTTCTTGAAGAGGTGCTCGATGGCCTGCAGGTACCAGCGGCCGGGCAGGTCGATCGGGTTCTCGTACCAGCGCTCGAACACTTCGCGCTTGGCCACGTAGGCCGGGTCGTCGATGTGCTCGTACAGGTCCAGGTGTTCCTTGAAGTAGTGCTCGTCCGGGTGCATGCCCTTCCAGCCCTGCAGCATGAAGCGGCCGCGCATCAGCCCGCCGCCGGCCTGCACCAGGTCTTCGTAGAAAGACAGCGGCGTGGCGTGCGCCATGCGCTTGATGGGGCCGTCGCCTGCGTCGGTGTCGACCGGCGTGCCCGCCAGCACCAGCGCGTTCACCTTTTCCGGAAAGCGCGCCGCCAGCATGGCCGACAGCCAGCCGCCCTGGCAAAGGCCGACCAGGTTGACGCGTCCGCCCAGGTCGTCCACCGCCACCAGCAGATCGGCCACGTAGTTGTCGATGTCCAGGTCCTTCATGTCGGGTGTGGCGCTCTTCCAGTCGGTCAGCGCCACGTGGCCGATGCCGTGATCCAGCAGCGTCTGCACCAGGCTCTGGCCGGGGGCGAAGTCGGCGATGGTGGCGGTGTGGCCGGCATGCGGCGCGTCGACCAGCGTCGGCACGCCGGCGGCGCCGGGCTTGCCGTAGTCGCGCAGCGTCATGCTGCGCAGCTCCATGCGCACCCGGTTGGGCGTGGCCAGCACCGGCTTCAGGCCGCCGTGCAGCTTCAGGTCTTCGGCGACGAACTTGAGGTTGCGGGCGACCAGCTCCGCGCCTTCGGACATCAGCTGGGTGGCCAGCTGCATCGGCCAGAACGCCGGCACGGCAGAGGGGATCTTGGTGGGCTGGGTCATGGGGAAGGCTCGGTCGATGAAACACCGCGCTTGTCACGCAGGCCGTGCGCTGCAGGTCAACCGAGTATGCGCCGATCGCCGTTGGAGCGCCGGTGCCGTGCGGCGCGCCCGCTTACTGCAGCGCCCGCAGCCGCTCCACGTGCGCCAGCATGGAGCGCTTGGCCAGCGGCCAGACGCGCTCGGGCACGTCGTCGTAGGCCAGCGCCACCCAGTCGTCCATGCTGCCTTCGGGCCTGGCCTGCATGGCGGCCAGGATCTTGGCTTCGCGCGCCAGCCGGTGCGCCTTCAGCCGGGCGATCTGGCCGGCGGCGTCGCCCAGCACGTAGCCGTGCGCGGGCAGGATGAAGCGCAGGTCTTCCCCGGCGCACAGGTGCGCCAGCCGGTCCAGCGAATCGAGATAGGCGGTCATGTCGCCGTCGGGCGGATCGACCACGGTGGTGCTGCCGTTGAGGATGTGGTCGCCGGAGAACAGCAGGCCGTCTTCCTCCAGCACCAGGCAGAGGTGGTTGGCGGCGTGGCCGGGCGTGTGCACGGCCCGCAGGGTGTGGGTGATTTCGTGTCCTGGCCGGCTTGAATGCAGTGCAACCAGCTCATTGTTTTGTAGCGGCAGGTCGGGCGTGAACGCGCTCGCCGCCCGCGCCGTGGGGGCCGAGGGCAGGCCCAGGATGGGCGGTTTCGGATCGGCGCACATGGCCTGCAGGGGCTTCGCGCCGGGTGAATGGTCGGGGTGCGAGTGGGTGCAGACGATGGCCTTGATCTGCCCGCCGGCGGCGCGCCACAGGCGCTCCAGGTGCTCGGCGTCCGCCGGGCCGGGGTCGATGGCCACGTAGCCCGTGTCCGGGTCGCCCACCAGGTAGCTGTTGGTGCCGGGACCGGTCATGAAGCCGGCGTTGGGCGCGGTGAGGCGCTGCACGTTCTTCAGCAGCGCCACCGGCGCTTCGCTCTGCCAGTCGAGCGCGTGCAGCATCTGGCCGTCGGGGCAGACCAGTTCCAGCTCGCCGTAGGGCTGCTCGTGCTCCATGTAGCGGGCCTCGTGGCCGGCCAGCAGGCCGGCGCGCGGGCAGCTGGTCCAGAGCGGCTCGTCGGTGCGTGCGCAGTCCGCCAGAACAGCTTCGACGTTGGCGTATTGCAGCAGGCGTTCCAGCGTGCGGATGGTCGGGAAGATGATGAAGAAGTGTCCTTCCTTGTGGCGCGCCAGGGCGTCGGCTGGGCGCACCCACACGGGCTCGAACTGCTCGGCCTCGTCGGCCACCGGGGTCTGGCCCTCGGGCATGCGGGCGACCAGGAAGGGCACGTCGAAGCGGCGCGGCAGGTCGCGGTCGGTGATCCATTGGGCCAGCACGAACACGTCGGCTGCCGCCAGCCAGAGGCCGCGCGCGGCGGCCTGCGGCAGAAACGGCGCTTTGCGATCCAGCGCCGCCACGTCCTTGGCGGTGGCAGGTGCGCCATCGGGTCGCACGGCCAGCAGCACACCCAACTCCTCGAAGCTCTCGCGGATGGCGGCGATGGCCTGCGTCAGGTGCAGGTCGCTTTGCGTGGGGCGGCGCGTGGCCTGACCATGAGCCTGCGCATCCGCCGCGTCGATGCCGCCGCCAGGAAACACGTAGGCGCCGGGCGCGAAACTGGCGGTGAGCGAGCGGCGCGTCATCAGCACCTCCACGCCCTGCGGCGAGTCGCGCAGCAGCAGGACGGTGGCGGCGGGGCGGACCGGCGCGGGCTCGCGCTGGGGATGGATCAGCTGGCTGGGGCGGGGCATGGGGCCATTATGGGCCGCCATGCGCTGCCGCCGAACGGCGTCAGGACACGCCACCAGCCTGAAGGAAGCCCGCCAACGAGGTTCGTCGGCGGGTCAAGGGCTTAGCGTTCGCGCCGACGCGAAAAGCCCACTGCAACCAAGCCCAAAACGCCGCTCAAGAGGATCAATGCCCACTGGGAAAGGGTCGGGACCGGAGCAATCGCCCCTGGCGCTGATGGAGCGGTTACCGTGCTGCCTGTCACGGTGATGGCAAAGTTGGCCCCGTTGTTCAACGCCCATGGCCCCGCTGGGGGGGTTGTGGCATCGTCGGTGTGGGTCAGCGGGCTGGACGTCGGGGCAGTGCCGAAGTTCCAGGCAATATCGCAATTGCCGGTGCCATTCGTTGACGCAACAATCCAGTAGCGAGTCGAGGCGCTGAGTGCTACTGGCGTGGTCGGCGTCAGCGTTACCGGGGCCGCCCCGCCGGTACCAAGTGTGGCAGTTCCCAAAGCAGCCACGGGAGAACCAGGCAAACCACTTGCGTCGCTGTACAGCGACACCACGAGATTGGACGCGCTGAAACTCGTCACATTGAGGGTGACGCTGGAAATCTGGTAGGTGGGACTGGCCGGCGTGGTGACCTCGGTTGCAGCGTTTTGCCCTGTGGGGGAAAGACACGACGAACCCGTGGACGGGCTTGATTGATACAGCGTCGTCTGGGCTTGAACTGCTCCGGTGCCAAGAAGCGCCAGCAACAAACCGCAAAACAAGGAGCGAACGGAACGCATGAGGTTCTCCCGTAAAACACGCTTCACACAAAGTGTGTGATATTGAAAAAAATTATATGGCCGCCATCGCCTTGACGGGCATCAAAGGCGTTGTTTGCAAGCGACGTTGAACTCCCGGCCAGGGGATGGACGCCATCGTCTGAATAGGGTAGCGGCTTCCGCAATGAAGTTGCTGCAAAGTGTCTCGTTGGATCCAAGGCTGTTCGTATGAGCCAATTGGGAGAGTTCCCGATTTGCTTCGCAGGCTCGGTTTGCGAGATATGGGCCGTGCAGCGTACGGCAGAGTAGGATTCAAAGCCAGCCCTATTTGAACGCCTCCCCTTGGCCCGCCAACCCCGCCTCACCGTTCCGGGTTATCCCCACCACGTGATTCAGCGCGGCAACAACCGCCAGGCCATCTTTCTGGATGACGAGGACCGTCGGCGCTGGCTGGAACTGCTGCGCGAACAGGCCGCCATCCATGGTGTGGCCGTCCATGCCTACGTGCTGATGGGCAACCACGTGCACCTGCTGCTGACGCCGGAGACGCAGGATGGCCTGCCGCGCATGATGCAGGCGATCGGGCGGCTCTACGTGCGGGGCTTCAACCAGCGCCACGGACGGACCGGCACGCTGTGGGAGGGGCGCTACCGCAGCACGCTGATCGAGGCCGAGCGCTACCTGCTGGCCTGCATGGCGTACATCGACCTCAACCCGGTGCGTGCCGGCATAGTGACGGCGCCGGCGGATTTTCCCTGGTCCAGCCATGCGCACTACGTGGGTCTGCGCCAGGAAGCGTGGCTTTCACCTCATGCCCTGTACTGGGCCATGGGCAATACACCGTTTGCCCGTGAGCAGGCCTACGCCAAACTGGTGCAGGGTGCGCCCGGCAGCCGACCTCAGGCAGAACTGGCCAAAGCCGTGCACAGCCGCAGTGCACTGGGTAACAGCGCGTTCATCGCCGACCTCGAAGAAGTCGCCAGGCGCCCAGTGGCGGCGCGGCGGCCTGGGCGGCCGCGACGCACTGTTTCCAGTACTGATGCCTGATTAAGGCGCATCCATCATCGGCACTCTGCTATCGATTTGATGCGTCCCTATTTAATTAATGGCTTTTAGATGGTTCAATTAAATTGTGATCTGACCCCGATTTAAAGTGCTTGGCACGGATGCTGCAGTGCACTATGCTCGCCGGTCCAACGGAATTTTCCAGAAAACGAGCAGGAGTGCGCCATGACCACGATGGCAGAACGTCAGGCTATGCAGCAGCGCGGGCTCTACGACCCGGCACAGGAGCACGACGCGTGCGGCGTCGGCTTCGTGGCCCACATCAAGGGCGAGAAGCGCCACAACATCATCAGTGGCGCGCTCAAGATCCTGGAAAACCTCGACCATCGGGGCGCCGTGGGTGCCGACCCGCTGATGGGTGATGGCGCCGGCATCCTGATCCAGTTGCCGGATGCGCTCTACCGCGAAGAGATGGCCAAGCAGGGGGTGGAACTGCCTCCCCCCGGCGAGTACGGCGTGGGCATGATCTTCCTGCCCAAGGAACACGCCAGCCGCCTGGCCTGCGAAGAAGAGCTCGAGCGCGCCATCAAGGCCGAAGGCCAGGTGCTGCTGGGCTGGCGCGACGTGCCGGTGAACGGCGATATGCCGATGTCGCCCACGGTGAAGAAGAAAGAGCCGGTGATCCGCCAGGTGTTCATCGGACGCGGCCACGACGTGATCGTGCAGGACGCGCTGGAGCGCAAGCTGTATGTGATCCGCAAGACCGCCAGCGCCGCCATCCAGGGCCTGAAGCTCAAGTACGGCAAAGAGTATTACGTGCCGAGCATGAGCACGCGCACGGTGATCTACAAGGGGCTCCTGCTGGCCGGCCAGGTGGGCGAGTACTACCTCGACCTGAAGGACGAGCGCTGCGTTTCCGCCCTTGGCCTGGTGCACCAGCGCTTTTCCACCAACACCTTCCCCGAATGGCCGCTGGCGCACCCCTACCGCATGGTGGCGCACAACGGAGAGATCAACACCGTCAAGGGCAACTACAACTGGATGCGCGCGCGCGAGGGCGTGATGAGCTCGCCCGTGCTGGGTGACGACCTGAAGAAGCTCTACCCCATCAGCTTCGCCGACCAGTCCGACACCGCCACCTTCGACAACTGCATCGAGCTGCTCACCATGGCCGGCTACCCGCTGGCGCAGGCGGCGATGATGATGATCCCTGAGCCGTGGGAGCAGCACACCACCATGGACGAGCGCCGTAAGGCGTTCTACGAGTACCACGCCTCCATGCTGGAGCCGTGGGACGGCCCGGCCTCCATCGTGTTCACCGACGGCCGCCAGATCGGCGCCACGCTGGACCGCAACGGCCTGCGCCCGAGCCGTTACTGCGTGACCGACGACGACCTGGTCATCATGGGCTCAGAATCCGGCGTGCTGCCGGTGCCCGAGCACAAGATCGTGCGCAAGTGGCGCCTGCAGCCGGGCAAGATGTTCCTGATCGATCTCGAGCAGGGCCGCATGATCGATGACGAGGAGGTGAAGGCCAGCCTCGCCAACGCCAAGCCCTACAAGCGCTGGATCGAAGACCTGCGCATCCGCCTCGACCAGGTCGAGCAGCCCGTGGCCGGCATGGACGCCGAAGAGCTGCCCATCGACGAGACCGAGCCGCAGTCCGCCGGCGTCGAGCACACCACGCCCGCGCTGCTGAACCTGCAGCAGGCCTTCGGCTACACGCAGGAGGACATCAAGTTCCTGATGAGCCCCATGGCCGCCAACGGCGAGGAAGCCATCGGCTCCATGGGCAACGACAGCCCGCTGGCCGTGCTGTCCGACAAGAACAAGCCGCTGTACAGCTACTTCAAGCAGCTGTTCGCCCAGGTGACCAACCCGCCGATCGACCCGATCCGCGAGGCCATCGTGATGAGCCTGGTGAGCTTCATCGGGCCCAAGCCCAACCTGCTCGACATCAACCAGGTCAACCCGCCGCTGCGCCTGGAGGTGAGCCAGCCGGTACTGGACGCGGCCGACATGGCCAAGCTGCACAACATCGCGGCGCACACGCAGGGCAAGTTCTCCAGCACCGTGCTGGACATCACGTATCCGCTGGCCTGGGGCTCGGAGGGCGTGGAAGCGCGCCTGGCCAGCCTGTGCGCACAGGCGGTGGACGCCATCAAGGGCGGCCACAACATCCTGATCATCAGCGACCGTGCCGTGGCACCCGGCCGCGTGGCGATCCAGATGCTGCTGGCCATGTCGGCCATCCACCAGCACCTGATCCGCGAAGGCCTGCGCACCAGCGTCGGCCTGGTGGTGGAAACCGGTACCGCGCGCGAAGTGCACCACTTCGCCGTGCTGGCCGGCTACGGCGCCGAGGCCGTGCACCCGTGGCTGGCCATGGACACCATCGCCGCCATGCACAAGGACCTGCCGGGCGACCTGTCCAGCAAGAAGGCGGTCGCCAACTACGTCAAGGCGATCGGCAAGGGCCTGTCCAAGATCATGTCCAAGATGGGCGTGAGCACCTACATGAGCTACTGCGGCGCCCAGCTGTTCGAGGCCATCGGCCTGAACAGCGAGACCGTCAGCAAGTACTTCACCGGCACGCCAAGCCGTGTGGAAGGCCTGGGCGTGTTCGAGATCGCCGAGGAGGCCTTCCGCCGCCACAAGGCCGCGTTCGGCAACGATCCGGTGCTGGCCACCATGCTCGACGCAGGCGGTGAGTACGCCTGGCGCACGCGCGGCGAAGAGCACATGTGGACGCCCGACGCCATCGCCAAGCTGCAGCACAGCACGCGCTCCAACAACTTCAGCACCTACAAGGAATACGCGCAGCTCATCAACGACCAGAGCAAGCGCCTGATGACGCTGCGCGGCCTGTTCGAGTTCAAGGTCGATCCGGCCAAGGCCATCCCGATTGACGAGGTGGAGTCCGCCAGCGCCATCGTCAAGCGCTTCGCCACGGGCGCCATGTCGCTAGGCTCGATCTCCACCGAGGCGCATGCCACGCTGGCCGTGGCCATGAACCGCATCGGCGGCAAGAGCAACACCGGCGAGGGTGGCGAGGACCAGCGCCGCTATCGCAACGAGCTCAAGGGTATCGCGATCAAGCAGGGCGAGACACTGGCCTCGGTGATCGGCAGCGACGTGGTCGAGGTGGATATCCCGCTGAAGGCCGGCGACAGCCTGCGCTCCAAGATCAAGCAGGTGGCTTCCGGGCGCTTCGGCGTCACGGCCGAGTACCTGGCCAGCGCCGACCAGATCCAGATCAAGATGGCCCAGGGCGCCAAGCCTGGCGAGGGCGGCCAGCTGCCGGGCGGCAAGGTGTCCGACTACATCGGCAAGCTCCGCCACAGCGTGCCGGGCGTGGGCCTGATCAGCCCGCCGCCGCACCACGACATCTACTCGATCGAGGATCTGGCGCAGCTGATCCAC
>ERZ795053.4343-NODE-4343-length-15414-cov-3.523211_pt1 | contig 15414 bp, 15 predicted proteins | sample MGYA00375137_ERZ795053 | MGnify/ENA primary metagenome ERZ795053 (study PRJEB30182, sample SAMN05720284) | activated sludge metagenome | isolation source: Anaerobic digester | place: Hong Kong | collected 2014-12-17 ... | reverse complement strand
CATTCCTTTCTGGGCGGGGACGAGGCTTTCCAGAAGTCGGCCAATGGAAGCGAGGACGCAAGGGTGATTCCAGTAGTCCATGTGACCGGCTCCGGGGATGATCACATCGGCTCGACGGACAAAAGCACGGGAAATCCAATCGGCAGAACCTTGGATCGAAGTGCAGGGGAACTGCGGAGGACTGCTCATGACCGGGCCACAGGCGATGACATGGAGCAATTTCCCAGCGAGGAAGGGGCGGAAAAGCCGGTTCAGGATCTCAGCCCCGCAACTGCCGGTGATCAGGACCAGGCCTCGCTCACAAGAATCTGCCAGATTGGTCAGGTGGGGCAGGGCGGTCTCCTGATAGATGCGTCCCCTCGAGCGAAAAAACTGCCTGGCATTGGATAGACTGGCTCGCCAGAGCGGAATCGGGGAAACGCCGGGACTGTCGGCAATCCAGGGAAAGTTGCGGCCGACCACCCAGTCCTCCGCCAGTTTCAGCGATGTCAGCAGGGCGGTTTGGGACTCGCTCAGGGCGCATGAAGACGGATCGCTCAAACCGGTGAGAAGGGCCACTTTGACCGGTGTCCTGGGAAACGGTGCGGGAGGCCGGGAATACAGCATGGGAGTCAGGACCGTCGAGGGATTTCACTCCAGGCGCCATCCGGACCCATCCGCAGATCCCTCGATCTCCAGTGGATGCGGCGGCAAAGGAGGGCATGGCCCAAATGAAGCGGCTGCAGCAATTCCGCAAGGATGGAATGATGCCATCGGATGGTGAAACCACCGGGCATCACTGCGGTCAGCATTCGTTTGGTCGACTGGTCACGCAGCCACAACAGCCCCACCGCAGACAAGGCCGCGCCGGGAGAGAACGCGGCGATCCAGAAGCCGAGCGACAGCCAGATCAGGAATGGCGGAAGCGCCAGAATCAGAATCAGGAGGAGCCTCGTCCCCGGACTCTGCTGCTGCACTTGGTGATTGGCGAACACAAACCAACGGTGCATCAGTCGGACATAGGAGGTGGCATCCGGGACGCTGGTTCGGATCAGCTGCGGTTGGATCCCCTGAATGATGCTTCCGCCATGCTTGTGAATGAGCCGCGCCATGGCATGATCGTCAGCGATCTGGTCGAGGATGGCTGAGAACCCACCGTAACCGGACAGGGTGGCGGTTTTCATGACATAAAACATGCCGTTGAGGCTGAGAGGCTCGGCGACGCCGAGCAGTGACAGGTAAGCGAAGACGGAGTTATTGTTCACGAAGTGCGAAACCAGGGATGACCACAAGTTTAATCCCGGCAGGTACAAAGGCAGGCCGGTGTAGGCATTGGCCCTTTCCAGCGCGAACCGGGCCCTGTCCAGTGCTTCCGGCTCCAGGCGGGTGTCATCGTCGAGCACTGCGACGAACCCGGTGGTGACCTGCTCGAATCCCAGCATCAGCTTGTAGGTTTTTGGGTTCGCGTTCTCCGGATGGGCCGGGCAGGTCAGGATGCGGATCCGATCCGCCAGTGATGGGGCACTTTCTCTGATCGAATGGGTGACTTCGGCTGCGAGGGAATCTTCCTCATCGATCAGCCAGATGAACAAGGCCGTGTCCGGCGTGGTGTTGAGGTTGTGTTGCAATGACTCCCGCAGGGCGGGATCGCCGCTCAGGATGGGCTGCAGCAGGGTCACCGAACCCCTCTGCTCCCTGCCTTGTGGTTGCAGGCGCAGAGCCCGCAGGCCCAGCCGGATTTTGATCGCAAGAAGCGCAAGATACAACCCTCCCGTGATCCATCCCAGAAACAGCAGAACGGAGGAGGAGGTGGGAAACATGGAGGCAGCCATCAATAAGGTTGCGTGTCCTGCACCCATTGGACGAAGCGTTCCACTCCCTCCCTGACCGGAATCCGGGGTGGCCCGAAAACGCCCAGCATTTTGGACACATCGAAGGTCTTTGAGTAGGCAAAGACGCTGACCCCGAACCGGGTGATGGGCGGCTCCTTGCCGGGCAAAAAAAGGCGGTGCAGCGTTTCCAATAACCCTGCAGCCACCATCGCGGTGGCGACTCGGACTTGTCGCCGGGGGTGGGGAATCCCCAGGCGTTCGAGCAGCTGCAGCAGGAAATCGATGATGGGCACCGGTTCGTGGTTTGTCAGATTGATGCAGCCGTCGGGCCAGTCGTTCCGGAGGGATTGGAGGAGGATGTCTGTCAGATTGTCGATATAGATCAGGTCACCCAGGACCGGAGGTCCGCTGCGGACGAGAAGGGGCAGTTTGCCGGCGCGCGCTGCGGTGACAATGCGGGGAAAGACCACGCTGTCTCCGGGGCCGAACACCGCACGGGGTCGAAGGATCAGCCGGGGCCCTTCGTATTCTGCCACCAGTGCTTCCGCCCGCCTTTTGGTTTCGGCATACAGATTGATGGCCCGGCGGGGTAGGGGAGTGGACTCGGAGAGGTCCAGTTGGTCGGCATTCTCATAGTAGACACTGGAGGAGGAGAGGTAAACCAGTCTGGGCCAGCCAGTGCGCCGGCAGTAATCGATGACCTGACGGGTGGCCTCCACGTTGTTCGTTTCATAGTCACGGCGCCGGCCCCAGGGGGATGACAATGCGGCGGCATGCACCACCGTCTCTGGTCGGGAAGCCAGTGTGAACGACTCCGAAAGGTCCACCTGGCGGTAATCAGGGGAATCCAAGGGTCTGCGTCCGACCCCCAGGGCCGCCACTCCGGCCTCCCGCAAGGATGCCATCAGCTTCGATCCGATGAAGCCGGAGGCTCCCGTCACCACCACTTTGGCATCCCTTTCGTGCATGGAGTTCAGTATGGTCGGTGCGTGCGCCGTTGCCAGAGAAATTCGACCTCAGGAGCTGGCATCTCCCGGGGGACAGGATTCCTGGCGGAATGGAACGGGCCACTTCAAATGGGGCATTCCGTGATCACGTCAAAGGCGTTGTTCCTCGATGTCATAGACATCGAACCAGACGTAGACTGGTTGGTTTCGGCGGAGGTGTTGCGCGATGTAGCCTTCCAAAAAGATCTGAAGTTCCACCGGCATGTCGCAAACCCGGGTGCAGCGCATTTTATTGTTCCAAAGAACCAACTCAGTGGGTTCCTTGATCTGGGATTGGCTGGTGATCCAATCCGCGATTTCGCTGTCGGTCGCTCCAGAGGACACAAATTCACGGAAACTTCCGGCCGAAATACCGGAAAAGTCAAAGAATGTACGGTCGAGCGGGCAATCAAAGTGGTATTCGCCATTCCTGCCCGCCAAGGTGGCCCGGCATTTGTCCAACGCCCGGGCGGCCACGACATATCCCGCAAGGGTATCTCGAGGGCTTCGGGGAAAACCGGTGTTGAGGTCGGGAGCGAGAAGGGAAAGTCTTTCAGCAGGTGTCATGGGGGTGATGCCTTCGATCTGGGCTATGACTTGGGGGTGAATTAGGGGATCGTCTGAGAGGTTCCCATGAAATTCTGCTCACTTCGACGAGTGATTCGAATGCTCAATCGGAAATGCGACGGCGTTTGTCACCCAAATCACTTTCATCGACGAAGAATCCTGAATTAGAGACGGGGATATTGACTGAATTCTGATCTACATTCGAAGGCGAATGCCAGATTCTCAAATCAAATCCTGACAATCAGACGATTGAATATTCAACTGGACAATTTTTCGACAAGAGTTGGTGGGGTTGACAAGATGCTTCGTCAAAGGATCCAAGACCGAACCGAAGCCCAAAAATCGGGACGAATCGCCGGCTTTCGACCTTTGCGTGGCCGGTCCCGAGATCGTCCGGGGAGGCATGGGAAGCATCCGCGTTGCGGAAGGCAGCAAGCTGAGGCGTTCCTTAGCGATCACCATGGTCCACCGGGACACGTCCTCCGGTCCGGCACGTTTTCATGTTGAAGCCGAGGTGCTGGCCCAATTGGCTCACCTCAACATCGTTCCCATTCATGATTTCGTTCGTGAGAATGGGAAACCTCCTTTCTATTCGCGATAGCTCGTCAAGGACCGACCCCTTCAGGCCATCATCAGTGATCTTTGGGAGGATAAAAGCCGCGCCAGCACTGAGAGCACCCTTGCCTGGATTGTGTTCACTTTCCGGAAGGTCTGTGATGCAAGGATACTTGTCCTTAACCGTGGGATCATCCATCGAGATCGATCTTATGACGAATAACATCAGGGTGGGAGATTTCGGAGAATTCCTGGTTATGGATTGGGGTCTCGCCAAAAAATGGGATGAAACACCGATCCGCGAACTCGACTTAGCGATTGATCCCGGAACGGAAAACTTTGCGGAAACGCTGCAGGGTGACGTGATGGGAAAGCCACATTCTATGAACCAAAACAGGCATCAGGTGATATCGCTCAACTCCATCAACGATCTGGTATCCTCTCCCTAGGGGGAAGCTATACGCGATCCTGGCATTGCCCCCCATCGAGGGGGCGATCCTGCAGGAAGTCCCCGACAAGGTCTGTCGCGGAAAGATTGTCTCGCCAACAACCTACGGGCCCGCCAGCGGAAGCGGTCGGCAAATAATAGCAGGAGACCCATTGGAGGCAAAGACGGTCACTCCATTGTCTCATTTCTCGGATGGGAAGATTGCACTCGCCTTATCCGCCATGGTGATGAATGCGCTTCAGCGCGAAACAGTGAATCATTCCCCTAAGGTCGAATCTCCACCTGCCGATATCGAGACGTATCGGGGAGGATTTGCACCTGAAAACGCATTTAATTTTGAGTTTGAGGCGTGGGGTTACGATAGAATAGGTTGCAACCCTTTCGTCAATCCCCAAGGCAATGGCGATGCGCAGAAACCTTCCCTCACGCCATCCGAGTCGAGGTGATCGAAGGGGGAGTCTTCGGTCAGGGTGACTCCGGCCCGTCGTGAAGCACCTCGATCTCCACAGGGATGATCCCTGCCTCGATCATGTCTAATTTCTTGGCGGCGTGGAGGCTCAAATCGATGAGGCGGCCTTTGCAGTAAGGGCCGCGGTCGGTGATCTTGACGGTTTCGCAAGAGCCGTTGCTGAGGTTGGTCACGCGTACCAGCGTGCCGAAGGGTAGCGTGCGATGCGCCGCGGTGGACACGGAATCGTTCAAGGGAACGCCGCTCGAGGTGCGGGTCCCGTTGGTATCGACCTCATAGAAACTGGCGGTTCCGCAGGAGGCCTTCTTATCCTTCTCGGCATCTGCGAGACGCGCGCCTTCATCCTCCGATCTCGGAGCCCCGCGAAGGGCTTCGTAGTATCCGATCAAGATTGAGATGGCCAGAACGGTTGTCACCAGCCAAAGCAGGGGCTTTCTCATGAGCGGAAGATGGGGGTGGGGTGCACGGAATCGAAACTTTGGAGTCGGATATTCCTTAGCCTATCGTCTTCCTGGCAGGCCCTCTATGGGGTGAACGCCCCATAGAGGGCGCCGCTCGCTGAACGTGTCGGATCGCGTTTGAATCGATCGGGTTCGCCTTGATAACCCCTGCTATCCGAACGGCCCAACAAGGTGCTTCATTGAATGAACCGAGCCGCTCAACGGGTGGAGCTGTCTTGTGAGGCTGAATCTGTTGGGTGCCTGCAAATGCGCCCCGCTCCCTGACTGTCAGGAATTCGCGTGTTAACCTCCTCTGGTGGAGAAGCTTGGAATGGGTGATAGCACCTGTGTTAGGACTGAAGGCGCCGACACTCAGCGGCAGATCGCGCCAGAAATCACACCTTCGGTTCCCAACCCGGGCGGTAGTCTCGTCTCACGAGCTTGGAGGCCTCGGGATTGTCGGTGGATTTCATGTTGGGGCCGTCCCAATTGATTGGGCGGCCCTCACCAATTTTCTGCGCGATGCAGCCGAGCAGGATAACTTCGGTGAGGTAGGCGGCGATCTCGAAATTTGAGTAGGCCGGCGTGCCGTCTGTCATCATGTTGAACCACTCCTTGACGTGGCCGGGCGAACGCGGGATCGACTGGGGAATCGTCTTGCAAAGCTCGTGCTGATCGCCGGGGAGGTAGGCCGCCTCGTCGTTCCGCTTGAGGAAGAAGGATCCACCGTAGTCATCTCCTGAATAAAACTCGCCCTCGTCTCCAATAATCAGCGCTCCGCTCTGCGGGAGCTTGCCCTGTGAAGCCACCACGTGCTTGGTGAGATCCGGGTAGGGCCGAATCGGCCAGAAGTCGGGTTTCGGATTGCCTTCGTACCAAAAAAACTTGAGTGGTGGCAACCCTTCGCGCTCCGGGAAATCGAATCGGATCCGGGAACTGAGCGGGTAAGTCTCCGGGTAATCGCGCGAGGAAAATTCGCACTCGATCCGAGTCGGATACCCGAGCTTGAGGGCGCGGAATGGCATGTTGACGGTGTGGCAGGCCATGTCGCCCAGGGCGCCGGTGCCGAAGTCTTTCCAACCGCGCCATTTGAAGGAGTGATAAACGTCGTTTTTGTACGGCCGATTCTGAGCCGGCCCCAACCAGAGATCCCAGTCGAGGTTGGCGGGAACCGGGTCTTCCCCCTCGGGACGCGCCATCCCCTGCGGCCAGATGGGCCGGTTTGTCCAGACATGGAGTTCGAGCGGTTTTCCGATCACCCCGGCTTGGATCACTTCGACCGAACGGCGCAGACCGTCGTTGGCACTGCCCTGGTTGCCCATCTGGGTGGCCAGCTTTTTCTCGCGCGCAAGTTCCCGCATCGTTCGCGCTTCCCATACCGTTTGGGTCAGCGGTTTCTGGACGAAGGCGTGCTTGCCGAGTTGCATCGCGGCAATGCCGGCGACGCCATGGCAATGATCGGGCGTGGAGACGGTGACCGCGTCGATCCCCTTTTCCATTTCATCCAATAGCTTGCGCCAATCCTGAAACTTCGCGGCTTTGGGAAACTTCTCGGCCTTCTTGTTCAGGGTGTTGGTGTCGACATCGCACAGGGCGACGATTTCACCGCCTTCGGCAGCGGCGTTGTCGGTGTCGCTGGACCCTTTCCCGCCGACTCCGATACAGGCGATCCGGATCTTCGAGTTCAGGTTCTGGCCGCGGACGATGGCGGGAACTCCGAAGGTGGCTCCGGCGGCGAGGCCGGTGTTGCGGAGGAATTTGCGGCGGGTGGTGGCGGACATGGCTTTGAGGGGTGAATGATAATGAGCTTTGGGGAATGCAGATCCTTTACGGTTTCTCGACGATCCAGATGTTGCGATACTGGAGTGGATTCCCGTGGCCCTGAAGCTTGATCACGCCGGGCGTTCCCTCGGGTTCATTCCTCGATCCGCCGGTCTTGCCTGTGATTTCCAGCTTGTCGTGAATCACGACTCCGTTGTGCTTCAGGGTCATCACCGCGTTCTTGATTTTCTTGCCGTCTTTGTCGGCGACTGAATTGGTGAATTCCACATCATAGGTCTGCCAGCTCAGGGGCGGTGCACACATATTAACCAGCGGTTTGGCCTTGGTGTAGACACCGCCGCATTCATTGTTCTCACCCTCAAGACCAAAGGAGTCGAGAATCTGAACCTCGTAGTGATCGACCTGGTAAAAGCCACTGTTTCCGCGTCCCTGTCCCCGGGCCGCCGGCTTGAAGGGCAGCATGAATTCGAGATGCATGGTGTAGTTGTTGAACGTGTCCTTGGTCTTGATGTCCTGCCCATCGGTGTTCAGCAACTGGGTTTTCTCGTCCACCCGTCCGCCAATAAATGCATCCTTGTGGGAGCCGTCGAAAAGAATCTTGGCGCCTTCCGGAGGCTTGGCGCCCATTGTCTTGCTGACCCGATCGACCTTGGTAAGGGTGAATGCGGTGCCGTCGGCACTTTTCCCGGTGAACTGGTCTCCCGCAATCGCTCCGGTGTAGGGCTGGTTCCCTGCCGGGGGGAATTTTGCGGTCGCTGAAAATTCGTCCGGCTTTCCGGCAAGGTATTTCCGGTTTCCCTCGGCGGGTTTGAAGGTGGCGCCTGTGCCATCGAGCGTTCCATCCAGCAGGCTGCGGTTTTGCTGATCCCAACCTGCTCCCGGCAGTCCACCGGTAAAAAGCACCGCCTGGAACCGGCCCTCACCCAGCGCAATCACCTGGGCGCCAAGGTTGTCCCCGGCATATTCGCCTTGGATCTGAAAATCCGGAGGGAGTGTCTGGTCTTTTGGATTCGTCCAGAGCCCGGGCTCGGCGAACACACTGGGCGCGGCGAGCAAGGCAACGCCGGAGATTACGATCGAGAGGTTGGTTAATTTCATGAGATCATTCTGTTTCAATTGCACGGGGTTGCCAATGACGCATTGCCGGTTCCGACTCAACAGGGGCGGGTCGGCGACCTGACCCTGTTGGCTCGAAAGGCGGCCCTTTGATCACTCACGCCGCCGCGTGCTCGCTCGCGATATTCACGAAACAGTGGACGTGGGGAAGCACCCGGTAATTCCAGATGAAACCGGGACCGTCCAATCGCCAGAAGTGCCAGCGAACCTTTTTGTCATCGGTGCTTTCCCCGTCACGGGTGAAGGCCAGGTGAATCTGATCCATCCCGCCGTTGACCTTGATGATTTCCATGACTTCGTCGGCGTCTTCCGTGCGGAACGGATCGAGCAGGGTTCGCATCACTTTTTCCACCTGCGCTTTCTGTCCGGCAGTGAGATCCCGGTAGGCGATTCCCGGTCGTGGTGCGTCCGCTTTCGCAAAGGTGATTCCTTTCTGGCCGTCGCCGGGATTTTCCGAAACCACCTTCTTCTGCTGTGCGGCGTCCAGCGAGTCGAAGACCGCCTGCACCTGCTCGGTCTGGTAGCGATACACATTGGAGGCGGCGTAGCCGGGGTCGCGGTGGCCATAGTAAATCGGGCCACCGAATGCCGCCCCGGGCATCGAGTTCCCGTCGCAGCGCAGGGTCAGATGGTGACCGGTGAACAGCCAGGCAAATTCCTTGTCTCCGCTGGGATCGCCGAAAATCGTGGCGCCGCAGCCGTCGAAGGAGCCGCTGCTGTCCCACTTCCCGTTGCGGCTGATCCGCTCGAACGATTCGTCGTCCGACAGGATCGAACGCAGTGTCCTCCGGACCAGTTCCTGTTGGGGCTTGGTGTATTCGGCGCCGATCCGTTTTCCATCGAAGGCGCTGTTGTAGGCGCCAAGTCGGGAAAGCTGTCCCTCCTTGGCCTGGTGATTCCAGGGCAGGACGAGTTTGGCTTTCTGCTCTGCACTGAGCGAGGCGTGAAGTTCTCGGATCAGGTCTTCGGCGGGCTTGGTTTGGGCCTTCGCACCGGCTTCAGCGGCTGCTGCGATCGCCCTGGAAAAAGGACCGGCGGCCAGGGCGGCGGCGGCTCCTCCTGAGAGTCGGCGCACAAAGGCACGGCGGTTCAAGGAGTGTGGGGCGTCACTGCCGTCATCGCAGTCGGGGCAATAGAATTTGGATTCGTGATTCATTGTTGGTTGAACAGGTTGGCCTATTCAATCAACTGGAAAGGCCTGTGTCGAGAGAAACCTGAGCGTCTGGGCGGGCTCTAATGGTGATCTCTGCTGGCATTCCGCGATGCCGCCATAGCTTCACTTGGCCCTTCAGTGGCCGAAGTTTGGGGTCCAGCGCACTCCTTGACCTTGTGAAACTCACCGCCATGTGCGATTGGCTCAAAAAATCAAGGGATTGCACACACCCGCGTCCGGAGGAAACGAGAAGGCAGTATCCAGCCCCTGCGGAAGAGGACCCCTATGACCGGATGGCAGGGTTCTTCCGCCAGATTCAGAGTGAGGGCGGTTTCGCTCGACACGCCGCCGCCGCAGTTCTAATTTTGCCGCCATGCGTGCCACATTTCTGATTGCCCTGCTCTCCCTGGGAGGTTGCATCAACGCGGTAGCGGCGGATCCTGATGTCCTTGTCGCCGCCGCGCGCCTCGATGCGTTGGTGGACGCCCATCTCGCGAAGTCTGGCATCCAGCCGAATGAGCCCATCGACGACGCCACGTTTCTCCGGCGTGCCTGGCTCTGCATCGGCGGCCGGGTGCCGACCGTCGCCGAGGCCAGGGAGTTCCTGCGGTCGACCCACGCCGACAAGCGCGCCTCTTTGATCGCCGACCTGCTCGGCAGCGAGGCCCAGGTGAGCCATTTTTACAATTACTGGGCAGACATACTGCGCCTGCAGGATGATGACGCGGGCGGACTGAACGCCAGTCTCGCCTACCAGCTGTGGGTAAAGCAGGCTTTGCGGGAAAACATGCCCTACGACCGATTCGTGGCCGAGATGGTCTCGGCTCGCGGCACATTCTGGGAGAACGGCGCCGTTGGCTACTACCACCGTGACCGGGGCATGCCGTTGGATAATCTGTCCAACACGGTGCGAATATTCCTCGGAGTGCGTCTGGAGTGCGCGCAGTGCCACAACCACCCTTTCGACAAATGGACGCAGATGGATTTCTACAAGATGGCGGCGTTCAGCCACAACATGGATGCGCGCGAGATCTATGGTTTCCAGCAGAATCGCGTGAAGGCGGGGGAGGAATTCAAGAAACGCCTCAAGGATGCCTATGTGAAGGGAGCGGGGCGAGGGGATAACTTCCCCATGCCGAGTCTGGAGCGGCTGGAAGAGCACATTGCCGTTCACGGAAAAAACCCGCGCGACCCCTGGCTGGGCACGGGAAAAGACGCCATCGGGGCGGAAGAATTCCGCAAGAGCGTCCAAAAAGGCTGGGCCGTGGCCAAGCCACTGGAAGAGCTGAATCAGGGCGCCTACTGGGCCGGAGTCGATCTGTATTATCCGCTGTTGAATCTCGGCGTGTTGGAAAAAGCCGCGGATCTTAAGCTGCCCCATGATTATAAGTATGCCGATGCCAAGCCGGGCGACGCGGTACCGCCCGGGACGATGTTCGGGGCCACGGTCGATCTGAAGACCGGCAGCAGTGAGTGAACCATTGATGCCTATGCGAAGTGGATGACCTCACCCGAGAACCCCACCTTTACCCGGGTGATCGCCAATCGTCTCTGGAAGCGGGCTTTCGGCCATGGGGTGATCGAGCCGGTGGATGACTTCACCGAACTGGCCCAACCGGTCGATGCGGATCTGATGGCCTTTCTGGAGGATCTGATGAGAGGGTTGAAATACAACCTGCGGGCATTCCAAGAAGTCATCTACAACACCCAAGCTTGGCAACGCGCCGCCGGATCGGTCGAACTCGAGCCGGGCGAGCCGTGTCACTTCCCGGGTCCCTCCCTGAGACGCCTGACGGCCGAGCAGATTTGGGATTCTGTCGTGGCCCTCACGATCGAGAATGCCGACCAGCACCGGCCGCTCCTGCGTGGTCAGTTGGCCTCCCTCGAACGCGAGCGCCTCATGTGGGAGAGCCTGGAGGGCCGGAGCGCGGAGGAATACATCGCGCTGATGGAACAACTGGCGCCTTTGATCCATCAGCGAGACCGGGAGAAAACGCGCGTTCAGGACTTGATGCTGGCCGCCCAAAAGCAGGGTGACCAGGACGCGCTGGCCAAGCTGAAAGAGGAATACCGCCAGATCGAGGAGCCGTTGCGCAAAGCCAAGCTGGAGTTGGGTTACGTGAAATTAGCCGGTTTTGACGCCTCGAAAATGGATCTCGGCTCCGCCATGATGAGGGAAGGCGCGATGAATCCATCCGTCGCCCCGCTGGAGAATGCGGTGAAACCCGAATTGAAGTTGCCCGATCCCCCTGCCGGCCTCAATCCGGGCCAATTGCAGGCTTGGCGGAATGATCGCGAGGCGGAGAGGCGCGCCTATTGGCAGATGTGGCCCAAAATGGCGCGCGCTTCTGAGCTGGAGACTCCGGCCCCGCGCGGCCATTTCCTCCGCGATTTCGGCCAAAGCGACCGTGAGATGATCGAGAACGCTGCCGACAATGCCTCGGTGCCCCAGGCTCTCAATCTCCTCAATGGGCCGCTCGTCGAGGCCCTGACCAATCCCTATTCCGTTTTGGGCGCCGAAGTCAAAGCCGCCGCCACGCTGGAAGAAAAGACCCGGGTCATTTTCCAAGCCATGCTGACTCGCGAACCGACCGTTCGCGAACTGGAACTGGTCGGGGCCGAAGTCGCCCAATTTGGGGAAAGCGCCCATGCCCGCGTTGTGTGGGCTTTGTTCAACACGCAGCAGTTCCGGTTTCTGTATTGAAGAGAGCCCAACCTCGCATGCTCAAGGCTCCTCTTTCGAGGTAAGCTTTCCCCGGATCGGTTGGCAGGCAGGGGCTATCCGGAGATAATAATAATCAGGCTGCGTCTCAATGAAATCCTTCCGCTCCGATGGGAGCACGAACTTCTTGGGTGACGAAGGAGATCCCCGCAAGTTGTCAGCGTGTTTCGCGAGGGATCGCCGCTCGACTTGGCGTGCATTGCCAGCCCGAAGGGCGAGCGAAGCGAGTCCATTCATCCACCGGGAGCTTCAGCTCTGGTTCCGGGAGCAGGGCATCAAGACGCTCTCCATCGATTCCGGGAGCCCTTGGCAGAACGGCTTCATCGACTGCTTCTATGCCCGGCTGCGGGACGAGTGTCCAGAGCGGGAGCAACTCTGGACCCTCTCGGACACCCGGGTGGTGATCGAGGACTGGAGACACCAATACCATCAGATCCGCCCGCACCGGAGCCTAGGCTTCCAAACCCCGAAGGGCCTTGCGGGAACCACCAGTCAAGCGGCGGCCCGTCCGGTCGGGCTGCGCCCTCCCTGAGGCCGCCGCTTGACGTCACCTCACTTTTGGAGAGATACTTCAACCCACGACCCAACTGCTTCAGACTCACATTACTCGTGGGCCAATCCAGGTAGCTCGACCAACCCGACAGCCGCATCATGCTCTCTCCGGAAGAATTGGCCCCCTATTTCCCTCAGTATGATATTTTGGGTTTGCTCGGGCGCGGGGGCATGGGCTCGGTGTATTTGGCCCGTCAAAATTCCCTCAGCCGCCTTGTGGCAATTAAAGTTCTTTCCGCCGAACTCGTCGCTTCCAGTCCGCATTTCGCTGAGCGTTTCAGGAACGAGGCCAAGATTCTGGCGATGCTCAGCCATCCTGGAATTGTGAACGTTCATGACTTCGGAGAGACATCCAACGGCCTTTTCTTCATCATTATGGAGTACATTGAGGGCACCGATGTGCAACAATTGTTGCAGCACCGCGGCCGTCTGCACAGTGCCGAGACGTTGAACATCATCGCGCGCGTCTGCGATGCTCTCATCTATGCGCACTCGCGCGGGGTGATCCATCTCGACATCAAGCCATCGAACATAATGGTTGCCGGTAATGGAACTGTGAAGGTGGCCGATTTTGGTCTGGCGAAAATCAACCATACCCCACAAGGTATTGGGCTCACCAGGGAGCGGATGTCACTGGGAACTCCGCATTTCATGGCACCAGAAGTTTTGGTCAATGAAACCAACATCGATCACCGAGCTGATCTTTATTCGTTGGGGGTCACACTTTACCAGATGCTTACCGGGAAGCTTCCGCAGGGAATGTTTGAGATGCCCTCCTTCCTGGTTCCAGGAATTGACCCGCGCTACGATGGCATTGTCGCCAAGGCCTTGCGTGAGGATCGTGACGTGCGTTACCAGAATGCCTCTGATCTGCGTCGCGACCTTGATGCCGTGGTCACTCAACCGATTCCCAAAGCGGAGACACTGAATGAATCGACGGGGATTGGCGGGGCCGCGGAAGCTTCGATCACAATCCCCATTGCACGTAATTTCATTGAATCTAAGCAGGAACTCATCCCCTCACTCCCGTCGACTCCTGCGTTGCCTCAAAAACAAGCACAACGGAGGAAGATTCTGGGATGGGGAGTCTTCGGAACGGTCTCGATAGCTTCATTCTGGATACTCTCAAGATCATGGTTTCCTCAAACAGGGACCTTGGAGGAAACCATCAAACCCATGGTTCCAATGCCTTTTTTGGAAGAGGAGATCCATTTTATCTGTGCCTCGGCAGGCGGCGACAACCCAAAGGAGTCCGTTCCGCCGTTGCCTGTGTCGACACCCGATCGTGAGAGCCTCATCAGGTTTCTCAGAACCTATTTTCTGAGCCAGTCCAACCAAGATTCGGCAGCTTGGGCAGAGCAGTTCGCTCCACTTTCAGACTATTGCTATGGCCAAGGAAGCAATATGACCACCCGGAGTTATATCCAATCGGACCGAAAAAAGCTCGTCGATCATTTTTCGGAGCGTCGCTATGACATGCTCAAATCTGCTCCCCATCCATCCTATGCAATCAGCTCCGATGGGCAAATGGCGTCGCTGAACTTTGGATTTCGCTATTCTCATTCGAATGAAACCCGTCATGCCAATGGTATCATTGTTCAGGAGTTGAAGCTGAGAAGGTTCGGCAGCGGGTGGCAGATTACTGGTTTTAACGAGACTGTTCAGAGGGATTGATTTTATCGCCCTTATCCAACAAGCAATGGTTCATTCTGGAGCCATGTTTCCTCCTGACCTCAGTTTGGAATCCCATAACGGGCAACTTCCACTTTCAGATCTGGCTAGAGCATGCATTTGGGGTGTCTTTCCAGAACTGTCAGCTAAAAAAAAAGCCCCACTGTTTCCAGGGTGACTTTTCTCCCCGACAACCCGGTCAGCGCAGGCCGACCAGTCCTTCAAACAGCCCATGCAGGGCCTGATTGCGGTTCACCATGACATTCGGGTTGAGGCCCTTGAACACTTCCGTGCAGGCATTGAACAACGACCACGCATTGCGGGGCCGGAAGTCATCGTGTTCCGGTGCCCGCCATTCCTGCAGCACGGCAGGGATCTGGCTGGGCTTGATGTTATTACTGCAGAGAACCTAAACGGAGTTGCCACGACCGATTCTGAGAACCACTGGCAGGGCAAAGAATTGGCGGAATATCTCGCCAATAACGACAAACCCGCGTCACCGCTGCCAGTTGGGGCCGCTGACGGCTCGCATGTTGAGCAGAGTTTTCTGATTCCTGTTGCAAATGATAAAGCAACTGAGATCGGAAGGCGGTTCCAGCTGATCGCAGTTCACATGGTGTTCAACAAGATGCGAGTGGAGATTTTCTCATGCAAGTGTAAGGGACGACACAAGCTCGGGAACCTTCAAGACGTGGTCGTCTGGCCGCCTATTGCTGCCATGCCTGGGGAGAATTCTTGATTAGAATGAAACTGGCCTCAAAAGATCTTATCCCCGATCCTTCACCCAAGCCCTCACGAACTCCACGCACTCCTCCATTCGATCCCGAATCTCGTAGACCCAGAACCGTTTCACCTCCCAACCCAACTCAATCAGGCGCTGGTTCCGCAGCTGGTCGCGGTGACAAAGCTCCCCCGTCCAGGTCCGATGGTAACGTTCGCCATCGATCTCGAGGTTGAGACGGTGATGGCCGACGATGAGCGCGAAATCCAGATCAAATTGCTCCACACTGTATTGAGGGATGGGGCGAATTCCAGCCGCATAAAGAGCCCGGTAGAAAACACGCTCCCATTCCGAAACCAGGTTCGGATTCATCACCGTCGGATAATCCGCGCCCAAAGTCGGGCCATCCCGGGACTCGGAT
>ERZ795053.4339-NODE-4339-length-15426-cov-4.336283_pt1 | contig 15426 bp, 9 predicted proteins | sample MGYA00375137_ERZ795053 | MGnify/ENA primary metagenome ERZ795053 (study PRJEB30182, sample SAMN05720284) | activated sludge metagenome | isolation source: Anaerobic digester | place: Hong Kong | collected 2014-12-17 ... | reverse complement strand
CGCACAAGCTCTCGGCGGGCTATCTTCCTGACCTGACCATCGACAAGACCAACCGTTATGCCGTGGCGGAGATGATCGCACAGCAAGGACGTCACCTGCTGCTGATGACGGCGACCCCGCACATGGGCAAGCCGGATCGCTACTTTATGCTGTGGCGATTGCTCGAACCGGAGCTGTTTTCGACGCAACAGGCATTCGACCGTCTTGGGCGCAGCGACCGGCAGTACTATTTGATGCGGCGGATGAAGGAGGAGATGGTCACCTTCGACGGCCGCCCGCTCTATGTGGAGCGCACAAGTAGAACGGTTGCTTATCCGCTTCGCATGGGTGAAGGACAGGAGCGTGAACTCTACGACCGTGTGACCGAGTATTGCGATCTACATTTCGACCGGGCGAAGCAGCGCAATCGCGCCTCCGCAGGGCTTGCGATGAGCATTTTGCAGCGCCGTCTGGCTTCGTCGACGTGGGCGCTTTGGAAATCGCTTGAGCGTCGCGCTCAGAAGCTGCGCGACGCAATTCTGGAGATCGAAGGGGGCGCACTCGACCTGGACGCGTTTGCGCGCCGCCAGACAAAGCTGCCCACCACCAGCAGCCGCGACACCATGACCGGTGACGAGGAGGAGGCGCAGGAGGGTGTCGAGCAAAGTGAGGCTGACGACTACGCGGCTGAAGGCGCAACCGACGCCTTTACGCTGTCCGAATTGCGTTCCGAACTGCACGAAGTGGAACGTCTGGTCGAGCTGGCGCGGCGCGTCTACGACCAGCAAAAGCATGGCATTCCGGAGAGCAAATTCGAGCAGCTTTGGACGACGCTCACTGACTATCCTGACACCAAGATTCTGATTTTCACCGAGTTTCGTGACACGCTGGACTACCTGGTCGACCGTCTGCACGGCAAGGGATTGACCGGCAAGGTCGCATGGATCTATGGCGGTATGGACTTTGGCGAACGCGAACGGCAGGTGGAGTTATTTCGCGGAGATGCCCGAATCCTGGTGGCGACCGACGCCGCCGGTGAAGGGATCAACCTCCAATTCTGCTGGCTGCTCATCAACTACGACATTCCCTGGAATCCAGCACGCCTGGAACAGCGTATGGGGCGCGTACATCGCTACAAGCAGGAGCACCCCGTGCTGCTGGTCAACGTCCTGGCGGAGGATACGCGTGAAGGCCGCGTGCTCAAGGTGCTGCTGGACAAGTTGGAGCAGATTCGCAAGGATCTGGAAAACGACAAGGTATTCGACATTATCGGTCAGCAGTTCGCCGCCAAACCACTGGCGCAGATCATATTTGAAGCGGTAGTTGAAGGGCGCGAGGCAGAGGCCACGGCGCTGCTCGACCGCGAACTGAACAAGGAGAACGCCCAGAAACTGCTGCACGAGATGGAACGCCGCGTCGAATTGACCGAAGTGCGTTCGCTGCTGGCTGCATTGCAGCAAAAGCGAGAAGACGCCGAAACAAAGCGCATGATGCCCGCCTATGTGCGGCGCTTTGTGCAACTGGCGACGGAACGCATCGGTGTTGGCGTGCGCGGCGATATCGACGGTCGCTTTGCCTTCGAGCCCTGTCCGGCCTTGCTCCAGCAGGCGCTCAACCGTTACCCGGAGGCCATTCGCCAGCAGATAACGGTGGATCGGGAGCTTGCCAAACCTGACCTGACACGCAAGCCTACCGCCATCTATCTGCATCCAGGGGAGGCCGTGTTCGACACGCTGGTCGATCTCTTTCTGGCAGAGTATGAGGACGACGGAATGCGCGGCGCCATCTTCTATGACGGCGAGGCAACGGAGCCGTACCTCTTTTACCTGGCGCGACTGCTGGTGGTGCGCGACAATCCCGGCGCTGCCGAGCCGGAGACGGTCCACGAACAGATGGCCGGCGTGCGCCGCTATACCGATGGGCGCTGCGAAATTGCGCCCGCGCATCTGCTGCTGGCGCTTCGCCCTCATCGTCCCGACGACGAATGGCCCACTTGCGACGAAGCGTGGTTCACCGCGGCGACTGAGACAGGCCCCGTTGAAGCGTACTTTGTAACGGAAGTCGGTGTGCCCGACCTGAAGGCGCGACGACAGGCAGAACTTGATCGCATTCCGCCGCGCGTCGCCCAGTTGACAGCCGCCTACAATTTGCGCCGCGTCGAGCTGTCGCGGCAGCGTCGGTTGCTCAAGGAAGCTGTCTCCAAGGGCACGCCCGCCGCTACGACCAAGTTGCGGGCCTGTGAGCAGGAGCTCACCGAGCTCGACGCCCAATTGCGTCATGCCGAAGCTGAACTGCGCACCGCACCAGACCGCATGCGACTGGGAGAGGTGCAGTTCTACGTCCAGGCGTTGGTGCTTCCAATGACGCCAGCCCAAGCCGCGACCATCGACCTTGACGCCGAACGGATCGCGCTGGAAGAGGTTATGCGCCGCGAGCGAGCTGAAGGCTCGACGTGGGAGGACGTCTCGGCGCCCCATCTCAAAGCTGGATTCGACCTCAAGGTGCGACGAGCAGATGGTGCACTGCGCTATGTTGAGGTGAAAGGGCGTCAGGGAACTGCCGCGCTCGAACTGACCGAGAACGAATGGGCGCAGGCGGCCAATCATCCTGACCAGTACTGGCTTTATGTGGTGTATCATTGTGACACAACGCCAACCCTGTATCGGATCGCCAATCCTTTTGGCGCGCTGGTTGCTAGACCGCTGGGCAGCGTGCAAGTTCTCGCGTCCGAGGTATTGCGTGTCGCCGAACGTGAATCGCCTGCGGCTGGCGCTTGAGCCGTCACCGTAACAACATTGAGGTGCTGTCATCTCAACAAGTATAGAAAGCACACCATGACCGACCGCCGTCTGATCGAGGAAGCCTTCCCCCTCAAGGAAGTCTCCGAGCATTCCAAGCATGAAAAGAATGTGCGCCACGGCCACATCAGCACGCTGCATATCTGGCCGGCGCGTCGTCCGCTGGCAGCGGCGCGCGCAGCCATCATCGCCGCACTGATGCCCGACCCCGGCGATGAGGAGAGCCGCCACGCCCTCAGCCGCCAGATCGCCAGTATCACAAAATGGAAATCGGAGAACGGCCCGGCGCTGGATTTTTTCCGCCAGGAGATTCGCAAGGCATATGGTGGGCGAGCGCCGCGTGTGCTCGACATGTTCGCGGGTGGCGGCGCGATTCCACTTGAGGCGATGCGGCTGGGCTGCGATGTGACCGCCATCGACTACAACCCTGTGGCATGGTTTATCCTCAAGTGCACGCTCGAATTCCCACAAAAGATGGCGGGCAAGACCTGGCCGCTGCCTGCCGATGCCGACGTACGCCTGAATCGAGAATCACACGAACCGGGCGACGACGATGACGATGGGGAGGACTCAGCACGCGCCGAGGACGCGTCGGAAAATCCGGCTACGGACGCCGCGACCGGACAGATTCCGCTCTTTGCGCCGCACGCTGATGAACAGAAGGAAGGCAACCTCGCCGACCACGTGCGCTACTGGGGCGACTGGGTGCTGGAACAGGCGCGGCGCGAACTGGAGCCGTATTATCCGACGGTCGACGGCAAGCCGACCGTGGCCTATCTGTGGGCTCGCACGGTGCCCTGTTCTGACGCAAAGTGTGGCTGTACTGTACCGCTTCTAAAGACTCTTTGGTTGTCCAAGAAGCCAGAGAAGACACTGCCTAACACTCCAGAAAATCGGAATCGAGAAGATTTCCTGCGCGTGAAACGCTCCAAACACGGAAGCAGAGTTGTAGTGAATGGCCGCAAGGCACTTCGAATTGTTCCACCGGCGATCGGAGGCGAGAGGGTCGTCGCTTTTGAGATATGGACTCCAAAGGCCGATGACAGAGTGCCAGATGGAACAATGTCAGGGTCGAGTGTTCGTTGTCCGAGCTGTGGGATTTCGATGACGGGTGATTACATCAAGCGTTGTGGACGTCAGAATAAGCTTGGAAAACAAATGACATCAGTCATGGTCGACAATGGCTTCAATAAAGACTATCGGCCTGTAGCAGACATAGATATGGATGCTGATACAAGAGCTACGATGGATATGCCTGTTGTGGTAGAGAGTATCCCATATGGATATCCGTCAGAACCATTACCAGAAAGCGGTTCTTCTGGTGCTGGACGGGCTTTCACAATACCTCAGTATGGCTTTGAAACTTGGGGGGATCTCTATACATCTCGCCAGATACTTGCACTATCCGTCTTTGTGAAGTCCATACGGTCAGCAAGACTTCTCATGAACACGTTGGGGTATCCCGAAGAATGGGCCGAGGCGCTGCAGGCTTATCTAGCGGTTGGCCTTGATCGACTGGCTGATCGCTCAAGCACTTTATGCATGCCAGACCCAACAGTGGCACAAAGCGGCGTATTGCACACTTTCGCTCGTTTTGCTTTACCAATAACTTGGGATTTCATTGAAGGTGTGACAATTGCGGAGTTCAGTGGCGGTTTCACGAATTCGCTTGAATGGGTCATTCGCTTTGTTGATAGCGCGGACAATTTCATCGAAAGTGAAAAGCCTAGCATCCAGTGCATGGATGCTAGAAGTCCTATATCGCAGACTTTTGACTGCATTGTGACCGATCCTCCTTATTATGATGCCATACCATATGCTGACATATCAGACTTCTTCTACGTCTGGCTGCGAAGAATCGTTGGAGATAACTACCCGACAGTATTCTCGGCACCCCTTACACCCAAATCTGGTGAACTCGTGCAATACTCAGATCAAGGTGAAAATAGCGGTCGTGCCAGCAGAACTGACTATGAAGCCGGGATGACTGACGCTTTCCGCCAAGCTTGGCGTTCGCTTAGTGAAGATGGCTACCTTGTCATAGTCTTTGCTCACAAAGAACCAAGTGCGTGGGAGACTCTAGTGGGCAGCATGATTCGAAGCGGCTTCACGGTGGTCAGTTCTTGGCCGATTGACACAGAAATGACAAATCGCCAGCGCGCTATGGGGGCGGCCGCTCTTTCATCATCCATATGGTTGGTTTGCCGTAAACGACAGCTTGATGCCGGGACTGGCCGCTACGGCACAGTTCGCAAGGCCATGGAGACGCGCATCACCGAGCGTCTACGCTACTTCTGGGATATCGGGCTTTCTGGCCCCGACTTTGTTTGGGCAGCCATCGGCCCAGCGCTCGAATCGTACTCCTCCTACGACGAGGTGCGGCGCATGAACGGCGCACCCTTCACCGTTAGCGAGTTTCTCAAGGAAGTACGCCGCCTGGTCGCCGATTTCGCGCTGGGCCAGATTCTGCACGGCCAATCTACCGAGGGGCTGGACGAGTGGACGCGCTACTACCTGATGCACCGCAGCAGTTTTGGCTTGGAGGACGCTCCGGTGGGCGAGTGCATCCTGCTCTCGCAGGGTTACGGCATCGACCTCAACGATCTGCGCTCAGCGCGTGGCTACATCGCCAATGCCGCCGGCAGCAACGTGCGTCTGCTGCGCTGGGATGAACGCACACGCGATGACCTGGGCCAGCCTCACCCTAGCGGCGGGCTGCCCTTGATCGACATGCTGCATTTCTTGATGCAGAGCTGGAACAGCAGTCAGCTCGATGCTATCAACCGCTATGTCGCCGAACATGGACTGCGCCAGCACGATCTCTTCTGGGCGGTGGCGCAGGCCGTACTCGAAATGGCCGAACCACAGGCTAAAGAGCGCACGTTGCTTGAAGTACTTGTCGCCTGGGGGCGCGGCAAACCTGCGGCCAATGCGTTCGCCCAACCTGGTCTGTTGGCGGAGGATGAACCCACACGTAAAGGATAGAAACGATGAGCGCCAAGTCCTGGTCCCAACTTTGCGACATGCGCGACGATGTGCGCAGCGGCGAGCTAACCCTGGCCGAATTTGCCGCCGACCTCTACGATGCGCGCAGCGGCGTCGCGCCGGTCGTTTATCGCGACCCCGGCATGTTCTTCGACCGCACCTTTCCCACTTATCGTATGAAAAGCCTTGCCGCCGATGTTCTGCTGCGGCTGGCGGGCAAAGGTGGAAAACCTGTGCTGCGGCTTCAGGTCGCCTACGGCGGCGGCAAGACGCATACCCTGATTGCGCTGATGCACCTGGCGGAACGCGGTAACGCTCACGCTACACACAGGACGGTCAGCGAATTCCTCACCTTCGCTGGACTGACCTCTGCCCCCGCCGCGCGCGTGGCCATCCTGCCTGGCGACAAGATCGACGTGATCGAGGGGCTGGAGGTAATGGGTCCGACCGGGCACACGCGTCGTGTGCGCACGCTTTGGGGTGCGCTCGCCTATCAACTGGCGGGCGACGCCGGCTTTGTGCGCATGCAGAAGCACGATGAAGAGTTCATGCCGCCGGCGGAGCCGCTGCTCGTCGATTTGCTGAGGGCGCCTGAATCTGATGGTCTCGGCACGCTGGTGTTGGTGGACGAGGCAGTGCTCTACTATCGTTCGTTGGTGAACAGTAACCCCAAGATGTTGGGCACGCTCAAAGATTTTTTCCAACTGTTGACGCAGGCTGCGGCCAAAGCCGGGCGTTGCACGCTGGTCGCTTCGCTGATCGCATCGCATGTTGAAGCCAACGACAGCACTGGCGTGCTGTGTCTCAACGCGTTGGAGGAGGTATTCGAGCGCATCGCCGAACCGGTTGAGCCGGTGAACCGCGACGACATTGCTGAGATTCTGCGCCGGCGCCTTTTCCGCAGCGTGCCCGGTCCAGAAGAGCGGCGCAGCGTCGTCGACAGTATGATGGCCGCCATGCACCGCCTCCCCGTGGCCGACAGCCAGCGCAACCAGGATGCCTACGACAATCTGGTCGCCAGCTATCCTTTTCACCCCGACCTGATCAACGTGCTCTACCAGAAGTGGACGCAGCTCGGCAAGTTCCAGCGCACGCGTGGCGCTCTGCGTCTGCTCGCCTACGCTCTGCGCGAAAGTGCAACGGGTGACTTGGCGCCCTTCGTCGGCCCGTCGGCCTTTTTGCCCTACAACACGTCTTCGGGCGTCAATCAGCTTTCGCCGGCGCTGCGCGAACTCACCAACATCTGCGATGAGAGCCTGCGCTGGTCTTCGTCGATCACCGGCGAACTGGAAAAGGCGCGCACAATTCAGAGCGGGCTGCCTTCGCTGGAGCAGCGCGAGATTGAGCAGGCGGTCGTTGCGACCTTTCTGCACTCACAGCCGATGGGTGCCCGTGCTACGCCCGCCGAGCTGACCGCGCTGCTGGCGCATCCCAGCATCGATCCGGCCAGCCTGGAAGACGGCCTGCGCAAGTGGCGCGAGCGATCCTGGTTCCTCGTCGAAAATGACGATGTCTGGCAGCTTGGCATTGTGCCCAACCTCACACACATGCACTACAACGCCAAGACCATGCTCAGTGAGCCGGAGGTCGAAGATGAACTGCGCAACCGCATCAAGCTGGTCACCGCGCTCAAGGAGAGCGCGCCGGGCGTCGAGCTACACATGCTACCGCAAAGCCCCGGCGACGTGAGCGATACGCCGCAACTGCGCTACCTGGTCCTTGATCCCAGTTGTGCGGTGACGCCCGGTCAGCCGCTGCCACAGGGGGTTGAGGCGTATTTCAACGAAAAACGGGGTGCACGCATCTTCCGCAACAACATCCTCGCCCTGGCGCCGGATTCGGCTGCGGTGGCCGGTCTGCGCGAGCAGGTGCGTAACTGGCTGGGCTATGGCAAGCTCGAAAAACCGGAGCACCAGCGCCTGCTCAACGACGACCAGAAAAAGACACTCACCCGGCTCAAGCAGGAGAGTCAGAACAAGCTGCCCGAAGCGGTGACGGGCGCCTATCGCATTTTGGTCGCGGTCAACGACACCGGCGAAGTCGAGGCGCAAACGCTGCGCAGCGGCGGCGCACCTTGGACGCGCATCCAGAACTTGTTGACCGAGCAAGAGCGCCTGGTTGCTGAAACCCTCGACCCCGACCTGATCCTGCCGGACAGCTACTTCGAAATCTGGCCCAAGGATCGCCCCGCCATGCGCGTTCAAGACATTGTGGCGGCCTTTGGGCAATTCCCGCGCTTGCCGCGCCTGTTGCGCGTGGAATCGCTCTACGACACGCTCAAACGTGGGCTGGCGGAGGGTGTACTGGTGCTGCGACTGCCACGCGCCGATGGTTCTGCCCGCACTTGGTGGCGAAACGCGCCAGACGACGACACACTCACGCGCGCCGAACTCGAAGTGCTCCCCGTTGCCCGCGCCGAGTTGCATGATCTGGATTACAAACTGTTGGCGCCCGATGGGGTTTCCGGTTTGTGGGCAGGCAACCCGCCCACATTGACTCTTGCTCAGCTGCGCGTCTTTTTCGATGGCCAGCATGCGCCGGCGCTGGCCGCGGGCGTGTTGGATAGTACGGTGCGCCAGTCTGTGAAGCTTGGCGTAGTGATGGCGCAACATCTGGGCGCTGCCTACTACCGCGAAGAAGTGCCGGGCGGCGTACTATCCGACGATCTTGTGCTATACCCGGCGCCGGCGCGGCTCAACGGCGCCGACCTGACGCAGCAGGCGTTGCCTGCGGTCTGGCGCGACGGGCAGGCGAATCTCGCCGCGATGCGCGACGCACTTGCCGCCGGGCGTCCAACCCCGCTACCGTGGACACTGCTGGTCGCCGCAGTGGATGAGGCATTGTCAATGCGTCTTTTCGAGGTTGCCGGTGGCGTCTGGCCCTGTTCGCCAGTGGCTGCCGACGACGTCAGTTTCCGGCTTACTGAGCGCATTGACCTGACACCGGAGATGATCGTACGCGCCATCGAATACGCTGACAGCCAGACGCCCAACCTTGCCGGCGTCAAAGATACCATCGAAACGCACTTCTTTGGCGGGCGCACGCTCGCAGATAAAGAGTTCTTCGCCGCGGCAAAGCGCGCGGTGGACAGCGGCCTTCTTACTGCCGTCGATCGCTGGCAGGGCTCTGATCCTGGCAGTGTGCGCGTACGCCGCCCCGACGTCGTTCTCTTTGCAGAGACCGATATCACCCCGTTTGCCTTACAAACCCTGGCCGAACGCCTGGACGAACTCACATTGATTGATCCCACCCTCAACTTGCACTTCCGGATCTCCCTGACGGTCGACGGCCAACAGATCGCGCCGGAGACGGTAGAACGGTTGGACGCAGTGTTGGGCGAGGTCGTGGCGGGGTGGGTGCTGCGGTGAGAACATGGAATTCCTCTCTCACTGGACTGACAAATGCTCCATTTCGGTATTGAACTCGATAAGGACAATCTTATGGCTGTTGGGGATATGTAGGGATAGGGTGTGAGCATGGAGCGAGGTGAACTTCAAGGGTTGGTGGTTCAAGCTCTTCAACAAATTGCCGAAACTACTGACGATGCAATTAGTAGCCTTCGCAGAGGGATGGGTAGGATGCGGGCAAATGAGGATGCCCAGATTTATCTCCACCTTCACGAGGCGTTCAGGAATGTCCTGGATCAGGACGTATATCTGGGATTGATGGATGGGCAAGGACACAGAAAGACAATTGTCGTTGACGGATTTAGTTTGGACGTCACTGTGACCCATAGAGAGCCAAAGCTCGAAAAGCTGTATGGGGTAGATGTCGTGTATGTCCTTGGTGACTGGAAAACCATGTTTTTTCAGCACAAGAAGCGTGCATCTGACGGTTCCCTGCCATTTAGCAAGAAGGAACAAAGCCAACGCGATAAGATCGTCGCGCTCTGTGATGCGTGCTCGAGCGCAAGAAAATTCGGCGACTCGGTGAACTTTGTTCGGGCATACTGCGCTAGCGTCTATGTGATTGGCGATGCAGAAGGCAAGTCACGACATGTTGTCTCTGCGTGTCGCGTAGGCGACTATCGTAGTCAAGTGCAGAGAAAAACGCTGTTAACTGATGCATTTCGGCAACTTCCTGCCGTCGGCGACATGGAAACCACGGACCGCATGTTTCTTCAATGTACGATCGGTAGACTGTTGGACAACACAAAACGAAAGGCAAACGTAGGTTCCATTGAAGATGCTTTGCTGACGGGACCAGATTTGGTTTTCCATGCCGTGTTACGGCAAGGGTAATATGGCCAAAAGTGTCTATTGGGCCTCGTCATGTAGCGCTGCTCAAAGCCAGTTCTAGAGACCAATATGCACTTTGATGGGTTTAGTGGATCTAGCTCAAGGTTCGGCAACGGAAGGATATCCCGACGATTCAAGCAATGACGAGTGGGCGGTTGTGACGCTCTGTGTGACGCTCATAGGTGGGAATGCGCCACAGCGAGAGTATTTGTTGCGTGAGGCGTTTTGCGGACTGCGTTATATCGTACGCATCTCTACATAGTGGCGAATGATGCCCAATGAACTGTCGCCTTGGTATGCGGTGTGCCAACGAACGCGACGTTGGTTGGCCGCAGTTGTGTTCGAATTGTTCGTTATTGATTTGCGCATGATGCTGCGTGAGATAGATGGGTGTACCCCGCATCCGGGCAGTTATCGTTGATGGGCGGAGATTGCGTTCGATACCGGAAAGTGGTGGATGATCCGGCTACGATGGTTACAAACGACGCAAAGGCTCCAAGGTAAACCTGGCGGTCGACTCGTTGGCCAATTTTGTTGGCGGCTGTCGTCAGGCCATCGGCGATTCGGTGAGGGTTGCCTTTGTTGACCATGGCCATACTAGCGAGAGAGCCAGCCCAAGATGCTGCGCGACAGGGAAATCACCTCGAGGCAGTCAGACCGTCGACCGCCAAGCACGGTGTCGTCCTTCTACCCCGTCACCGGCTTGTTGTACGCAGCTTTGCCTGGATGGCTCGTTTTCGTCGTCTGGGTCGCGATTACAAGCGATTCCAGCAAACCTTGGTTGGATTGCATTTCATAACCTTTCCCATTCTCATGGTCATAACTTTGTTGCCTTCATGGTCCAAGGTGCATGACAGGTTCAAAAAAAAGGAGACGCAGGCGGCGATCGCTGCACTATCCATCGTGGTGGGGCAACTCTACAATGCATCCCTGGAGGCAACAACATATGACTGATGATCGAAAACTTTACATCAATGGAATCGACGTGAGCACCGGGGAATACTTGGTTGAACCCATGACCTACGAACAGGCTGTCAAGTACATCCGCGGTGAACCATACAATCCACCCCTCGTTGAAACGCTAAAGAAATTGCTAAAGAAGCTCACGGGTATAACACTGGGCTGGCCGGCCAGTCTTGATCTAGACAGAATCGATAAAGCTGGGTGGGGCGTAGTGTTCGCTTCGGATGAAGACTCAGAGGTCAAGAAACAGATTAGCAGACTTGTTGATCATCGCCTTTCACAGATCGTTGACGCCACCATAGTCAAAGAGCTAACATACGACACCGACAAGCGACCGGACTGGCGCACATGGCTTGCAACGTATGGTGTTAGCCTGGGTAGCCCTGACCCACACAAGGTACCTTATTACCTACTCGTGGTTGGCAGCCCAGAACGTATTCCGTTTGACTTCGGCTATCTATTGAGCACTGAATACGCCGTGGGGCGCCTGCACTTCGATGACGCGGAGGGCTACCGCCGATATATAAACAGCTTGATCCAATATGAAAAAGGCAAAGCCTCGCCGCGGGCCAAACAGGCAGTCTTCTTTGCGCCGCGACTCAACTTCGACCCGGCCACGCAGCGCAGCGCGGATCAGTTGATCAATCCTCTAGCAGATGGGGTTCCGCCGCAACCAAGCCCAAGGCGGATCGAGGGTTTTCAAGTACACAAGGTGCTTGGCACAGGGGCAACTAAGCAGGCGCTAGTTGATCTATTCGCAACATCTGTGGGTAAACTACCCCCTGCCTTTCTCTTTGTCGCCAGCCACGGCATGGGCACGCGCAAATCCAACGATGACCAACCGGCGCTCCACGGCGCTCTCGTCTGCCAAGACTGGCCTGGTTATGGAGCCATCGATTCCAAGCACTACTTTTCAGCGAGCGATGTGCCGACAAATAGTCAACTCCACGGGTTAATCAGCTTCTTCTTTGCCTGCTACAGCGCTGGCACACCAGCATTTGATCGCTATCTGCACGAGCCGAAACAGAAACCGCCAAGGATCGCTGACAGGGCATTTATCGCTGCACTCCCCAAAGCCATGCTCAGTCATCCCAATGGCGGCGCGCTGGCCTGCATCGGTCACGTGGAACTAGCTTGGAGCTGCTCATACATCGCATCTACGCCCGGCGCCAATCTAAACCATTTCCAAAACGCGGTCACTTGGTTGCTCCAAGGCAAGCCTGTAGGCTGGGCTATGAAGGACTTCCCCCTACTGTACATGCAGAAGTCTACAGACTTGAGCAAAAAGCTTGAAGAGATCAGTTTCCAAGGCATTGTCTCTGATCAAGACTTAGCCGTCAATTGGATCGAGCGTAACGACGCCGAAGGCTATATTATTCTCGGTGATCCGGCAGTGAGCCTGCGTGTTTCTAACCTTATCTGAAAGGAATCACGATCATGGCTGAAAAGACAGGAGTTTCCCTCACCAGCATAATGGATTTTCCCACTGTTGTCGTTGAACAATTGGGCAGCCTGTGGATCACCACTGCTGAGGAATTAGTCGGTGCCGCAAGACAGACCGGTCCTGAAGGGCTGGCGAGTTATCTGAGCATTACTGTTGACGAAGTCACAGGGTTGGTAAATCAGGCAGCTGAGGCACTGCCAGCCACCGTTTCCTACGATTTCGATGGAGTGATGTCCGTGGGATTTGGCGCACTGGACGAGCCGGAAGGCGAGCCTCTCGACACAGGGCCAGTGGCCTATGCGCCGATCACGCTGCCCGCTTCCATTAGCCTGGCTGAGCAAATGTCCCCAGTACGCAACCAGCAAAACCGTGGGACATGCGTTGCACACGCCTGCGCTGCAGTGCGCGAATATCTCCTGGAAAAAGATGAAGTAAAGGACGACCTCTCCGAACAGTTTCTTTATTGGGCCTGCAAGCAGCAGGATGGGATTCCCAATATCGAAGGTACATTCATTAGCACGGCCATGTCTGTTCTAGAGGAGTTGGGGATTTGCCCGGAACAGATATGGCCCTACAAACCGAATAAAGTCCAAGGAAACGAAGGCCAGGGGCCACCGCCTATTACTGCTGTCGAAAGCGCGAAACCCTACCGCATTCAGAATGGTGAAAAGATATGGCCCAAACAAGTAATTGCGCTCAAACAGAAGCTGGCTGACGGCAAACCTGTCGCATTCGCCGTCCCCGTCTATCCCTACTGGCTGACCAATCCTGTGCGTACCACTGGTGATGTTCGCATGCCCTTGCCAGGTGAAGACTGGCCTGACAAGAAAACGAGAGGCCATGCAATGTGTTTGGTTGGGTACGTGGACGACCCTATGGTGCCCGGCGGCGGCTATTTTGTCTTGCGTAACAGTTGGGGCACAATCTGGGCTTCCAAGGGCGAAATACCCGGATATGGCAGGTTGCCCTATGCCTACATGAGCGAATATGGAACTGCGGCCTACACCGCCACAGTTCTTCCCAATCTCACGGAAACTGGAATCTTCCCGGTCAAGTCCCGCAGCCATACTTTCTACGATTGGCTACGCAGGCTGTTTGGAGGACATTGAGCTTTGAGCGCCGATGACCTGTTCACCGAACTCACGATCCGTCTCTTTCCTGTAGGTGCGAATGGCAGCTATCCCGTCGAGATCACCATACCAGGGCGCCAACCACCGGCAGGCGCTGTCGGACCGCCGCCTGCCGGCCTGCCCAGTTTGGATCCGGATGCAGATAGCCGCGCACTCACCGATTGGCTCTTTTCTGACTTCAATCACAAGGCGGCTTGGGCTGAGCTACGGCGCCTTGCTGTGCAGCGACGCATTCGCTTGCGCATCGATGCTTCGGCGCCTACGCTGCACCGCCTGCCCTGGGAACTGCTCGCTGAAGTGGATCTGAGTGGACAATTCCGCCTGCTCAGCGTAGATGATACCACACCTTTTTCCCGTTACCTGGCCGGTGGTTGGGAGCCGGGCACTCCCGTAACCGAGGCGCCCATTCGGATTTTGGTTGCTATCGCCGATCCTAATTTTACAGAGTCGAGATTCCCTTTGGCACCTATCAACGCAGACGAGGAATGGAATATCCTGAAGGATGCCTTCCTGCCTCTGCAGGGGGCCGGAATGGTCGAATTGGTTCGCCTTGATAGCCCTTGCACGCTTACTGCCATGGAAAGTGCTCTGCGTGATGGCGACGGTTTTCACATCCTCCACTTTCTGGGCCACGGCGCCTATAATGAATCGTTGCAGGAGGCAGTAGTTTTCATGGCCGATGCCAACAACGAGGTATCGCTCGTGAGGGATGTGGAGTTTCGCAACATGTTGAGTCGATTTTTGCTGTCCAGTGGCCATGAATCCCGGCCCGGGCTGCGCCTTATATTCCTGGCAAGCTGCCAGACTGCCACGCGCTCCGACGCTGATGCCTTCGCCGGCTTTGCCCCGCAGTTGGTCCAGGGCAGTGTGCCCGCAGTGTTGGCCATGCAAGACAAGGTGGAAAAGGAAACTGCGCACGCGTTCACACAGGTGTTCTATCATCAACTACTGGAACATGGCCTCGTCGACCTGGCCTGTAACCAGGCGCGCGCCCATTTGCTCACGGGCAACTACACCGGTGCACAGATACCTGTTCTCTTCAGCCGGCTGCCGGACAACCGTCTGCTGGATTTACCGAAAGGTGACCGTCGACCGGTGATCGAGCGCCAGCCTTATGAGCCGGAGACGATCTACGTGCCGCCTGGCATGTGTCGTATTGGCCGTGAGCCGGGCGCCGATGTGCCCGCGCTGGAGATGCCGTCCGCACCAGTGGCGTTCGCTGCTTATCGTATTGGCAGGTATCCAGTCACCAATGTCGAGTACCTGCACTTCGTACGCGCGACCGGTCGCTCCGTAGCCGAAGAAACCGGGTGGGCACTGGCCCAGGTGGGGCGTCGGCCTCCTGAAATGAGCGAAAATCACCCGGTTGTGGGAGTCACTTGGGACGATGCAATTGCCTATTGCAAATGGTTGGAGGAGACCACCGGGCGCAACTATCGCCTGCCTAGCGAAGCCGAATGGGAGTATGCTGCACGCGGGTCCGATGGGCGGCTCTACCCGTGGGGCAACGCGTTTGACGCAAAGAGATGCAATGCTCAGCCGTCGGGGATTGGTGGCACGACAGCAGTAGGGTATTACTCGCCGGTCGGCGACAGCCCGCGAGGGTGCGCCGATATGGCAGGCAACGTGCGGGAGTGGACAAACACGCGTTGGGGCCGAGACCCGAATGTCGCAGAATACGCGTACCCGTACCGAACAGACGATGATCGCGAGAACTCGCTGTGTGAGCACGAACTGCGTATCTGTCGGGGCGGCTCTTTCGCTGATCGCGCAGTTCGTGTTACCTGCACAGCACGTTATCGTTACGATAGCAGCAGTTGCGATAGAAGGCGAGGCTTTCGCGTTGCGATGAGCCTGTGAATTTAGGGGGAAATATGCGCTGCAGCCTT
>ERZ795053.4338-NODE-4338-length-15429-cov-4.911929_pt1 | contig 15429 bp, 10 predicted proteins | sample MGYA00375137_ERZ795053 | MGnify/ENA primary metagenome ERZ795053 (study PRJEB30182, sample SAMN05720284) | activated sludge metagenome | isolation source: Anaerobic digester | place: Hong Kong | collected 2014-12-17 ... | reverse complement strand
ATCTTCAACACAAACGCATGTTCACAGGGCGCCATTGCCGGCAGTCGAACACGCAGCGCATCGGCGTCGTGCGACCAGGTGAGCGTGTCGTTGTGGCCGAGAAGTGTCACCTGGTTGATGGTGGCGCGACGCTGATGGTCACGACCGAGCGCTTGGATGACCGCTTCCTGGTCGGGCCAGGCGAGCAGGATGGCGTAGAGGGTCTCACCCTTGGTGGTGAAGCGAATATCCTGGCCGGTGAAGGCGGCGCGCTTGGTGTCGGTGAATGAACCCTCGCTGACTTCGGTCGGGCCTTCGCCAAAGATCTGCCAGGGGCGCGTGCCGTAGATTGCCTCGCCGTTGACCGCCAACCAGCGCCCAATCGCGCGCAGCATCGCCTGCTCTTCTTGAGGGATCGTGCCATCGGGCTTGGGGCCAATATTGAGCAGCAGAGCGCCGTTTTTGCTGACGACATCGACGAGATCGGTCACCAGCGAAGCAACCGTTTTGTACTCCTGGTTGTGAGTATAGCCCCACGAATTCTTAGCGACCGAGGTGTCGTTTTGCCAGAAGAAGTCGGGCAGCCCGGCCAGTTGTCCCCGCTCAATGTCGAAGACCGCGGTGCCTTTGGGGAACGCTTCAAATTTGTAGTTGACCGCGACCCCTTTGTGCCACTCCGCGCCGCGATTGTAGTAGTAGGCCGCGAAGCGAGGGAGATAAGATTGGAAGGCCTTGTGGCCGATCCACCAGTCAAACCAGATGAGCTGTGGTTGGTATTTGTCGACCAATTCGCAGGTGCGCAACAGCCAATCGTTGAGATAGGCTTCGTCGGGATAGGGCGTGACATCGAGCTTGTGCGCGTCCCCATCCATCGGTGTGGCGGGCCCGTAGAAGTCCGCGTACTGTGGGTCATTGACATCGGCGTCGAAGGCACGGCCGCCATTCATAAACCACCAATGTTCCGCACGGTGGCTGGAGAGGCCAAAGACCATGCCCGCCGCGCGCGTGCTCGCCGCCAGTTCGCCGACAATGTCGCGCTGCGGGCCCATTTCGGCGGCATTCCAGCGACAGAGATCGCTGGCGTACATCTGAAAGCCGTCGTGATGTTCGGCGACAGGCACGACAAACTTTGCCCCGGCTTCCTGAAAGAGTGTGGCCCATTCTTCGGCATCGAATTTTTCGGCGGTGAAGAGGGGGATGAAATCTTTGTAACCGAATGTAGACTGAGGGCCGTAGGTGGCGACGTGGTGCGCGAATTCGGGACGATCCTGCAAATACATCTGGCGCGGATACCACTCGTTGCCAAAGCCGGGCACACAGTACGGTCCCCAGTGGATAAAGATGCCGAACTTGCCGTCAATGTACCAATCGGGCACCGAGTAATTTTGCATCGTCGCCCAGTCGGCTTGATGAGGGCCGGCGGCCGCGACCCGATCGATCTGTTGCAGGGTGATGGTCATGGTGTACTCGTTTCTATTTGCTCTTCACATGACAAGGATCGTCCCGTAGGGATGATTGACTTTAGGGACAAGAAAACCAAAGCTGTCTCTCCTAAGTTCAGCCATCCCTACGGGACGATCCTTGCTGCTATCGATATATAAAGATGTTCTGCACACAATAACATTTTCTCTGCTGGTAGAAACGTCACTGCATCGCAACCGCTCATATAACTGCAATTGCCATTATTGTAGTGCAACGGAGGCACAGGCCCAAGTTTACTGCACAACAAAGTACATTTCACGATTCGTAGAGTGTCGGTTCGGTGATAAAGACATGATCCAAACCGGTGGTGTCGAGTGTGGGGATCTTGTTCCCCTGTGGATCGGCTTCGTGGAGGTAGCAGGCGACTGCGCGATGTGGGGCCGTGCGGTAGAGCGGTGGCTGTTGGGTACGACAGGACGCCATGGCATGTGGACAACGGTCGGTGAACTTGCAGCCGGGAAAGTCCGCCGCGGGCCGCGTCGGCGCGGGCGCGGCATCATCGCGGTGCCACATGCGCTCGGGGATGGCCTGAGGGATCGAGTTCATGAGCAGCTGGGTGTAGGGGTGTTGCGGCTCATTGACCACCAGATCGACCGCACCCGCCTCGGCGACCGCGCCATGATAGAGCACGAGCATGTTGTGGCTGATCTGGTAGCCGGTTGCCAGATCGTGGGTGATATAGATGATCGAAATCCCGAACTCTTCGTTGAGCCGCTGAATGTTGCTCAGAATTGTTGCGCGTAGCGACGCATCGACCATGGAGACCGGTTCGTCGGCAATAATCAGCTTGGGCTTGAGCAGCAGTGCCCGCGCCACCATAATGCGTTGCCGCTGGCCGCCGCTCATCTGGTGGGGATACCGTCCCAGCGTCTCTTCCGGGCGCAGACCAACCGTCTCCAGCGCCTCTTCGATCAGGTGGTAGGCTTGGCGTCGAGAGGAAGCCAGCTTGAACTTTTGCAGCGGCTTCAGCAACACGTGGTCGACCCGATAAAAGGGATTGTAGACGCCAAAGGGATCTTGAAAGATGAACTGCACATTGTGGAGAAAGTCACGGTGCTCGGCCTTATTCATTTTGTGTATTTCTTTGCCCCGATAGCGCACCTGCCCTGCTGTTGGCGTTTCGAGGCCGAGCAAGAGACGCGCCAGCGTCGTCTTGCCGCTGCCGCTTTCCCCGACAACGGCGGTGATGAGCGGCGGGTTATCGTCGAGCGTCATGGAGAAATTTTCGAGCGCGATGGTGCGATTCTTATCAAAAAAACCGCCTCCAAAGATTTTGCTCACATTGCGGAATTCAATTAACGGGGCACTCATGACGGCTCCTCCAGCAGATGACAGGCGGCCCAGCGCTGCGTGATCACTTCGCGGAGCGCGGGATTTTCTTGCGTGCAATGGTCAAAGGTGTGGGGGCAGCGGGGATGAAAGGCGCAGCCGCGCGGCAAGTTCAACAATTGGGGCGCCAGACCGGGAATGCCGCGCAGCCGCTTCTTGCCTTTGGTCGTCGGCAACGATTCAATGAGCAGGCGGGTATACGGGTGTTGCGGCTTGATCAACGCCTCTTGGATCGGCGAGAGCTCGACCAGCCGTCCGGCGTACATCACCCCCAGCCGGTCGACCGTTTGCGCCATGAGCCCCATGTCGTGGCCAATGAGGATGATCGAGGCACCAAGTTCTTCCTGCACATCCTTCAATGTCTCCATCACCCGCTTCTGCACAACGACATCGAGCGCACTGGTCGGCTCGTCGGCGATGATCACCTTGGGTTGCAGGCTAATGGCAATCGCCATCGCCACCCGCTGTTTCATGCCACCGCTCAACTCGTGGGCGTGCATGTTGGCAACCTCCGGGCGCAGGCCCACCCGTTCCAACAGCCGTTCGACGTGCACATCGGCTTCCTTTTGGGTCATGTTGATGCCGTGGTCGCGAATGCCGTCGAGGATCTGCTCGCGGATGCGTGTCACCGGGTTGAGCGAATTCATCGCACCCTGGGGCATCAGCGCGATCTCTGAGAGGCGCACTGCTTTGTATTCGTGGCGTGAAAGGCCGGCCAAATTGCGGCCGTCGAGCCGAATCTCGCCCCCAACGACACGGCCCGGTTTCTGGATCAACCCAACCAACGCCATGCCGAGGGTGGTTTTGCCCGAGCCGGACTCGCCGACGAGCCCCAAAATCTCACCCTTTTGCAGATCAAAGGAGACGTGGTTGACGGCATTGACCGGTCCGCGCGAGGTGTCATATTGCACCTGCAAATCCCGGATCGCTAGAATTACCTCGCTCATACACGTTCCCTCACGCGCGGGTTGGCGATCTCATCAAGCCCCATCGAGAGCAGGAAGAGACCAAGGAAAAGGATCGAGATTACAGTGATGGGTGGCAACCACCACCACCACCAGCGGTTGATGACCGCGCCGTCGAGGATTGCCCAGTAGATGGTCATGCCGAGTGTTGGCGCTTCAATCGGGCCGAGGCCGAGCGCTTCGAGGCCAATCGAGGCAAGCACCGCCTGCGAGACCGCCGCCACCAATGACGCCGCCAGGAAGGGCAGCAGGTTGGGCATCAGCTCCAAAAAGATGATCTCCATGCCGCTCATGCCCGAGAGTCGTGCCACTTCGACATAGGGCCGGTTGCGCAGTGTCAATACCTGGGAGCGGATGATACGCGCCGGTCGCAACCAGGCAATCACACCCACGATCAGCGCCATGCCGCCGACGGTCAGCCGTCCACTAAAGGCGATCCCCAAGATAATGAGAACCATGAGGCCGGGAATCGTCAGCCCCACATCGACCGTGCCATTGATCACCGTGTCGATCCAGCCGCCGTAGTAACCGGAAATAAAGCCCAGCACCGTACCGATGATGAGGCCAATCAGGCCGGCCAACAGCCCCACGGTAAAGGTCAGGGGAATGCCGGCAATGATGGTCGCAAAGAGGTCCCGCCCAAGGCGATCGGTCCCAAAGGGGTAGTCGGCGGAAGGTTGCAACAGGGGCGGCGCGGCCAGCGGATAGGCATCCTTTTCTTCCGTGATGTTGGCGCCAATGACGGCAAAAGCCAACAGTGCCAGCAAGAGCAACACTCCCCAGACGAGGTTGGGGTTGCGCGCCAGAAAGCGGCCAAAGTCGCCAATCTGCTGGCGCCGCGTGCTCTCGTAAGAACGCCGTCCGGGGCGTATCTGTTGTTCCAATACAGTACTCATCGATCTTACCTTTTCCTATCGTACGAGATGCGTGGGTCGAGCAAGGGGTAGATAATATCCAGGAGCAGCGTGGCGAGACCAATCGTCACAATCGAGAAGAAGACAATGCCCTGCACCAGGAAATAGTCGGTCTCGCGAATGGCGCGCCAGAGCAGCGTGCCGATGCCCGGATATTGAAAGACAATTTCAACCAGGACGGCGCCGGAGATCAAATAGCCGAGGACCAGCGCCAGGCCGGTCATCTGCGGCAGAATCGCATTACGCACGGCGTAGCGTAGAAAGAGGGTCCGTTCGCTCAACCCTTTGGCGTCGGCAAAGATCATGTAATCTTCCCCACGCGTGGTGACCATCATCGCCCGCATGCCCAGCGCCCAGCCGCCAATCTGGGCGAGCACAATCGAGAGCGCCGGCAGAATCGCGTGACGCACCACACTAAAGGCAAATTCCCAACTCCAGTTGGGGATCGTGCCGCGGGGGTAGCCGCCGCCGGAGGGTAGCCAGCGCACATAAAAGGAGAGGAGATAGAGCAGCACGAGGCCCAATAAATAGTAGGGAATGGCGTGAAGCGTAATGAGCGGTGGAAAGAGCCATTGGATTGAACGAGGGGCCCGGGGCCAGCCAAAAAGCGCCCCCAACAGCGTTCCAAGAAAGAACGAGATTACGAAGGAGACGCCCAGCAAGCCCAGCGTCCACGGTACCGCGTCCATGAACATGTCGATGACTCGGTTGGGGTAGTGGGCGATTGAGTAGTTGAAATCAAAGCGGGCTAGATCCCCCAAGTAGCTGAGGTACTGCCTGTAGAGGGGACGATTCAGCCCAAATTTCTCTTCATAAACTTTGATGATCTCTTCCATGCCTGCCTGGACACTACCGCCAACCGTTGCTTCGTACATGAGCTTATCGCGGATGGGATCCTGGCCGGAGAGGCGGGGGAGGAAGAAATTGACAGTTGCCGCCAACCAAACAATGATGAGGAAGAAGAAGATGCGGCGGATTAGGTAATCGATGCGCACAAAGGTTGCCTCCTGATAAACGTGATGCGATGGACAATAACAGCGAATTGGGGAAGGAACGAATGGGAGAAACCACAAAAATTCGCGCCTTCCCCAATTGATTGTTATTGCTCTACCGCCTCCAGATTCCAGAGCACCATCAGGTGGGTCAGGTGCCAGGAGGCGCCGTTGACGTAGGCGTCATCACCCTCGGGCCAGTTGGTCCAGTAGGTGTTGTTGTGACCGATCCGGTGATAGAGTTCGGTCAGCGGGATGTCGGGCAGTTCGGGCAGCCAGATGGCCATGCCATCGTAGAAGAGATTCTCCAACGTCTCATAGTCATCCATCGGCGTGATAAAGACCTGATCGACAATTGCGTCATATTCCGGGTTGGACCATTTGGAGAAGTTGACCTGGTGATCGCCGGGGACAGCCTTGCTTGAACCCTGATAGAGACGCATTGTGTAATAGGGATCGCGTACGCTGCCGCCGTGACCAAAGAACTGCACTTCGTAGTCGCCGCTGCTGAAACGGTCGAGGTAGTCGGGCGGGCTGCTCGGGCGGACATCGATGCCTTGGTTCTTGAGCTGTTCCACAACAACCAGCGCCATGCCACTGAGGAATTGTGGGAACATGGCATCAATAACAAAAGGTGTGCCGTCGGGCTTCATCCAGTTGCCGTCGCCATCTTTGGTAAAGCCGGCATCTTCCAGTAACGCCGTACCCTTCTCCGGGTTGAATTCGGACGTGTTGTACTGTTCGAAGATTGGCTCGATCTTGTCGAAGTACCGCTGCAATGGGGGATAGGGCGGCATGGGGATCCGGGAAATCGTGTTGGCGCCGGACCAGCCAATGTCGACCACCTGCTGGCGATCAATGAAGTAGCTCAAGGCCCAGCGCACGCGGGCATCGTTGTAGGGCTCCTTCTCATTGTTGACATACATCGAAACGGGCCACCAGTCCAGATAGCCATAGGGTGCTTCACGACCGGAGTGGGTGGTAATCGCCTCGTTTTCGGCAAAGATCGTGGTGAACGACGTGGGCTGCATCGTGAAGCCGGTATCGATCTCGTTGGTGATAAAGGCCTGAATCGCCTGTTGTTCGGGCGGCGCCGGGAGGCGGATCACCCGTTCCATCTGCGGCATCGGGGCCAGACCCTGATCGGCGGCCCACCAGCTATCGCGGCGATCAAAGATCTTCTGCTCCGGCGATGAGGCAACTACGGTGAAAGGCCCCGTTGTTACAGGCCAGCCTTTTTCCAGATCAAAGGCTTTGAAGGTTGTCCAATCCTCGCCTTCAAAGATGTGCTTGGGCACAATGTAGACACCAATGTCATACTTGTAAGTCATGAAATAGAAGAAGCGGGGTGCCGGCACTTTGAGCTTGATTAAAACTGTGTTCTCGTCGACCAACTCCACGGCATCGACAAATTGTTGCACATCAACACCCCACCGCACTGCAGAACCAATTTCGCGCAACGTGTCGAGTGTATAAGCCACATCTTCTGCGGAGAAGGGCACCCCATCACTCCAGTTGATCCCCTGACGGGTCTTGATCGTGAGTTCCGTAAAGTCATCGTTGTATTCATAGCTCTCCGCCAACCAGAGCAACTCTTCATCGGCAAAGGCACTGTAGAAAGCGAGCGGTTCATAGATGATATTCGGCCCAATTTGGTGGTTGGAACCAATGGCATAAGGATTCCACAATTCGTGGTCGATGAATTGACCTTCACGGCCACCCCCCATAAAGATATGGGTGCGGTTGCGGGGTACTTCTTTAAGCCCACTGGCGGAGACCGCCGGCGCGGCCGCGCCACCGCTCTCCGCGGCGGGTGCTGCCTCACCGCTCGTTTCCGCCGGTGCCGCGCCACCACCACAAGCGGCCAACACCATGGAAAGAATGATCAAGAATGAAACCAACGTTAACTGCTTTGGCTTGGGTTTTCGCCCATTCATACCGTGCCCTCCTCGGCTTGTTCTGTTGTTCTGTTCGGTTGTCAATTGAAACGCTGTTTTGGAGAGAGGTTATTTCAAAAATCGGGAGCGCCAACATTGTAATCGAGACCTGCAAATGGTGCAAGTGCACTTTTTGCGTCGGGTGCGTACCACATTTAGGGATTACGCCGGACGTCCTATCTGGTCCTTCTCTCTAATCCCCCGAAATGGGACGCACTCTTTGCACCGTTTACACTCCCCAGGCTGCGCGCGCTTCTTCCATCGAACGCAAGGTCATCTTGCCAAGGGCGCTGTGACCGGTCCCTTCGTCACCGAGCCAACGTTTGTCGGCCGGTTCGCTGGCCGGCTGAAAACGCACATCGCAACTGAGCCGAAAGCGGTTGGTGAGATTGGTGGTGGACGCGTGCATGGTGTGCATGCCGAAAAGAATGACATCGCCGGCGCGGAAATCAGTGGTCGCCCACTGGCCGCCGAATTTTTCGACGATCTCCATCGGATCTTTGGTAAACCAGCCTTCCGTTTTGTCACGGTCGACATCCATGCGCCCGTAGGTTTCCTTGAGCTTCTCAAAGGCGGGCAGTCGGTTCGAGCCGACACACATGGCCAACGTCCCTTGCTCAACCGGAATATCTCCAAAGGGAATCCAGACAGTGTGCAAATTGGGCGAGCCTTGGCCCATGTAGACGTAGTCGTAGTGGGCGCCGGTATATTGCTCATTGCCAACGGCGCGCAACCATTTATAATGAAAGGTGAGCGCCGGTTCCCCAAAGTAGGTGGCAAAGAAGGTATAGAGTTCATCGCTCTCAAGCACGGACAGTACATCGCCATGATGGGCAATACCCTTGCGTCCCATCATCGGCACACTGTGACCTCCCTTGGGCATCACCCCTTCGAGGACCGGAGTCTCCGGTGTCAAGGCGTCGTGGGCCGCCATGTGGGTCATAATGGTCGCACGGGCGTGCAGGATTTTCTGGCGATCGATGAGGCCGCGCAGCAGCAGGTAACCATCGTCGGTCATGCGTTGCTGCAACGCTGCTCTGTTGCCCAACAAGGCGTTGCTGTCACGCAATTCAGCCAGATTGGCGCTGGGATAAGCCAATGGGCGATAACCAAATCGAATGTTCACGGGCACTCGCTTTCGTCGAAATGAGCAATTGGGTAGTAAATGGAATATGGACTATTGTACTTGGAAAGTTGCCCCCCTGCAATCATAGCACTAAGCATGAGTGCGTACCACATTTTTGGAATTACGCCGGACGATTCAGGTGGTCCTTTGCTGTAATTCCAAAAGAATGGGACGCACCCACTAAGCATCTACGCAGTAACGAACAGCAACAAGCAATCAAGAGAAATGGCAACTTGCGATGAAAATTGAACAGATTTTACTTTCGATCTTTGAAGTACCGGGCAATACCGCGCGTTTTGATCTCACCGAAGACGTGCGCAACGGTGCCGATCGACGTTGGCTGCCGACGGGCCATCAGCAACGCGATGAGGAGATCCATCTCCTGCATGTGCGTACGGACGAGGGAATCGAAGGCATCTGCACGGTGGGTGATGCCCGCTACACCACCATGCGCCGAGAAGAGCTGGAACAGTTGCGCATGCTGACGCTCGGGGAGAATCCCCTCAACCGTGAGCGCCTCAACAGCAAGCTCAATGCGGCCACGCGTACGATGTTTAGTCGCCCCGGTTGGTTTGGCGCATTGGACAATTGTCTGTGGGATATTGCGGGCAAGGCTACGGGGCTGCCGGTCTGCGCGCTGCTGGGGCGCGCCCGCGACTCTTGCCCAGCCTACTACAATTTCGGGGGGAAGAGCATTGCGGCCGCGACCGAGGATGCATTGGCCGCGGTGGCCCAAGGTTTTCCGGCCGTCAAGGATCATTTTCGGGGCGACGCCGGCGCCAATATCGCCGGTTTTCGCGCAATTCGGGCGGCTGTTGGCTCGGAGATCGATCTGCTTCATGATGCCGCGCTCTGTCACTACAGCTATCAAGATGCACTGCGGGTGGGGCGGGTATTGGAGGAGTTACACTATCGCTGGTTTGAAGAGCCGCTGCCCGACCGGGAACAGGGGCAGTTGCAAGAACTCTGTGCCGCGCTTGATCTGCCGATTCTCGCGCCGGAAACCTTGATGCACGATCTCACGTTGAGCGCGCGCTGGCTCATCAGCGGCGCAACCGATGATCTGCGCGCCAATGCCCGCCACGGTGTGACCCAAACGATGAAGCTCGCCCACCTGGCTGAGCTCCACGGTCGGCGCATTGAACTCAATGGTCCCGGTGGTCTCTTTGGCTTGGTGCATGCCCATCTCGTCTGCGCGATTGCCAACACGAGCTACTATGAATATTTTCCAGGTGGCAGCCGTGACGAACGAGGCAAAGAGATCGGTCTACTCAATCCACCGTTGCCCCAACAGGGCCATATCACGCCACCTGCTGCACCTGGTTGGGGCGCGGAATGGGATTGGGCCTATGTGGAAAAAGTCCGTGTGGCGACCTGGTAAGCGATTCCGCCCTGACAAGTCGCACTGATGCCAGGTATTGTGTATGAGAGACAATGCGCGACTTTTCACTGGGTTGACCATTAGTTTTATCGGCCATTAGTTTTACCGAATTGTAATATTAACAATTGAACGGGGTTCATGCATTTGCTACATTGGTAGTGGACGGTATGAATGGTGAGATGCAATGCGGTCCTGTGGGCAGTGCGCAACTTCTTGCTCTACACTGCGTAATGCTTCTTGCTGTACACTGTGATCACGGGGTCACTCTTTCACTTTCCCCGACTGGAAAGAGCTATCTTGCCTAACCAATTGTGATAGACTTACGCAGCTACCAAAAACAAGAACTTCATCGCTGATTGCGTTTCCCTGGTGAACTGTTCTCGGCATGGCATTGGTATGTAAGTCGTCTGTAAAAAGAATGCAGATCCTCCCTTATGCGAAGTTGTACGGCCTTGCCTCTTGCTAAAAACGCTGCTGCACCGACGAACAAATTCCCTGCAGTGGCAAGCGCAGATCGCCGCAAATGTCTGAGTCGTCGGCATTTCTTGCGGGTTGGCGTTGCCTTCGTGACGGGGGCGGCGCTGAGTGCCTGCACACCCTGGAACGATGCCTTTCTCGCACCGCTCGATGCCCAGTCTTCTGATGGGTTGCCCATGCCCAATCGAGAGGAAATTCAGATCGTCTATCAAGATTGGCGTACCGATTGGTTCCCTGACATTGTTGAAGAGCTGCTGGCGGAATTTCACGAGGAACATCCCAATATTCGGGTTTTCTTCACACCCGATCCGGACAATTTAGCCGATGCCATGTTACTTGATATGCAGGCCGGCACCGCGCCCGATCTCTTTTGGGGCGGCTCAACCTTCTTCCCCATTTGGGCGCAACAGGGTTATCTGCTCGATCTCCGTGACTATGTGGCGGCCGATCTGGCACTCGCCACAGTTGTCGACTGGGATCCTGCTCAATACCGTGCCTTTTTCTTGAGCAACGGCCAACAATTTGGCTTGCCCAAATATCATGGTGCGGTGGCACTCTATTACAACAAAGCGCTCTTTGACGCCGCAGGCATCGACTACCCCAACGCCCAATGGAGTTATGACGATTACTGGCTTGCCATGCAACGGCTGACCCACGACACTACCGATGGCGCGCGCGACCAATGGGGAAGCATGGTCGATATTGCCTGGGATCATCTGCAGATTTATGTCAATGGGTGGGGCGGTCATCTAGTGGCACCGTATGACGCAGCGTTCTGTACTGCCGATGAGCCGGCGGCGACAACGGCCCTCGAATGGCTGCGCACACGGATGTGGGATGAACATATCATGGCTGGTTTTCCCGACGTGCAGTATATGTCACCGCGCAGCGCCTTTATTAACCAGCGCGTCGCCATGGTCGAAGAAGGATCTTGGGTGCTCAAAGAGATTTTGCGCAACAGTGATTTCCCCGTGGGGGTGGCCCCGTTGCCCCGTGGCCCCGTGCGTCGGGTGACATTGGCCACGTCGGATGGCTTTGGCATCTATCGAGATACGCAATATCCCGAGGCTTCCTGGGAGTTTCTCAAGTTTCTGACCAGTGAACGCTTTGGTTTGGCCCTGGCCCAGGCTGATTTTTTACAACCGGCACGCGCCTCCTTAATTGACCAGTGGATGGGTTTTATCCGGGAAGAATTCCCGGAAAAGGCGCAAAATCTTGATCTGACCGCCTTTGCCGATGGCCACCTGCGCGGCTATTCGGTAACAGTGGAGATCGCCGACAACATGGCCGAGGTCGAGCCACAGTTGACCGCAGCCTTTGAGCAGATTTTTACCTTGGGCCAGGCTCCGGTCAGCATGATGCATGCGGTCTGTGCCCAGATCAATCGCACCCAGCGCAATGGTAGCGGACAGCGACCCCGGTTGGCTGAATGAGGGGTGCCCGTGACGGGAGGAAGTGTCGTTGTTGTAAGCGCGCAATCGAGTAGAGCGGGTATGGCTTTGACGAACCTGAAACAAATGGGCTTGCGCCGCAAAATTATCCTCTGGGCTTTTGTCCCGACGGCGATCATTTTGATGGGAGTAGCCTCCGTCAATTATATTGCCTATCGCCGCGTGGCGGAGACCTTAATTCTGGAGCGCGACGAGGAAGTGACGCGCCTGGCCGCCGGACAGATTGCCACCTCGCTCACCGAATACGCTGACCTCCTGGTGACTGAGGAGCGTAACGCTATGTTAGGCCAAGGTGACCTGGTCTATCAGCAGGCTGCTTTGCGTGGTGCCCGTAACCGGTTAGCCATCTTTGACGGCGGACTTGTCTTGCTAGATGGGGTGGGCGCCGTTGTGGCAGCCGAGCCGGTGCGACTCGAGATCATGGGGGCTGATTGGGCCCAGCGCCCTTACTTCCGCCAAGTCTTACGAACGGGACGTCCGGTCTTCTCCAATACATTGTCTGATGGGCCACAGGGTTCCCCGGTAGTTGCCGTGGCCGTCCCGGTTCTGGGTAGCCAGGATGAAATGATGGGTGTGCTCGTGGGAATGTTCCAACTGGGGGCAACAAGCATCAGCACCTTCTACGGCGATATCGTGCGTTTGCGTGTGGGGCGGCACGGCATCGCCTATCTCGTCGATGGCACGGGGCAGGTAATCTATCATTCTGTCGCTGCCCAGATCGGTGAAGATTTTTCGACCGAATCGGTGGTGCAGCAGGTGTTGGGTGGTAGCGCACTGAGCGCAGCACTGGCCGGTGAACGAATGGGGGCCATCCGCACGCGCGACCGCATGAACAACGAGATTGTGGCTGGGTTTGCTCATGTCCCAGGCACCGAGTGGGGACTGGTGACCGAGACGAGCTGGGAGACTCTACTGGGAATGGGTAACGCCTACCAGCGCTTTCTCCTGTTGCTCTTTGTGCTGGGCATTGTGACCCCGGCGCTCTTTGTGTCCATTGGCACGCAGCGCATCATCCAACCGGTGATTGACATGATTGGCGCGGCACAGAAGGTGGCTGCCGGCGACTTTACCCAGACGATTGTCACCAACAGTGGCGATGAAATTGATATTCTTGCCGCCCAATTCAATCGCATGTCGGCTCAGTTGCGTGCCTCCTACACGGGGTTGGAGAATCGCGTGGCCGAGCGAACCCGAGTGCTCTCTGCGTTGATTGATATTGCCGCTGCGGTCAATCGCTCGCTCGACCTGCAAGAGACTTTAACGCACTCGCTTGAGAAAACGTTACAGGTGTTAGGCATTGAAGCGGGTGGAATCTATTTACTAAATGAGACGGGAACCGAACTGGAGCTTGCGGTTCACCGTGGCTATGCGCCGGAACTGGTGGAAGAGATGGATCATTTGGCAATGGGCGAGGGCTTCAACGGCTTTGTGATTCAACACAGCTGCCCGCTCGTCGTCGACGAAATCGCCGATGATGACCGGTTGGCGCGTACTGCCGTTCGGGAAGCGGGTGTGCACTCGTTGGTAAGTGTGCCCCTCTATTCCAAAGAACGACCGATGGGCACACTTTTTACCACAACCTATGCTCCCCGAAAATTTAGCGAGGAAGATATCAATCTGCTCACGTCGATAGGCTACCAGGTGGGGGTGGCCATTGAAAATGCACTGCTCTATGGGCAAGCGCAACAACTGGCGGCGCTCGAAGAACGCAGTCGGCTCGCCCGGGAACTGCACGATTCGGTGACACAGGCGCTCTACAGCCAAATTTTGCTGGTCGAAGGTTGGAAGCAGATGGTGCAGAATGGTACGTTGACTGATTTAACTGAACCGCTGGAAGAGTTAGGCCAGGTGACCAAGCACGCGCTCAAAGAGATGCGACTACTTGTCTATGAATTGCGTCCACTCGATTTGGAAAAGGAAGGGCTGATCGGTGCTTTGCACAAACGGCTCAACGCCGTTGAAAAGCGTGCCGGCATCGAAGCACGCTTGATAACAGAAGGCATCCTCGCCGATCTTCCGCTGGAGTTGGAGGAAAATCTCTATCGGATTGCCCAAGAAGCGTTGGCCAATGCGCTGAAGCATGCCGACGCTCAACAGGTCATCGTGCGTCTCTCTTCCGATACCCACGCTGTCATCCTCGAAGTGACAGACGACGGCTGTGGCTTTGATCCAGCGCCACTTCTGTCACAGCGGTCTGATATCGGTGAACGGTCCTTGGTAACGGTGATTTCTGGTGGAGAATCCCCAACCAATGGTGCTCACGGGAATGGATCCGCAAGCAATGGGGGTGTAGAAGAGCATACAGCTTTCAAGCGCGAGTTGGTATATGATGGGCACACAGAGGACGGTGGCGAGAGCCAAGCAACCACCATTTCTGACAATGGCGGTATGGGCCTCATCAATATGCGCGAACGGGCGGAAAAATTCCGCGGCACCTTCACAGTAACCAGCACACCGGGTACAGGTGTAAAAATCCGGGTGGAAATACCGGTAGGCAAAGAGGGCAATGAATAATGGACAGATCAATACGTGTGTTAATCGCTGATGATCACGCAATTGTGCGGAAAGGGCTTCGCACATTAATTACCAGTCAAGCTGATATGGAAGTGGTGGCGGAGGCGGTCAACGGGATCGAAGCTGTGCTCAAGGCACGGGCGACCCAGCCCGATGTGATTCTCATGGATATGGTAATGCCCCGGCAAGATGGTGCAAGTGCCATTCGCGAGATCAAGCAGGAAAACCCCGAGGCACGCATTCTCGTGCTGACAAGTTTCGCCGAGGACGACAAAATTTTTCCGGCCATCAAGTCAGGCGCGCTTGGTTATTTACTCAAAGATGCCGAAACTGACCAACTGCTCCATGCGATTCGAGATGTCAGTGAGGGGAAATCGTCACTCGATCCAACCGTGGCGCTACGGGTAATCCATGAACTCAACCACACCTCCGACTTGCCGCCAACCGAGGACCCGCTAACCAGCCGCGAACTCGAGGTGTTACAATTGGTGGCCCAGGGATTGACGAACCAGGAGATCGCCGACCGCCTCATTCTTGGGGAACGGACCGTCGGGAATCACATTAGCAGCATTCTCAGCAAATTGCATCTGGCCAACCGCACCCAAGCGGCGCTTTACGCCCTACGCGAGGGCATTGCGCCCCTCCACCCAATGCCCGCCAAGTAATCTATCCTGCTCCTCCTCATCCGCTTGCGCTTTCTGAAGTTCCAGTGAAGTGCCAGAGAATGAGGAGGAGATGTGCTCAGCGCGGATAGATGGCGCTGATCCCCGCAATATCCTCACTCTGTAACTGCCGTTTGACACTGCCCGCCGCCAAGCGTGGGTACATAATTGATTGGGGCTGTGCCATGTGCCCTAAGATCAACCAGTGGCCAAATTCATG
>ERZ795053.4337-NODE-4337-length-15430-cov-11.823545_pt1 | contig 15430 bp, 14 predicted proteins | sample MGYA00375137_ERZ795053 | MGnify/ENA primary metagenome ERZ795053 (study PRJEB30182, sample SAMN05720284) | activated sludge metagenome | isolation source: Anaerobic digester | place: Hong Kong | collected 2014-12-17 ... | reverse complement strand
GCAGCCCATGCCCGCCCCACGCCCTGCGCTTCTCGGCACGGCCAGAGGGGATGGGAAGCGAACGGGCCATCGCTTCGCTCGGCCCCCACCTCACGAAAGGCCACGCGGCTCGTTCTGGCACCCCCAGAAGGCCGCGGAGCAGGCCATGCGGGTGAACGCCGTGGCCGGGCTTGTACCGGCCAGTGGCGTTGTCCCCCCTCACGAAGTAAGAGGGGGGAAGGCGCGTCAGCGACTCAGGGGGGTGCCCCGATTCCGGGTGGCGGAACATCGCGAAGCGAGTGGAGCCTGGGGGTGGGCCCATCACCCAAGCCAGCCTTCGATCTGCGCGGCCACCAGCGCCGGGCGTTCGTGCACGACCCAGTGCGTGGCGGCTTCGATGCGTTGCAGGGTGAGCTGCGGCACCCAGCGGTCCAGGCCGTCGACCAGTTCGGGGGGCAGGGCGGTGTCCTGCTGGGCCCAGAGCACCAGGGTGGGCATGGTGATGGTGAAGGCATCGGGCGGCAGCTCGACGTTGGCGGCGGCCGGGTCGTCCGGGCGCGGGGGGCGCAGGGGTGAGGCGCGGTAAAAATTCAGGCCGCCAGTGAGGCCGGCGCCGGGGCGGCTGCCGTTGCCGCGCCAGACGGCGCGGTAGCGCTCGCGCAGGGCGTCGGTCATCCAGCCGGCGCCTTCGGGCAGTACCGGCGGGCGGCCGAAGTCGCGCGCGTTCGGGTCGCTGGTGGCCGCCGCGGGCTGCGGGCCGGAGGCGCCCATGAGGTCGAAGAAGGGCCACAGGCGGGCGAAGTCGTGCTCGGCCAGCAGCGCCTCGGCGTCGGGCCGGATCAGGAAGTTCATGTAGGCGCTGGCGGCCTGCTGCACCGGGCTGTGCTTGAGCCCGCGCAGGAAGGGCTGGGGATGCGGCGCGTTGACGATGACCAGCCGCGCCATCAGCTCCGGCCGGGCCGCCGCCAGCGACCAGGCCAGCGCGCCGCCCCAGTCGTGCGCCACCAGCGCCGCCAGGCGGCCGCCGGCGCCGCATTCACGCTCGATCAGCGCGGCCAGGTCCTGCAGCAGGTGTTTGGCGCGGTAGGCCTCGACCTCCGGCGGGCTGCTGGAGCGCTCGTAGCCGCGCAGGTTGGGCGCCACGCAGCGGAAGCCGCCGTGCTCGGGGCGGGCGAAGTGTTCGAGCAGCTCGTCCCACACGAAGGCGGCCTCCGGAAAGCCGTGCAGGAACATCAGCACCGGGCGGCCGCGTTCGCCGGCCGAGCGGCAACTCAGGGTGATGCCGTGCGGCAGCTCGGCCATCCAGGTGTCGATCATCGGTTTGCTCCTGTTGTTGTAGCTGCCTGCGCCCGCTGCATATGGGCAAAAGCCACTTTTTGTCTTGAATCTGCGAGGGATGCCGTGCATGGTAGGCCCCCCGGCCGGCCGCGCACAAGCCGGGCCCGTCCCACCGGGGACGCTGCCCAGGCTGGTCTGCCGGGTGCATCATGGGCCACCACAAGCCCTGAAGGAAGGAGCCGCTCATGACGATTCGCGTGGTCAGGCTGGGCAGCCCGCGCGCCGCGGGCGAGGGTGTGCGCATCGGCACGGTGCGGCGGCCGCCGCGCGGCGTGCCCAAGGCGCGTTATGCGAGCGACGACTGGTACGACGTCTGGTACCCCAACCTCTCGCCCACGCCGGAGCTGGTGAAGCTGGCGCTGTCGGCCCAGGCCGAGCCGGAGAGCGCGCAGGCGAAGAAGGACTGGGCGCTGTTCACCCGCCTGTTCCGCAAGGAAATGGCTGCGCCGGACGCTGCCCGCACGCTGGACGTGCTGGCCGCGCTGTCGCACGGCGCTGATTTCGCCATCGGCTGCTACTGCGCCGACGAGGCGCGCTGCCACCGCTCGGTGCTGCGGGCGTTGCTGGAGGAACGCGGGGCGGCGGTGGCATGAGGCTGTGGGGCCTGCTCGCGCCCGAAGCCATGGCGCTGGCGGCCGGCTCTGGCCTTCAGGTCATGTGGCGCGGCGCGGCGTCGTGCTGCGCCACCTGGTCGCGCAGGGCGTGGACCTCGGCCGTGGCCACGAAGCTGGCCAGCACCACGGGCGCCAGGGCAGCCAGCACCACGAGCAGGTACTGGCGGGCGAAGGAAAGACGCGGTCGGTTCGTCATGAAGGGCTCCTGTGCTAGGGAGCCACGATGGTGGCAGCGTGATCTGAGCGCCCGGTGAACCTGCACTGAAGACCGGCTGAAGCACCACGGCGTGCCGGCGAAGCGCTGAACGCAGCTTGGGCGGAGTGGATTTGCTTTGATTTCAATAGCTGGCTGCGCCCTTCCGCAAAGGGCTGCAGCCTGTTTTTGCCTGAAATTCGAGGGTCAGGCCGCCGGATCGGCCGGGCCTGCCTGATCGTCGGCCTCGGCGGCGCCGGCAGCCTCCACCAGCGCGCGCAGCCACATCGCCGCCTGATCGACGCCCTGGCGCTTGAGGGCGGAGAACAGCATCACCTCGCCGCCGCCGGCCTGCAGGCGGGCGATCTGCAGGGCCTTGGCCTGCTCGCTGCGGGTGAGCTTGTCGGCCTTGGTGAGCAGCACCAGGAAGGGCAAACCGTCCTCCACGCGGGGTCTGATGATTTCCAGCAGGGCTTCGTCCAGGTCCTTCAGGCCGTGGCGGGCGTCGCACAGCATCACCACGGCCGCCAGGTTGGGGCGCGAGACCAGGTAGTTGACCATCACCTGCTGCCAGCGGCGCTTGTCCTCCTGCGGCACCGCGGCGTAGCCGTAGCCGGGCAGGTCGGCCAGCACGGCGTCGGTGCCACCTTGGCGGCCCAGCGCGAACAGGTTGATGTGCTGGGTGCGGCCCGGCTTCTTGGAGGCGAAGGCCAGCTGCGTCTGCTGCGTCAGGGTGTTGATGGCGGTGGATTTGCCGGCGTTGGAGCGGCCGACGAAGGCCACTTCCGGCAGATCGAGCGCCGGCAGCTGGTGCAGCTGGGCGGCGGTGATCAGAAAGCGCGCCGTATGCAGCCAGGACAGGGCCGTGCGCGCGGGCCCGCTGGGGGCGGCGGGCGCGGGGCGTCGGGCGGCGGGGGGGCGTGCGGGCATGGCGGGTGGGCGGAACGGGGTGGAGGGGCGAGGCGGGCCGGGGCCCGGGCCGGCCGTGCCTGGCGGGCACGGGGCAAGGTGGTGGGCATTGTAGAATCCGCAGGTTTCGCGTCCCACGAACCTGCAAGAGTTCCTCCAAGATGGCCTACCCCAAGTCGCTCGCCGCTCTGCTCACCGCCTCGCTGTTCGCGTTGGGCGCTTCCGCCGCCGATGCCCCGCCTGCCGCGGCCAAGCCCGACCTGACCAAGGGCGCTGCCAGCTACGCCGCGGTATGCGTGGCCTGCCACGCGGCCGACGGCAACTCCACCGTGCCGGCGCAGCCCAAGCTGGCGGGCCAGCACCCCGAGTACCTGGACAAGCAGCTCACCGAGTTCAAGAGCGGCGCGCGCAACAACGCCATCATGAAGGGCTTCGCCAGCGCGCTGTCCGAGGCCGACATGCGCAACATCGCCTGGTGGCTGGCCTCGCAGAAGCCCAAGGACGGTTTCGCCAAGGATCCCAAGACCGTGATGCTGGGCGAGCAGATCTACCGCGGCGGCATCATGGACCGCAACGTTCCCGCCTGCGCCGGCTGCCACAGCCCCAACGGCGCCGGCATTCCGGCCCAGTATCCGCGTCTGGCCGGCCAGTTCGCCGATTACACCGCCACCCAGCTGATCGGCTTCCGCGACGGCACGCGCACCAACAGCACCGTCATGGCCGGCGTCGTCGCCAAGATGAACGACCGTGAGATCAAGGCGGTGGCCGACTACATTGCCGGCCTGCGCTAAGCCTTTCAGCGACGCCCCCGTCGCCAGCCAGCCGCGCCCGGTGCCTGCCGCCCGGCGCGGCTTCGGTTTTCATGGGCGCCTTTCGGGCGCCGATCCAGTGACGCGGCACGGAACCTTGGCGGCCCTCGCGTGCTCCAACCTCCGGCGCGCAGCGCCGCGGCACGCACCCCCACTTTCCTCATGACAGAAGCAAGCACCCAGGGCATCGAGCTTGAGCATGGCTCGCGTTTCGTGCGCGGGGCGGTGGAGCTGCTGTCGTCGATGCGGTTCGCGATCTCGCTGCTCACGGTGATCTGCATCGCCTCGGTGATCGGCACGGTGCTCAAGCAGCACGAGCCGATCCCCAACTACGTGAACCAGTTCGGCCCCTTCTGGGCCGACGCCTTTCTCACGCTGCAGCTCAACGCGGTCTACAGCGCCTGGTGGTTCCTGCTGATCCTGGCCTTTCTGGTGGTGAGCACCACGCTGTGCATCGCCCGCAACACGCCCAAGATCCTGGCCGACCTGAAGAGCTTCAAGGAGAGCATCCGCGAACAGTCGCTGCAGGCCTTCCACCACAAGGCCGAGGCCGTGCTGGCCCACGGGCCGCGGGCCGAGGCCGACCGCATCGGCGGCGCGCTGGCCGCCAGCGGCTGGAAGGTGCGCCTGCAGGAGCGCGACACCACCAGCGGCCGCGGCGTGATGGTGGCGGCGCGCGCCGGTGGCGCCGGCAAGATCGGCTACATCGCCGCCCACAGCGCCATCGTGCTGATCTGCCTGGGCGGCCTGTTCGACGGCGACCTGATCGTGCGCGCGCAGACCTGGCTGGGCGGCAAATCGGTCTATTCGGGCGGCGGCATGATCGCCGACGTCAAGCCCGAGCACTGGCTGCCGGCCAGCAATCCCACCTTCCGCGGCAACGTCTTCGTGCCGGAAGGGCAGCAGTCGAGCACCGCCATCCTCAGCCAGTCCGACGGCATCCTGCTGCAGGATCTGCCGTTCACCATCGAGCTGAAGAAGTTCATCGTCGAGTACTACAGCACCGGCATGCCCAAGCTGTTCGCCAGCGACGTGGTGCTGCACGACCGCGCCACCGGCGAGAAGCTGGAGCGGCGGATCGAGGTCAACCACCCGGCGAGCTACAAGGGCATCGAGATCTACCAGGCCAGCTTCGAGGACGGTGGCTCCGCCGTGACGCTGAAGGCGGTGCCGATGCGTGCGGCGGCCAAGCCGTTCGAGCTCAACGGCGTGATCGGTGGCAAGTCGGAGATCACCAACGGCAACGAGAAGCTGACGGTGGAGTACACCGGCCTGCGGGTCATCAACGTCGAGAACTTCGGCGAGGCCTCGGCTTCCGGCGCCGACGTGCGGCGCGTGGACCTGGGTCACACCCTGGAGCAGCGCCTGGGCGCGGCGGACAAGTCGTCCAAGGGCCGCGAGCTGCGCAACGTGGGCCCCAGCATCAGCTACAAGCTGCGCGATGCTTCCGGCCAGGCGCGCGAGTACAGCAACTACATGCTGCCCGTCGACATGCAGGACGGCGGCCCCAAGATGTTCCTGCTGGGCGTGCGCGACACGCCGGGCGAGCCGTTCCGCTACCTGCGCATTCCCGCCGACCAGGACGGTTCCATGCAGGATTTCCTGCGTCTGCACGAGGCCCTGCTCGATCCGGCCCAGCGCGAGCGCGCCGTGCAGCGCTACGTGAGCCAGGTGGTGGAACCCGGCAAGCCGGAACTGGTGAAGCAGCTGGCCGAATCGGCCAACCGCGCGCTGGACCTGTTCGCCGGCGCCGAACCGGTGGGCGGCAAGAAGACCGGCGGCCTGCAGGCGATCGCCGACTTCATGGAAGAAGCGGTGCCGGCCGCCGAGCGCGAAAAGGCCGCCGGCGTGCTGATGCGCATCCTGGCCGGCGCGGTGGCCGAGCTGGATGCCGAGGCGCGCGCAGGCGCCGGCCTCAAGCCGCTGCCGGCCGACGAAGCCACCGGCCGCTACATGAACCAGGCCATGCTGGCACTGTCCGACATGTACTTCTACCCGGCGCCGGTGGCGCTGGAGCTGAAGGACTTCAAGCAGGTGCAGGCCAGCGTGTTCCAGGTGGCGCGTGCCCCCGGCAAGACCGTGGTCTATCTGGGCTGCCTGTTGCTGATCCTGGGTATTTTTGCCATGCTCTACGTGCGCGAGCGCCGCGTGTGGGTGTGGCTGGCGCCCGCCGGGGCCGATGGCACCGAGGCGCGCATGGCCATGTCGACCAGCCGCAACACGCTGGATGCCGACAGGGAATTCGATCTGCTGAAGCGCCGCCTGCTGGCGGCCGAAGGTGAGACCAAGACATGAACACGACCACGATGACGTTGACGCCCGGCTATTTCTCCCGCCGGGACTGGGGTGACTGGCTGTTCGCCGCGCTGGTGGTGGTGGGCGCGCTGTTCGCGTTCTCGCGCTACCACGGCGCGATGGACGTGTACGAGAAGGCCATCCTGGCCGGCGCCGTGCCCGCGGTGATCTGGCTGGGCTGGTTCTGGCGGCCACTGCGCAACCTGATGGTGGTGGTGGCCGCGCTGTCGCTGCTGGCCATCGCGTCCTACGCCGGCGACCTGCGACGCGCCGACCACGTGTTCTGGCTGAAGTACTTCCTCTCCAGCCAGTCGGCCATTCTGTGGATGAGCGTGCTGTTCTTCATGAGCACGCTGTTCTACTGGGGCGGCATGTTTGGCCGCGGGCAGGCGGCCACCTTCGAGGGCCTGGGCAGCAAGCTGGCCTGGGTGGCGGTGACGCTGGCGCTGGTGGGCACCATGGTGCGCTGGTACGAAGGCCACCAGATGGGCCCGGACATCGGCCACATCCCGGTGAGCAACCTGTACGAAGTGTTCGTGCTGTTCTGCTGGCTGACCACGCTGTTCTACCTTTACTACGAGGCGCAGTACAGGACGCGGGCGCTGGGTGCCTTCGTGATGCTGGTGGTGAGCGCGGCGGTCGGCTTCCTGCTCTGGTACACGCTGGTGCGCGATGCACAGCAGATCCAGCCGCTGGTGCCGGCCCTGCAGAGCTGGTGGATGAAACTGCATGTGCCGGCCAACTTCATCGGTTACGGCACCTTCTCGCTGGCGGCCATGGTGGCCTTCGCCTACCTGATCAAGCAGCAGGCCACCGAGACCCAGTGGTACCGGCTGACGCCGATCTGGCTGTTCGGCATGGCGCTGTGCTTCGTGCCCATCGCCTTCCGCCAGCGCGGCGTGGGCCAGGCCGGCGGCAGCTACTGGGTTGGCTACGCCATCGTGGCGGCGGTGATCGTGGGCGGCATCCTGCTGGGCCGCAAGCGCATCGCCGAGCGCCTGCCGGCGCTGGAGGTGCTGGACGACATGATGTACAAGTCCATCGCGGTCGGCTTCGCCTTCTTCACCATCGCCACCGTGCTGGGCGCGCTCTGGGCCGCCGAGGCCTGGGGCGGCTACTGGAGCTGGGACCCCAAGGAAACCTGGGCGCTGATCGTGTGGCTCAACTACGCGGCCTGGCTGCACATGCGGCTGATGAAGGGACTGCGCGGCACGGTGGCGGCCTGGTGGGCGCTGGCCGGGCTGGCGGTGACCACCTTCGCCTTCATCGGCGTGAACATGTTCCTGTCGGGCCTGCACAGTTACGGCGAGCTGTAACCGAACGCGGTGCCCGCCCGAATCCAGTCTGACAGCCGACAAGGAAGGACAGGCATGCTGATTCGCACCAAGCACCAGGGGTTCGAGCACCCCATCCCGAGCGAGATCACCGCAAGAGCGGCGTACCAGACGCGCCGCCAGTGGCTGGCGCAGCTGGCCGCGGGCGCGGCCGGCGCCACGCTCAGCACCTGGGCCGCGCGCGATGCCTGGGCCCAGGCAACAGGCGCCTACCCCAAGCCGGGCAAGCTGGCGGCGCTGCCGGGCGCGCATTCCGCCGTGGCGGGCGCGGTGACCATGGAAAAGCTCACCGACTACAAGGACGCCACCAGCTACAACAATTTCTACGAGTTCGGCACCGACAAGTCCGATCCGGCCCGCAATGCCCACACCCTGGTCACAAGGCCCTGGACGGTGGCGGTGGAGGGTCTGGTCAACAAGCCGGGCAAGTACGCCATCGAGGATTTGCTGAAGATCTCGCCGATGGAAGAGCGCATCTACCGCCTGCGCTGCGTGGAAGGCTGGTCGATGGTGATCCCGTGGGTCGGCTACTCGCTGGCCGAGCTGATCAAGCGTGTGGAGCCCCAGGGCAGCGCCAAATACGTGGAATTCGAGACGCTGGCCGACCCCAAGACCATGCCCTTTGTCGGCTCGCACGTGCTCGACTGGCCTTACACCGAGGGCCTGCGCATGGACGAGGCCATGCACCCGCTCACGCTGCTCACCTTCGGGATGTACGGCGAGGTGCTGCCCAACCAGGACGGCGCCCCGGTGCGCGTCGTGGTGCCGTGGAAGTACGGCTTCAAGTCCGCCAAGTCGATCGTGAAGATCCGCTTCGTCGAGAAGCAGCCCGGCACGGCCTGGAACAAGGCGGCGGCCAACGAGTACGGCTTCTACTCCAACGTCAATCCCAATGTGGATCACCCGCGCTGGAGCCAGGCCACCGAGCGCCGGATTGGCGAGGGCGGCGGCCTGTTCGCGCCGCGCCGCAAGACGCTGCTGTTCAACGGCTACGAAGCCCAGGTCGGCCAGCTCTACGCCGGCATGGACCTCAAGAAGAACTACTGAGCGCGCGCCGCATGCGCAGCCTCGCGCGGCGCATCGGCTGACGTCGGTCACTCATTTTTCAATAGCTGCCTGCGCCCGTCATTCCTGGGCTGCAAGGCTTTTTTGTTCTGAAATAGGTCATGAGAAAGCTGTTGCTGAAACCCTGGGCCAAGCCCGTGCTGTTCGTGCTGTGCGCGCTGCCGCTGGCTTGGCTGGTGGCCGGCGCGGCGCTGGACCGTCTGGGCGCCAACCCGGCCGAGGCGCTGATCCGCGGCCTGGGCGACTGGACCTTGCGCTTCCTGTGCCTGACGCTGGCGGTGACGCCGCTGCGCGTGCGCACGGCCACGCCGCAGCTGGCGCGCTTTCGCCGCATGCTGGGGCTGTTCACCTTCTTCTACGGCGTGCTGCACCTGCTGGCCTACGCCTGGCTCGACAAGGGCTTCGACGTTGGCGAAGTGGCGCGCGACATCGCCAAGCGCCCGTTCATCCTGGTGGGCTTTCTGGCGCTGGTGCTGATGGCGCCGCTGGCCGCCACGTCGTGGAACCGGGCCATCAAGGCGCTGGGCGCGGCGCGCTGGCAGAAGCTGCACAAGCTGGTGTACGCCGTGGCGGTGCTGGCCATCCTGCACTTCCTGTGGATGCGCAGCGGCAAGCGGCTGTACGGCGAGGTGTGGGTCTACGGCAGCATCGTCGCGCTGCTGCTCGGCGAGCGGCTGCTGCGCGCTTTTTCAGCAAGAAAAGCGTCTCCAGCCGTCTCCCGGCGGGCGCAGGCAGCTATCAAAAAAGAAGCAGCAAGAGCGCCGCGGCCTCAGACGATTTCGCCGGTGGTGAGCCCGGCCAGCGACTCGCGCTGACGCACCAGGCGCGCGCTGGCGCCGCTCACCATCACCTCGGCCGCGCGGGGGCGGCTGTTGTAGTTGCTGGCCATGCTCATGCAGTAGGCGCCGGCGGACATCACGGCCAGCCGGTCGCCCTGCTGCACGGCCAGGCTGCGGTCGTGGCCGATCCAGTCGCCGCTTTCGCACACGGGGCCGACCACTTCCCAGCTGCGGGCTTCGCCGTGCGGCGCCTCGCCGAGCGGCACGATGGCGTGGTAGGCCTGGTACAGCGCGGGGCGCGGCAGATCGTTCATGGCGGCGTCGACGATGCAGAAGTTCTTCTGCTCGCCGGGCTTCAGATACAGCACCTCGGTCAGGCAGACGCCGGCGTTGCCCACCAGCGAGCGGCCCGGCTCGATCATCAGCTTGCGCTGGCCGAAGCCGCGCGCGTCCAGCCGCGCCAGCAGCTGGCGCCACAGATCCTGCGCGTCCGGCGGGGTCTCGCCGGCGTAGTCGATGCCCAGGCCACCGCCGAAATCCAGGTGCTCGAGCGGTACGCCCGCGGCCTCGATGGCGGTCACCAGATCCAGCACGCGCTCCAGCGCCTCGAGGTAGGGCGCGGCTTCGGTGATCTGTGAGCCGATGTGGCAGTCGATGCCCACCACGCGCAGCCCGGGCAGGGCGGCGGCGCGCTGGTACGCAGCCAGCGCCTGCTCGTGCGCGATGCCGAACTTGTTGCCCTTGAGGCCGGTGGAGATATAGGGATGGGTGCGCGCGTCCACATTGGGGTTCACGCGCAGGCTCACCGGTGCCACGCGGCCCGCGGCCTGGGCAACATCGCTCAGCACGGCGAGCTCGGCTTCGCTTTCCACGTTGAAGCAGCCGATGCCGGCTTCCAGCGCGCGGCGCATCTCGGCGCACGTCTTGCCCACGCCGGAGAAGACGATTTTCTGCGGCGCAGCGCCGACCGCCAGCGCGCGCTCCAGTTCACCCACCGAAACGATGTCGAACCCGCAGCCGGCTTGCGCAAGCAGCTTCAGTATCGATAGCGATGAATTGGCCTTCATCGCATAGCAGATGAGCGCGTCGCGCCCGGCCAGGCCGCGCTGGTAGGCGCCCAGCGCGTGCAGGATGGCGGCCTGCGAGTAGACGAAGAGGGGCGTGCCGTGCTCGGCGGCCAGATCGGCCAGGCGCACGTCTTCGGCGCAGAGCTGGCCCTGGCGGTAGCCGAAGAACGGCGCGCCGGGCAGGTTGTTGGCGGTGGTCATTCGAGATCGATGGTGTCGGGCACCCCGGGCGGGGGTGGCACCGGTTGCGTGGCGCGCGCCGGCGCGGCGGTGCTGGCGGCGGAAGCAGGCGCATGCGCCTTGCCCGGCATCAGCGTTTGCGGCAGCGTGGCACGGCCGACGGACGCCGGATCGGTGGGCAAATAAAGCTTGCCCTTCTGGCCGCAGCCCGAAAGCCCTGCCACCGAGAGGGCCAGCGCCAGGGCGGTGACTAGAATTCCTGCAGACCGAGACATGGGGCAAATTGTATGACCGACCAGGAGTACCTCGACCGCGCGGAGGGCTTGCTCAACCGGGTGGAGCAGCAGTGCGACGAGATCAATGAGCGCACCAGCGCCGATATCGACAACCAGCGCGTGGGCGGCATGCTGACGCTGGTGTTCGGCGACGACAGCCAGATCGTCATCAACCTGCAGAAGCCACTGCAGGAGGTGTGGCTGGCGGCGCGCTCAGGCGGCTACCACTACAAATACGACGGCAGCGCCTGGCGCGACACCAAGTCGGACGAGGAGTTCTACGCCCGGCTGACCGCCAGCGCCACCGAGCAGGCCGGCATGGCGCTGGCGTTCACGCCCTGAACGCGTTCAGTTCTTGAACATGTCGAGGATGCGGCTGCGCTCCTCGGAGGGCTGGAAGTTGACCTCGGGGTTGGTCTCCGGCGGCGGGGCCAGGCCAGCGCCGCCCAGGTTGGTCACGCCGCCGCCACGCGCGTATTCGTCGTAGTACCAGTCGCCGCCGACGCGGGTCACGCCCTCGGGCGGCTTGAGTTCGGCTACCGGCGTGCCCTTGAGGCCGGTCTTCATGAAGTCGACCCAGATCGGCAGGCTGAGGCCGCCGCCGGTTTCGCGCACGCCCAGCGAGCGTGGCGTGTCGTAGCCCATCCAGACGGTGGCGACCAGCGTGGGCTGGAAGCCGGCGAACCAGGCGTCGAGCGCGTCGTTGGTGGTGCCGGTCTTGCCGTAGATGTCGGTGCGCTTGAGGGAAGCCTGGGCCTTGGCGGCGGTGCCGAAGCGCGCGACGTCGTTGAGCATGGTGCTCATGATGAACGCATTGCGCGCATCGATGGCGCGGTTGGCTTCGGTGGGGGCTGCCGGCAGGCTGTTGACCAGGATCTTGCCGCTCTGGTCGGTGACGCGCGTCACCAGGTACGGGCTAATGCGGTAGCCACCGTTGGCGAACACGGCGTAACCCGATGCCAGTTGCATGGGCGTGACCGCGCCCGCGCCCAAGGCCATGGTCAGGTAGGCCGGGTGGCGGTCGGCGTCGAAACCGAAACGGGTGATCCAGTCCTGCGCGTACTGCGGCGTGATCGACTGCAGGATGCGGATGGAAATCATGTTCTTGGACTTGGCCAAGCCGCGCTTCATGGTCATCGGGCCTTCGAAGCCGCCGTCGTAGTTCTTCGGCTCCCAGGGCTGGCCGCCGGTGACGCTGGCGTCGAAGAAGATCGGCGTGTCGTTGATCATGGTGGTGGGCGAGAAGCCCTTTTCCAGCGCCGCCGAGTAGATGAAAGGCTTGAAGCTGGAACCCGGCTGGCGCCAGGCCTGGGTGACGTGGTTGAACTTGTTGGTGTCGAAGTCGAAGCCGCCCACCAGTGCCTTGACGGCGCCGTTGCGCGGATCCAGCGCCACCAGCGCGCCTTCCACCTCGGGGATCTGGGTGAGCGACCAGTCGCCCGAATGGTTCTTGACGATGCGCACCACCGCGCCACGCCGGATGCGCACCGCCGGCGCCGCCTTGGCCGACAGGCCGGATTGCACCGGGCGCAGGCCGCTGCCCGTGATCTCGATCTTGACGCCCCCGGGCCTCTGCACGACCACCTTGCGCGCGTCGGCTTCCAGCACCACGGCGGACAGCAGGTCGTCGCTGTCGGGGACGGCCGTGACGGCGTCGTCGATGGCGTCGTCCAGGTCGTTCGGATCCTTGGGCAGGTCGATGAATTTTTCCGGGCCGCGGTAGGCCTGGCGGCGGTCGAAGTTCATTAGACCCTGGCGCAGCGCGTCGTAGGCAGCCTCCTGGTCGGCGGTGTTCAGGGACGTGTAGACGTTGAGGCCGCGGCTGTAGGTTTCTTCGCCGTACTGGGCGAACATGAGCTGTCGCACCATTTCGGCCACGTACTCGGCATGCACCTTGGTGGTGTCGCCACGCGAGCGCAGGTGCAGGGGCTCCTTCTTGGCGGCCTCGGCCTGCGCCGCGGTAATGAAGCCGTGCTCTTCCATCCGGTCGAGGATGTAGAGCTGCCGCGAGCGGGCACGCGCCGGGTTGGTGATCGGGTTGTAGGCCGAGGGGGCCTTGGGCAGGCCGGCCAGCATGGCGGCTTCGGCGACGGTGATGTCCTTGAGCGGCTTGCCGAAATACGCTTCCGACGCCGCGGCGAAGCCGTAGGCGCGGTTGCCCAGGAAGATCTGGTTCATGTAGATCTCGAGGATCTGGTCTTTGGTCAGCAGATGCTCAAGCTTGAAAGTAAGCAGTATTTCGTAAATTTTTCTTGTGTAGGTCTTCTCGGACGTGAGGTAGACGTTTCTAGCTACCTGCATGGTGATGGTCGAGGCGCCCTGGCTCTTGACCTTGCCCAGGTTGGCCAGTGCCGCACGTGCGACGCCCACGTAGTCCACACCGCTGTGCTGGTAGAAGCGCGCGTCCTCGATGGCCAGGACGGCGTCTTTCATGACTTGGGGGATGTCCTTGATGGGCGTGAGGTTGCGGCGCTCCTCGCCGAACTCGCCGATCAGCGTGCCTTCCGACGTGAAGATGCGCAGGGGCAACTTGGGCCGGTAGTTGGAGAGTTCGGAGACGTCCGGGAGGTTGGGATAGGCGATGGCCAATGCCATGGCACCTGCAAGAACTGCTCCGAAGACGAGGGCAAGCACCAGTCCCACGCCCCAGCCGAACAGCTTGCCCGTCCATCGCAGCCAACGCATGTTGCCGGACGGTGTGCGCTTGTTCACGCCATCGCCGGGATTTTGATCTGACATCGGAATTCAGTAAGAGTTAGTAGCCACTTTCATGCGACAGTCTGCAACCTGATCGGTGCAGGCGAAGAACCGCGATTGTCGCGCTTTGACCAGGCGCCATCAGGCCGCGCTGTAGGACGGGGTCTGCTGTGCGGGTAAGAATTTGAGGGATTTCGTTAGTTTTTGACAACGCGGCGGCACCAGCCCGGGAATTAAATCATTTGCCCGACAAAGGCTTGCTGCTAGGATTGAACCGACTTCTTAAGAGTCTTCGACATTCGTAAGTCAACGTAACAGGTAACAACTTGGACATTGGATCGCTGTTCAGCCGCAAGTCTGCTCCGATGCTCGGTTTGGACATCAGTTCCTCCAGCCTGAAGTTGGTGGAGCTGGGTCAGGATCGTTCCGGCAACCTGGTGCTCGAGCGCTGCGGCATCGAGCCGCTGGAGCGTGGCTGGATCAGCGAAGGCAATATCGAAAAGTTCGACGAGGTGGTCGACGCCATGCGCCGGCTGGTCAGCAAGACTGGCACCAAAACGAAGCACGTGGCCATGGCGCTGCCGGCATCGGTGGTGATCAGCAAGCGTGTGGTGCTGCCTTCGGGTCTGAGTGAGCGCGAACTCGAGATCCAGGTCGAATCGGAGGCCAACCAGTACATCCCGTTCTCGCTGGACGAGGTGAGTCTGGATTTCTGCGTGGTTGGCCCCAGTGCCACTTCGGCCGGCGACGTGGACGTGGTGATCGCCGCCTCGCGCAAGGAAAAGGTCGAGGACCGGCAGGGTCTGGCTGAGTCGGTGGGACTGACGCCGGTGGTGATCGACGTCGAGTCCTACGCATCGCGCCTGGCCGCCGGACGCGTGATCGAGCGGCTGCCGGGCGGTGGCGTCGACGCCATGATCGCGCTGTTCGAGATCGGCGCGATGAACTCCGCCCTGCAGGTGATCCGCAACGACGATCTCGTGTATGAGCGCGATCAGGTGTTTGGCGGTGCCCAGCTGACCCAGATGATCGCCCGCCAATATGGCTTTACGGTCGAGGAGGCTGAGTCGAAGAAGCGTGGTGGCGAACTGCCCGACGATTACGGCCAGGCCGTGCTCGAGCCCTTCGTGGAGTCGCTGGCACAGGAAGTGGAACGAGCGCTGAAGTTCTTCTTCACCAGCACGCCCTACAACCGCGTCGACTACATCCTGCTGGCTGGCGGCACGGCATCGTTGCCGGGGCTTACCGAGGCCATCACTCGCCATACCTCGTTCCCCTGCCAGGTGGTAAACCCGTTCGAAGGCATGGAGGTCGCTCGGGGCGTGCGCGAGAAAAAGATGTTGCGTGAGGCGCCCTCCTACCTCACGGCCTGCGGTCTGGCCATGCGGAGGTTCCTGCGGTGATCCTGATCAACCTACTCCCCCACCGCGAGATGGCGCGCCAGCGGGCGCGCCAGGTGTTCAACGTTTCGCTGGTGCTGGCCTTGCTGGCAGGCGCGCTCATTGCCGGCGCCATCTACCTCTGGTACCAGCAAATGATCACCGACCAGCAGGAGCGCAACGCGTTCCTGAAATCGGAAATTGCCAAACTGGAAGCGCAGATCAAGGAGGTGGCAAACCTTGAAAGCGAGATTGCCGCCCTCAAGGCGCGGCAGCAGTCTGTGGAAGACTTGCAGTCGGATCGCAATCTGCCGGTCCATCTGATGAACGAGGCTTCCCGCCAGCTGCCCGATGGCGTGGTGCTCAAGGGTATCAAGCAGGAAAACCAGAATGTGATGTTCAGCGGCGCGGCCCAGTCGAACGAGCGGGTGTCCGAATTGCTGCGGAATCTGTCCAGGAACAGCGAATGGCTGACCAAGCCGGAGTTGATCGAAATCGTCGCGGCGACCATGCCCAT
>ERZ795053.4336-NODE-4336-length-15432-cov-24.964883_pt1 | contig 15432 bp, 13 predicted proteins | sample MGYA00375137_ERZ795053 | MGnify/ENA primary metagenome ERZ795053 (study PRJEB30182, sample SAMN05720284) | activated sludge metagenome | isolation source: Anaerobic digester | place: Hong Kong | collected 2014-12-17 ... | reverse complement strand
GCCGCCAACTTCATCATCGCCACGGGCGCGCGGGCGCGCAGCCTGCCCGGCACGGCCATCGACGGCGACCGCATCATCCAATATCGCGACGCCGTCGTGCTGCCGGAAGTGCCGAAGAAGCTCATCGTCGTGGGGTCAGGCGCCATCGGCATGGAATTCAGCTATGTCTACAGCACCTACGGCGCCGAGGTGACGGTCATCGAGATGCTCGACCAGATTCTGCCACTGGAAGACCCGGAAGTTTCAGCCGAAGTGCAGAAGGCGTTCAACAAGAAGGGCATCAAGACGCTGACCAGCACGCGCACGGAGAAGGTCGAAATCGGCGCCGACAGCGTGACCGTCACGGTCAAGAATCTCACGAACGACGAGGTGCAGACGCTCACGGCCGACCGCGTGCTCATGGCCATCGGCGTGCAGCCGAACACGGACAGTGTGGCGTTGGAGGCGGCAGGCGTCAAGCTCGACAAGCGCGGCTTCGTCGAGGTCGACGAGGTGATGCGCACGAGCGCGCCGAACATCTATGCCATCGGCGACTGCACGGGCAAGCTGGCCCTGGCGCATGTGGCCAGCGCGATGGGCATTGTGGCGGCGGAAACCATCGCCGGTGAGCCTACCATGCCCATCCCGGCCGACCGCTACATCTTCATGCCGCGCTGCACCTACTGCGAGCCGCAGGTGGCAAGCATGGGCTACACCGAGGCGCAGGCCAAAGAGAAGGGCTTCGAGATCAAGGTCGGCAAGTTCCCCTTCATGCCCAACGGCAAGGCACAGGCGCTCAACGCCAAGGTCGGCTTCGTCAAGATCATTGCCGACGCCAAGTACGGCGAGATCCTGGGCGCGCACCTGGTCGGCCCCAGCGTCACCGAGCTGCTGCCGGAGCTGAGCCTGGCGCAGATGATGGAGATCACGCCGGCGGAGATTGCCCGCAACGTCCATGCCCACCCGACGCTGAGCGAGGTGCTCATGGAGGCGGCGCACGCGGTTGAAGGACACCCGATCCATATGTAAGAAGGGAAGAGAATGGTCAATGGTCAACGGTTAATTGTCAATGGAGGAATTGCGAGGGGCGAGGGGCGACATTTCGTTGACCATTGACCGTTGACCATTGACCATTTGGCTTTTGATTTCCAAGCGTGGTGAACGTGACACAGAACGGCTCTCCTGACGGCATATTGCCGTCCTTTTCACTCGATATCCCGGTGCGCTTTGCCGAGACTGACCTCATGGGCGTCGTGCACCACAGCGTCTACGTGGTCTGGTTCGAGGCGGCGCGCATCGCGTGGATGGATGCAGTGGGCATGCCCTACGTCGAGGTGGCCGCGGTCGGGCGCCACTTTGCCGTGACGGGCGTTCAGGTCGAGTACCGAGCATCGGCGCGCTTTGGCGACACGGTACGCGTGGCGGCCACGGTCACGAAGCTGCGCAGCCGGCACGTCAGCTTCGCCTATCGCGTCACCAACGCCGCATCGGGCGAATTGCTGGCCACCGGCAGCACGCAGCACATTTGCGTCGATCTGGAGGGACGCACGGCGCGCATCCCGGATTGGGTCATCACACGGCTGAACGAGGGGATGGCGTCGGCTCTGGCCGCGGAGTCTTTGGGGTAGTGTATGATCACGGTTGAGCAGCATGGTTCGGTCACGGTCATCCGCATGGCACGCGCGCTCTTTGGGCGCCCGCTCTACTGGACGGCTGCCTATCTCGTCGACGGCCTCCTCATCGATACCGGCCCGGTCTGTACGGCCGGCGAACTGGTGCGCGTGCTGGACGGCGCGCAGCTTCAGCAGATCGCCATCACCCACAGCCACGAGGATCACATCGGCGGGCTGGCGGCAGTGCGGGCACACTTCCCTGGTGTCCCGGTCTACGCGGCGCGGGCCGCGCTGCCGGCCATCGAGGATCCGTCGCTGCTGCACATGCAACGCTACCGGCAGCTTGTGTGGGGCTCGCCATCGCCACAGACGAACGTGCGGTCGCTTGACGCGGTGGAGGATGTCATCCGCACACCGTCGTACACGCTGCGCGCCATCGAAACACCCGGTCACAGCCGCGACCACGTGAGTTACTTCGAGCCGACCTTTCGCTGGCTCTTCTGTGGCGACGCGTTCATCGGCGGCCGCGACACGGCCTGGGCGCCGGAGTTCGACATGTTCGCCGTCGTCAGCAGCCTGCGCACCATGGCGGCGTTGCGCCCGGAGCGTCTCTTCCCCGGCAGCGGCACGGTGCGCCGCACGCCGCTGCCCGACCTGCACGGCAAGATCGGTGACCTGATCCAGCTTGCCGGCGAGGTGGCCCGGCTGGAGGCCGGCGGCTATGCCACGGGCGAGATGGTCGAGATGATCTTCAAAGGCGAGCCGCGCCTGCGGCTGTGGACGATGGGTCACTTCTCCGCCGCCAACCTCATCGACGCCTGCCGTGCCTACAACGCGCTGACGGCACCCCTCAGCGCGACGACACCCACACCGCCCCCGCGCAGCCGCCGCGACGACCTCCCCGACCCGCCGGCAAGCCGTTCGACGGACCCCGGCGATCTGCGCCGCTAGCGCCCCGGTTCTATGCTTGACGTTCACCTGTGCTATGCTTGCGCGCGTGGCGGCTGGTTGTTGCACGGCACACTCTCAATCGCCGTGCGAGCGCGGCGTTCCATGGTAGCGGCGAGCCACCCGGCAGGAAAGACTCTGGAGGCAGGAAGGTAGATGCGTGTCTTAGTCACCGGCGGCGCCGGATTCATCGGCGCCCATCTGGCCAATCGGCTGCAACTGCGCGGCGCCTCGGTGCGCGTCCTCGACGATCTGAGCAGCGGCGACCCGGCCAACCTCCTGCCCGGCATCAACTTCACGCGCGGCGACGTGCGCGATGTGCCGAAATTGTGGTCGCTGCTGCAAGGGGTGGACGTCGTCTTTCACCTGGCCGCGCTGGTGAGCGTCCCTGCGTCGGTGCTCTATCCACGCGAGTATAACGACGTCAACGTGGGCGGCACCGTGGCCGTGCTCGAAGCGTGCCGCGATGTGGGGGTGCGCCGCGTCGTACTCGCCAGCAGCGCCACCGTCTACGGCGACCAGCAGAGCCGGCCCGTAACGGAAGAAATGACGCCCAACCCGGCGGTTCCCTACGCCGTCAGCAAGCTGGCCGCCGAAAAGTACCTCTTCACCATCGGCCGCCTGAGTGGCTTCGAGACGGTCGCCCTGCGCATCTTCAACGCCTACGGGCCCGACCAGCCGCTGCCGCCGACCCACGCGCCGGTCGTTCCACAATTTATGCAGCAGACGATTGGCAAGGGCACGATCATCGTCTACGGCGATGGCAGACAGACGCGCGACTTCGTCTACATCGACGACGTGGTGGAAGCGCTGATCAGTGCGTCGACGGCGGCCAATATCGATCAGCAGACGATCAACGTGGGCAGCGGCCAGGAGACCTCCATGACGCAGTTGATTGAGGCGATCAGCACGACCGTGCACGCCAGGGCCAACGTGCTGGAGAATCACGATGCGTCGGGCGGCATCCAACACCTCGTGGCGGACCTGGGAAAGGCGCGCCAACTGCTCAAGTACAAGCCGCAGGTCTCACTTGCCGAGGGGCTGCGCAAACTCTACCACGAAGATCCGCGCTTCTCGTCGCGCGAGCAAACGGGAAGGGTGCCGATCGGTTGAAGCCGCAACATCCGCTGAATGGCCGGTCGCTGATCGCTTCGCTGCTGCTGGCGGCACTCGTTCTGATCTCTGCCTGCTCGCGCAGCGGTCCCGGCCTCGATATTTATCTGCGTACCAACGAAGCCGCGCTCGACCAGCCGGCAAGCGTCGATGATCGCCCCGTGCGCTTCGTCGTGGAGCCGGGAACGCCGGCGCGCACCATCGGCCAGAACCTGGAGCAGGCCGGCCTCATCCGCGACGCCACGCTCTTCGAGGCCTTCGTGCGCGTCAACGGTCTTGACGGCCGGCTGGCAGCGGGCACCTACACCCTGGCGCCGTCCATGACGTTGCGCGAGGTAGCCGAGACGATGACACGTCCCCAGGCTGCCGCCGTCAGCGTGACTATCCGCGAGGGGTGGCGGCTCGAACAGGCAGCCGACTATCTCGGCCGGCGCGGCCTGCTTGGCGCAGAGGAAGCCGAAAGATATCGCACGATCGCCGCTGCGGGCGACCTGAGCGAGCTGGACGCGAGCCGCTATCCATTCCTGCAAGCCAGGCCGGCCGGCGCAAGCCTGGAGGGCTACCTCTTCCCGGACACCTATCTCGTCCCCGCCGAGGGTGCCACGGCCATCGACGTGCTGGTCCGCCAGCTCGACACCTTTGCCGCACGCATCGTGCCGCTCTACCAGGAGGCACGCGCCGCCGAGAGCACGCAGCTCACCCTGCACGAGGTGCTCACGCTGGCATCGATTGTCGAGCGGGAAGCCGTGGTGCCGGATGAACGTCCAGCCATCGCCGGCGTCTATCTCAACCGGCTGCGGCAGGGCATAAAGCTGGATGCGGACCCGACGGTGCAGTACGCGATGGGCTACCAGCCGCAGAGCGACCAGTGGTGGAAGACGCCGGTCTCGCTGGAGGAATACTCCTCGGTCGACAGCCCGTACAACACCTATCTCTATACCGGGCTGCCGCCGGGGCCGATTGCGGCGCCTGGGCTGAGCAGCATCCAGGCCGTGCTCGCCCCCGCCAGCCACGACTATCTCTACTTTGTCGCCGTCCCCGACGGCAGCGGGCGCCACGTCTTCGCCACGACCTTCGAGGAGCACCAGGAGAACGTGCGCGCCTATCTCGGCGGCTGATTTCCTGGCGTTGCCGCTCTAGCGCGGCGCCGCGCCTGCCTCCGCCAACACCTGCTGGAATGCTTTGTAGGGTATCCCGCCCTCGACCAACTGCCCGTTCACATCGAACGACGGGCGCAGCCGAATCCCGCGCTCGCGGCGCGCCTGATCCATACGGGTGACTTTGTCCGCGCTTGCCGGATCTTCCATGCAGGCAGTGAAGGCGGTAGTGTCCACGCCGGTCTCACCCGCCAGGGCGGCCAGCGCGGCGACATCGGCCTGCCAAAGTTGGTCCTGCCGCTCAAAGAGGAGATCATGCAGGCGCCAGAAGGCGAACGCATCCTGTGCGCCCGCGCATTCGGCGGCGCGGTGGGCAAGGGCCGAGGCATTGCCATGGTCGAGGACGTGATGAAACGCCAGTTGCACCTCGCCGCTTGCGACATACGAACGGATGATTTCGGGTTCGACTCGCAACACGTGCGAGCGGCAGGCCCCTCAGAGAAAGTCGGAGAAATCGATCAGGCGGATCGGCGCCATCGGGTTGCCGCGCACGAAATAATCGCCGTCGACAGTCGCTACATCCGCCCAGGCGACCTGCGCGTCAGGGGCTTCGGCGGCCGACTCCTCTTGCGCAATGGTCGCCTCTGGCACGGCGGTTGGCGTCGGCAGTGCCGGCGCCAGCGCCTCGGTCTCCGTATCGACGCCGGCAGTCGGCGCAGGCGCAACCGTGGCAGCGACAGGCGGCGACGGCTCCGGTCGTGCAGCCGTACATCCGGCCAGGGCCAGCACGCTCAGCAGCAGCGACGCACGTATGAGATGGCGCATGGACAGACTCCTTCCATCAACGCGGCGATGGTGCACCGTCACTGCATGCACCATCGCTGTACCCATTCATGTCAATTTTGCGGCTTCGCAGACATCGCTCAGTTGGTCTGGTCGATGATCTCCTGCAATGCCTGGCTGAAGGTCTCCAGCGGCAGCGCGCCGGGGATGATGCGGCCTTCGCCGTTGAAGAGCACGATGAAGGTGGGCGTACCCTGGACGAAGGGCGCGCCGTCGTTCATATCGCTGGTGACGCGCTCGGCTGTTGCCGGGTCGGCAAGGCAGGTATTGAACGCATCGACATCCAGTTCCAACTGGCCAGCCAGGTCGGTAAAGACCGGATTCGGATCGCTAATCGACCAACTCTGCGGGTCGGCGAAGAGAAGGTCGTGCATTTCCCAGAACTTGCCCTGATCGCCGGCGCACTCTGCGGCAGCGCCTGCTGCGGGCGCCTGCGGGTGGATGTTGAGTGGGAAGTGCTTGAAGATCCACATCACCTCGCCGCTGTCGACGAATTCCTCGTCGAGCGCGGGCTGCGTGTCCTGCACATGACGCTGGCAGAAGGGGCACTGAAAGTCGGAGAACTCGATGACCACAACCTTAGCATCCAGATTTCCGCGGTAATAGTCGCCCGCCATGTTGACGCCCGGGCGATCCGGGTCAGGCTGCCAGCCCTCGGCCGTGGCCCACACCGGAATCTGCGCATCCCCGCCGCCGCCGGACGAACTCTCTTCTGCCGTGACGGGCGCTTCGCCGGCGGCGATCGCCTCGACAAAGGCGGCAAACTGTTCGTACGGCTGTGCACCGACAAGCAGGTGAGCGGCGCCGTCGGGCGTGCCAAGGAAGTTGAAGCTTGGCGTACCGGAGACGCCGGCTACCTGGCCCTCGGCGATGGCGTCGGCAATGAAGGCCTGCTTGGCCGCCGGGTCGGCGATACAGGCGTTGTACAGGTCGAGGTCGGCGCCGGACTCTTCGGCAAGGCGCTCAAAGACCGGCAGCGGATCGGGCAGATTGCTCCATTCGTCCTGCGTCTGGAAGAGCTTGCTATGCATGGCCCAGTAGAGCGGCGCGCCCTGGTCGGCGACACAGAGACTGGCTACATGCGCCATCGGTGCGTTGGGATGGAGCCCCTCGATGGGAAAATCACGGAAGATGACCATCAACTGGCCGCTGCGCACGAACGATTCGTTGATCGCCGGTTCGGTCTGGACGAAGTAGCGAGCGCAGAAGGGGCACTGGTAGTCGCTGTACTCGATCATCGTGACCGGTGCGTTCGGGTCGCCACGGAACGGGAATCCCTCGGGCGTAAAGCCGACGGGAATGCCGTTGTACGTTTCGGTGGGGATGGGCAGCGGCTCGGCGGGCGGCGCCACGTCGGCCGATTCGGCTGCCTCGGCGGTGGCGGCTTCGGTGGCGGCAGGCTCGGCATCGCCCGCGCCCGGCGGCGCCTGGATCGGCCCGCAGCCGGCAAGAACAAGAAGCGCCACGAGCCCGGCAATAAGCAGCGCAATGCGCTTGCGGGCGGCAGGAGAGAAGTTGTTCATACGGAACCCCTGTACTTTCTGAGACGGTCGTTCCAGGCCGTGGCGGCAACAGTTGGTCATCCTGTGAAGGCGGAAGGCGTTGCTTGCTCCGGTCGAAGCGAACTTGTTGTGGATGATTGCATCAGGATGTGTCGCAATGCTGCACTACTATAGCATAGGCGACCCTCATGTTGAAGTTAAAGGATTCTAAACTGGCTTGTCGTAGGCCAGGCTACACTGCAAAAAGAGAGCGGCTACAATGAGCCGCTCTGTGATAAGTGCTTGTTGGTGAAGGGGGGTCAGCCGCGCCGAACCAAGACCGGCTCTTGCGCCTGCAGGATCTGGCGGATGGTCTCGACGCTGATGTGGTCAACGATGCGCTGCTCGATGAGATAGCGGCGCAGGCGCTGGAGCGACCAACGCGAATAGTGCATGCTCAGCAGGCGCGGATTCGTGTTGGCAACCTCGATAATGCGGTTGCGCTGGTCATCGCTGAAGACAGGCGGGCGCCCGGGCGACTTGCCGCTGCGCAGTCCGTCCAGCCCGTAGCGATTGAAGCGATGGATCCACTTCCGTACATTGATAGGGTGCAGGTTCACCTCCTCGCTGATTTCGGGTACACGCTTGCCTTCAGCCGACAGCATGATGATCTGAAGGCGATGCGCCGGAAGATCTTCTTCCGGTGTGTCCAGGTGAGACTCAATAGTCTTCCGCTCTTGCATCTTGAGCTTGCGGGTGTACAGCGCCATCTTCGTGTCCTTTCGTAGGTTGGGCAGCCAGTGCCGAGAGGTGTAGCATCTGCACAACCTTGTTCCCGTCGAGATTCATGCTACCCGAAGCGGCGCTCCGCGTGATCGGTTAAATAGTGTATTTTTTGTCGAATCCCCTACGAATAAAGTGCATTTTGCTGGAATACCCTGAGAGTTTTCGCTGTAGACGCCCGGTACATGGGGATCCGGCAAACAAAAACCCCACCGCCCTGTTGGGACGGTGGGGTCTGGAAATCCCCTCGAAATGGACGGTACTCAGTGCGCTACACTGGCGTACTGGTGCACCGGCGTATATTTCTGCAGACGCCATCGGCGAATCAGCGCATAGCAATGTGCGACAATCACATCCCAGGACGAAGTCAACGACATGACTGCGTCAGCGCCGGCCATCAGCCCTGAAATCGTACGTTCAGGGCGTGTGCCCGCCGTCAACATTACGAGCGGAGCACGGCTCCCCATGCGAATCCAGTTCAAAGCAGCCTGGTTCTCATTGCTGATCTGTTCGATTGCCTCAAACATGATCAGATCACAGTCCGCAAACTGGTCGGGGTTGAGTTGGCCCGCCTTTGACGCGTTGACATTGATCGTCTGGATATCAAAGCGCGCCAATAGGCGAAGCACCTTGTCATTTGGCCGACTGCCGGTGTGCAACAGCACGACTTTGGCGGGTGCCAGTTCCATCTGCACATATCCCGTCCGAGTCTCCGGCACCATGAAAAAAGCATCTGTTCTAAACATTTTCGGCGAACAAGTCATGATAATTGAATGAGTTGCCTGGTGAGCGTTCGATGAGACTACTGGTTAGCAACTGAAATTATATTTGACCGCACACCGGGGATCAACCGCTTGCGCTTACGCTTTGCTGACAAAGAACGCACGCCCGTAGATTGGTTGGCCGGCGTTGGGCGAGCGACAGACAGGCGCCGTGCTTCTGTCGGGCGCGCCGGTGCGCGCATGGGATATACTCGCTTTTTCCTGAAATGGGTATTTGCAAGCGGCTTGGGGGGCGCCGCTACCTACAACTGAAAGTTGCGGCCATTATCGGGAACCGCTTTCTGGCTGTAGTTCGTCACGTAGGTGAGTAGTTTTTCGTGGAGTTTCTGCCAGCCGGTGCTTTCGAGGATCTCTTGCAGCTTCTCTTTGCTCTCGACGGCGCCCAACGTCAGCATTTGCGGGCCTTCACCGTACATGGTATACAGAACCTCGCTCGGCTCAATGCCCAGTTGCATAAGGCGTGGGGCAAACTCGCGTACGACGAACTCGGAGAAATCCTGTTCGCGCCCCATCTTAATGTCCCATTGCATCAATAAGCGGACCATATCTGCCCGAAGTCTGACCGTCGAACGGCGAAATCCAGTGCATGTCACGATACCAGATGCGCAACCGATACGCAACTTCTCCGCCGCCCCTCATGGCAGGCCGGCAGCCGGTTGCCGCAGTTCGTTCACCCTTACCCATGACGCTGCGCCATGAAATTCGTGCCCTGCCTGTCGCCACGGCAGCGGGCGCTTCGCTGATCCGGCAGGCAATACGCTTCAGCATTCTATGCGCGCTGGCAGCGCTGGGGATAGGCTTCTCGGCGCCGGTGCAGGTGACAGCACAAGCCCAGAGCGACGCAGGGCAGCCGGGCATCACGCTCCCCGTGCTCGCGGCCGACGCGACCACGACAAGCCTGCACACCCACATTGCGTCGATTGTGATTGATGCCGACGCCACGGGCGCACCCGTGGTCCAGCTTCAGGCGGCCTACGACATCCGCAACGAGGGCAAAGAGGCTGTGGAGGTGCAACTCCGTCTGCCGCGCGCGGCTGAATTCTACACGACGCTCAGCGTGGATGACGTGCCGATCGCACTCCAATCCACCGAGACCGGCGACGGGGTGGCAACCGTGTCAGTGCCGGCCAACGGCCGCGTCGACGTGACGCTGGACGCCGGCCGCGAACTGGGCGCGAGCCCCGTCTTTGCACTCACCTACCCGCTCTCCGAGGTGCGCGCCTGGCCTGGCCAGCACAGCACGCGCGTCGACTTACAGCCAGGCGCCGTGCTGGATGCAGGCGGCTGGCTGAAGGTCGAACCCGATGGCTGGCACTACAGCGACGGCGCCGACGCATCCACCGAGTTGCAGTGGCTCTTCGAAGGCAGCATGCCCGATTCGATCGAGTTTCACGCACTCAACCCGGCCACGTGGCTGGAGATCCAGCAACTGGAAGGGTCGGCGGGCTCGCCGGCCGGCTACGCGGCGCTGGGCCGGCGTTACGGCGAGGTGGCAGACGGCGCTCGCAGCCTGGGCTGGACGGCCGTTGCCGACCGCTTCTTCGGCCAGGCCGTGGCAGCCTACACCGAGGGACTGCGGACAGCAGAGGCAAACAGTGCGCCGCCCCAGGAGACCGCCGGCTTACATGCCGGGCTTGCCACGCTCTATCGCAGCCGCGTTGCCGGGGCGGACGGTAGCACCGACCCGGCCTACGCCGAGTTGATGGTGGCGGAAGCTGCGCAGGCCATGCCGGGCATCATGGTCGACGACCCGCTGCGCGCCGAATTGGAACGCTGGCAGGAAGAGGGGCTCCGCCTGATGCTGGCCGACATGCGACGCCGCGGCGACATTCCCGCCGCGCTGGCGCTCATTGAGCGGCTGCAAGCGCTGCCCGCCGGCGCCGCCAATGCCGAGTTCCTTGCCCAGGAGCGCGATGCGCTCGTCGTGCAGCAGGCTGTGCAGCTTGTGGAGCAGGGTGATCGCACGACTGCGCTCAGCCTGGCCGGCGAGATCATCAACGCGCCGGATCTGCAACCGGCGATCGAATACCGCTCGCTCTTCACGCGCTGGACGATTTCGACGACCATTGCCGATAGCGGCATCGCCATCGACGCCATGGCGCTGGCCGCGCCCGATCGGGCAACGGAAGCAGAAGCTGCCCTCGACGACCTGGCGAAAGGGTGGCAGGAGAGCCCGCAGACGCGTGCGGCACAGGCGCAGGTCAACCGGTCCGAGACCGCAGCCGGCGACACGGCATTCTCGCTGCGGCTCACGCTGCCGGCAGGCGCCAGCGGCGTCGAGTTCGCCCAGTTGACCCCGCCGCGCCCCGACTGGTCGTTGCTGCGCACCCTGCTTGCACAACTCGGCCCGCAGGTAACCACCGCCGCCAAGGGGCTCTGGCAGGAGATGCAGGTCTCGCAGCCTATCGACCTGCGCGCAGCGGGCGATCCGTGGCAGTCGATCGCCGCCGACCTCGAACGGCAGGCTGCCGGCTTTGAGGCAAGCGCGACGCAGACCACGGGCGGTAGCACGGCAACCATGGAGGCATCGCAGCGTGCTCGCTTGCAGGCCGCCAATTATCGCTATGCAGCGCAGGAATGGCGCGACCTGGCACGCGACAGCCAGGTCGTGATTGGACTTTCGACGCCGGGCGCGCTGACCGACGCGGCGCGTGCCTGGCTGGTGACGGTGGCGAGCCCGCCGCAGATGCTCGACGTCCGCGTGGAAACGCTGAGCGCGGCGCGCGTCCTTGCAGCGGCCGCGGTCGCGCTGGGCGGGTTGCTGGCACTGGCAGCCGTCCTCTGGCGCCTGCTATAGCGCAGAAACGGCACGGGAATGGAACCCGCCGGCGCGGGCTACCGTCTATGACTCAATAACAGGTCGGCACAGGGAAGATGGCTCAGACAGTTCGCAGTGCAAGCACGGATGTAGCGCCCGTCGAGCGGCGCATCCGCTACCACGACAATCTCTATTTCCAGGACGGCTTCTGGCTGACGGCGTTCCTGGTCGCCGCGCTCTACCTCATCCTGGCCGCGGCGCTGGATGCAGCCGGGCACACGGAGAACCTCTCCGTCGTCATTCCGGTGACGGCCGGCGCGTTTGCGCTGGGTCTGCTCATGTCGCTGAGCCGCTTCGATGGCTTCTTTGCGCTGTCACACAGCATGTTCGTCGGGCTGGCGTGGATCCTCTTTTCCATGGCGCGCGTCGTGCCGGCGGACCAGGTATCACCGTTTCTGGACAGCTCGAACATCAGCGAGCTACAGGCGCGCGTCTACTTCGTGCTGCTACGCCTGCTCGACTGGGTCGACGCCGCCGTCAGCCGCACGGCCAGCGCCGACAACTACGTCTTCATCTTCGAGATCTGCTTTCTGGTCTGGTGGCTGACCTATCTCGGCGTCTGGTCGATCTTTCGGTACGGCTACACCTGGCGCGCCGTGATTCCTGCCGGCATCGTGCTGCTCATCAATACCTACTACGCGCCGCAGTCCACCGTCGGCTTCTTGCTGGCCTTTGTGCTGGTGGCGCTTGTATTGCTGGTGCGCACCAATCTTTCCGAGCAGCAACTACGCTGGCGCGAGGATCGCATCTACTTCCAGCCCGACATCGTGTGGGATTTCCTGCGCAACGGCATTCTGTTCAGCGCGCTGCTCGTGCTCATGGCTTGGGTGATGCCAGGCCTGGGGCGCAACCCGCAACTGCGCGCCTTGCTGGCGCCCGTCAACACGACGTGGGAGTCGACGGCCGAAAACGTGCAGCGGCTCTACCAGGGGCTCAATCGCCAGCCGTCGGAGGTCGTCTCGTCGTTCGGCAACACGCTGACGCTGGGCGGTGAGCGCAACGTCTCCGACTCGCCCGTCTTCCAGGCACAGACGCTTCAGGCGCGTTACTGGCGCGCCGTCATCTTCGATACCTACGACGGCCGGCGCTGGCTCGACACGGCCGACGGCACGGCGCAGTACGACGCCGGCGAGATCGTGCCGGTGCCGAGCTGGCGCGCACGCACCGCCATCAGCCAGACGATCACGCTGCTGGCGCCTGTGGGCACGATTCTCTTTGGCATGCCGGACGTCGCACAGGCTGATGTACGGATCAACGCACAGGTGCGCTCGCAGCCCGGCGCCGTGCCGATTTCGGCGGCAACAGCGCCGGAGGACGGCCTGCCGGTCGAGTTCACCATGATCCGCACCGATCGCGAGCTCTTCAACGGCGACCGCTATCTTCTCGTCAGCGCGGCGACCGAGGCGACGGTGCGCGACCTGGAAAATGCCACGACCGACTACGCGCCGGAAATCCTCGACCGCTACTTGCAGATTCCGGTCGATTTCTCGCCGCGCGTGACCGAGGAAGCACAGCGGCTGACGGCCGGCCTCACGACGCCCTACGCCAAGGCCAAGGCCATCGAGTCCTACCTGCGCACGATTCCCTACAACGACGCCATCCCGGCGCCGCCGCCCGATGCCGATCCCATCGAGTACTTCCTGTACGACATCCAGCAGGGCTATTGCGACTACTACGCCACGGCCATGGCCATGATGTTGCGCGTGGCAGGCGTGCCGGCGCGCACGGCCAGCGGCTATGCCGAGGGTATTTTTGACGAGGAGAGCGGCCTCTACTTTGTCACGGAGCGCGACGCGCACACATGGGTGGAGGTCTTCTTCCCCGAATACGGCTGGATCGAGTTCGAGCCGACCGCCGGCGAGAGCCCGCTGGACCGCCCGGCAGGCGAGGATCCTACGAATGTGGATGCCACGGCCGGCGACGCCGAGCCGACGCCGCAGCCTGACGATGCCGCGGCGGGCGCGACACCGCCACCGGCCGGCCGCGAAGATCTGCCGCCCCAGTTCACGGGCGAGGAACTGCTCGACAGCCCGGGTGCGGAAGGCGCCCCGGTTACGCCGTGGTGGCTTCTGCTCCTGGCGCTGGTGTTGCTGATACCCATCAGTGCCCTGCTCGTCTGGCGCGTGCGCAGTAGCGGCCCGACGACCTTTACGGCCGACCTGCCGGTGCTGCTCTACGAGCGCATGGAACGCTGGTCGCAGCGGCTCGGGCTGCCCGTACGCGTCGACCGCACGCCCTACGAGCACGCCGACACGCTGAGCGCCGCCCTGCCCGATGCATCGCCGCTCGTGCGCGATGTGACCGACTCCTATGTGCGTTATCGTTTTGGCGGGCCGGCCCAGACCATTGAGTTGGAACCGGCGGCAGGCGGTGAGCCGCCGCTGTGGCAGACGTGGCGCAAGCTCGAAGCGCTCTTCTGGAAGCAGTGGCGCGTGGTGTGGGGGCGCCGCGTGCTGCGCCGTTCGCCAGAGCCGGAATTCCTGGAGAAGAAAGCACCCGGCGACGAGAAGGACGCGTAGTCCGCGCTCCACAACAACAAAAAACGGGGATACGTCCGCCTGGACGTATCCCCGTTTTGATCGACAACGGTTCAGTTGGTCGGGTTTAGCAGCACGACCTGTGTCTCTTCCGGCAGCCCCGTCTTGGAGATCTTGAGCGTCTCGACCGGGTCGAGCGCCGGCGCACCGAACTCCTTCAGGAACTTCTCGACCCCTTCCAATTGATCGGCGAAGAGGCCGGCCAGCCCATCATGCCGGTAGTGCATGGGGATGACGATGCGCGGCTCCAGCAGTCCGACCAGTTCCACCGCGCGCGCCGGGTCCAGCGTGGCGCCGCCGCCGACCGGCACCATCAGCACGTCGACCTCGCCGATGTCGAGTTCCTCGATCTCCGACTGCGCCGGTACTTCACCGATGTCGCCCATGTGGCCGACGGTGAGATCGCCGAAGTCGAAGAAAAAGGCCACGTTGCGCTCGGCGATATTCTCGCCATTGCGGCGGTGGTAGGTGGTCAGCCCGGTCACGAAGACATTCTTCACTTCGTACTCGCCCGGCCCGGAAAGCACCTTGTATTCGCCGGTGACGCGTTCCACCGCGTTGTGGCCAGGGCGGTCGTGGCTGACGGTGACGACATCCGCACGCACCTTGGGCAGGGTCAGCCCCAGCGTCTTGTCATAGGGATCGCAAACGATCGTCACACCGCCTTCGCGGATGCGAAAGCAGGACAATCCATACCAGGTAATATCCATTCGAAGCAAACTCCTGCCGTTGCGGCAATCGGAACATATGTTTTGTTGCACTATACCGCAGCTTCGGTGCCGCTCCAAAATGGTGCTATCATGGCATCTATGGGCAGCAACGCGCCTGACCACGGATACCGGAGGGATTTCCGGCAACAACGCATTAGCGACAGGAACTCGACTATGGTGATTGATGAACACGATGCCGATATCGTGATCGGTGTTGCCCGTGCGGCGGGCGACCTCGTCCGGCGCATGTATCGCTCCGGGGCGGCGACGGTAAAGCAGAAATCGAGCGAGATCGATCTCGTCACGGCGGCGGACGTGGCTGCCGAAGGGTTCATCCGCGACTCGCTGGCGCGGCTCTATCCTGCCGTCGCGCTGTGGGGCGAGGAGAGCAACCAGCAGCCCGACAGCGAATACTTCTGGCTGGTCGATCCCATCGACGGGACAACGAATTTTGCCCACGACATCGCCTACTGCTCGGTCAACATCGCACTCCAGCACCGCGCCGAGACGTTGCTTGCGGTGACCTACCATCTCGGCCGCGACGTGACCTACCACGCCCGGCCGGGGAGCGGCGCCTGGCTGCGCGAGGCGAGCGGCGCCGAGCGCCGGCTTCAGGTCAGCGCCACCTCCTCCTTGCTCAAGGCGCTGCTGATCACCGGCTTTCCCTATCACCGCGCCGAGTCCGAGGACAACAACGGCCGCGAGTTCGCCTACTTCATGCCGCGCAC
>ERZ795053.4335-NODE-4335-length-15433-cov-21.508649_pt1 | contig 15433 bp, 11 predicted proteins | sample MGYA00375137_ERZ795053 | MGnify/ENA primary metagenome ERZ795053 (study PRJEB30182, sample SAMN05720284) | activated sludge metagenome | isolation source: Anaerobic digester | place: Hong Kong | collected 2014-12-17 ... | reverse complement strand
AGAACACCTGACTCTGGATCAGGCAGTTGGGGTTCGAATCCCTGTCCCCCAGCCATCACGAAACGCATCGGGCAGCAGCCCGGTGCGTTTTTTGATCCACGATCGGTCCGGCGCAGAGGAGCGCCGGGACGCGGCCCGAGCTTACGCCATGTCGGCGTTGGCCGGTGTAACCGGCTGATCCACTGGCAAGGTGAAGGTAAAGGTCGCCCCTGCACCGGCCGCGCTTGTAAGCGTCAATGTGCCACCATGACCCTCCACGATGCGGCGGCAGATGGCCAGGCCGAGGCCGGTGCTCTTTTCGCCGCCGGTCGGGCGCGACGATAGCCGCGTGAACGGCATGAAGAGCTTGTCCTGCTCCGCCAGGGGAATGCCGGGGCCTTCGTCGGCAACGGTCACCGTGACCACATCGTCGCCGCTGGCAACAACGATACGCACGACGCTCTCCGGCGGCGAGTATTTGACGGCGTTCCCGATCAGGTTGTTCAGCACCTGCTCGATCTTCGTCGCATCCACGGCGACAAGCGGCAGATTCGGCTCGACCGCCAGCTCCAGCCGGGTTGCCTTGCGATTGGCAAGCACCTGATTGCGCCGTACGTTGTGCACCACCAGGGGCGCCAGGTCAACCGGCAAACGATCCAGTTGGAGTTTGCCGCCCTCGATGGCCGAGTAATCGAGGATATCTTCCACGAGCGCCAGCATGAACTCGCTGGCAGTGCGCATGTCAGAGACCAGTTCGGCCACCTCCGCTTGCAGCGGCGGCTCCAGATCCTCGAGCATGTATGCACTATAGACGGTGATGACGCCCAGCGGATTGCGCAGGTCGTGGGCGGCGATGCCAAGCAGTTCGTTCTTGAGCCGGTTGAGCTGCTCCAATTCGAGATTCTTGCGCATCAGTTCGCGTTGCAGGTTCACAAGTTCGTTGTTCAGCCGCATGAGATCGTCGAGATGCGCGTCGCTATCAAACTGAAGATGGCTGGCGGCAAGCTCGAATTGCTGCTTGGCGACCTGACGCAGCACAGCGGCCTGCTCGTTGACGATGCGCGCCATGTCCTCGAAATGACGATCATGGGCGCCCGTATCGAGGACAGCGCCAACAAAGAGTGCGCTCCCGTGGCGTATCCCGGAGAGCAGGAGCGGTTGATGGCCCTCCCGGCTTTCGGTCGCCAATTCCCATCTTGCCGTCGATTCATGCGTCCGTATGGCGTCCAGGAAATGCAGTGCCTTCTCCAGCATCGAGGCCGGAAAGAGGCGCACAAGGCTTTCGCCCGGCTTCAAAGCAGCAAACAGCGAAGCAGGATCGACGATGATCGATTCGACAACGCCGTCGAGGTCACAGCGCACCACGGAGATCGATTGATTGGCGTCCATTGCGTTCGGTCCTACGCCAGGAGCGATTCGGCCAACTGTACGGCGCCCCGCGCGTCGACGGCGGTGCCATCGGCACCCAGGCGGCGCCACAATTCGGGAGAGATGTTGAAGGGATAGCCACCCACGAGAACGACAGGACGATCCGGGATCGCGTGCAAGGCGTCGATTACTTCCGCCACGCGCATGAGGTGCGTGGTCAGGGTTGCCGAAAGCGCCACCACGTTGGGCCGGTGATCGGCAATTGTGGCAATCAGATCGCGGGTCGGTGTGCTGGCGCCGATATAGTACGTGTCCCATCCCGCCATCTCGAAGAAATCCGCAACCATGCGAATCCCGAGTTCGTGCAGTTCGTCCCCAACGCTGGCCGCAACCAGGCGCAAGCCCTTCCGCTTTGCCGAAAAAATGTAAGGGTACAGTTGGGCCATGACAAACTGAGTGGCGGCGGTGACGTAGTGTTCTTGCGCCACGGTGATACGGTTCATCTGCCAGAGACGCCCGATCTCGGCCTGGGTCTGCTGGAACACATTCAGGTAGATGTCGTCCACCTTTACGCCCGCGTGCACAGCATCGAGAATGATCCGCGTAGCATCGTGGCGCCGCCCGTCGAGCAAAGCTTCGAGATAGGATGCAGCCAGCGCATGATTAGGGTTGCGGTCGTCAAGATAGGACGGTGTTGCAACGCGCTGCGCAAGCGCACTATGCGCGGCGACAAAAAAGTCGTTGACGACCTCAACCTGGGCAGCCTGGAGATTTCGATTCACCTCCACCTGCATGGCGTCTAGCAGGTTCGGCAACATCGAAGGGGAAAAGCCAAGCGCAGCGAACAATTCGGCCGCCCAGCAAACATAGCCGGCGAAAAGCTCCCGATCCTCTGCCCAGAGTGCTTCGCAAAGGTAATCGAGGTGGTAGGCGACATCACGCACGCTCTTTGCCAGGTATTCCGGACTTGGGGTTGCGCCTTGATGATAAGTGGCGTAGTAGCGATCCGAAGATGCCTGGGCAGTGTCCGCAAGATTGTATCGAATGGCGACACTTGCCAGTCTCGTTACTGTCTGTCCTTCCATATGGCAGATATGACCTCTCGTCTTTGAGTGAACCGGAAACTGGTTGGCGCATCCAACGGCCGCGGTGCGGTGCCCATTATTTCTGCATACGCGCACAGTCTAGCAGAGCGGCGCCCGGCGTTGATCGGCTATCTGACCAGTTCGTAATCGGCCTGTGCCGCAAAACACTCTGGAACAAGCAGCACATTTTACAGGATCTATGTATCGCCCTTACGAGATCACACTATGACAGGTTGGTGATATACTGTCGGCGGAAAGATCTCTACCATCAAACTCTGCAAGCCGTTCTCGGCTCGACACCAAACTATTTGCCTTTTCAGGAGCGACCCATGCCAGCCTATCGTCAGTCGGTTTCTTGGTGGTGTTTCGTCCCCAACCTCATGTCTCCGCTGGAGTTCGTGCGCATGGCCGCCGATCAGGGCCTGGATGCGCTCGAACTGTTGCCACGCGAGCATTGGCAGCTTGCCAGGGATCACGGGCTGGCGATCGCTGCTGTCGACGGCCACGCCTCGATTCTGGAAGGCCTCAACCGGCGCGAGCATCATCCACGCATCATCGCTGAGTTGCAGGCGAAGATCCGTCTGGCGGACGAATGGGAGATCGCCAACCTGATCTGCTTTAGCGGTAGCCGCGCCGGGCTCGACGACGCGAACGGCATTGCCGCCACCGCCGAGGGGCTGGCCCGCGTGGCCCCGCTGGCCGAAGACGCCGGCGTCACCCTGGTGCTGGAGACGCTCAACAGCAAGGTCGACCATCCCGACTATCAGGCCGATCGCACGGCGTGGGCCGTGGAGGTGTGCCGGCTGGTCGACTCACCTGCCGTGCGCGTGCTGTACGACATCTACCACATGCAGATCATGGAAGGCGACATTATCCGTACCATCGGCGCCGAGCATCCGTGGATCGGCCACTATCACACGGCAGGGAACCCGGGTCGCCATGAGTTGGATGACGATCAGGAGCTGAACTACCCGGCGATTTTCCGGGCGATAGCCGCCACGGGTTATGGCGGCTACGTGGGTCACGAATTCATCCCGACCGGCGATCCGGTCACCGGCCTGCGCGCCGCAGTAGCCATGGCGAGATGCGACTGACCATACAAGGGCGACAGCCATCGGGCGGGCGTGTACCTGAATCGGATTTTCCAGTATTTGGCATAGCGATCTGAGGCAAAGCACGGTCGAAATGCGGATGACACGATACCGGCCGGGCGAGTACACTCGAACCAGATTGGGATCCATGGAAACGGGGCGCGAGCCCGATTGAAACGTAACACCCTCGTCAGGCGCCGGCGGCGGATTTGATGGAGATGACGGACGCGGGCATGACATCCGGACGAACGAAATATGTGACCCTGGTAGTGCTGGCGGTCCTGTGGCTGGCCGGACTTCTTGTGTTTTCCCGCGGCGTGCTGCCGGCCCCGCTGCTGTTGGCACTGGGCACGGCAGCAACGATCACGCTCGCCGCCGGGCTCGATCGCACAGGTCGCATTGCGGCCGATGCAATCGCAGCAGCAGGACTTGGCCTGGCCGTTGTTGCAGGCGACGGCCAGTTGGCGCCCTGGAGCGCAATCCTCACCTTTCTGGCGATGGCCGGCGCTGCCGAGTACATCGCCGCACGCGCGACAGGCAACGCCCGCCAGGTTCGACGCTTGCAGGAGCGAGCACGCCTGCTCGAAAACATTGTCGACACCGATCCGACCATGGTCTTCGTCAAAGACCGCCAGAGCCGTCTCACCTTTGTCAACGAGGCCGTGCGGCGCTTTGTCGGCCTCTCCGATGCACAGATTCTGGGCCGTACGGACGAAGTATTTGGCTGCACCCCTGAAGAAGTCGGAATGTACCAGGAGTCGGATCGCGCTGCGCTGGCAGCAGACCAACCGGTTCACTACCCCGCCGGGGTGCTCACCGACAGCCACGGCACGGCCCATTGGTTCGAGTCGATCAAAGTTGCGCTTCCTGCCGGCAACGACAATACCGACATCCTGGTCATCGGCACCGATGTCAGCGACCGCGTCAAATCGGAGCAGAACACACAGGCCGGTGCTGACCTGCTACTGGCGCTGGCCGAAGCGACAGCTCTGCTGCTGGCCGAAACCGATATCGAAAGCGCCATGCTGAGTGCGCTACAACGGATCGGCGCCGCACTGCCAATCGACCGGATTCAGGTAATCGAGCACCGCGATGCTGCCGTCGACCGGCAGGCGAGAACGACCCGGCATTGCGTCTGGACGGCAAGCGCCGCCATCGCATCGCCGCCGGGCAATGGTGAGACATTCTTGTCCTCGCCCGGCTTCGCTCAGTTCGTGGCGACGTTGCGGCAAGGCGTCGAAGTCGCCTGCGCTACCTGCGACTTCGACGCGCCGGTTCGGGATGCCCTACACGCCCAGGATGTCCGGGCGCTCTACGCATTGCCAATCCGGGCTTCCGGCGAGTTCTGGGGCTATGTCACCTTCGAGAACTGCCGGAGCGACGAAAACATCTCAGAGACCCTACGCCCGGCGCTCGGTACGCTGGCCAACTCGCTCGGGGCTGCAATCACGCGGCATGACGCCCGGCTGGCGATTCAGCTTCAGGAGCAGGCCATCCGCGCAATGCTGGACGGGTTGCCGTCACAGGTCGTGGTGCTGGAGCCAGGCGGCAGGATTCGCTTCGCCAACCAGGCGATCGCGGATTTCTTGAACACGTCCGTCGAGGAACTCATCGGAGAATCGCTCAGCAGCGTCTTGCCGCAGCTTGCGTTGATTGCGCCCGTACCAGGGGTAACCGGTAGCGACAGCGGCGATGTCGCCGATACGCGGCATGGCCTGCATCCCGTGCGCGATCTGACCGGGCAGTTCCATTGGTTCCAGACCGTCACGCGGCCACTACCTGATCCGGCAACCGGCGAGATCCTGACTCTTTCCGTGAACACCGATGTCAGCGCGCTCAAAGAGGCCGACGAGGCGCTCGGCGCCGAGCGCACCATGTTGCAGGTGTTGATCGACAACCTGCCCGATCTGATCTTTATCAAGGATCGACAGAGCCGGTATGTGACCGCCAACGCCGCTCATCTTGCCCTGCTTGGCGCCAGCCGGGTCGACGATATCATCGGCAAGCGCGACTACGACTTTTTCTCAGCCGCCTCCAGCGAACCCTTCTACCGCGAAGAGCAGGCAATCATGGACAGCAACCGGGCCGTGCTCGAGCGCGTCGAAGAGATCAACGTCGACACGCCGGACCGCCGGCGCTGGGTGCTGTCCTCGAAGATTCCGTTGACGGATGCGCAGGGCACGGTCACCGGCCTGATTGTGATCAGCCGCGATATCACCTCGCTGAAGCAGGGCGAAGAAGCACTGCGCGCCGCAAAGGAAACCGCAGAAGCCGCCACGGCCGCCAAGTCGGTCTTCCTGGCCACAATGAGCCATGAAATCCGCACGCCGATGAACGCCGTGATTGCCATGACGGACCTGCTGACGGGCACGAAGCTCACGCCCGAACAGGCTGACTATGTCAACACCATTCGCGTCGGCGGTGAAAGCCTGCTCAGCGTCATCAACGATATCCTGGACTTCTCAAAAATCGAGGCGGGTAAGCTGGAGTTGGAGGAGTACACATTCAATCTCGTCGAGTCGATCGAGGAAACAATGCACCTTCTCGCCCCACGCGCCTCGCAGAAGCTGCTCAATATGCGACTGGAGCTTGGAGACGACGTGCCGGGCTGGGTTGTCGGGGATGCCGGGCGTCTGCGGCAGATCGTGATGAATCTGCTCAACAACGCCGTCAAATTCACCGAGAGCGGCGAAGTGAACATCGCCATCACCGCCACCGGCAGCGGCGCCCAGCGCAGGCTGCATTTCGCCATCCAAGATACGGGCATCGGCATCCCGGCCGAGCGGATGAACCGCCTGTTTCAGTCATTTTCCCAGGTTGACAGTTCGACGACGCGACGCTTCGGCGGGACGGGCCTCGGACTGGCGATCTGCAAACGCCTGGTGGAGTTGATGGGCGGAACCATCTCCGTCGAAAGCATACCGGGCGTTGGGTCGACCTTCACCTTCGATGTCGTGATGACCGTGGCGGCGCCGCCCGTCATGGTGGACCGCGCGCCGTCGGGTGCGGAGGTAGCCGGGGACAGCACCGCCGCCCTGTCGCCGCTGCGCATCCTACTCGCCGAAGACAACACAATCAATCAGAAGGTTGCGCTGCGCGTGCTGGACCGCCTCGGCTATAGCGCCACCGTGGTGGACGACGGCCAGAAAGCCGTCACCGCCGCGCTCGAGCAACCGTACGATGTCATCCTCATGGATTTGCACATGCCGGAGATGAACGGCCTGGATGCGACACGCCTCATTCGCGCCGGCACGCCGGGGAATGCCCGCCCATACATTATCGCCCTCACGGCCGACGCTGCCGACGGATACGAGCAACGATGCTTCGAGGCCGGCATGGATGCGTATGTCATGAAGCCGATTCGCATCGATGACCTCGCCAAGGCGCTGGCACACGCCCGCGACGCGCTGCGCCTGGCGCGCCCCGAGTAGCGCCCCGCCCACGCAAAGCCGACCAACCGGCGCCCACGTTCAGTCGAATTCGTCGGCAGCGCGTTCGCCCAGCGAGCGCCCGCCGCGCCGGCGCGTCTCGGCAGCCGGCGCAACCCGGCTCACCTGTTGAAGCATCCCCTTTGGCGCGGCCACCTGGGACTGCTCCACGACAGGGTACGCGGCCATCACCGCAACATCATCCGCTACGTCCTCGAAGTAGAGGTATTCCCTACGCAGCGTGCGCGGGAAGTCGTCCAGCCCCAGGGCGTCGACCACTTCGTCGGGCCGGCCCGTTGCGCCCGAGCGCATCTGCACGCGCAGAAAGATGCGGTGCTCCTCGGTCGCTGCGTCGTACCCGGTGTAGCGTAAATCGAGGACAAGGGGGCGCAGGTTGTAGGCGTAGGGCTTGCCTTTGCGCTCGCGCACGCGCCAGATTTCGTCGGTTGCGAGCAGCCGATCAATGCGCGCCTGGAGGCCGGCGCCGTCGATCTCACCGGGTTCAGCGTAGAGCACAATGGCATAGTCGGCGCCGATGATCAGGTTCTGCAATGCCGTCGGCTTGCCGGGCAGCTCGCGCACGTCGACCAGCGAGACGCCGGGCGGCAGCTTGGCACGCAGGCGCGCCGTCACCTCCTCGACCGGCAGCGGCGGCGCCAGAACGATGTCGAGCGGCTCGCGCGCGCCGGTGATGCCCACGCCCAGCGGCGCGGCAAACTGCATGTGCGGCTGCGGGTTGAAGCCCTGCTTGTAGAGCAGCGGCAGGTCGGCGCGGCGCAGCGCCCGCTCCCACAGGCGAAACTCGTCGTGGTGCGAGATGAACTTCACCGCCTCGCCCTTGGCATAGAGGATGCGGATGTATTGGCGGGGTGGAAGTTGCGATTCGTCAATCATCATTTGATCCTGGATGGAGATTGGAGAGTAGAGATTGGAGACTGGGGAGAGTGCACTGGCGCTGCTTCCTCAATCTCCCAATCTCTAATCTCTCAATCTCCCAATTTCTCAATCTCCAATCCTCTTGCTCACCGTGCCCTCGCGTCGCTGCGGCACGCGGTGGTCAAACTGGCCCACGCGTTCGGGCGACATGTCGTCGTTGAAGTAGAGCGGGATGGGCGCGATGTCCACCGGCTGGCGCTCCTTGCCACGCCCCAGGCTCGGGCAGCCCCAGCCGGCATCGGGCGCGTCACGCCGCTGCTCCTTGAAATAGCCGAGAATGCCGCACGAGAAGCAGTGCTCGCGGCAGTCGTCGACCACGCCGCCCTGGTAGGTGTGCACATACTCGTCGACGAGGAATTGCTTCTTGAGACCGGCCGAAATATGCTCCCACGGCAGCACTTCGTCCAGGGCGCGGGCGCGGCGGGCATACCAGTCCATGTCCAGCCCCAGCTCGGCGAAGGCATCCTGCCAGGCGGGGAAGTTGAAATACTCGCCCCACCCCTCCAGCTTGGCGCCCTTGCGCCACGCCAGCTCGATGACGTCGCTCAGGCGCCGGTCGCCGCGCGTCAAGAACGCTTCGACCAGCGTCTCCTCGGGGTCGTTCCACGAAAAGTGGATGCCGGGACCGCGCAGCTCGCGCTGGAGCAGCTCGATCTGCGCGTTGATGACGGACTCGTCTTCCATCGGCACCCACTGGAAGGGCGTGTGCGGCTTGGGCACCAGCGTGCTGACACCGATGCGCACGTTGGCCTTCTTGCCAAGCACGCGCCGCCCCACCGCCAGCACCTCCTTGGAGAGATCGGCGATGGCCTGTACATCCTCCAGCGTCTGCGTGGGATGGCCGATCATGAAGTACATCTTGATCGTCGTCCAGCCGCGCTTGTAGACTTCCTCGGCGGTGGCGAGCAACTCGGCCGAGGCGATGGGCTTGTTGATGACGTCGCGCAGGCGGTCGGTGGCGGCCTCGGGCGCAAAGGTGAACCCGGAGCGGCGGCGCCCCTTTTCCAGCAGATCCATGAGATCGACGCTGAAGCTCTCGATGCGCAGGCTGGGCAGGCCGACGCTCAGCTTCTTGGCGCCGTGCCGCTCCACGGTGCGCCGCACCAGTTCCTCGACATAGCTGTAGTCGCTGCTGCTCAGGCTGAGGAAGCTCACCTCCTCGAAGCCGCAATGCTCGATCATCTCGTCGACGGCTTGCAGCACCTCGTCCACCGGTCGCTCGCGCACGGGGCGGAAGATCATGCCGGCCTGGCAGAAGCGACAGCCACGCGTGCAGCCGCGCATGATCTCGATGGCTGCGCGGTTGTGCACGACGTTGATAAAGGGCACGATAAACTTCGTCACGGGCGGCGGCAGGACGGTCACAACGCGCTTGAGCACCTCGGCCGGCGCCGCGGGGTGGTTGGGCGTCACGGCTGCGACAGTGCCGTCGGCGGCGTAGCTCACGTCGTAGAGGGCCGGCACGTAGACGCCGGGGATGGCGGCGAGCGCTTCGAGAAGAGTGTGACGACTGGGCGATTGAGAGATTGGAGATTGGAGATTGGAGATTGGAGATTGGGAACGTTGCGCCTGATCCTCAATCTCCAATCTCCAATCTCCCAATCGCCATTTCTCATACGCCGCGATCACGTCGAAGATGACTTCCTCACCCTCGCCGATGATCATGGCGTCGAAAAAGGCGCTCATGGGTTCCGGGTTGTAACAGCCCGAACCGCCGGCGATGATCAGCGGGTCGCCGGCCGTGCGGTCGGCCGCGCGCAGCGGGATGCCGGACAGGTCGAGCATGGTCAGCACGTTGGTGTAGAGCTGCTCGTAGGGCAGGCTAAAGCCGACGATGTCGAAGGCGCGCATGGGATGGCGCGTCTCCAGCCCATAGAGGGGAATGCCGTCGCGGCGCATGTAGCGTTCGAAGTCGGGCCACGGGCAGTAGATGCGCTCGGCCAGCATGTCGGCGCGGCGGTTGATGAGGTCGTAAAGCACCATCAGGCCGAGATTGCTGCCGCCCAGTTCGTAGATGTCGGGGAAGGCCAGCGCCACGCGGGCGGTGATGGCCGGGTCGTCCCAATCTTTGACGACACTGTTCAACTCACCGCCGGTGTAGCGCGCCGGCATTTCGACTTTGTGCAGCACGCGGTCAAGGGCGCGCGTGATCTGGCGTGGTGTGGTCAACATGGCGATTCCTTTCCTTCGTATCGTCCGGGCGTCATGCCCGGGTGGGATTCGAACCCACGGCTAGAACGGGTGCCTATAATACCACACAACAGGCTATTGGCGCGCCGCAGATAGTGCCCGCGGAAATGCGACCGCCAGCACTGCCGTCCCGGCCAATGCCGCAATGCCCATGCCGAGGAAGACCGTACTCAACCCAAGGTTCTGCGCCAGCGCGCCGAGCAGGATGGGACTGAGCGCGATGCTGATCCCGCCGGCCATGTTATACGCGCCCAGCGACGCGCCACGCACCTGGGCATCGGCATACTGGGTCACAAAGGCATTGCCCGCCGTCAGAAACATGCCGTAGGAGATACCCTCGGCCACAAGCACGACGCTGAGCAGCGCATACTCCGTGATATAGGCCATTGCCAACACGGCGAGCCCGCCCAGGGCGAGCGAAAAGAGCATGAGCCGGTAGCTCCACGCCGGGGTGCTGATGGCGCCGGTCGGCAGCCGCGTCAGCGTCGACGCCAGCGCGCGCAGGGTGAAGAGCGAGCCGATGGCCAGCGCCGAGAAGCCCAGCGCACCCGCCTGCAGCGGCATGAAGTTGACGACGACGCCGTTGAAGACGGGGCTCAGCAGAAAGTTCGCGACCGCGGCTAGCAGGATCAGCCGGTTGGCGCCCAACACGCGCAGGTTCGCCAGCGGATTCCCTGCGCGCACGCCGCGACCAATGCCTTCGTCGACCAGCGTGAACCAGGCAAGCCCGGCTGCCGCCATCGCCAGCAGGGCCATGAATGACAGGCTCGTCACCACACCGAACGCCTCGGCGATGAGGCCGCCAAGCAGTGGGCCGGCGGCAAAGCCCAGCCCCATGGAGGTCGTGAGCATGCCCATGGCCAGCCCGCGATCGGCCGGCGCGGCATAGTCGCCCACCATGGCCGCGCCCATGGCAAAGACACAGACGATGCCAAGCCCGAGCAGCACCTGGGCGAGCAGCAGCCACAGCGGCGCCGGCGCCAGGGCCAGCAACAAGCCGGCCGCCGCAAAGGCCGCCGAGCCGGCCGCAATCAGCCGCCGCCGGCCGAAGCGATCCGAAATGACGCCGACGGGCACCGAGACGAGCACCTGCGTGGCGCCGTTGAAGGCCGCCAGACTGCCGATGAGCAGCAGCGACGCGCCGATCTCCCGCGCCCGCAGCGGAAAGGCCGGCAGCAGATAGCCGACGACGGTGTCAGCCACAAAGATGGTGAAATAGAGGGCAAAGAGTTCGCGGCGCAGCAGACGCTGCCAGGGCATGGTCGAAAGCATAGACGCAAAAGATTCCTCAAATCCGAAAGAAGTTATCAACAATAACCGTGGACTATAGGCGATCTCCCGTGCAATGAGCAAACGTGATCGACCCCTGGCGCATATTGCACGCGGGACGAACGAAGAGACCGCGATGGCTTGGCCGGCCCATGCTTTCGGTGTAGACTACAGCGCCGGACGGCGCATCCTGCCGGCCGGCCAATTAGCGGGAGGGGAAACTGCATGCAGGTCGATTCGTTCAACGACTATCAGCGCGAGTCGCGCAAGACGTGGAGCCTGATCCACACCGACCACGCCATCACCTACCCGACCCTGGGGTTGGTCAACGAGGCCGGCGAAGTGGCGGGCAAGGTCAAGAAGATCTTCCGTGACAAGAACGGGGTCATCTCCGAGGCGGATCGCGAGGCGCTCAAGCAGGAATTGGGCGACGTGCTGTGGTACCTGACGCAGATCGCCACAGAGATCGGGGTGAGCATGGAGGAAGTCGCCAGCGGCAACCTGACCAAGCTTTTCGACCGGCTGGAGCGCGACGCGATCCGTGGCGACGGCGATACGCGCTAGCCGGGCCGCACAGCTCGACCGCTAGCGTACCCCCAGCCGATCGCGGCAGAAACAATCCACCACATGGTCGTTGACCATGCCGCACGCCTGCATGTAGGCATAGCAGATGGTCGGGCCGACAAAGGTGAAGCCGCGGCGCTTGAGGTCCTTGCTCATGGCCTGCGCCTCGGCTGTCTGGGCCGGAATCTCGCGCAGGCTCCGCCACGCGTTCACGATGGGCGCTCCGCCCACGAACTGCCAGATGTAGGCGTCGAATGAGCCGAATTCTTCCTGCACCGCCAGAAAGGCGCGGGCATTACGCACGAATGCGTTGACCTTGAGCCGGTTGCGCACGATGCCCGGATCGTCGAGCAGCGCGGCAATCTTCTCATCCCCGTACGCAGCAATGAGCGCCGCGTCGAAGTTATCGAAAGCGCGCCGGTAGTTCTCCCGCTTGCGCAGGATCGTAATCCAGGCAAGGCCGGCTTGCGCGCCTTCCAGACAGAGCATCTCAAAGAGGTGGCGGTCGTCGTGGGCGGGGATGCCCCATTCCTCGTCGTGATATTGCACGTAGAGCGGGTCGGTACCCGCCCACTCGCAGCGAACCAGGTCTGTCATGCGCCGTCCTCTCGTCCAACGATTGAGCCATTTGGGTCGCCAAAGTATAGCCGATTCCCGGCGGCTCGCCAACGTACCGATGAAAATTACGTCATTTGCCCCATGCCCATTCGCGTCGCGGGGCGTCAACCTATATGCAGTGTTGGCACTGTACGATCGCCTTTCCCCCTTGCCGGCTTGTTCGTCAACTCGTTCTTACCAAAAGGAGCAGCTATGTATCGCAACATTTCGGTAGTCATCCTGTCCTGCCTGTTGATTCTGGCGCTGACCGGCGCAACCGTCGCCCAGCAGTCGCAGGCCGCGCAGCGCATCAACTTTGCGCCGGGCGCGATCTCCGCCACCGAGTCGGGCAGCCTCACCATGGGCGGCATGGATCGCTACGTGCTGGGCGCCGAAGAAGGTCAAAACATGACGGTCTCGGTGGCATCGGCCGACAACAACGCCCTGCTGGTCATCTACGGCCGCGACGGCACGGTGCTCATCTCCGACCATGCCGACGCGTCGAGTTGGAGCGGCGTGCTGCCGTCGACGCAGGATTACTTCATCGACGTGCGCGCCATCGACGGCTCCTCCGCCGACTACACGCTCACCGTCACCATTCCGCCGAACCCGCCCTCCCCGCCCCATCCGTCGATCCAGCGCATCAGCTTTGCGCCAGGCACCATCTCGGCGACCGTCCATGGCAGCGTCACGCCGGGCGGCTACAATGAGTACGTGCTCAAGGCCAGCGCCGGCCAGAATATGCTCGTGCGCACGACCGCCGAAGAGCAGCAGGTGGCAATCTCCGTGGTGGGCGCCGATGGCACGGTGCTGCTCTCCTCCATGGGAGGAGCTGACACTTTCAGCGGCGACCTGCCGTCGACGCAGGATTACTTCATCAAGGTCGAGATCGACGGCGAAGGCTTTGCCATGTACCAGATGACGGTAACCGTGGAACCGCTGGTCTACTGAGCGGCAGTGCACTCGACCCCGGCGATCTGGCGCCGGTGAAATGTGCCCGAATTTGACAGCCCGCACGGAAGCGGGTAGAATCGCAATGTTTCTGGGCAACGACATGAAACACATGGCGTGGCGCATTCGTCTAGGGGCCCAGGACACAGCCCTCTCAAGGCTGAGACACGAGTTCGAATCTCGTATGCGCTACCATGAAGCATTGCACGGATGAAAGTCCGGTCGTGCACAAAGAGGCGACGGTCAATGACCGTCGCCTCTTTGTTTTGTCGCTCCCGCCACCGGGAATCTCCCACGATTCAGCACGACGCGCTACCTGCCCCGGCGCCATGCACGCGCCTTCCGCTTTGGACATACATGGCACAGCCCTTACCCAATCGTTAATCCACCTACCCCTATCAACCACAGATACAGCACGAATTTCCATTAAATGTCGCATTGATCTTGAAGGCATCGGGTATATCCTGTGAGATGTTGTCCTGCCATGGCGTAAGGTGCGAAGGAGAGCCACCACATCCTGGCCGGCAGGACGACGACGCTCGTCCGTGTAGATGTTCAAAGGAATGGAACCCATGTCTAGATTTCTTGCGACCGACTCGACCGTGAGCACCATGCGAGTGGTGGACTTTCGTCCGAGCCTGTGGCGGCGCCTTGCCGCCTGCCTGCTGGCGGCGGTCATGCTCGCCACGATCGCCGTGCCGGTGGCCTCGGCACAATCAGCCCCGCTCAAACTCATCGTCGATACGGACCCAGGTGTCGACGACGCGCTGGCACTCACCTGGCTGCTCAGCCAGCGCGAGCGCCCCATCCAGGTGCTGGGCATCGTCTCGGTCTTTGGCAACACGACGGTGGACTACACAACCAGCAATGTGCTCACCGTGCTGGAATTGAACGGCCGGACCGACATCCCCGTGGTGAAGGGCTCCGCTGCGCCGTTGGCCCAGGCACCTTCGTTGACCGGGTGGTTCATTCACGGCCCCGACGGGCTGTGGGGAATCGGCGGTCAGCACCCGCACGACATCGCGGGCCTGCCAACCGATTACGTGGCCTTCTACTGCGCTGCCGCCGCCGCCAACCCTGGGGCAACCATTCTGACGCTGGGGCCGCTCACCAACCTGGCCGGCGCCGCCCTGGCCTGCCCCGAGGCGCTGCGCACGATGCGCATCATCACGCTGGGCGGCGCAAAGGCCGGCGGCAACAAGAGTGCGGTCGCCGAGTTCAATTTCTGGCAGGATCCGGAGGCCATGCAGCGCGTGCTCGACGCCGGTCTCCGCCCGCAGATAATCCCGCTCGACACCTTCAGCCGTCTAGCAACCGACAACAATCAGCTCGACAAGGTGCTACGTAAGGGCAGTGCTGCCGTGCAAACACTCTCTTTCGCCATCAGCCAATACGCGGCCGTGCAGGCACAGAACGGCGGGCAGGTGCTCTTCCCCGACGTGGCCGCCGCCGTCTTCGCCGCCGAGTCGGTGACGGCGGGCAGCCGGCCCGCGCTCGTCAGGATGGCGGCCGGACAGCCCGCCAATCGCGGCCAGTCGATCGTTGCGCTGGGCGTGCCGGAACGCCTGGCCCTCATCGCCGACGACGCCGAGCTGAGCGCGCTGGCCGTCCAGGCCTTCACCACGCCAGGGTTCGATCTCAACGCGGCCTTCGGCGCCATCCTCATGCGGCAGCCTGATAACGCCCAATGGATCAACGACATCGACGCCAAGGCGCTCTTCAAGGCGTTTGAGCGCGGTCTGCGGTAGGAGCGGGCCCTATCTCACTATCGAACAGGTTATTGACAATGACGCACGACATCGCTTGTATCATCGACGAAATCCGACACTTACTGATGACCCTGGACACCGATGGCGGTCTTCTGACCCCTTCCGTCTACGAGACGGCGCAGGTGCTTCGCTTCTGCCCCGACACCTCCCATCCGGCCGGCGTTGCCGAATGGCTGCTCCGCCAGCAAGAGGCGGACGGCGGATGG
>ERZ795053.4334-NODE-4334-length-15437-cov-10.053049_pt1 | contig 15437 bp, 14 predicted proteins | sample MGYA00375137_ERZ795053 | MGnify/ENA primary metagenome ERZ795053 (study PRJEB30182, sample SAMN05720284) | activated sludge metagenome | isolation source: Anaerobic digester | place: Hong Kong | collected 2014-12-17 ... | reverse complement strand
TGGTCGTCGGCCTGATTTTGCTGACGCTCATCGGCATCTTCTTCCGGGGCGAGAATATGGCCCTGGTGCTGCCGTTCTAAAAAGATTGTTAGTTGGTTGGTTTGTTCCCAACTAACCAACCAACCGACTTCCTTCTTAAGTAATCAGTAGAGAGTTTTCAGAAGACCCGAAGGGTTTGAAATCCAGGATATTCGACTCAATTGACGCAAAACCCTTCTGGTCTAATTCCCAAAACCTATTGCGGTTTGCTTAAACTATAAAAAAACCAAAAGTAACTACCATGACACAACAAGCAAATGACACGACAAAATTATCACGACGTGATTTTTTGAAGCTAGGGGTGGGCGCGTTGAGCGCGCTGGCTCTGCTGGAAGTGGGCGGCGCGAGCCTGATGTTTTTGCAGCCGCGCAGCCTGGATGGTGAATTTGGCGGGCAGGTGATTGCCGGCCTGGTGGAGAGTTTCCCGGTGGGGTCGGTGGTGGAGTTTACAGACGGCCGTTTCTACCTCATCCACGCCCCTGACGGCGGTTTTCTGGCCGTTTACCGCCGCTGCACCCACCTGGGCTGCACGGTCAGCTGGGAACCGGAGCAAAACCGCTTCTTCTGCCCCTGCCACGCCTCCAGCTTCGACATCGTCGGCGACGTGGAAAACCCGCCCGCGCCCCGCGCCCTGGATACCTTCCCCATCACCATCGACGCCGGACAGGTCGTCGTCGATACCGCCACCATCCAGACCCGCGACAACTTCGCGCCCGACCAGCTTGTCTATGCATAGAAGATAGAGACTGGAGACTGGGGGCTGTGGTACGAGGAACATTCGAAACGTCTGGTCCTCTATCTCTAATCTCTACTCTCCAGTCTCCCGGCAAAAGGTCTTTCATGAACACCAACAAACTCATCAGCTTTATCGCCTTACTCATTTTAATTGTTGCCCTGCCGGTGTATGCCTGGCAGGAACCGGCGCGTATGGACCAGGCCCAGGCCGATCTGCGGCAAGAATTTGTGTCCGACGCGGCCGTGATTTACGTGGAAAATTGCAGCGTCTGCCACGGCGCGGCCGGCGAGGGCATCGGCTCTATGCCGGCGCTGGACAATCCCGCCCTGCAAACGGCCGTTTACGACGACCTCTTCAAAACCATCGCCCGCGGCCGCTACGACACCGCCATGGCCGGCTGGCACGAAGACGAGGGCGGCAGCTTCAACGACTACCAGATCGAAGAACTGGTCACCCTGATCCGCTACGCCGATTGGTCGCAGGTGGGCGAACTGGCCGCGCAGCGCGGTCTCATCCCCGCTACCCTGCCTGTGCCCGAGGTGGACGAGACCCTGCTGGCCGAAGTGACCGCCCTGGCTCCCGAAGGCAGCCAGTGGGCCGCAGGTTTGCAGCTTTTTGCCGCCAACTGCACCCTGTGCCACGGCGTGAATGGCGAAGGCACCGACCTGGGTGTGGCGCTGAACACCGAAGATGTGCGCGCCCTGGCGCAGGCCGAAATTGAACGCATTATCCGCGAGGGGGTGCCCGGCACGTTGATGGCCAGTTGGGACAGCAGCCTGACGGCCGTTGAGATCACCGCCCTGGCCCAATTCTTGCAGAACTGGGACCAGATTAGCGCCCACGATCTGGCGCTGACGCCGCCGGAGCCGATCCGAATTGATATTGACAACCCGGAGGAAATGCTGGCTCTGGGCGAACGCATCTTCACCACCACCTGCTCCTCCTGCCACGGCGCAGAGGGCGAAGGCGGCGCCGGTCCGGCGCTGAATAGTCAACAAATTCTCACCCGCGACACCGACGAAATGCTGACCAATTTCATCATCAACGGTGGGCGCATGCCCAACGACAACATGCCCGTCTTTGGCGACCGGCTGACCTCGGTGGAGATTGAGGCGGTCGTGCAGTTCTTACGCGCCTGGGAGCCGACTGCGCCGTCGGTGCAAAATCCGCGCGGCACGGCGCAGGGTGGCGGCCCGCCCTGGCTGCGGGCCACGCCGGACGCCGCCAACCCGGTTGAACCGGGGACCGGCCAGGCGGCGAATTCCGGCAAAGGCGGACCACCCTGGCGCGACAGCGGTGTGACCCCTGGCGGCGCGACGCCGGGGCAGGGACAGACCGGCGCGGACAACCCGGCGGGACAAATGATGGGCACGGCCGTTCCCTATTCCGGCCAGGTGGTCGCCATTGTCGATAACCTGCTCACCTTTCAGACGGCCGATGGCGCGCAGCTTGACGCCATGCTCGGGCCGCCCTGGTTCTGGTCGGTGAGCGGCATTGCCCTGGCCCCTGGCGACCAGATTGAACTGGAGGGCTTCGACTCCACCGACCACATGGAGGTGAACTGGCTGACCAACCTGACCACCGGCGAAACGATCCGCTTGCGCACGGTGGAGGGCATGCCGGTCTGGAACGAGAATAATTAAGCTGGGGCCGCGTGGGGCGTGACCGGCCGGTTGCGCCCCACGCCTTTTTTTGAACGCCGGTTAAATTTTGGTTTAATGCTCCCCCAAAATCAGGCTTAACGGCCGTCAACTTCCAACTTAACTGCCGCCATTGCCATCAGGTGGTGGGGATCCCATAATCACCGCAACTATCATATCGAAGGGAGCCGCTGACGCAGCCTGCTATTGGCTGCGCCAGTGGTTCATTTTGGCAAAAAGGAGCAGCACGTGGTGAATCGCAAAGTTTGGTTTGTTTTATTGCTGATGGGGGTGCTGGTTTTGTTGTTGGCGGCTTGTGGCGGGGGCGGGGAAACGGCCGTTTCCTCCCCTGAAGCCGCCGCCGATCCGCAGCCGGGCGCCGATCCGGAAGCGGAATCGTTTGTCGCCGGCAGCGGCGCGGGCGAGCTGGTCATCTATTCCGGCCGCTCACAAAGTCTGGTCGGGCCGATCATCGAGCAGTTTGCCCAAGAAACGGGCATCGACGTGCAAGTGCGCTATGGCAGTACTTCAGAAATGGCCGGGGTGCTGCTGGAAGAAGGGCAAAATTCACCGGCCGACGTGTTTTATGCGCAGGACCCCGGCGGCCTGGGGGCTGTGCAGCAGGCCGGGCTGCTTGCGCCGCTGCCGGCGGACCTGTTGGCTAAAGTGCCGCCTCGGTTTGCCGCTGACAGCGGTGACTGGATTGGCATTTCCGGGCGGGCGCGCACGGTGGTTTACAACACCGGCGTCATCACCGACCCGGCCAGCCAACTGCCCGACGACATTTATGATTTTGTCGACCCAAAATGGGACGGCCGTATTGGTTGGGCGCCCACTAATGGCTCTTTTCAGGCAATGGTCACGGCGATGCGTAACATCTGGGGCGATGACAAAACCCGCGACTGGCTCAGCGGCATCCAGGCTAACCATCCCACCGTCTACGGCGAAAACACACCCATTGTGGCCGGCGTGGCCGCCGGCGAAATTGACGTTGGCTTTGTCAATCATTACTACCTCTACCGCTTCCTGGCTGAAGAAGGCGACAGCTTCCCGGCGCGTAACTATTTCTTGCCCGGCGGCGGACCCGGGTCGCTGATCATGGTTTCCGGGGCCGGAATTCTGAAAACGGCTCAACATGGGGCCAACGCCGAGCAGTTTATCGCCTTTTTGCTCTCGCCAGAGGGCCAGCAGTATTTTGCCGATCATACTTACGAGTATCCGGTGATTGACGGCGTGAGCACGGTGGCCGGGCTGCCGCCGCTGGCGGAACTGGATGCGCTGGCGGCGCATATCGACCTGTCCGAGCTGGCGGACCTGGCCGGGACCCAGGCGATGTTGTTGGAATTGGGCATCATCGAATAGCCGGGGGGAATTCTGGTACAATAGGCGCCGATGAGCGCTGAACCAATTTTTCGTGTAGGGAATGTGCCGGTCTTTGGCGACGTGATATTGTCGCCGATGGCCGGCTATTCCGACGTACCGTACCGGGCGCTGTGCCGCGCCTATGGCTCGGCGATGCATTACACGGAGTTTGTGCCGGTGGAGGCGCTGCTGGGGCGGCGGGTCCATCCCCGTTTTGGGCAAAGGTTGGATAAGCAGGCGGGGGAACGGCCGTTTGTCATCCAGATCTTCGGCAACGACGCCCAGAAGCTCCTCCGCGCCGCTCAGCGAGTGCTAGAGTGGGAACCAGACATCATCGACGTTAACATGGGCTGCTCCACGCGCAAGGTCAGCGGGCGCGGCGCGGGCGCGGGCATGATGCCCCAACCCGACCTGGTAGCCGAGACTTTCCGGCTGTTGTCTACCCAGCTGCCTGTGCCGGTGAGCGGCAAAATCCGCCTGGGCTGGGATGAAGACCAGAAAAATTTCCGCGAAATCGCCCGCATCATGGAAGACAATGGGGCGGCGTTGATCGCCATGCACGGCCGCACCAAAGTGCAAAAATACGGCGGTCAGGCGGATTGGGCCGCCATTGCCGCACTGCGCCAGACGGTGACTGTGCCGGTGATTGGCAACGGCGACGTGCAGTCGCCGGCCGACATCGACCGCATGAAAGCCCAGACCGGCTGCGACGCGGTGATGGTGGGGCGGGCGGCGATTGGCAATCCCTGGATTTTTGCCCGCCGGGATAAAGCCAGCCTCACATTGTCTGATGTTTTAACGGCCGTGCGCCGCCATCTGGCCGAGATGGTCGCCTATTACGGCGACCCGGATGGGCTGATCCTGTTCCGCAAGCATCTGAAGCAATACCTGGCCGAGACGACGGCCGTTGGCTGGCTGCCGGCTCTGTTGGCGCTCGACAGTGTGCCTGAATGGCTGGCGCTGCTGGCGGAGATGGAAACGGCCGTGTCCCCCAGCCTGCTTCCCCTCGCGTAATTACCCAAAAATTACCCCGTTGATTGCCCCCCAATCCTCTATCAGACGCATTGACGCGGATGGTGACTGCCGCCAAAATATTTGCGAAACATTAAAATAACCTGTACAAAACTTGAAATTGGACGTTTCTCCCCTATACTACGCCTAGTAGCCGCGGTAAAAACCCGTCAAATCCATCACTGTAGACAATTTGATACCGAATTGAATCGCCTATCCCATTTCCATACAGAAAGGAGAAATCAGATTCGTATGAGACGATTAATCTTGCCTATAGTTCTTGGTTTCGTGACTATTGCCCTGTTTGCGGCCATATTTTCGACAAACCAGAATGCCGCCGCCGAGGTGGCCGCCCCTCCTGGCGAAGCCCGCGTTCGCGTGATTCATGCATCGCCCGATGCGCCTAACGTTGACGTTTGGGTTGACGGCGCCGTTGCTTTTGCCAACGTTCCTTTTGCCGAAGTGAGCCGCTATGCCGTTTTATCGGCTGGTTCCCACTTGATTCAGGTTGAACCGGCCGGGGCCGGTGGGGCCGGACCCTTTGTGATCTCGGCCACGGTGATGCTGGCCGCCGACACGGATTACTCGGTAACGGCCGTGGGGGAATTGGCATCAATTGAGCCGCTCGTATTAACCGACGACAATGCCATTCCGGCTGATGGTAAAGCCCACGTGCGGTTTGTCCATGCCTCGCCAGATGCGCCGGCCGTGGACATAACCTTGACGGACGGCACGGTTTTGTTCGGCGATTATGCATTTAAGGAATCCAGCCCTTATTTGCCCGTAGATGCCGGCACGTATGACCTTCAGGTGCGTCTGGCAGGAACTTCGACAGTTGTCTTGGAGCTGCCGGGCATCGCTCTGGATAACCAGACTGTCTACACCGTGTTTGCCATGGGCTTTGCCGCCCCAGGCATGACGCCAGCGCTGCAGGCTGTCTTGGCCGAAGATGCCGGGCTGGCAAATGTGCGCGTGGCCCACCTGTCCCCAGATGCGCCCAACGTAGATATTTGGGTCAATGGCAGTGTTGCCATTCCTGACGTAGCCTATGAAGAAGTGACGGATTACGTAGCCTTGCCGTCTGATTCATATTTCATCGAAGTAGTGCCGGCCGGGCAGGTGTCGCCAGTAGTTATATCGGCGACCCTGGACTTGATGGCTAATCAAGATTACACGGTAGCGGCCGTGGGCGAATTGAGCGCCATCGAACCCCTGGTGCTGGAAGACGACAATACGATTCCGGGTAAAGGATTGGCCCATGTGCGTTTTGTCCATGCCTCCCCGGACGCACCGGCGGTAGATATCACCCTGCCGGATGGCACGGTGCTCTTTGGCGACTATGAGTTCAAAGAAAGCAGCCCTTATTTGCCTGTGCCATCGGGGGCTTATTCGCTGGAAGTGCGTTTAGCCGGGACCAGCACCGTTGTGCTGCCGCTTAACGGCCTGGAATTTGCCCAGCGCACGGTTTACACGGCTTTTGCCACCGGGTTTGCCGGCGGCGGTTCGCCGGCCCTGAATGCTGTCCTCACTGAAGATGCGGGCACTGCCTGGGTTAAAGTCGCCCACCTGTCGCCAGACGCGCCGAACGTCGATGTGTGGGTGGATGGTAAGGTGGCTTTTACCAACCTCGCGTTTGAAGAATTGACCGACTACGCGCCGCTGCCGGCCGGTCCGCATCTGGTTCAGGTAGAGCCGGCAGGCGCCATGGGCGCCGGACCGTTTGTCATTTCCGCGACCCTGGACCTGATGTCTGGTACGGACTATACCGTTGCGGCGGTTGGTGAATTGGCCAGTATCGAGCCGTTGGTGCTGGAAGATGACAATTCAGTGCCGGCAGTTGGTTTTGCCCACGTGCGCTTTGTCCATGCATCACCGGATGCTCCGGCGGTAGATATTACGCTGTCGGATGGGACAGTTTTGTTTGGGGATTATGCATTTAAGGAAGCCAGTCCTTTCTTACCGGTTGGTTGGGGGGCTTATGACCTGGAAGTGCGGTTAGCCGGCACCAACACCGTGGTGCTGCCCTTACCGGATATCCCTCTTGATAATCAGGACGTTTACACGGTGTTTGCCACCGGTTTTGCCAGTGGTACACCGGGGTTGAATGCCTTGTTGGTGAAGTATGTCGACACTCACGTTATTTACTTCCCCTTCATTGCGCGTTAGGATGCGCCGCTAACCCGATTTAGCATGAGGCTATGCCTTCAAGGGCTGGATACAAGTCAACGTATCCAGCCCTTTTTGTTGTTCTGGGCTGCTCCCAATTCGTTTCCGGGTCTTGGAATGAATCAATTTTTCATGGGGCGTCTGTTCGCCATCCTGAAACCTGCGATAAAAGTTGAAAAGAAGAGGATTTCTGAACAAAATCTTTTACAATGTGAGACACCATGATCGAATTACAGCGATTACAAAAAGTAATTGAGCAGCGCACCGCGCTGGAAATTGACGGGCTGCACGTTGCCGACGGCGAGATTGCCGCGATAGTCGGCCCGAGCGGCAGCGGGCATGCGGTGCTGTTGGCGCTGTTAACCGGGCAGACGCGCCCCACGAACGGCCGTCTGCGCATTGCCAACTGCGACCCGGCAGCCGACCGCCTGACTTTTAGCCAGCGGGTAGGGGTGCTGTTTGCCGATGACACGCTGTATGCCACGCGTTCGCCGCGCGGCAATCTGGCCTTTCATGCCCGGCTGCGGGGTCTGCCCGGCGCGCGGGTCGATGACGTGTTGGCCGAGGTTGGGTTGGCGGATCACGGCCGTGTTAAATTCGACCAGCTTTCGTCCGGTTTGCGCCGGCGGCTGGCGTTTGGTGTGGCCATTTTGCACCGGCCGGCCGTGCTGCTATTGGCAGAGCCTTTCGCCCGCTGCGACGACGCCTCCATTGCGTTGTTGCGTCAGCTCATCGGCCGGCACGCCGCCGACGGCGGCGCGGCCCTCATTTTGGCGGATACGGATTCCTATCTGGCGCCCGTGTGCCACACGATTTACGAATTGGACCAGGGGCGAATTGTGGCCCAGCGCCGGCCGCAGGAGGAAGCGGCGGCCGCGACGCTGCCCTTCAAAATCCCGGTGAAGCTGGAAGATCGCGTCGCCCTGGTGAATCCGGCGGATATTTTGTACGTGGTGGTGGAAGACGGCCGTTCCTTCCTGCAGACCCAGACCGACCGCCTGCCTACCCAATTTACACTGGCCGAATTAGAGCAGCGTCTGGCGCGCAGCGGTTTCTTTCGCGCCCACCGGGCTTATCTCGTCAATTTGCAGCACGTCACCGAAGTCATTCCCTACACGCGCAGCAGCTTCAGCCTGCGGCTGGATGACGCGGCCGGTTCAAAAATCCCCCTCAGCCGCGATGCAGCCCGAGAACTTCGCGAGCTGTTAGATTATTAGAGACTTGAGACTAGAGACTGAACTGTGTAACTCGCTATTCCCCAGTCTCCAGTCTCCAATCCCCAGTCTCCAGTCTCCAATCTCCCCCGCACAACTCACCCCCATTTTGGTACGTTTCAGGCCGTTTCCCGCACCACCTGGCCGAAATTTAATGCACGGCCGTTCCCCGTATTTTATGCTGTAGGCAAATGGAATGGGTGTGGCGGAACGGCGAAACGGCCGTTTCTCACCAGGAGGTGTGACATGAAAAAGCCCAATCACGAAGAAGAACGTCAATATCTTGCTGTCTGTATCCCCATCGGCGCCGGCGCAGGAGTGGCCCTGGGGGTGGTGCTGATGAACATCCTCGATCATCCCGGATTTATGGCCGTGGGCATCGCCGTCGGCTTGTGCCTTGGGGTTGTCATCGGCCTGGTTTTGGACTTGCGGGAGGAGTAGACCATGTGGACGATTGAAGCAGAAGATCTGACGCGTGATTTTGACGGCGTGCAAGCGGTCGAGCGCCTGACGTTTGCTGCGGCAGCCGGGGAAATTTTTGGCTTTCTGGGGCCAAACGGCGCGGGCAAAACGACCACGATCCGGATGCTTACGGGCCAACTGCGCCCCAGCGGCGGCCGCGCCCGCGTGTGCGGCTGGGACGTGGTGACGCAGCGCCAGCAGCTAAAACCGGCGATTGGCGTGGTGTTTGAATACCAAAATTTGTATGAGCGGATGACGGCCGTTGAGAATCTGCGTTTTAGCGCCCGGCTGTATGGCGTGAATGGGCGGCGGGTGGCCGAGGTGTTGGCTCAGGTTGGGCTGCAAGACCAGGCCGGCAAAAAGACGGCCGTCTTTTCTAACGGCATGAAACAGCGCCTGCTCATTGCCCGGGCCTTGCTCCATGGCCCGCGCGTATTGTTCCTGGATGAGCCGACGAAGGGCCTGGACCCCGGCGTGGCGCGCGACATTCGGGCCATCGTGCAAGGGTTGCCGGCGCAAGGTGTGACTGTTTTTCTGACCACGCACTACATGGAAGAAGCAGACCGGCTCTGTGACCGGGTGGCGATAGTGGATCACGGCCGTATCGTCGCCCTAGACACGCCGCACAATCTCAAGCACAATATGGTTGGGGAAAACGCTTCCCTGGAAGACGCTTTCCTCGCCCTGACCGGTCAACCATTGGCCGAAAGGAGGGAGACTCCATGACCACCATACCATCAGCCTCAAACCTGCAGCGGCTTAGCCTGACCAGCCACCTCCGCCTGGTAGGCGCGTTGGCGGCCAAGGACATCGTCGACGCTTTGAAGACCAAAACGACCCTGACAACGTTGGTCATTTCGTTGTTGATGGTGCTATTTTATCGTTATTTCCCGCTGCTCGTGTCGGACAGCCAGACGTTAAATGTGCTGTTGTATGCGCAGGCGGAAACGGCCGTTACCGAGGCCCTGGACCGCAGTCCGGCGTTGGCCGTCTATACCTTTCCCAGCCGCGAGCGGCTGATGTCGGCTTTTGTGGGCGCGGAAGAGGTGGAACTGGCGGTGATGCTGCCGGAAACGGCCGTTGCCTCACCGGCAGATGGCGGCCCCATCACCGTCGACGGCTACCTGATGTATTGGGTATCTCCCGCCCAGCGCGCCGCCGTGAAAACCCTGGTCGAAGCGGAACTGAGCGCCCAATTGGGCCAGCCGGTCACGCTGAATCTAACCGGCCACGACGTTTACTTCAATGCTGACACGTTTTTCTTTGTTTTCGGCGCTACCATTGCCCTGTTGTTCATCACAGTCATGATTGGCATTTCGGTGGTGCCTCACCTGATGGTCGAAGAAAAGCAGACCAAAACCCTGGACGCCCTGCTTGTTTCACCGGCTTCAACCTGGCATCTGGTGGCCGGCAAGGCCATTGCCGGGCTTTTTTATGGCCTGTTGGGCAGCGCGGTCGTCCTGTTGGTCTTTCGTTACCTCATCGTGCAGTGGCCGCTGGCTATCCTGACGGCCGTGTTAGCGACGTTGTTGATGGTGGCCCTGGGCCTGCTGTTGGGCAGCATCGTGCAGGCGCGCGCCCAACTCCAACTGGTCGCCTGGTTTGTCGTGATACCGCTGCTCATCCCGGTCATTCTGGTGGCGCTGGAAGGGCTGGTGCCCACCGGAGCCATCGCCGTGATGAACTGGTTCCCGACCGTCCTGGTCGCCCAGATGTTTCGCTTGGCGCTCACGCCGAATGCTTCGTTCGCCCACTACGGGGCGGCGCTTGCCGTTACCCTGGCGGCGACGCTGCTCTTGCTGGCGCTGGTCGTTTGGGCGCTGCGCCGGCAGGACCGCGGCTGAAGGAGGCTGTCATGCAAATCACCAAAGGATTGGCCCCTAACAGTCGGGATTACTGGCGCATTGTGCTGGCGTTGGCGGCAAAAGACGTGATCGAGGCGCTAAAAAACAAGACGACCCTGACGATGATTTTGGGGCTGGCGCTCATGATGTTGACGGTGCAGGCGCTGCCCTTGCTGCTGCAACTGGATGACCGGCCGCGATTAGCCATCTATGACGGCGCGCAAAGCGGCGTTGCCGATGAACTGCGCCGCGAACGGACGGTGCAGGTGCTGGAGCTGCGCACGGCAGCCGGCGCATTGACCGCGGCGCAGGAGTCCAGCGGGCCGCTGTTAGCCGTGCTGCTGCCGGCTGATTGGGAAAATCGGGCCGGCGCGTTGGCGGTTGATGGCTATGTGGCGCATTGGGTGCGCGCTCAGGCGGTTGATGAGTTGGTGACCCAGGGGGAGGCGGCGTTAACGGCCGTTACCCACCGCCCCGTCACCATTCATGCCCAGACCGCTTATCCCACGCCGGAAAACGGCGGGCATACCACCATGGTGGCCCTGGGGCTGGTGCTGGCGATCCTGCTCATCACCACCACTCTGGTTCCCTACTTGATCCTGGATGAAAAAACGGCCCACACCCTCGACGCGCTGCGTGTTTCCCCGGCCAGCATGAACCAGATTTTGCTGGGCAAAGGATTGGCGGGCATGGTGTATGGCCTGCTGGCGGCGGCCGTTTTGCTGGCGTTTAACCTGGCCCTGGTTAATCTGTGGGGCCTGATGCTGCTGGCGGTGCTGCTGCTGGTGCTCCTGGGCGTGGGGTTGGGCCTGCTGGTCGGTACGCTGGTGGAAAATGAAGGCGCAATGCAGCTGTGGATTGGCTTGTTAGCGCTTGTGTTGATGGGGCCGCTGCTCCTGGTTTTTACGAACAGCAGCCGGGTCCCTGGTTGGCTCCAGCCGGTTTTAGCCTGGCTGCCAACCACAGCCGCGTATACCCTGATGCGGCTCTCGTTTGCCGAGGTCTGGTCGGTGGCGCAGATATGGCTGCCGGTAACGGCCGTACTCCTGGCTGTGGCGCTTGTTTTTGCGGCGGCGGGCTGGCGCTTGCGCCGCTGGGATGCCGGCTGGTGATGGTTGCTGGCCGGGGCTTGAAGCCCCGGCCGGCTCACGTTTGTGGGATGAGGTGCACGTCGCGCTGCGGGAAGGGGATCGAGATGCCTTCGGCGTCGAAGCGCAGTTTCACCTGCTCGGTCAGGTCAAAATAGACGGGCCAGTAATCTTCCGGGGTGACAAACGGCCGTACCGCAAAATTCACGCTGCTGTCGGCCAGTTCGCTCACGGCTACGGTGGGGGCGGGTTCGGCGGCGATGCGCGGGTCGGCGCCCACCAGTTCTTGCAAGATCACTTTGGCCCGCTGCAAATCGTCGTCGTAGCCAATGCCAAAGATCATATCCAGGCGCAGCAAGCCCTTTTTGGAGTAATTGACAATTGGTGAGCCGGTTACCTGGCTATTGGGAATGATCACCGTTTTGTTGTCTGGCGTGCCCAGAATGGTGCTGAAGATAAGGATTTCTTCGACCTTGCCAAATTTATCCGCAATTTCCACCAGGTCGCCTACGGCAAATGGGCGGAAGAAGAGCAGCAGCACGCCGGCGGCAAAATTGGCCAGTGCGCCCTCCAGAGCCAGGCCAATGGCCAGCGCCGACGCGCCGATGATGGCGACGAGTGAGGTGGTGGCCACGCCGAGGGTGTTGAGGGCGGCCACGGCCGTTATCACCAAAATCGCGTAGTAGACCAGATTCCCGGCAAAGCTGCGCAGCACCTGGTCGACTTCCAGGCGGGTCATCATTTTCAGCGCATAGCGCCGGATAACCCCGGCCAGCCAGCGGCCGACAATGACGATGAGAATCGCGCCCAAAACTTTCAGGCCATACTCAAGGGCCAACGCCTGGATGGTTTGCAGCCAAGTCGATGCATTTTCCATAGTGTCCTCCAAGGATTGGTACAACCAATTGTGATTAGTTGCCTGTGGGTTTTGCCGCAAGCTTACTGAAGAGGCGGCGATCAGGCAACCTGCCAGCGCAAAAGGCGAAAAATTTGTATACTGGGGTCAGTTGGCCGCCGGGTTTATGGTTGCTGACCGATCATTAGCCCCTTGGAGGTTTTGATGGTTCGTCCCCCAATTCAACAGCAAGTGACTTTTTTGCACACGGCCGTTTTGCCGGAAACGGCCGTCTTTTACCAGACTATCCTGGGGCTGCCTCTGGTGCTGGACCAGGGCGTGTGCCAGATTTTTCAGGCGACGCCGACCGCGTTTTTGGGGTTTTGCCGGCACCTGGAGGGCGCACGGCCGTCCGGCGTCATCCTCACACTGGTTTCTGAGGACGTAGACGCCTGGCACGCCTACCTCGTTGAACAAGGCGTGGCGATAGAAAAAGCGCCCACTTACAACGAGACGTTCCACATTTACCACTGCTTCATCCGCGATCCAAACGGCTATCTCATCGAGATCCAGCGCTTTCTTGACCCGGCCTGGCCGGCGGCCGCCGCCGACTGACCGCGCGTTTGCCCAAAGGATTGGGGTAGGAAACTGGCGAATTCTTCGTGCCCAAACGGCCGTTTCTGACTACAATCCAACCTATGGCGCTTCCGCAACAAACCCGGCCAGACGTTCATTTTGACTGGCAAATTTATGCCGACGCCACCTTCGCCGGCCTTTCGATTCTGATCCCCATCCCGCTGCTGGATGCAGCGTTTGAGCAATTTTTCCGGCGGCGCATGCCGGTGGCCATTGCCCGGCGCCATGGCCTGACCCTCAGCCTAGCGGTGCGCCAAGATTTGAACCGGGGCCGGTTTAGCTGCCTGCTGGCCTGCCTGACCTGGCCGCTGCTGGCCATCTTTATGGTTCTCAAACGCCTGTCGCGCAACCTGCTCTATTTCCTCACCATCAAAGAAGCGTCTGACCAGTTGAGCCTGTACTGGCACCGGGCTTTTTTGCTGGATTACATGTGTCAGGCGGGCTACCTGGCCGACGAGGCAACGGCCGTGCCCGCCGCCGAAGCCCTGCGCGAGACCCTGGACGCCATCCCCACCAGCCCGGTTAACGAGCTGGCCCGCCAGGTGGTCTACCTGCCCCAACACCTGCTGCGCACGCTGCGCCAGGCGCGCCGCGGCCAGATGGACGCCGAAATGGAGCAGGCGCGCAGCCTGATGGCCCGCACCTGGGATAGCTTTGGCGATCATTTTATCGAGGTGGCGCAGCGGTACGATGAAATCTACCGTCAGACACAGGCGCGGTTACAGGCGGAAGCGGCGCAAAAAGCCCTGCCGAAAGGATAATCATGCCCCGAATTCATGAACGAACTTTTCGCGTGCGCCAATACGAATGCGACGCCTACGGCCACGTCAACCACGCCAATTACTTGCGCTACATGCAGGAAACCGCCTTCGATGCGTCGGCGGCGGCCGGTTATGACTTTGCTTGGTACGCGGCGGCCGGCCATAACTGGCTGGTGCGCGAATCGGACATCACCTATCACCGGCCGCTAACCTATGGCGACAGCGTAACGGTGAAAACCTGGGTGGCCGATTTTCATCGGGTACGCAGCCGCCGCATGTACGAGCTGCGCCACAGCGCCAGCGGCGAGCTGGTGGCCGAAGCCTCAACCGACTGGGTCTATTTGCACACCGCCACGCTGCGCCCGGTCACCATTCCTCAGGAGATGCGTCTGGCCTTTTTTCCGGAAGGGCCGCCGGAGTCCGCGCCGCGGCGCGAACGGTTTCCTGAGCCGCCGCCACCGCCGCCGCGGGCCTTCACCAGCCGCCGGCAGGTGGAATGGCGGGATATCGACACGGTAGGGCACGTTAACAATGCCAATTACCTGGTTTATCTGGAGGATTGTGGCGTGCAGGCGGTCAATCATTTTGGCTGGCCGATGAGCCGTATGTTGGCCGCCGGTTTTGGCATTGTGGCGCGGCGCTACCGCATCGAATACAAGCAGTCGGCGGTGCTAGACGATGACCTGTTGGTGACGACCTGGGTGGCCGACGTGCGCCGGGCCACGGCCGTGCGCCATTACACCATCACCCGCGCCAGCGACCAGGCATTGATGGTGCGTGCTTTGGCGCTTTGGGTCTGGGTAGATTTGCAAACCGGCCAGCCTATCCGTATTCCGGCCGACTTTTTGGCCAGCTTTGAGGGGCACGTGGTGGAAAACGGCCGTGCCTGACAAAATTATTTAACACGAGGGCGAGTTAAGCTCGAATAATCTGATGATCGAACTGCTAGTTGAGGAACCTCTCTTATTACTTTTTATCGTATCCGGTGTTGGCTATGCTTTGGGCCGCATCAAGATCAAGGGTGTGCGCCTGGGTGTGGCCGCCGTGTTGTTTGTCGGCCTGGCGATTGGCGCTTTAGATCCACGCCTGACCCTGCCGCCCATCATCTTCGAGATGGGCCTGATCATTTTTGTTTACTCCATTGGCATCAGCAGCGGGGCCGGCTTTTTCGCGTCGCTGCGCGGCAAAGGGCTGCGCGATAATCTCTTTGCCTTCCTGATGTTGACTCTGGCGCTGCTGATGGTGATCGGCGCCCATTATTTGCTGCATCTGCGGGCCACGGTTAGCGCCGGTTTATTTGCCGGAAGCCTGACCAATACGCCGGCGCTGGCAGGGGTGTTGGAAAGCATTGCCAATTCGGCCCCGGCCAACGCCGTCGATATGATGCTGACGGAGCCGGTGGTGGGTTATTCCGTGGCTTATCCCATGGGCGTCATGGGCATGATTCTGGCCATTTTGATCATGCAAAAGGTGTGGAAGATCGATTACCAGGCGGAAGCGAAGGGGCTGCGCGGCTTTAATCTGGTGGAGCAGGAATTGTATAACAAGACGATTTTGGTGACGCAGCCGGCGGCAACGGCCGTTTCCTTGCGTGAACTGCGCCATCAACACAACTGGGACGTGGTCTTTGGTCGGCTGCTGCG
>ERZ795053.4333-NODE-4333-length-15439-cov-5.292057_pt1 | contig 15439 bp, 12 predicted proteins | sample MGYA00375137_ERZ795053 | MGnify/ENA primary metagenome ERZ795053 (study PRJEB30182, sample SAMN05720284) | activated sludge metagenome | isolation source: Anaerobic digester | place: Hong Kong | collected 2014-12-17 ... | reverse complement strand
ATGCTGAATACTGTTCAGTTCCTTATATAGGACGGCATCGGTCATTTTAAAGGGTATCGGGGTAACCTCGAACGCCCAAAATTGGGAGACACCGGGGCGGCCGCGCGACGTTGCCACGAGAGCCTCATACAACCAGGCCACCTCATCCAACCCGGCCAAGGCACCGGCTCATGCGGTGCCGTCCTTTTCGCGCGCAATCGCCCGCCAGCCGATGTCGCGCCGGCAAAAGCCTTCCGGCCAGTTAATGGCATCGACGGCCGCATAGGCGCGCGCCTGGGCTTGGGCGACGCTTGCGCCGCGCGCGGTGACGTTGAGCACGCGCCCGCCGTTGGCCAGGATCCTGCCGCCATCCGCTTTGGTGCCGGCATGGAAAATCACAACGTCCTCCATGGCGCCGGCGGTTTCCAGGCCGTGAATCGCGCTGCCCTTTTCCGGCGTGCCCGGATAGCCGCGCGCGGCCATGACGACGGTCAAAACCGCGCCGTCGTGCCAGTCGAGTTCGAGCAAGGGCAGTGTGCCGTCCGCCGTGGCGATGAGGGCGGGCAGCACGTCGGATTTGAGCCGCATCATCAGCACCTGGCATTCGGGATCGCCAAAGCGCACGTTGTATTCGATGAGTTGCGGGCCGTTCGCCGTGATCATCAGCCCGGCAAACAGAACGCCTTTGAACGGCGAGCCACGCTGCGCCATCCCAGCGAGCGTCGGCTTGATGATCTCCTCCATGGTCCGCGCGATCATCGCTTCGCTCATTACCGGAGCCGGGGTGTAGGCCCCCATGCCGCCGGTGTTGGGGCCGGTGTCGCCGTCACCAACGCGCTTGTGATCCTGCGCCGCGCCGAATGCGATGGCGTGTGTTCCATCGCACAGCGCAAAGAAGCTGGCTTCCTCGCCATCCAGATACTCTTCGATCACCACTTCAGCGCCGGCTGCTCCGAACGCGCCCTCAAAACACGCATCAATTGCCGCTTCTGCTTCGTGCTGTGAATTGGCAATGACGACGCCTTTGCCGGCGGCGAGCCCGTCCGCCTTGATCACGATCGGCAGTGCTTTGCCATCGAGATAGGCTTTCGCCGCCGCACCGTCCGAGAACCGCCCATAAGCCCCGGTCGGGATGTTGAACTGGGCACACAGATCCTTGGTAAAGCCCTTGGACCCTTCAAGCTGCGCGGCTGCCGCCGATGGGCCGAAATGCTTGATGCCGGCGCGCGCCAGATCGTCCGCCAGCCCGGCGACCAGCGGTGCCTCCGGCCCGATCACGACAAAGCCGATGTTTTTTGCGCGGCAAAAGGCAATTACCGCCTCATGATTGCCGACGTCGAGGTCAACACATGACGCCAGCTCAGCCATTCCCGCATTGCCGGGTGCGGCAAACAGCGTTTCGCACAGCGGGCTTTTTCTGATTGCCCATGCCAGTGCATGCTCGCGCCCGCCCGAGCCGATGATGAGAATGTTCATGAAATCGCTCGTTATTTTTTGCGTTGATGAAAGGCCGCCAAGCCGCCGTGCAAGGCGTGAGGTGATGTATCATCGAACCGGCTCGCGCAAAACCGGGCTTACGCCCTTGTTCGCCAATCCCTGACTTCGCGAGCCCCAGACTTCGCGAGCCCATGACTTCGCGAGCCGATGAAACGTCAGTCTATGAAGCGTCAGTCCAAAAAAGAAACGTCAGTCCATGAAACATGAATCCGGGTCCATGTCGCACGGGGAAGGTAATGCCCACAGATTTCGAGCATGATAACCGCTCGGCCGCGCCAACCAGTGGTCAGAACACGCCGGAATTTTCCGTTGCGGAGCTGGCCGGCGCCATCAAGCGCGCCGTCGAGGACGGCTTTGGGCATGTGCGTCTGCGCGGTGAGATCTCCGGCTATCGCGGGCCCCACGCTTCGGGACACTGCTATTTCGCGTTGAAGGACGACAAGGCGAAGATCGAGGCGGTGATCTGGCGCGGTGTCTTCTCCAAGCTACGCTTCAAGCCGGAAGAGGGCATGGAGGTCGTTGCCGAAGGGCGCGTGACGACCTACCCGAATTCCTCGAAATACCAGATCGTCATCGAGCGCCTGGAGCCGGCGGGTGTTGGCGCATTGATGGCGCTGCTCGAAGAGCGAAAGCGCAAGTTCGCCGCCGAAGGGCTGTTTGCGGAGGAGCGAAAGCGCGCCCTGCCGTTCCTGCCGCGCGTGATCGGCATCGTGACATCGCCAACCGGCGCCGTCATCCGCGACATGCTGGCCGGCTTCACCGAACGCTTTCCCGCGCATGTCATCGTCTGGCCCGCGCGCGTTCAAGGTGAGGGCAGTGCCGCCGAGGTCGCCGCCGGCATCCGTGGCTTCAATGCGCTGCGCCCAGGTGGTCCGGTGCCGCGCCCTGATGTGCTGATCGTCGCGCGGGGCGGTGGCAGTCTGGAAGACCTGTGGAGCTTTAATGAGGAGATTGTCGTCCGTGCGGCGGCGGAAAGCGAGATACCGCTCATTTCGGCGGTTGGCCACGAGACGGACTGGTCGTTGCTTGATCTCGTCGCGGACGCCCGTGCGCCAACGCCGACCAAGGCCGCCGAATGGGCGGTACCCAAATACTCCGAACTGGCCGAACAGACCCAGAAGCTTGGCCTGCGCCGCGATGTCGCCCTGCGCCGCCTGATCGAGGGTATGCGGGCCCATTGGCGTGCGGCAGCGCGGGGGCTGCCGCGCCGTGAAGATATTCTGGCCATGCCGCGCCAGCGTTTTGACGCTGTTGATCGGCGTCTGGGGCGTGCGTTGATCGCCAACACCCGTGCTCACCATCTGCGTCACGTCCGCATTGCAAGCCGCCTCTCGCCGCGCCTGGTGATGGGCCGCATCGAGCGCACCCATGAACGCCTGGAGGTTTGCGCGCTGCGCGCCGCGCGCGCCTTTGCTGCAACCGTATCGAGCGAGCGCCGCCGGCTCGATAGCCTCGCGGTTCTGGCACGCAGCCTCAGCTACCAAAGTGTGCTGGGGCGTGGTTTTGCGCTCGTGCGTGACGATGGCGGCCGTATGTTGCGCCGCCGCGAAGGGATCGTTGAGGGGCAGGGGCTCGCCATCGAATTCGCTGACGGTGTCATCGGCGCACGCGCCGGTGCACCTGATCACTCCGAACCACAGGCATCGGGGTCAGGCTCGCCTCCCAGCAGCGCTCGGGCAGGTCGCGAACGCCAGGGCTCACCCGCTCAAACGGCTGGGTCGGCTGCTGCGGCCGGCGTGAAATCCGCCGGACATGCGAAATCGGCAGGAAAAACGCCGACGGAGCGCCCGCCACGCCGCCATCGCGACAGCGGCCAGGGATCCTTGTTTTGACGGCGAGCGGTAAGCCACACCTTGAGGCATGCTGCGGCTTTTGTTTGCGACCGGCGGCGCATTGCGCTAATTCCTCCACAAAGAGACGGAGCGCAGGAAAACGATGAACCGCTTCGACAAGATTTTCGGCCTCAAGAGCGAGGCCAAGGTGCGTTATCTGGACGGCGAATTCCAACTCGTCGAACCGGGTGATTTCGTGCGCTGTGCCATCACCGGCCAGATCATTCCGCTGACCGAATTGCGCTACTGGAGTGTCGAGCTTCAGGAAGGCTATGCGACGGCGGAAATCTCGTTCAATCGCTACAAGGTGCTGCGCCGCGCCAAGGTGTGACGTGCCCTCCATGGTGGGCTATTGAAGTTGGCTTCGTTGAGGCTTGAGCGTGATGTGCGTTCAGCGGGGCGAGGTCTCATCCTCACCGCACATTCAGGACTGCGCATTCAGGCCGGAGCGATAGCCGCCCGTACTCAGTGCGCCAGCCAGCAATGCTTCGATACGCTGGCGATCGTCATCCTCGAAGACGAGCCCGATCGGCAAGGTGTGCGCTAAGTGCGCCAGCTCGTTCACCCCTTGACCGCCGCCTTTGAGGCGCACGTGATCCTTCTCCGTTGTGACGAGCGCTGCATCCGCTGCCGTTGCCGCCGCGATCAGACGACGCGCTTCTTCGTCGTTGAGGTCATGATGATCCTTGAATGTGTGGCGCTCGGCGATCAGACCGCCGCAGCGTTCGATGAGTGAAAAGAACCGCTGCGGATTGGCGATGCCCGCGAATGCGATGAGGCGCCGGCCGGCAAGCCAGGAAAGATCACCCCTCGCCTCGGCATGGGCTGCCAGGACGGGGCCTGGAAACTCCCGCCGCAAGGTTGCGAGCCGCGTGGTCGCAGCGTCTTTTATATTGCGTCCTTCAGCCTGCTCATCGGTTCTGTTGTGGGTGGCGCTTTGCGGTTCCATAATGGCGCCAACGGGCCGACCATTGAGTACGATGGCATCGGCGAGCGGCACCTGTACCTCAAGCGGCGCGCGCAGCGGTCCTGCTGGAATGACGTGGCCGTTGCCCAAGCCGCGCTGTGCATCGACAACCGCCAGCGTCAGATCCTTGATCAACGCCGGGTTTTGCAGTCCGTCGTCCATGAGGATGACACTGGCGTCTGCCGCCGCCGTCTCGATTGCGATCGCACCGGCGCGCCGATCGCGCGAGACCAGCGTTGGCGCGGTGCGTGCCAGCAGCAAAGGCTCATCGCCCACGTCCCGTGCGCTATCTTTGCCCGGATCGACCCAATGTGGCCCGCCAAGGCGGCCGCCATAGCCGCGCGTCAGAATCGCAGGCGTCTCGCCCATCTCCAGCAAACGTTGGATGAGGTGGAGCGTGAGCGGTGTTTTGCCGGTGCCGCCAGCGGTGAAGTTGCCAACGCAGATGACCGGCAGCCGCGAGCGATAGGGCTGGCGTGTCGTGAGCCGGCGCACGGACTGGCGCGCATAGAGCCATTCCAGCGGGTAGAGCACACGCACCCACAGAGCTTCGCCAGGGCCGTACCACCATGCTGGCTCGTCAAGAGGCACGTTGCAGCTCGTCGTGTTTCACCAGCAGCCCGAGGATGGCCTCAACGGTCAGGGCGAGCGCCCCCGACAACCCTTCCAACGCAGCGTCGGCGCCCGCGGTCATCCGCCCGAGCGCTTTAGCGTCAGATAAAAGCTCATCGGCTACTGCAGCAAGGCTTGTCGCATCGCTGACGACACGCGCTCCGCCGCGCTCCAGCAGCGCCTGGTAGCTGTCTGTGAAATTGTGCGTATTGGGTCCGGTCAGGATTGCACAGCCGTGTCTTGCCGCCTCGATCGGGTTCTGTCCTCCGTGCGGGACCAGCGAGCCGCCGATCAATGCTATTGGTGCCAGGGCATAGAAGGTGCCCAGCTCGCCGATGGTGTCGGCAACATAAACATCCGTCGTTGCATCGGGCAGGGCGCCTTGCGAGCGGCGAGCGGCCTTCAGCCCCTGGGCGGCCAGCATGTCCGCAACGGCAGGCCCGCGCTCGGGATGGCGCGGCACGATGATCGTGAGGAGGTTTTCATGCGTCGCCTTGAGCAGCTTATGCGCGGCCGCAATTTGTTCGTCTTCGCCTGGATGGGTGCTCGACGCCAGCAGCATTGCCCGTCCGCTCGTCGCAGTGCGCAGCTGCTGCAGTGCGTTTGCGTCGACCGGAGGCGGGGGAGAATCGATCTTCAGGTTGCCACTGACCACCACATTGCGCGCCCCCAGCAGCGAGAACGATCGCGCCAGGCGCTGGTTCTGCGCCAGCACCAGTGCGAACCGGCTGAACAGCGCAACCGCCATGCCTGAGTTGCGCCGCCAGCGCTTGAAGCTGCGCTGTGACATGCGCGCGTTGATCAGCGTCAGCGGCATGCCATGGCCGGCCGCTTCCAAGATGAGGTTCGGCCAGATTTCCGATTCGGTGAAGACCGCGATGTCCGGCTTCCAGTGATCAACGAAGCGATGCGCAAAGCGCGGCGAATCGAGCGGCACGAACTGGTGGATGGCGCGCGGACCCAGGCGCGCTTGGGCCAGCGCCGCCGAGGTGCGCGTGCCCGTCGTCAAAAGGAATGAAAGATCATCGCGCGCCTGGCGCAGCGCGGCAATGACGGGTAACGCCGCATTGGTCTCGCCGACACTGGCGGCATGCACCCACACCAGCGTTCCCTTCGGACGCGCCATCGAGGCGATGCCGTAGCGCTCACCACGTCGCCCGGCGACCTCCTTGCCCTGCCGTGTCCGCAACGCCAGCCAGGCCGGGATGATGGGTTCAAGGCCGCGCGAAAGGAGCCGGTAGAGCTTCAGCCTCATACCGGGCCGTGGTGGTGGAACATCGCCGTCGAGCGCGCCCGCAGGGGTTGCTCGCGTCACGTCGGCCCCGGCCAGCGCATAGGCTCGCCCGGTTGCATCCTTGAGCTCATTTTCCAACTGCCGGCGATAGACTTCGAGCTGTTCGGGCGTTGCATCGCGCGGCACGTAGATGGCCGTCCCGCCTGCCGCGGCCAGGATTGAGGACGGCAGGTTGATGGTCATGCGGCTCCAGGTATCGAGGGCCAAGAACCGCGACGTGGCCAGAGCGACGGGGATAACCGGCCGCCCCGAGAGCCGCGCCAGGGTGATGATACCTTCGCCAACCCGCCGCGCCGGACCTGGCGGAACGTCAGCGGTCATGCAGATCGATGAGCCTTCGTTGAGGGCGCGCACGGCAAGGCGCAGCGCCTGAGCGCCGCCGCGGTCCTTGCGTCGCCCTCCCGCCCCCGCGCCCCGGATCAGGTCAACGCCAAGCTCGCTCATCGCCTTGCCGATCAGTTCTGCGTCGCCATGCCGCGCCACCATCGCCTTCACCGGTACGTGGTGGGTATTGAGCGATGAGACCATCATGAACTGGCCGTGCCAAAACGCGATAATAGCGGGGTGTTCGCCAAAAAGGCGTTCGGTCAGATCGTCAGGATCGAAAACTTTTTTCGAGGTGGTTTCCACGCGTCGGATCAAACGCGCGATCGCGCGTCCTGCAACAGCCGGAATCTTATGCGTTTTTAGTGGTGCGCTTGCCATGCCACGAGGGCGCCTCGGCTGTCTTCGAACGGAGCGTGGAGAAGGCGGCAGAATGCCTTGCGCATGGTTCCTATAGTGCTTATTTAGCGAAAGCAATTATCCCGAGCAGAAATAGGCGAGCGAAGCGGTGGATGGGTGCGGCATTCGAGTATGCAAAGCAATGTCGACTGTATAGGGCCTAATGGCAACGCTCTTGAAGCAGACGCGCCAAGCCGTGCGCACCCGCACGGCGAGGTTGCGACAGACGCTGGTTGAAAAATCCCCTGACTGGGCGCGCACCCGGTTTGGGCGCTCTGCAGCATATCTGGAGTTGATGCTGGTTGATCACGGTATCTTCCGCATCTTCTACCTCAATCGGCATCGCATTTCCGAAGATGCGTGGCGCGCCGCCCAGCCCTCGCCTAAGGATATCCGCCAATTTGCCCGCGAGGGCGTGCGAACAATTGTCAATCTGCGCGGCCCGCGTGATTGTTCCAGCTACGCTCTGGAGCGGGAAGCTTGCGCCAAGCATGGCATCAAGCTGGTCGACTACCAGGTGCGCTCGCGTGCCGCCCCCACGGCCGCCGAAGTTACCGGGGCCAAGGCGCTGTTCGAGGAGATTGAGTACCCGGCCCTGATGCACTGCAAGTCGGGTGCGGATCGCGCCGGTCTGATGAGCGCGCTCTTCGTGCACTTCCATCAGCGCAGGCCAATTGAAGAGGCCAAACGCCAGCTCTCATTCAAGTTTGGTCATATCAGGCAGGCCGAGACGGGTGTGCTCGACTATTTCTTTGAGCGCTATCTGGAGGATAATGCCCGTCGTCCCATGCCGTTTCTGGAGTGGGTCGAGACCGCCTATGATCCCGACGAGGTCAAAAGCACGTTCCGCGCCAAGGGCTGGGCCAACAGGCTGGTGAATTCGATCCTGCGCCGCGAATAGGCTTGGCCGGCCATGCCGGCCGCTCTGATCGACCCAGCCAGTCGCCTTGGCCAGTCGCTTCGGCGCCAAGGGTCCGGTGCTCAGTCGGTGTCATCTGGATCGAGCAGGCGGTGCATGTGAACGATGAAATAGCGCATGTGGGCGTTGTCGACCGTGCGCTGTGCGGCTGCCTTCCATGCCTTGTGGGCTTCTGCATAGTTTGGGTAGATCCCGACGATGTCGAGGTGTGACAGATCGCGAAAGCTCACGCCTTCGAGATCGTCAAGTTCACCACCGAACACGAGATGCAGGAGTTGCTTGGGCTGGGTTTCGTGGGGTTGTGCCATGATATTTTTGTTTTCCATTCTTGATTGATCTTGTTGGGACACCCGCGCGCCGGGCTCAATGACGTGCAACGCTGGTCCTGAGCGCTGTCAGGCCTTCTAACGGAGCAAAATGATGTGCTCCAGCCCGCATCATTAAAAAACTGCCGTAAAAGCCGTAAAAATTGCCATATGGCGCGCCACGCGTGCGTTACGATCTATCGTTTAACGTGTTGTTTACGCTGTTGCTTAAGCCGATCTGAAGCATTCCATGTCACTCTTTGGCGTAGTGGTTCTCGATAAGAACCAAAGAAGCGACAGGCGAGACGAAGCCGGTGCGGTGTTGCGGGGAACACCGTGCCGCGCTTGTCTGTTGGCACCGCCATCTCGATCTCGGGATGGCATGGCGTTGTCGATGTTCTCGCAGCCTCGAACCCCAGTCAGCCCGCCCCCGCAAGTCCCCATGTCAGCGCCATGTCAGCTGTGATTCCTGCAAACAGGATCAAGCCGGCGTCGCGGTTGGATCTGAACCGGATGAGGCAATTGTCTGCATCCGTGATATCCAGGCTCGCAACCTGCCAGGCAAAATGTATCGCCACCATCGTCAGTGCCAGGAAGGTGATAACGTGAGCGCCGGCCATCGCCGCGGCCAAACTCCAGGCCAGGATGGCAATGGCGTAAAAGCCCGCGACCCATCGCGGAGTTGCCGGGCCAAAATGCAGTGCGGTCGATTTGAGCCCCAGCATCAAGTCATCTTCTTTGTCCTGATGCGCGTAGATCGTGTCATAGCCGATCGTCCATGCGACCGAGCCGACGTAGAGGATGAGCGCAGCGGGAGCAAGAGCACCCGTTTCGCTTGACCAGCCCACCAGTGCGCCCCAGTTAAACGCCAGCCCGAGCACGAATTGCGGCCAGTTCGTGAGCCGCTTCATGAACGGATAAATCAGCACCAAAGACAACGAGGCGATCGATAGCCAGATGGTGAACGTATTGAACGACATAAGAACCGCCAGGCCGGTGAGGGCGAGAGCCACTGCAAAGGTCAGAGCCTGACGTGGGCTCACTTGCCCGGAAGGAATGGGGCGGCTCTTGGTTCGTGCGACCCGCGCATCGAAATCACGGTCGACGATGTCGTTATAGGCACAGCCCGCGGCCCGCATGACGAATGCGCCGATCGCAAATAGGATGAGATACCAAGGATTGGGATAGGCGCGCGCGTCGGCGAGCGAGGCAAGCGCCAGCGACCACCAGCATGGTAACAGCAAGAGCCATGTTCCGATCGGGCGATCCGCGCGGGCAAGCCGCAGGTAGGGTCGCCAGGCAGCGGGCGCATATGTATCGACCCAGTTGCCGTGTGCAGCGTCGAGTACCGGCGGCGGTTCGGTCGGCTGGGGTGGCTTCGTCGATACTGGCGGTGCGGGGTTTGGCATGTCTCGATTAGCTCAGGTGTCACGAGGTGGCAGGTCCAGCCTTCAAAACGAGCGTCCACTTTCGATTGCAATTGGACCAATGTCATTGGGATCGGACCCTAATGCGGCAGATCGGCAAAGAAAACCTTTGATGAACCGGCTTTTACATAGGGACACCAGCATGGTTGGGGATTGTTGTCGCTGTTGGCGCGCGCAGATCGCCCCCGGCGATGCGCCCGCGCGATACTTGCACGTGTCTGCCAATCCGCTATGAGGGCAGTCATGGCAATTCACGATTTTAATGCCCAAAGGCTCTGGCTCGAAGCCACCCTGACCGAGGGCGGCGAGATAGCTGTAACGCGCGATCAGGCCAATTATCTGCGCAACGTGCTTCGCTTGAACGATGGCGAGGAGATCCTCGTTTTCAATGGTCGTGACGGCGAATGGCGCGCCCGCCTGACAACGATAGGTAAGCGTGACTGCACCCTCCACCTCGCGTGCCAGACGCGCCCCCAGACGGCGCCGCAGCAGCTTATCTACCTGTTTGCCCCCCTCAAGCGCGCGCGCTTGGATTACATGGTGCAAAAGGCTGTCGAGTTAGGTGTCGGTCGTCTCGCCCCGGTTTTGACCCACCGCACGGTTGCCGATCGCGTCAATCTCGATCGCATGCGCGCCAACGCCATCGAAGCTGCCGAACAGTGTGGGATACTGAGCATTCCCCATATTGATGAGCCGCAAAAGCTGGAGGCGCGGCTGGCAGACTGGCCGGCCGGCACACCGCTCATTTTCTGTGATGAAGGTGCAGAACGAGCCAACCCCGTCGATGCCTTGTCTAATCTTGCCGCGCGCACTCCGGCAGGTTCGCAGGTTGCCGTCGTGATTGGTCCCGAAGGCGGCTTTGATGAGGCAGAGCGCGCGCTGCTCATAGGGCAGCCATTCGTCACGGCTCTCTCGCTTGGTCCGCGTATCATGCGAGCTGACACCGCAGCCGTCGCCGCATTGACCCTCGTCAACGTGATGCTGGGAGATTGGCGTTGAAAGGCGATTGGCATTGAATGAGATGCCGATCGTTGAATTGGCGAGCATCCGGGATGAGCAGGGCAGCGATTTCAAATTTGATATTGTGCAGGTCAGGCCAGTAGCGGGCATTGCCGATCTGTTCCGATCAGCGCCATGATGCTGCCGCACTGCCTGCCAAACATGGCTTCAATCTACAGCGGTGCAAAATGAGCGCTCAGCATGCCGTTTTAGCTGGTCTTGTCTGCTGTACTGATTGGGGGATATCGAGCAGGGGGTGCGTGTAAGCGGCGGAAGGATGATCGACTGCCGCGGGTTGTGTTTTCTCAAGCACCATATTGAGTTTTGCCTCTGGTTCCCCGTTCTGCGGGCATGGTCCCGAGCACGCGCCCGCGTTTAATTGTTGGGTGCGAGCCTAACTGGATCTGGTAGTGCGTCATGTATCGTTCTTGCGTGGTTGAAACGAAGCCGTTGTGGGCCTTGGCGCATGCCAGGCGTACCACTTGGCGGATGCTGTCGGTTTGTGTGGCTCTGGCAACGGCGGTGTTTGCCCTAACTAATCCCCTCGGTGGGTGTGTTGGCCTGCTCCGTGCCGCTGAAATGCCACGCTTCATCGCCCAGCAGCAGCTTGGCCCATTGCAACAGGCGCTACTCGCCTACACAGCGCAGGGAACCACTGGTGAAGCACCCGATCGGCCCGGTTTCGGTGCCGCAGCTTCGAACCACCACCCTGGAGAGGGGATGCCGCCAGAGCTTCTGGGCGCGCCTCAATTGGTAACAGATCGCCTCAATCAGCTGACGACGACCGAGTTCCGCAGTACGCTCAATGCCGCGCGTCGTGATGCTGGAGAGGCGCGCGCGCTGGCTGATGAGATGAGCCGCAGCGCTGCTGAGATTAAAGACCGCTTCCGCCAGGCGGGCGATCCCGATCTGGCGCGTAAGATGGCGCGTGATGACACCCGATCGCGCCCGGTGATTTTCGAGCCGGCCATCACGCAGATCACTGCCCTCGGACGCGGCGAGGTCGGCGCTATGGGTATCGAGATAGGCCGTGGTGCAGCTAAACTGGCCTCTCACAACAGTGCCGAACGGATCTCAGCGCCCGTTTCCTCAGTGAAGGTTCTGCCAACACGCCGCAATCCTGCTGGATCACAGCCCGTTGAGGCAGGTGTCTTCGATCCGCCGCAGGCGCCTGATGCGCCGATGGAAAATCGGCAGGCGACAGATGTTGTTGAGGCAGTTGCCTCCGCCGTGCGGCCCGCACCCAAACCACTGCCAGGTCTGATGAGCCTGGGTGGCTCCAAGTCAAACCAGACAGCCAGTATCGACCGGGCTGGCCTACCCATTCAGGCCGACATGCCCGCCGCGGGTGTTGTCACCAACTCCCTTCAGGGCCCGGACCTCGCCGCGCAGTCACAATCGTCCAACAACTCGGGGGTGGTGAACAGTGCTGCGGCCTACCATCCGCTTGCGGAAAAAGCGGCTGATGGGGCCACGCCGGTTGAGCCGTCAGGATCCAAACGAACGAGGGCCAAGACCGGCAAATCATCTGCATCCTTATCGGCTGCTGCTGCCTATGGCTATGTACCGCTTTTACCACCCAAGGATCGTGTTGCGAAGCACATCAAAGCCCAATCAGACTCCGCTGTGCCGTTACCGGAGCGCAATGTCGTCAGCGGAGCGAGCCGGGGTGGGCGGGGGCAGTTGGGGCGTAAACCCGCTACGTCGGTGGCAAATTCGGCAATGAAGCCGTCGAGTAGGCCTGTGCCCGCCAGCGCATCTGCACAGCTTGGGGCTGGTGGCAATATCGATGAAAAGAAGGAGGCAACAGGCCTTTTTTCCTGGCTCAAGCCGCTTGGCAAGCCGTTCGAGATGCCACGCGAGATTAAGTCCTATGGTTGGTCGAGCGAGTAAAACCAGGCGAACCGTAAGGGTGCGAAGCCCCGCTGTGTCGTTACCGCCTTCCCCTCACATGGGTTCGGGTCAATAACGAGGCTTGTGCTGCGCCCTGCCCGGTCGCATAACGGCATTCGCGGATAGGCTGGTTCGTGCGCTTGACGTGCCTGAACACTTGTGTCGACTTGCCCTCCCCGCCTGTCAAAGTGATCTTGAGCCAACCAGAAGAACGAGACCCGCATCGATGTCGACCCGCGTTGCAGGCGAAGAAAGCACCATCGTGCGCTCCAAGAATGACCTCGTGGCCTGGATTGCCGCTGGCGAGAAGCCGCGGGCTGATTGGCGCATTGGTACTGAGCACGAGAAGTTCGTTTTCTGCACCCAGACCCACGCTCCGGTGCCCTACGAGGGTGAGCGCGGCATTCGTGCACTGATGAAAGCGATGGTTGCGTGCTGTCGCTGGGTGCCGATCATGGAGGGTGACAACATCATCGCACTGCGCCGGCCCGAAGGCGAGATCGGCGGCACCGTCAGCCTGGAGCCAGGTGGGCAGTTCGAGCTGTCTGGCGCGCCGCTCGTCAATCTGCACGAGACGGCGGCCGAGACCGAAGAGCATCTGCTCGAGGTGCTGCGGGTTGGCAAACAGCTTGGCATCGGCTTTCTGGGTGTGGGTTTTTCTCCCAAGTGGACGTTGGCTGAGACGCCGCGCATGCCCAAGGAGCGCTATGCGGTGATGACCCGCTACATGCCTCAAGTGGGCACTCGCGGCCTTGACATGATGTATCGCACCGCAACGATCCAGGTGAACCTGGACTTTGCCAGCGAGGCCGACATGGTCCGCAAGCTGCGCGTATCGCTTGCCTTGCAGCCGGTTGCAACCGCGCTGTTTGCGTCCTCGCCGTTCACCGAGAGCCGCCCCAACGGCTTCAAGTCGATGCGTTCTGAAGTCTGGCGTGATACCGACCTGGCCCGCACCGGCCTGCTGCCGTTCGTGTTCGAGCCGGCAATGGGCTATGAGGCTTACGTCGATTATGCCCTGTCCGTACCGATGTATTTCGTCTACCGCGACGGCCGCTACATTGATGTCGCCGGTCGCTCGTTCAAGGATTTCATGGGCGGCCGTCTGCCCGGTCTCGAAGGCGTCTACCCGACACTCGATGATTGGTCAGATCATCTGACGACGCTGTTTCCTGAAGTGCGCTTGAAGCGTTTTCTCGAAATGCGCGGCGCCGATGGCGGGCGTTGGGGGCGCATCGTGGCTCTATCTGCGTTCTGGGTGGGGCTGCTCTATGATGAGACCGCGCTCGCCGGTGCCTGGGATCTCGTCAAGGATTGGACACGTGAGGAGCGCGAGGAATTGCGCCAGAGCGTGCCGCGTCTCGCGCTCCAGACACCTTTCCGTGGTCGAACGGTACGAGATTTGGCGCGGGAGGTTCTAATGCTGTCGCGCATTGGGCTGCGCAACCGGCGTTGCCTCGATAGCCTGTCGCAGGACGAAACCATCTATCTTGCGCCACTCGATGATTCGGTTGCGCGGGGTGCCACCTGCGCAGACGAGCTGCTTGACCGCTACCACGGCCGCTGGCAGGGCAATGTTGAACCTCTTTTTTCCGAATTCGCGTTTTGAACCAGAGCACTTTGCGATCCGATGGGATCGGGCGAGCGTGCCGATACAACTGGATGAATTATGAATTTTTCGGGCACCTGACGCGCTTTTGAACGGTGATCTTTCAGCTTCCGTTCATCCTCGGGACATTAGTCTTGATTGATCTTGTTGAAGTGCATGTGCGTCGGCTAACCCCCCGCAACTATGCTGGGGCAGTGCGAAACCGTTAGGCGGCATTATTTCTGGAGCTCCGTCTTGACCGTGCGAACGCACATATTGCTGGCACTTGCGGCACTCATCGGCGTTTCGGCGATGCTGGCAGCAGTGACGCCTGCCGCCGAGGCCAACGCGTGTGCGGCCAACTGCCGAGCGCAGCACAATCAATGCCGCATCTCCACCAAGGGCAACCCGAGCTGCGATGCGCGCTTGCAGCAATGCCTGCAATCGTGTCTGAAGCGGTGATTGCTACAAGCTTGGAGACGGGCTTGGAGTGAACCCGACATCGCGCAAAGCCCGCGCGCCAAGCCCGCGTGCGTGTGCATGGACGATCAATATTGCTGGTCCTCTTCCTCTCGCGCGAGGGTGCCATCTCAACCCACGATCATGACGCACAGATTGCGTGGTCCGTGCGCGCCGATCACGATCTTGCCGCCGATGTCCGCGGTTCGTGAGGGCCCTGAAATATAGTTGAGTGTGCGCGGCATGCCGCTCGCACCGAACGCCTGGCGGACTTTGTCGATCGCTTCTTCATAGCTGCCAACGATGGAAGCGCGCTCGACAATGATGATGTGCGTTGCGGGCAGGAATGCCAGGGTGACGGGATTGTCGGCGCCGGCGGCGATCACCAGCGTACCCGTTTCGGCGATGGCGCAAAGCGCAAAGGAAAGCCCGCTGGGATCGTCTGGTGAACCAGCCCCCTGTAGGATTTCGAGACCGTTTGCGTCCTGCCAGGGCATTGCGGCAAGTCGCGGATCACCACCCAGGCGGACGCTCGCCCGCGCGCCCTTGTCTTTGAGATAGGCAAGCAGGCTGGCTGGAACCGCACCTGGTTCACTGACCTTGATGACGGTGGCGAGCTGGCCTTCCAGAAAGCTGCGCAACATTGCCACGTGATCGTTCGCCGAGCCCTGTGCGCGGTTTGGTATGAGTTGGCGGGAATGGGCGGTGATGCGCGCCTGTGCTGCGTGCAGGCGCGTGGCGTCGTCGGCTTTGGCATCGAGTGAGGCGCGAATGCGCCCCAAGATGGCGGATCGGGCGGTGCTCATCGTGCCACCCCCCGCTGTGTTTCTGTCCACAGTTGCTGGAATGTGCGCCCTTGTGGCGCTGCCAGATCGCGATGACGAGTCCAGCCGCCCGTTAGAGGTAGCCATCCGAATCGGCCGCGCCGGTGCCCGAACGCGCCAA